>Ga0209515_10007701_pt1 | contig 12904 bp, 13 predicted proteins | sample Subgroupgradi54m_FD_187454 | JGI IMG/M metagenome (GOLD analysis project Ga0209515, IMG submission 187454) | Subsurface groundwater microbial communities from S. Glens Falls, New York, USA - GMW60B uncontaminated upgradient, 5.4 m (SPAdes)... ... | reverse complement strand
GCCTCGCGTGGAATAGGTTACATGACTTTCGATCTTTTATCATGGTTAGCACTTTTCATCTAACGAGAACCGCCAAGCTTCCTTGGCGCACCAAAGACACGAAGACACAGAGAAATGCCTTGGGCTGTTTCCTGAACTTTGTGCCTCTGTGCCTTTGTGGTTCATGCTTAAATGAGGGGCGCGGTCGGTGCAGTCATGGTCTTCTTGGCCTCGGGGTAGCCCTTGAACTCGTCGCCGAATTTCGCGATGAAGCTCTGGGTCGGCCAGGAGCAGGCCTCACCGAAGGCGCAGATGGTCCGGCCGGGGATCTGGTCGGCCACGCCCTTGAGCAGCGCGGCGTCCTCGGGACGCGCGACGCCGTGCACCATGCGGGTGGTGATCTTCTTCATCCAGAGCGAGCCCTCGCGGCAGGGCGTGCACTGGCCGCAGCTTTCGTGGGAGTAGAACGCGTTGATGTTGGCGAGGGCCTCGACCATGTTGACGGAATCGTCCATCACGATGACGCCGCCGGAGCCGCCCATCGTGCCGATCATGCCGAGCGAATCGAAGTCCAGCGGGACATCCTCGACGCCCCAATCGTAGTCGACCAGCTCGGCGCCGACCTTGCGCTTGCCCTTGAAGCGTTCGCCAAAGCGGAGAACCTTCGCCGACGAACCGCCCGGAATAACCGCCTTGAAGGTGCGGCCGGGCAGCGGACCGCCGCAAACCTCATGGAGCAGCTGGCCCATCGTGATCCTGCCGGCCTCGAATTCGTAATAGCCGGGTTTCTGCACGTGGCCGGAGACGCAGAAGATGCGCGTGCCGGTGTTGTTCGGCGTGCCGATCCGGGCGTAGGCCTCGCCGCCGAAGTCCGCGATATGCTTAACGTGGCAGAGCGTCTCGACGTTGTTGACGATGGTCGGGCACTGGTAGAGGCCGAGCACGGCGGGAAAATACGGCGGCTTGATGCGCGGGTAGGCACGCTTGCCCTCGAGCGATTCGATCAGCCCGGTCTCCTCGCCGCAGATGTAGGCGCCGGCGCCGCGGTGGACAAAGAGGTCGCAGGAGTAGTTCGTCCCGAGGATGTTCTTTCCGACGAGGTTGGCGTCCCGCGCCTCCTGGATGGCTTTTTCCAGAATGCGCGCGCCGTGGGGCATCTCGCCCCGGATGTAGATGTAGGCCTGCTTCACGTTGTTCGCGAAACAGGAGATCATCGTGCCCTCGATCATCTGGTGCGGATCCTGGTGGATGATGGAGCGGTCCTTGAACGTGCCGGGCTCGGACTCGTCGGCGTTGACGATGAGATAAATGGGCTTGCCGCTCTTGCGGTCGACCAGGGTCCACTTCAGGCCGCAGGAGAAACCCGCGCCGCCGCGGCCGCGCAGGCCGGACTTTTTGACCTCGTCAATGAGCTCCTCAGGTTTGCGGGCAAACGCCTTCTGCATGACCTCGTAGCCGCCGTGCCGGCGGTAGCAGGCGAGGTCGTTGGTATAGCCCGGCTCGTCGATGTGAGCGAAGATCAGGCGGCGTTGGGCGGGAGCGGGCATTGCTGAAGTGAAAGTGAGAGCGAGAGTGCCGAAGGGCAGGGATCAGGGTTTTTCGTCGAGGATGATCTCGATGCCGCCGGTCCAGCGGGCGGCGAAATTATAGGCCATGGCGAGGAGCACGCCGGCCAGAAACCCGCCGAGCGCGTTGATCACAGGCGTGAACACGGCCAGGCCGCCGGCCAGGAACCAGGGAACGGCCGGAAAGAAAACCGGCGTGTGCCCGGATCCGGCGGCGATGAAGGCGATGCTCAGGGTGATCAGGAAAAGCGGCGCGATGATCATCCCGGCGAGGCCGTTGATCAGGCCGAGCACAATGCCGAAGCGAATCGGGGGTATCTGCGTCAGGCGGTATTTTTTCATGACGGGGGCCGCGCTCTCGCCGCGGCTTTGATTTGTTCGCTGAGTTGCTGGACCTTGGCGGCATCCACCTTCTCGTGGAGGTCGTCGTCAATCATCACCACGGGGCCGGTGCCACAGCTGGCCAGGCACTCGACGAATTCGATCGTGACTTCGCCGTCGGCCGAGATCTCGCCCGGCTGGCAGCCGAACTGTTTCTGGAACTCGTCGCAGACCTTGTAGCCGCCGGTCAGCGCGCACGAGAGCGTGCGGCAGACCTTGATGTGGCGGTGGCCGATCGGCTTCTGCCGGAACATCGGGTAAAAGGTCACGACCTCGTAGACATTGATGGGCTGCAGCTCGAGTTTCTGCGCCACCCACTCGATGGCTTCGGGTGAAATCCAGCCCGCATCCTCCTGGATCAGGTGCAGGAGCGGCAGCGTGGCGCTGCGCTTCACCGGGTAGTGGGTGATCGCTTCGTCGATTTGAGCGAGGGTGGCGGGCTTGAGATTCACGGAAACGGAAAGTTCGGGAGACGGCGCGAAAATTTATGATTTAGGATTTACGATTTATGATTGAATCGTGCGGCGTCGGTCAGGGCGGATGGGCAAATCGTAAATCATACTTCGTAAATCATAAATGCCCTAGCGGTCGCACTCTCCCATGACGAAATCGAGCGAGCCGAGGATGGAGACGACATCGGACACCATGTTGCCGACGCAGAGTTTGGGCAGGATGCTGAGGTTGCAAAACGAGGGGCTGCGAATCTTCAGGCGGTAGGGCACGCCGCCGCCCTTGCTCACGATGTAGAAACCGAGCACGCCCTTCGGATTCTCGGCCTCGAAGTAGACCTCGCCGGCCGGCATCTGCGGGCCCTCGGTCACAATCATGAAGTTGTTGATCAGCTCCTCCATCGAGGAGAGGACCTTGTCCTTGGGCGGCGCGAAAATCTTGCGGGCGTCCTTCGCATACCAGTCGCCGCCGGGAAAATTCCCCACGATCTGCCGGATGATCCGGACGGACTGCTTCATTTCCTCGCCGCGGCAGAGGTAGCGATCATAGCAGTCGCCCTTGGCCCCGACCGGCACGTCGAACTCGTATTGCTCGTAGCCGGAATAAGGACGGTCCTTGCGGAGATCCAGCGGGATACCCGAGCCGCGCAGGTTCGGGCCGGACAGGCCGTAGCTGATGGCGTCCTCCTTCGAAATCACGCCGATGCCCACGGTGCGATCGAGGAAGATCTTGTTGCGCGAGAGCATCGAAAGGATCTCGTCGAGAATCGGCAGGAACTGTTCGCAGAAGGCGTCCACGCGCTGGGTCCAGCCTTCGGGCACATCGCGCTGCAAGCCGCCGATGCGGGTGTAGCTGGTGGTGAAGCGCGCCCCGGTCAGCTCCTCGAAGAGCTTGTAGAGTTTTTCGCGTTCCTCGAAGCAATACATGAACACCGACCACGCCCCGACATCGATGGCGTAGGCGCCGAGCCCCATGAGATGGGACGAGACCCGGGCCATCTCCGCGGTGAGCACCCGGATCGCCTGGCAGCGGGCGGGCACCTCGAGCCTGGCCAGGCGCTCGACCGCGATGGCGTAGGCCATGTTGTTCGCGAGCGGCGCGATGTAGTCCAGCCGGTCCGTGTAGGGCACGAACTGGTTGTAGGTCATGTTCTCGGCGATCTTCTCGTCGCCGCGGTGCAGGTAGCCGATGACCGGATCGGCCTTGGTCACGACCTCGCCATCAAGTTCAAACTGGATGCGCAGCACGCCGTGCGTGGACGGATGCGACGGGCCCATCGAGAGCGACATTTTCTCGGGCTCGAACTCCTTCGGGACGTTGGCGGCCTTGGCGGCGGCCTCGGGATATGAAAAATCGGTGGCCATCTTTATAGAGGATTACCGCCCACGGAACACCCGGACGACACGGAAGTAATCCCAGAAACTGTCATTCTGAGCATAGCGAAGAATCCAGCGTCATTCCCGTCAGCACACATCATACTGGATCCTTCGCTACGCTCAGGATGACACGCTGCGTATATTTTTTGCGCTTTTTCGCGCCTTTTTGCGGTCAAAAAATTCATTCCGGTTTTTCGTTTTTCTCGTTCCAGGCTTCGTCCTTGGCGCGCGGTTCCGCCTCGCTCATCGGTCCGCCGGGCGGAGCCACGAACGGGCCGCCCGCCATCGGGGCGGCTATCAGGCTGGCCTGCGTTTCCGCCGCGACCTCGGCGTCCGGCAGCTCCGTCGGCAGGCCGGCGAGCGGGAATTCCTTGCGCAACGGGAAATAGGGATAGCCGTCCCACATGAGGATGCGCCGCAGGTCGGGGTGGCCGTCGAATTTGATTCCGAACATGTCGTAGATCTCGCGCTCGAGCCAGTCGGCGCCCGCCCACAGCCCGGTGCTGCTGGGCATGGTGGGATCGGTGTCGTCGGCGCAGTCCGCCGCCAGCCGCACGTAGGTATGCTTGGTGCTGGAATAGAGATGCCAGACCACGGTGAAACGCGGTGATTTCTCCGCGGTCCAATCGATGGCCGTCGCATCCATCAGGAAATCGTAGCCCAGGGCATCGCGCAGGTGTTTCAGCGCAGCCGGCACGTCGGCTGCGGGCAGGTCGAACGCCGGGCAATCGAGGCTGGCCCGGGGGCTGGCCGAGGGAAATTGCTGGCTAACGGCGCTCGGAAGGTCGACGTCGGTGGTCATGCGCGGTGGGCGGCGTGATCAGGCGCTGAAAAGTTTCGCGGCCGAGTGCTCGCGTCTGACCTTGGCCTGGAGTTTCATCAATCCGTCCAGCAGGGCCTCGGGACGCGGCGGACAGCCGCTGATGTATACATCGACGGGGACAATGCGGTCGACGCCCTGCAGCGTGGCGTAACTGCGATACATGCCACCGGTCGACGCGCAGGCCCCCATCGCGATAACCCATTTGGGCGCGGACATCTGGTCGTAAATCCGGCGCACCACCGACGCCATCTTGTAGGTGACGGTGCCGGCGACGATCATGCAATCGGACTGGCGGGGCGAAAATCGCATGACTTCCGCGCCGAAACGCGAGATATCGAACCGGCTCGAGGCCGTGGCCATCAGCTCGATGGCGCAACAGGCCAAACCCATCGGCATGGGCCACATGGAATTGGTTCGCAGCCAGTTAATAGCCGCATCCGCCTTGGTGACGATCACGTCCCCTTCGATTTTGCTGTTATAGGCTAGCTCGGTGTTGGCAGTTACCATGGGCGGGTTTTAAAGATAAAAATCGACCCAAGCTACCACCCGACCTTGCCCGTGCAAGGAGGTTTTGTTTCCGGTGCGTTCATTATGACCTGTGCTGCCGCGCTTATTAGCGCCGTGCGCATCGTCGGGGCTTCGAGGGACACTTTTCTTTCAACTCTCGAAAGAAAAATGGCGGAGAGGGAGGGATTGGCTGCCTGCCGGCAGGTGCAGAGCACTCGCGCTCCGCGCGCCCCCTATCCCCCTTCTGCTGCCGCCCGCGCCCGCCCCTGCGCACCGTTCAAATATCGCTGCCGTTCTGCCTGGCGAACGGCGCGGTTTGTGCCCCCATTGGGTCACGAACTTCGGCACGGGCAAACGGCCAAGTATTCGCCACCCAGCCGGCTTGACATCGCGGGTAACGCCGACATGATGTCCGACATGAAGACTTTCACCGTTCGCGACCTCGACCGATCCCCAAGCATGGTATTGGATGCATCCATGGTAGATGGCCGCGCTCGCATCCGAGCGCGCGGCGGACAAACTTATATCATTACCCCGGAGGCCGCGCCTCAAAAGCGCATCTCTGCAGTTCCTGGCTTTTCAGCCCGGAGAAGCAAACTGTTCAAGGGAGTGCTGTCTGCGTCGTCTGTTCGTGAGCTGGACAAAGCTATTGCCGGAGAATGAAGCCATACGCAGATACGAATTTCCTCACACGTCTTTATCTTTCGCTGCCGGAAAGCGATCAGGCCGACCGTCTCGTCGTTCTGGCTAAAAGCGGCGGTGCATCCCTTCTGCCGGTTACATGGCTTCACCGGATGGAATTGACCAACGCGTTTGAGTTTTCTGTTTGGCTGGGCAAGCAGGGTGGGCACCCGCGAGTGACTTCTCAAAACGCGGCTGTCGCTCACGAGATTTTCAAGGACGACTTGGTGGCCGAAACATTCATCGGCGCCGAAACGGTCGAGATTTCCGCCCTTCAATCGCTGTTCGTGGAGACTGTCGCACGCCAAACAGCAAAACACGGATTCAGGACATACGACATTCTCCACGTTGTCTCTGCCCGGCTTCTTGGCTGCGACCATTTCTTCAGTTTCGACGTTCGGGCAAACAAGCTTGCCCAAATTGAGGGGCTCATAATCCCGCCCCGCTGAACGAACACGGTGTTGAGACACGCCGATGTAGCACGAATGGTCAAAACTGCCGCGCTAACCTCGTCGTTCGCCACAGTGCGCAGTCTGGAGTATCTACGCCCTGACCGCCTTGCGGATCGCACACCCAGCCCAAGGCCCCCGTTTCTCAAACCGGCTGGAATTCTTCTCAAACCCCGCTGGAAATTACACCCTTGAAAGAAAAATGGCGGAGAGGGAGGGATTCGAACCCTCGGTAACCTTGCGGCTACACATGATTTCCAATCATGCACATTCGACCACTCTGTCACCTCTCCAGGTTAGCAAAGGAGGGCGAATAAAGGGTGCTCCGAAGCCGACGGTCAACGGTAATTCTGAAACCACCGCCCAAAGCCGCATTGCCATGCCCCGTCCGTCCGGTAATCTGCCTCCACGAGCCCCATGCCCCCGCAACGCATCGTCATCATTGGTGGAGGCTTCGGTGGCGTGAAATGCGCCCAAACCCTGTCGGCCCGGTTGCGCCAGGGCGACGCGGAAGTGGTGCTGTTCAACAAGGAGAATCACCTCGTTTTCAGCCCTCTGCTGGCTGATGCGGTGGGCTCCTCGCTGAGCCTGCTGGATGTCATCGTGCCGCTCCGCCAGCTTCTGCCCGGTGTTACCTGTCGCACGGAGGAGGTGAAACACCTCGACCTCACCGGCAGTTCGCTGGAATACGAGGGCTATGATGGCCAGCCGCGCCACCTCAAATACGACCACGTCGTCCTCGCCTGCGGCAACATTTCCAACCTCAACGTCGTGCCAGGCATGGCGGACCACGCCTATCCTCTGAAGACCGTCGGCGACGCCGCCGTCCTCCGCACGCACATCCTCTCCCGGATGGAAAAAGCCGAGGTATGCGACGATCCCGTCCGCCGCCGCTGGTTCTTGTCCTTCATCATCGTCGGCGGCGGCTACAGCGGCGTGGAGACCGCCGGCGAGATCAACGACCTCGTCCGCACCAGCCGCCGTTTCTACCGGAACATTCCCGATGAAGACATCACCGTCACCCTGATCCACTCGCGCGACCAGCTGCTGCCGGAAATCAGCCCGCAGCTCCGCGAATTCGCCCGCGGTAAAATGGAAAAAGCCGGTGTCACCATGATGCTCAATGCCCGCGTGCAGCTCGCCACGGGCGAGGGAGTCGGCCTGAAGGACAATTTCGTCCCCGGCGGCACCATCGTTTGCACCATCGGCAGCACCACGGCCCCCGTCGTGGAACGGCTCGACTCACCCAAAGAGAAGGGTCGTTTGCTCACCGAGCCTGACATGCGGCTCCGCCGCCGGACCAATGCGTGGGCCACCGGCGATTGCGCCAATATCATCAATGCGCACGACAACCAGCCCTCGCCTCCGACCGGCCAGTTCGCCGAGCGCCAGGGCCGGCAGTGCGCGGAAAACATCCTGCGCGTTCTGCACGGCGAACCCACCCGGCCGTTTTCCTTCAAGGTGCTGGGCCAGCTCTGTTCGATTGGCGGCCACAGCGCCGTCGCCGAAATGTTCGGCTTCCGGCTTTCCGGTTTCTGGGCGTGGTTCACCTGGCGCGGCGTCTATCTCTTCAAGCTGCCGACCTGGTCGCGCCGCGTGCAGGTCGGATTCGACTGGGCCTGGCTGCTCGTCTTCCCGCGCGACCTCAGCTGCATCAAGACCGATGTCACCGACCGCGTAACCCATGCCCACTACGAGCCGGGCGACTACATCATCCGGCAGGGCGATCCCCCCGCCTGTTTCTACGTGATCGAAAAAGGCGAGGTCGAGATCGTGCGCACCTCGGCGGAGAAACCCGAGGGCGAGGTTCTCGCCGTGCTCGGCGCGGGAAATTTCTTTGGCGAAACCGCCCTGCTGGGCAACCAGCCCCGCTCGGCCTCGGTGCGCGCCCGCACCACCGCCGAGATCGTCATCATGGGCCGCCATGTCTTCTCCCACATCGCGCAGTCGCTCGCTCCCCTCAAGCAGGCCCTCCTGGCCGCCATCACGCGCCGTTCGCCCAGTTCCTGGCAGGAACGCCCCCGCGTACGCGCAACCCTGCGGGAATTGCAACTGGCCGACTTCATCGAGCCCGCGCCCCAGCCCGTCCTGAACCCCGCTGTCACTTTGTTGGAGATGACGCGCTTGTTCGGCGAGAACGACGCTCCCTTTTTCCTGGTTTCATCCGATGGCGAACGGCTCGAGGGTCTCGTCACCCTGACCGACCTGCTCCGCGCCCATGCCGCCAATCTGGCGCCGGAAACCCCGCTCGCAGATTTCATGGTCAAGAATCCCGCGGTCATTGCCACGACCGACACCTGCCTGGTGGCCGCCTCCGCTTTCCGCGAACACGGCCACAAATACCTGCCGGTGGTGCACGACCGCGACAGCCGCCGCATCGCCGGTTACGTCCGGGCCCGCAAGTTGATTGCCCGGATCATGCAGGTGGTCGGCCCGCCCAACACCCAAACCGTCCCGCCGATGAATAGTTAGTGTCTGCCGGAAAACCCGCTGGACGAGGATTCCCTGAGTGAGCCGCAATTATTTTCGAATGATTGCGGCGGCGAATGTTACCGGCACGCGAGGTGCTTTCAGAGGGAAACCGCCCCTCCACCCCGCAACATTCGCTGTTTCCATGCGCCAACACTTCACCGCCCAGCCCGAATTCGGCCTCGTCCCGATCGAAAAAATCGTTCTCCCGCTCAAGAGCCGCGACGAACTGCCGCCGATCCTCGCCGGCCTGCAATGGCTCTGGTCGCACCCCACGCTGAAGGCGGAAATCCTCGCGCTCCTTGAAGCCAAAATCCTCGCTGGCAAGAAAGCCACCGGCCGCACCGGCCTCGACCTCTGGCAAATCCTCGTGCTCGGCATCGTCCGCCTCGGCCTCGATGCCAACTACGACCGCCTCGAAGATCTCGCCAATCATCACACGCTCATCCGCCAGTTTCTCGGGGTGCCCGCGGCCCCTTTCGGCACCGACGACCGCCGTTTCGCGCATCAAACGCTCCGCGATAATGTCGCCCTCCTCGACGAGGACACCTTGCGCGAGATCAACACCCGCGTCGCCGCCGCCGGCCGCGTGGTCTTCAAAAAAAACGACCGCGCGCCCGTCGCGCCCCTTGAAATCAAAGTCGACACCTACGTCCTCGAGACCGACGTGCATTTCCCCACCGACTTGAATCTCCTCTGGGATGCCGGGCGCAAATGCGTGGACTGGATCGAAAAACTCCACGCCCAGCCCGACCTCATGCTGCCCGGCTGGCGCAAAGCGAAGGACTGGCGCCGGCGCCTCAAAGCCCTCCAACGCAGCACGAGCAAGATCGTCCACGGTGGTGGCGGTCCCGCCGCCGCCAAAGCCACCCGCGTCACCCAAGCCGTGCGCGAATACCTCGCCACCGGCCACGAGCTCGCGACCAAAGTCGGCGCGAGCCTGCTCGCCCTCTGCGACCAGCCCGTGCTCCCGCCGCACTGGGAAGCGCTCCAGTATTTTCACGCGATGCTCCTCAAGCATCTCGATCTGGTCGACCGCCGTCTCCTCCGCCACGAGACGATTCCCGCCGCCGAAAAAGTTTACTCCCTCTTCGAGCCCCACACCGAATGGATCCAGAAAGGCAAAGCGCGCCCGAACGTCGAACTCGGCCACCGCTTCCTCGTCGCCACCGATCAACATGAACTCGTGCAAGACTACGCCGTGCTGCTCGGTTGCGCCGAAGTCGATCAAAGCATTCCGGTCGCCGACCGGTTGCTCCACCGGTACGGCGCGGGCCAGCTCGCCAGCCTCAGTTTCGACAAAGGCTTTACCCGCGCGGACGACCGCGAACTCCTGCGCCTCTACGTGCCGACGGTGGTGATGCCCAAACGCGGCAAGAAGAACGCCGCCGAGACCGCGCAAGAGCACGAAAAACAATTTGTCGCCCTCCGCCATCAACACAGTGCCGTCGAGAGCGACATCAACAGCCTGGAACATCACGGCCTCAACCGCTGCCTCGACGTCGGACTGGCCGGCTACCAACGCTACGCCAGCTACGGCATCCTCGCCTACAATCTCCACGTGATCGGACGCGAACTCCAGGCCCGAGCGCGGCGCCGAGCCGCGCTCGTGGCAGCGGCCGCCTAAAAAAATCCAAAGCGGATCAGGAAAGTGCAGCCAAGGGAGCGGTGTGTCCGCGCCCCGAGGATTTTCGGGAAACCCGGCCCAGCGCGCGGCGAAAACCGTCCGACTTGACAAAAATTACCGGCGGAAGAATGCCGAAATCACGCGCGATTTTCAAAACAGGCAGTTTCCGGGCAGACACTAAGTATACTATTAGTTGACATCAACCGCCGCCCCACCCTGTGTGGAGCATGCCTTCGACCCCGCCCAGTCTCCGGCCCTTCGAGGCCCTGATCGAGATCCTGTCCCCCGAGGCGCGCGCGTCCTACCGGCGCCGCTCGTCCCGGCGAAATCCCGGCGGGGCCACGCTGCGGCCCGGCGTCGGGACGCCCCTCTGGCAGCGGCTGGTGAAGGACGTTCAGGCGTTCCTGCGGCGCCGGGGTGAAAAAGCCCAGCTGGCGCGCCTACTCGGCGTGCACCGGCAGGCGGTGAACGAGTATTTCGTCAGCCGCACCCGGATGCCCGACGCCGAGCGCACCCTTTTGCTCCAGGAATGGCTGCGCGTCCGGCGGCAGGGAAAACGCCCCGGCTGGTAGGGCGCTGATGTCAACTAATCGTTGACATCAGCCGGCGCCCGGAGAGAACCATGCCGGCATCCTGGGGCGGCGGGTGGGATGGGATGAACACGCTGGCGAGCGGGAGTCATCCGCCGCGCCGTTGCCGTGATCCGCGGCTGCCGGCGGTTTATGATCGTGAACAAGGCCACGTCCCATCCGCGTGCAGGGATCTGATCCCGCCACGGCGGGATCAGATTGACAGCAACCCGCGATGATGGGCTTGAAATCCCCGGGTATTCAGGCGAATGCCGCCGCGCGTTCGCGCGGCGTGAGCTCGCGCCACCGGCCCGGCGCCAGGCCGCCGAGCGCGAATTGTCCGATGCGCACCCGCAGCAGCCGCAGCGTCGGGTGGCCGATCGCGGCGGTCATCCGCCTCACCTGCCGGTTCCGGCCTTCCACCAGTTCGAGCGACAGCCAGCAATCGGGCACGGATTTCCGCACGCGGATGGGCGGGTCGCGCGGCGGCACCACCGGAGCGGGCTCCAGCCGCCGCACCGCGCAGGGTCGCGTCGCGTGACCGCCGACCGTGACGCCCGCGCAGAGGCGTGCGAGCGCCGCCGCCGTCGGAATCTGCTCGACCTGCACCCAGTATTCCCGGATGTGCGCGGCCTCCGGGTCCAGCAACCGGGAATTCAGTCCGGGTTCATCCGAGAAGAGCAGCAGCCCTTCCGAATCGGCATCCAGCCGGCCCAGCGCGTAGACCTTCGGCGGCAGGCCCAGATCCGCGAGCGTACGCCAGCGAGAACCGGGCTCGGGGGTGAACTGCGAGAGAACGCCGTAGGGTTTGTGCAGAGCGAGGAGCATCTCAGTTGGGAATTGAGGGATGAGAGTTGAGAGCAAAGTTAGCGGCTTGCCCGCAAAAAGGGGCAATCAACGCCGCCAGACTGGAGCCGAATTCAATTTAGACAAATAGCTCGGTGCCTTGCCTCGCAACCATCAACCCTCGGTGAGAAATTTCGTTCCGCCTTCGCTCCCTTTCGGCCTATCCGGGCTGACGACAAAACCGCCTGGCGGTTTTGTTTTTAGCCCGCATTTCCCTGCAATGTTCGCCGAAATCCCGCCGCGAGCGTCGGCGGACAAGTGAACCAAACGCATGAAGTGTGAAAACGTGGGCTAGCGCTTCAGCATCGCCCAGGTGAAGTTCGGATTGCGCCCGCGCCGCACGGCGAGCCGGATCCAAAGCAAGGCCATCGGCTCCAGGCTGCGCGCCATGCCAAACCCGCCGGTATCCACCGGGTCAAAGCCGAGGTCCCGGGCGAGTTGCTCCACCACTTCCTTTGCTTCATCGCTATCGCTGCAGTGGAACATGACCGGCTTGAGATCGCCGTAGCCGGGGTAGCTCGAGTCGGCGAAATTCTCCCAGCCGTAGGTGTTGAACGCCTTGGCCACATGCGCGCCCGCCGCCAAACGCGCGACCTCCTCGGCTCCGGACGTCGAGGAACCGACCGACAGGCTGAGGCTGCCTTCGGAATTCAGGAACAACGGGTTGGTGCAATCGATGATGATCTTCCCGCGAACGTCTCCCATGGCGGCGATGACCGCGGGCACGGCGTCCCAAGGCGTCGCCAGCACGATCACCTCCGCCTGCCGCACAGCATCGGGCACAACCATCGACGTGGCCGCGCCGCCGATCTCGGCCAGCGGCGGTTTCGTCTTGCCCGCCGCCGGATCGCGCACGCCGAAAAAAATCGTGTGTCCCGCCTTAGCCCAGCTCTTGCCGAGCGCACCGCCGACATTGCCGGCGCCGATGATCGCGATTTTCATTGGGCGGCAGCTTGCGGGTTTGACGGCCGTTTGCAAACCCTCGCGTTGGCTAATTTCGGCCCCGCCGGCGGGCCGGGGGGTGCAGTTGAAAGTGAAGTCTTCGCCCTTGGAGTAGCCACAGGCCTCCGTGGGATCGGGAAGAGCAGGGGCGGAGCGCGAATCAACTTCGGCAGGCAGGGACGCCTGCCGCTACGCCGGAATGGCTCAAGCTGACTTCACTTTCAATTGCACCCGGGCCGG
>Ga0209515_10007700_pt1 | contig 12906 bp, 12 predicted proteins | sample Subgroupgradi54m_FD_187454 | JGI IMG/M metagenome (GOLD analysis project Ga0209515, IMG submission 187454) | Subsurface groundwater microbial communities from S. Glens Falls, New York, USA - GMW60B uncontaminated upgradient, 5.4 m (SPAdes)... ... | reverse complement strand
TACTTCACCTGAAACAGAGGCTTTCTTCTGGCTGTTTATGATGATGAAGAAGATGGAAGTTAGAAGCCCTGCCACAATGGCGAAGATGGCCGTATATACGAGGAGTTCGATGAGGGTGAAGCCGTGCCTATCGGCCCGCTCCGCCGTAGCTTTAGCGAGGCGAGCAGGCAGGCCTTTCTTGCAAGTCATTTATTAGAATTATAGCACAAGGTTGAGAAAAAATTTTGCGGTATCTTTTGATTAAAATTCGAACCTCCGATACCTTTTCAGGTATACCTGTTTTTCTCGACCCCATAAGAAAGCGGGGGGTGCAGGACTCGTCCCGCACAAGGCGGAAGCGGGAGGATTCGAACCTCCGATGCCCTTTCGGACATACCTGTTTTCGAGACAGGTCCATTCAGCCGCTCTGGCACGCTTCCGCTTTAAGCGGGATTGCTATTTGTATATCACTTACTCCGCTCGCGAACAAATAGGGAAAACCTCGAAGGGATGATCAGCCATTCCCTGCCCCGCACCGAGCTTTGCTCTGGTTCAGGGTGCCAACCCTCCCATTGTGGACTTTCTTGAGAATCAGTTAGAACCAGATTAGCGAGGAATTACAAGCTTGGCAACAGTTGCAAGAGACTAACTTACCTCTATAGTTTATGGAAGCAGTTCGAATGTATAGCCTTCTGACTGCAGGGTCTCAATGATTTTAGGTAACGCTTTTACTGTAACTAAATGATTGGAATGAAGCAAAATATTGGAGCCGTTGTGAACATTAGAGATTACTCTACTTACCAACTCATTGCTTCCTGGCTCTGACCAATCTTTAGGATCCACATCCCAGAGAGTAAGCTTTAGCTGATAGCTAGAGGCGCCTTCTTTAACATAAGTATTTACTCCACCGTAGGGAGGTCTAAATAGAATAACATGCTGATCGTCATTGATGGGTTTTAAGATTTTTTCGGTTTCCGTAATCTCTTTTAGAATTTCTTTTTCTGGCAATTTAGGTAAGAAGGCGTGGGTGAGAGAATGATTCCCAATTTTATGTCCCTCGGTAACAGTCCTTTTGGCAACATCGTCATATTTAGCCGCATTATTGCCGACCAAAAAGAAAGTTGCCTTGACACCATATTTCTTCAGAATATCTAGAAGAAGAGGATGATAGACAGCATTCGGCCCATCATCGAACGTAAGGTAAACTATTTTAGTTGTACTCCCCTGCTTTGCCTGAGCTGTTTTCGCTTTTGGAAATATAGACCCAGCCGCCGCAGCATATTTCTGCCAGTCACTTGGATACAAATACGCCGAACTACCTCCGTTATCGGAGACTTCTTTTTTATAACCAGCTCTCTTACCAGTGGGAATATCTATAGTCCGATGAATACCCGAGAACACCTCTGCGTATAGAGCGATTCGAGCATCATGGTCGTCAAATTCCGCTCCCGTTATTGCTTCAACTTCACTCGCAAACTGTCCCAATTTCCGGTTAAGTTTCACCTCATCGAGCCTAAGATATAAGCGCATTAGCTTCGGGTCTTTTACGTCTGGCCGCTCGACAACTGTAAGCATGTCTTTTAGATCATCAGAGGTTAGAGAGAAAGCTTTTGCCCCGCTTCGGATTTGGATAGGCTTTTTTTCTTGGAGAATTTTTGCAGCCTGCTCGCGAAGCGGATCTAACTCCCTTGGGTCGTGTGAAGAGGTTGTTTTTTCGGTTGGAATAAGAACTGGCTCGGCAGGAGGGTTAAAAATCTCTTTGGAAATTAAGAGCACGAGTTTGTTAGCATCGACTCTTATTCCTTCCTTGGCGGGGAGCGTATCCTTGATGTTTCCCCGGAAGTCCGGCATTGGCGGGAATGCATCTTGATTGACCCTATCTTGGATTTCCAAAATTTTTAAAGTTAGGGAGCTTTTAGAAATAGTGCCATTTGCTGGATGCCAGTTACTGAATCCTAATAATGCTTTGTCCTGAAGAAAAATATTTTTGAAAAGATTACTGCCCCTGCCGACTTGAGTTAATCCTTTAGCAATGTTTTTAGTATTGATCGTTGCTCCAACATCTGATGGTGAAACCTGCATAACTTGTCCTTCGTATACCAGCTTTAATCCCGGGTTTCTCTCTGAAAATCCCCGCTCTGCCACTGCTCCGATCTGTTTCTGGTTCAGCTCTGAAATCCTGACCCCGTATAACTTTAAACCCAGTATTGGAGAGGCAGAATGCGATCGGTTATAGACCAACAGCACGTTTTCCCCAATGATTAAAATAGCGATAACAGTAAGGCCGGCTATCTTTAGACCTCTTGATCTTAAAAACTTCTTCCTTAGAACTCTTGATCTTAGGAACTTCTTGATAAGATTTTTTTGAGATTTATTGAACATATTATTGGCTTTGAATGAAAAGCAGTTTCGCCCGTGATATCTCCATATCTTGTTCTAATTCTTCAGGCACCAGGAGCTCTTGAGTGCGAAGATCTGCGTCTGCTTCGCGGGAAAACTTAACAAGCTTTTTACGGAGACCTTCCTGTGCTTCCGGCGACACATGCTTAATGGAATCTATAGCTTGATCAATCTGGTCATTAAGTCGCTGTATTAGAAAATCAACTTCAGCAAAATTGCTTTTTCTAAGCGATGCACTAATATCGTCAACTTTCTCGTCAGCGAAACTTATAATTAGGGCACTCTGCGCTTCGGGGGTTTTCGCCGCGGCAATTTGACTCTCTTCGATCTTTGCTTTCTCAACCGTTTCCGAGCTAATTTGATTTACATTAGTTATTATCTCATCCGGTACGATGAGTGCTGGCGCTGCAGGTAGGGCTTGGTCACTTGCGCTTCGCTGGTCAGATTCGTTAGAAGGCACTGATGATGATGAAGTTGCTTCGGGAGTACTTACTCCAGGAACTTCCTTGTTAGTTGACGATTCTTGCAGTGGTAAGTTTTCATTCTGAGTAGAACTCACGTTGTTTTCTGGTTGTCCACTGTTTGGAGTTCCGGAAGCTGCTTCTTCACTTGGCTGCCCACCATTTTCTTGAGGTGTTCCCTCCGGTGTTAATTGATTAGCTGGGGCTGTTTCGCTAGCAGGCGCTGGAGCGATATCGACTGGTGTATCTGGCACTGGTGCTGATGCAGGTGCAGCTTCGCCCGGAGCCGGAGAAATATCTACTACTTGGGCAAGTTGGAAGTATTGCTGAAGCTCTCTACGCGAGAACGACAGATCACTCGCATTTACGAGTGTAACCAGCAATCCCAAAACAATAACGGGTCCTAGAAATTGCATTTAAATTAATGTGAACCTATCCCAAGAGTTTCATTAATTATACCAGATCGCTTGGCTACTTAGCTGTAATCTATACTCCGCAACTAGCTCCCTCTTTAGTTTTTGGTAGGAGGTTAGGTCTTTTTGCTATTTCTGGCTGGACGTTCTTACTCCATCCGCTAATACTTGAGTAATCTTCACTCATGATGATTTTAGGGTCTACATTTTCCCACTCAACACCCTTGATTACCTTAAAGTAAAGGGCAGTCTGGATGTAATTGTGAGGAAACCAAAAAGAGTTGAAGGCTAATGCTTCACGGTAGAGCTCCTCTTCACTAAGCCCTTGTACAGCTCCGAGTTCCAATAAGCCAAGCAATGCAGAGCCATGATTGCAGTCCTGGAAGAAAGTTGAATTATTACAACAGGGGCGAAAGGTGTTTTGAGCAATTTTAGTTGCAAGGGCTTCTTGCTCTGGAGTCAGCTTCACAATCTTGAGCTTGTTGAAGTAAGCTCCGCCATTCTTTTCCTTACCCAAATTCCATCCTCCAGTAGATGCGAAGTTGAAGAGAGATTTACCATTAACGGGACTATTTTGGTTGGTTGACATGTAATTAGCTAAGCCTAAAGGCCAGAGAAAATTCACATAGTAGTTTGCATTTTCTCGGGTAAGAAGAATCGGCTCTGAAGCGGATTTAGTTAGCGCATCTCTCAGCTCTGGAGGCAGGCCGCCCCGCTCTCGATAGATTGCCTCGAATTTCTGTCGATCAATAACACCAAGCCCAACGAGTCTTACCGCACTGTTTCCCAATGCGATTTTACTCTTAAAGCCATTCTCGGGTAGAACTTTTGCTACTATTTTATCGTAGAGCTGGTTACCGGTTGCTGATGTATTTAGAGCATTAAGTTTGTTGTCATTCAGATTTACAATCTGGTTTAGGCTTAATGCCTTAGCAATGATTGGCTCGGTTTTGAGCATGCTCCAACTAGCAAAGAGTAGCACTATCAACAGAGCTAGAAGAGCGGTGAGCCAAGGCCTGTCAGTCTCTTTGAAAGAAGCGTCCTTGGGTATCGGACAGGTTTTATCTTCGCATTGGTGCTCTTTATCCGAATGCTTGCTAAATCTCTTTAGATCTTTTCTTGTAAGCCAAACTGGTAATGCCATTAGTCCAAAAGATAAGGCTTTGAGCTCTAGTCCTTGAAGCGGAAATGCCGCTAGCCCTCCAGCAATTCCTAAGGCCGCCAATATGGTTGAGCCGCAGACTGGACAAGCAGAGGCAGCAATTCCTAGAAGAGTGCCGGCGCTTGTCCCTGTTTCTCTTCGTATTTTTGGAGGGCCATACTTTCGCCACCGATAAACAAGGAGTGAGATATTGACTCCGAATAGGACGATTGTCCCAATTGTGAGAAAGACATAAGGCCAAAAATAGAGAGGGGTGCTATAGGTATTCGTGATGATGTTGGTAATAGCCGAATCAAGACGCAGTGCCCAGTAGAGGATTAAGAAAAAAGCCAGCGAAGCGGTAAAACCGATGAGGCCGTAAAACAAACCAGTTAGGAATTTTACATTTTCCAACTTTCTAGCGCTCCCGTTAGAGTTCTCTTGGGGCAGTGCGTGGGCGATTATCTCAAGGTTGCAGCTTTTATGTTGCTTACACCAAGCTTCACATTTATCTGCCCATTCTTTCCCCTCATACTGAAAGCCGCACTTCTCGCACTCGTAGTATTCTTTACCTTGTTTTCGAATTTGTTTGACCATAGTAGCGCATTAATGATGATGTTCGCTGTCGCCGCCACAACCATCAGACAAATTCCAAATTTCAGTAACCTGTTCGCCGGTGAACCCATAATTCTTAATGAGGTATTTCCCCAGGCCGCCGTAAACATACCACCTCCAGCACTTACAGCAGCAAGGCCCTTTCTCATCTGAATTTTGCATCGCATAGTCGTACGCCTTCTGCTCCTCGGAGGTCAGCTGGTCGTCATAGTGACTCATAAGCATTTTTGCGAGCCCTGCCTGAATGTCATACGGATCAGGCGGAATTTCTGGAATGTCTTTGTATCTTTTTAATCCCTCTACCTGTTCGCTATAGCGGTGCAGGCTCATCGGGCTACAGCAGGAGCCTTGAAGACGAGTATTTTCTGGCATTGAGGGGATTGAATCTTTGAAGGACGCCGAACAAGAGGAATTACCATTTTTACTTAGATAGTCAAAATTGGCAGCAATGGCTGGACTTATTGATCCACTGAATTTTTCTCCCGAAGATGAATTAGATGAGAAGTTAAAGACATGGCTCTTAGCGAGAACTACATATCCAACCGCAAGAGCTAGTATGATGAATGATGCTAAATATAGATTCTTTTTGTCTTCCATGTTTTTTATTTCATTTTTATTTAGAGACGGCTAAGAACAACAAAGCTAACAGCCAAACACCTGTCTGGCTAAATCACTAAGATAATTAAAACTATTAGTAAATTTTTGGATGCAGAACTCCGCTCGAGAATAGTAAAACCAAGTAATTAAATAAGCGGGCGGTTGGGTCTTTCTGCAATAAGTATTGTAGTTGCTGTCTTATAGTTTCTTCTTCTTCGAGCTTAAATCTTACGAAAGATAGAACGGTAAGAAGAAGTAAGACAATTAAAGCAAGCGCGCTTGAGGGTATGATTGAAGTAAAAAGAGTTTGCCATTGGGCAATGTGGCCTAATATATCCATCTGACATAAAGAAGAGAACCCGTTCATAAGCGGGCATCCCAACATGATGCCGCCATTAGTGGCACTCATGCCTAGGGTTATCCCAAAAGTAGCAATAGCTATAATCGTTAGTACGAGCCCGATGATTAGAGCTTTTCCACTCGTATTCTCAAAATCAAATCTCATATACCTTGAGTTTACTTGTCTGATTAGCAATATTATAGCAAAGAAAGTGAATTTCTCCTTTGTGGACCGTACCGGATTTTCACCCCGTTAGATACTTTATCTAACGGGGCGGGCCGGTAGACCTGTGGACATAAGGAGTAAAACATTGAACTCCCTTAAAAGCTACCTTGAACGATTTTGGACATTTTATCAAACCAGCCCTTCGCTCCAGAAAGTCCTTTTGAATACTGCATCGCGGCAAGGAGTGGTATCACAAGCCAGGTATTGAATTAAGCAGCGATAACCTAAGAAAACTTAGTATTTTAGAGGGTATATACCCATAAGCGGAACTTATGATTTCAAGCGCGAGAATCAAGAAAGTTGAGGAGAAAATCGCTCGCATTGAAAGAATAGAGGAAGAAAAGAACTATCAATATATTTTTCGAACTTCGACTGATTTTGAGGAAGCAAAGAGGCAGGGAAGAGTTAATCCTCACGGTAATAGCTCTATAATCATTTTAGACGAATGAAAAAGTGCACCTTCACCAAAACTAACGGTAATCCATGTCAGGCGAACTCTATAACCAATAGCGAATTCTGTTTCAGCCATGACCCGAACATGAGCGAGCAAAAGCGACTGGCTACGCAGAAGGGCGGGAAAGCAATACGAAAAGCAGCCGATCCTCTTTCTTCGCTTGAGATAAACGATACGAAAGATGTTGTAAAGCTACTATCTACGACGATAAACGAAGTCAGGTTAGGTACAGCCGAAATACGAGTAGCTAACTGCATAGGATACTTATCTGGCCATCTCCTAAAGGCTCTTGAAGTTGCGAATCTAGAAGAAAGAATAACGCAAATTGAGAAAATTATATTAAAAACCTGAATCAATTTTCTATTTGAAGCTGTGTTAACAATCTGATACTCTGAAAGTACAACTGAATATGGCCTAAACCACATAGCATATGCGGCATGGCAAAGGAGACCTATGAAAGCATTAAGCTCCTCGTCAGAGCGCTTTCATAGGCTGTCTACCGAAAGGTAGGCAGGTGGCCGCAAGGTCATCGCTGACTGGGAGCTTTGTGTTCCTAGTTAGCTCGCTAATACTTAAAAAACCTAAAATGAAAAAGCGCCTTCTCGTTTTAGTTCTTGTCTCGGCGGTGATATTGCCAAGTATAGCCTTCGCCGCACGGTGGGATCCTTTTAGCTGGTTTAATAATCGGAGCTTTTCTAATAAAAAAGATGCCCAAATTCAAGTATTAGAGAATCGTGCTATTAAAAATAGCGGCAACACCACTGCTAAATCGTCCATACCTAAGCCAGTACAAAAAAGCGCTTCTGGTAATAGTCAGCAAGAGGTTCAAGAATGGATTACTATCCTCAACTCTGCAATAAACGACTATCAAAAGAACGTAACAATACTTCAAGCAAATAGTGATTATGCCTCCCAACTTATTAAGCAGTTCGTTGTGCCTCAAATGGATGAGGACGCTGCAAGCCTTATTTTAGCCGCTAGCCTTTCTGTTAAAGTCTCAAACCAGGAGTTATTGAAGCAGTCGGATGCGAAGATAAATGAACTAACATTAGCGGTTGCTAAAATCAAAACGACGAATTACGTAGATGGAAACATCTGGAATTATTCCAAGCTACAAAGCCTGGTAAACTTTTCTATATATATCGCGAACGAAGAGGCAGCAGTCGTTAAGAAGTATAAAGCTGACTTAACGATGGTGAGTCAGTATCTCGGATTGTTAAACAGCGCAGGAGGGACATCCGGCCCATCTTCTGACTCACAGTTACAGAATCCAGCGATGATCCAATTTCAGGCGGCTTCTGCGGAGTACAACCGGAAACTAACCAAGATTAAGCAACAACTAGTCGAGGAATATAAAGCAGCAGGCGGGTTTTGGACTGCAAGTCAGCTTGAATACAACGCTATGCAAAAATTAAAGGAAATGGGCATTAAATCGCCAGTGTCGCCATATGGAGGCTTAAGTAGTTATCCAGGCTCTAATTACGATAGCGCACACTGTATCTCTAACCCTTCAGGTGGCATTACTTGCACTGACACTTCAGGTAGCAACGCTGGCCAGCAAACTATCGTTAATCCGATCCCAGGGGGCGGATACGATATACGAAGCTATTAAGGGGTGGACTATAAGGGCTTGCATAAATTATACAAGCATGTATAATTATTGCATGAGTCCTAAAGCAGACCATAAAGAAAAGGCATACGAGCTTCTTCGTAAGAGCGATTTTAACTCGCCGTTTACTTTTGCCGCTTGGCAAATGGATAAACATTATATGTCATTACGTGAGAAATTAAGAGAACGAAAATACACTGTAAAAGATACCGGTATTCCCTATCGATCTATCAATCACTGGGAAGTCAGTAAATTAATGCCCGAAGGTGTATTTGTAGACGATAGAAAAAAGGAATCTAGCTGGCGTACATTTTCACTTGTCGAAATGGCATGGTTAAAGGTAATCGCCCATCTTCGGAAGTTTGGATTTTCATTGAAGCAGATCGCTACAGTTAAAGAATGCGTGATTCACTGGAACAAGATTGGCGGATATTATCCAATTTTTGAATATCGCCTCGCACAATCGCTTTTTAGCTCGAAAGATACTTATTTGCGTATCGCTGCTGATGGAACTGTTAATCTTGTTTCGGCAGAAGAGATTGAGATGGAAAGGATAATCGGGGGCAGTAGAGATATGCTCTTAATCTCTATTAAATCAATTCTTTCCGAACTTGGTTTAGATTTTCCAGAGATTAAGAGCCGGTTGGAGTTATCTGATGAGGAGTTTGAACTATTTGACGAAATACGCCACGGCGAAAGCAGTGAGGTTAAGGCTGGCATTAGAGATGGCAAGATAACCGAAATTGAGGCCACTAAGACTAGCGTTGATCTGCCCTTAGATAAAGATATTAGAGCAGAGGCGGAACGAGATGAGATGTATGGCCGAGTGACTACTCAATATGAGAAAGGTAAGCAACGCTCGGTACAAATTGTTAAGAGAAAAAGATTTGATAAATAGTGTGCTATCGGGAAAGACCGAAGCTATTACAAAACAGATATGAGTTATCAGAAAAAACTGAAACAATATCGCAACCATGAAAAAACATGGCTACGAGTATTACTGTCCAAGAATACCGAAAGTTGCTCAATGATAGTGAAAGTACTGATCAGCAAATTAAAAGTCGGTTGCAGTACTTAGAGGCGTTTTGCCGTAATATCATTCAGATTGAATTAGAAAATTATGCTGTTAGTAAAAAATCAAATGGTAAAAAATCAAAATAGTGAGGGCTGGATTGGTTGGCATGGGCTGGTTTATGCGCGTGTTTCGAGCAAACGTCAAGAAACTGATGGCACAGGACTTCAAGGTCAGGAGGGACGTTGCATAAACGATTTGAAGATAATCAGCGTCCCATACGAAAAATCTTTCCTAGATAGTTTTTCTGGCGGTGGCGATTTCATGAAGCGACCAGCGATGAGAGAGCTACTGGCTTATGTAGATGCAAATCCGCATAAAAAGTTTGTAGTTGTATTTGACGATTTGAAACGGTTTGCTCGTGATGTGGAGTTTCATCTAAAACTTAGAGCGGCGTTCAAAGTTCGTGATGTCCGTTTACGCTGTCTCAACTATAATTTTGATGAGAGTCCAGAGGGACGATTTTCAGAACTGATAATGGCCGGTTCGGCAGAATTAGAGCGTGCTCAAAATCGGAGACAAGTCATTCAAAGACAGAAAGCACGCCTAGAGGCAGGCTATTGGGCTTTTGTCGCTAAAAAGGGCTATGCAATGCCTAAAGACCCCGCACATGGCAAATTAAGCGTTCCTAACGAAGATAGCGAGGCTATAAAGACAGCTCTTGAGTCTTTTGCTAACGGCACATTTGTCAGAAAAATTGATGCCTGCAAATATCTAGTAGGAGCGGGAGTTTGGAAGGGTAAAAGACCAGAAAAATACATTGACCAGTTTACTGCAATGCTGAAAGATTCTTTTTACGCTGGTTGGATAGAACGTCCGGAATGGGAAGTAGCTCGTCGCCCTGGCTTCCATAAGCCTCTCATCACCAATGATACTTTTGAACTTAACCAGAAGCGCTTAAGTGGCAAGAATCTGACTAATCGGATACGACTGGATATAACGCCAGACTTTCCACTAAGAGGGCTTATAGCGTGCGATCATTGCGAAGGCGGCCATATTACCAGCTACTGGGCTAAGAATCATAAATATCCCTATTACGCTTGCCAGAAAAAAGGATGTCCACGGTATATGAAATCTATTCTCAAAAAGGACGTTGAGGAGCAATTCATTAAACTGCTTAAACAAAATCGGCTGAAAGATGAAGTTGGCAAGTTAGTTGAAGTTGTTTTTGAGAGCGTCTGGGTTGAAGAAGTGGATGGCCTGGAAAAGCATCAGGAAGCCATACAGCGCGAGACAAAATCTTTACGAGAGAAAGCGGATGGAATCACCACTATGGCTCTTAATGCCAAATCTGAGCAGGCAAGGCGGCTCTACGAAGCACAGTTGGAAAAGATAGCCTCTGATATTGAAATAGCCAGTAGTGAATATAGCCAAGAGCTTGATCTATCAGTTCCCTATCGAACTGCATTAGAAAAATCGGTTGGACTTCTAAGAAACCCTTATGTTGTCTGGCAAAGTCTTGAAGCGGTTGAACAGCATCGGCTTTTCTTCTTCATTTTTGAAGCAAAACTACCTTATCACCAAACGGAAGGTTATCGAACTGACAAAATCCCTTTTGCCATGAGGCTTTTTGAGCAGTTTGCTACTCAAAGTTCGGATGATGTGGACCCACGGGGAATTGAACCCCGGACTTCTCCGTGCCACGGAGATGTGTTACCGCTATACCATGGGCCCAGTGATACCGAATTATAACCCCGCACCTTTTATTTTGGAAAGGTACGGGTAAATCTTGAAAATAGGAGTTTGAAGAGATTAGCAACGAGCGGTTTAAGGGAAAATATGGTAAAATTGCACAGTGACTAAGAATTGTAAGTTTTGTAATAGACTATTTCTCCCTGGCTATAAAAAGCAAATTTTTTGCTCCTTGAAATGTGCGAATAGGTTTAACTTAAACAATAAGAATAAAATAAATTTACCGTTAGAACCTACTCAAGAATTAGCTGAATTATTTAGTATATTACTTGGTGACGGAAGTGTAACTCGTTACTATACGAAGATATACCTAAATCCAATTGCCGATGCTGGGTATTCTATCTTCGTTAAAAACCTTTGCAAGTTAATCTTCCCGGAAATAGTCGTAAGCCGCTATCCCATGACTCACAGAGGAACTGAGGATTTGCAATTGTCTTCTACGGATGTCTCATCATTCTTAATAAAATTAGGTTTTAATCCTAAAACGAGAGCAGTGCCTCAATGGATAAAGAATAATAATAACTTCACTAAAGCGGCTATAAGAGGACTTATAGATACTGAGGGATGCATGGGCATTAAATATTTTCGAGGCGTTAGAGGAAATTACTTTTATAAGCAATTAACTTTTACTAATCGGAGTAAGAATCTTTTAACTTTTGTAGAGACCGGACTCAGGCGATTTGGTTATAAGCCGACTAAGCCAACCAAAAAATTTAACAAGAATATCTATGTAAGTAATGCTGCTGATATAAGTCGTTATTTTAAAGAAATTGGCAGTCATAATCCTAAATTGATAAAAAAATATGAGATGATTACAATAGGAGAATTCAGATATGGAGGGTTGGCAGAACGGTAATGCACCGCTCTTGAAAAGCGGCGGGCGAAAGCCCTTAGAGGTTCGAGTCCTCTACCCTCCGCCAGGGGCCCGTAGCATAGTGGTAGTGCGTCCGCCTTGCACGCGGGTGGCGGGAGTTCGATTCTCCCCGGGTCCACGAGGTGGAAGAAAAAATTAGAGCCAGAATATCTCGCGCTATCAAGGAAAAAGTTTTTCCCGGTTGTGCGATTGGAATAGTAAAAAGAAATGGCGAGAGATCTATCTTGCCTTTTGGTAATTTCACTTATGAGAGCGGTTCACCTGCGATAACTGAAACCTCTATCTTTGACGTTGCCTCCATCACTAAATCCATTCCGACTGCCTGTTTAGCCTTAAAACTTATCGAGGAAGGAAAACTTTCTCTCGAAGATAAGCTAATAGATTTTGTGCCTGAATTTCGCAACGCCGATCGAGAACTGATTTTAATTAAGCATCTATTAAATCAGACGATAGATTATGACTTTAGATTATTCGACTACCGAGATCGACAGCCGGATGAAATTTTAGATATTATTTTCACAACCGATTTTAAGGTTAAGCCCGGCGAAAAATTTTCATACAGAGACCCGACCAGCATTCTTCTGGGCCTGGTAATCGAAAAGATATCGGGCAATACATTGGATAATCTGGGCAGTGAATATTATTTTGACCCTTTAGGGATGAGTCGGACCCGATTCCGGCCATTAGAACAATTCCAAAAAGAGGAAATTGTACCTACGGAAATAGATGATTGGCGAGAAAGAGTTGTCCAGGGAGAAGTGCACGACGAAAGCGCCTTCGCTTTAGGAAAGAAAATGGTGGTGGGCGAAGCCGGATTATTCTCTACCGTCCCTGATTTATTGAAATTTCTTCTGGTATTGCTTAACGGAGGTAGATTGAACGGCCAGCAATACTTTTCACCTGAAATCATTAATGAGATGCATACAAATCAACTTGAAGACATCGGCGTTTATCAAGGACTGGGCTGGGAGCTTTATCAACCCAGGTACATGGGGCAACATTGCACTAAGGAAACTTTCGGCAAAACCGGATTT
>Ga0209515_10007699_pt1 | contig 12906 bp, 8 predicted proteins | sample Subgroupgradi54m_FD_187454 | JGI IMG/M metagenome (GOLD analysis project Ga0209515, IMG submission 187454) | Subsurface groundwater microbial communities from S. Glens Falls, New York, USA - GMW60B uncontaminated upgradient, 5.4 m (SPAdes)... ... | reverse complement strand
AGCGGAGAAGTCCATTATTGGCGCCTCAATCCGCGGTATTGGAAAACCATCTTGGATGAAGTGAAACAGATGGGGCTTAAAGTGGTTTCGACTTATATTCCCTGGGATTACCATGAGGTGAAGCGCAGTCATTTTGATTTTACCGGCGAGACCGACGAAACCCACAATTTAAAAGCATTTCTGGAATTGACGCGGCGGGAGGGATTTTGGCTGATTATCCGGCCGGGCCCTTACATCTATAGTGAATGGCCGAATGACGGCATTCCTTCCTACGCCTACAAATATCACCGCCTTCATCCTAAGTTTTTGGAATACGCCGAAGTTTATCTGAAAAAAGTTTGTGCCGTGATCAAACCTTATTTGGCATCCCGAAAATCGGGGCACATCATTCTTCTTCAGGCAGACAATGAAATCGATCCTTGGCCGGATGTTTTTGGATATCAGTATGGTTTAGACGGAAAGCCGGGACTCTTTCAGGATTTCCTCAAGCAAAAATACAAGAACGACATCCAGCAATTAAATCGTGCCTGGGCTTGCGAATATAAAAATTTTAATGAAGCAGGTCCCTTCATAGCCTGTATGTTGAAAGATGAGCGCGGCCTTGCCCTCAAGGGTGACCATGAATTAAAACGCAATCTCGATTATTTTGAATTTAAATACGAATATGCGTTTCAATGCGCTAAATGGTGCGTCAATCTTTACCGCAAACTCGGGATCGACGTTCCTATTTATCTGAATCTCTACCCGTTTTTCTATGCTCATGATTGGGCCAAAATGCAGAGTACAGCGGATTTGGTCGGAATTGATCTTTATCCTTCTAATGAGTTGATGGAAGATGAGCATGAGCAGCGAAAACTGATTGATAAAGTCCGCTACCTCAAAAGTGTATCTAAGGCATCATACATCGCTGAATTTGCTTCCGGTGTTTGGCATGCGCGGCATTATGAATCGGGAGTTCTGACTCCGAATCATTACCGTTTAATTACTTTGTCCGTATTGTTAGGAGGCTCCGTCGGGTGGAATTGGTACATGCTCGTGAACCGGGACAATTGGTACATGTCTCCGATCAATGAATGGGGAAGAAAGCGCAGCGAGCTTTATGATGTGTTCAAAGGCTTGGTTAAAGTTTATCAAAAAATGAACCCTCCACTTTTAACCAAAATGACAGACATAGGAGTTACTTTTAATCCGCTTCAGTACGCCGCCAGGACTCTTTCGCCGGACAGCTTGATCCTCACTGCTTTATACGATGCCGATATTGATTATGATCTTTTCGATCCGAAAGCCGGATATCCGCAGAGGAAAATCATTTTTTACTCCGGAAACCAATGGCTGAGCCGGAAAGCGCATGAGAATCTGCGCGCTTATGTTGAAGCCGGAGGTACTTTGGTGGCTTTTCGGAACTATCCGAGGAAAGACGATAATTTTAATCCGTGCTATATTTTGGGTTTTGATGATCCGACCCGGATTTTATTTGAATTTCGAAAAAGTTTTAAGCTTTCCTTAATCAAAGGTTCGAATATTGAATTAAACAGTTCCGTTTTTAGTTTTGGGGACTGTACGGGCAGTCCGATCCGTGCCTCATTTGGGAATTACGGAACGCATACGGTTGGTTACTTAAAGAATCTGGGAAAAGGAAAGATTCTTCATCTGGGCATCCAGCCCAGCAAAGAACTCCTCCTTGAAATTCTAAAGCTCTTCGGGATCCCGTTTTATTCCAATTCGCCCACCAAAGACGTCAAAACAGCCTTGTTTAAGAAGGGGGCCCGATATTATGTTGTGGTGGTTAACAATGGACGTGAGGACAAGAGCGCCACGATTTCATTCGTTTTGCCCGGGAAGAAGTTTAAACGCTTTAAGGTTACGGATCTGTTTAAGGAAACGGTGGAAAATCATTTGCATCATCGCACTCACGCATCCTTTGTGGCGGAGATTCCCCGAAAAGACGGAAAGGTATTTCAAATCGATCTTTTGTCTTAATTGCTTTACAAATCAGTTTTATTTACAGTATAATCTGGTGCCCGCTCCAAAAAAATGTACGAAGACTATTTCGGCCTAAAAGAAGCACCTTTTAATTGTACCCCCGACCCTAGGTTTATTTTCTACAGCCGCAAACATCTCGATGCTTTCTCATGTCTTCTTTACGGAATCGAATCTCGAAAAGGATTTATCCAAATTACGGGTGAAATCGGAGCTGGAAAAACTACCCTTTGCCGGGCCGTATTGGAAAAGTTAAAACATACCCGCACGCACAGCGCAATTATTCTGAATCCGCGTCTGTCCGAACTTTATTTACTCAGGACCATTGCCGAAGATTTTGGAATTGTGTTAAAAGCGCGGAACAAAAAAGAATGTTTTGACGGTCTCAACCGTTTTCTTCTGGATGAGTTTAACAGAGGTTTCAACACGGTTTTGATTATTGATGAGTCGCAGGATTTAACGCCCAAAACCTTGGAGCAAATCAGGCTTCTTTCTAATCTTGAAACGAATCGGGAAAAGTTAATTCAAATCGTATTGGTCGGCCAGCCGGAGTTAAGGGACACGCTGAATGATCCCTCTTTGGCCCAACTCAGGCAACGGGTGAACATTCGTTTCCATTTGACTGCGCTTGACCGGCGTGAAACCGATGAATACATTCTTCATCGCTTGACCATTGCCGGATTGTCAGATCAGGCCAATCTTTTTTTACCCGAAGCCATTGATTTTATTTACGAATCATCGCGCGGCGTTCCTCGCGTGATCAATAAACTATGTGATATTTCTCTTCTGGCTGCATATTCGCGGAGTTTGCGCCAGGTAGATTTAAAATTGACCGAAGAAGCTTTGAGTGAAGCAGAAGGAGTGAGTGTCTAAATGAGCATCATTACGGACGCATTGAGGAAAGCGGAGAACGAACGCGAACTTAAAGCGAAGCAGGCTTCCGACGATACGGCCGAAGTCATCGCCGTTACTGAAGAAGAGGAAGCGCTCGTTGCGTCGGCCAATTCTGCTTTTCCCGCCAAAGTACCGTCGTTTCAAAATCTCAAACCGGAAATTCCCATTGCGGTTGGTGTTAAAGAATTACTTAATCAAAATCAGCCTGCCTGGAAATATTCGACATTTTTAATGGTTTGCGCTTTTTTTCTCGTTTGCTTGTTCGTTTTTCTGCTTTCCAGAAAACCGGTTGTAATCCTACAGTCCAACATGGGTTCCGTTAGAGGGCAGGCAAACAAGCCCGCCGTTTTTAATTTTTTGAAAACCCAAACCGTGCAATTACCCTATGTGTTGTCGGGTATCAGCAGCGCAGGAAACAATCATTATGCGATTGTCAATGGGATGATTGTTCAGCAAGGAGATTCGATTGACGGAGCTCACGTGAAAGAAATTCTTGAACAGGAAATCATTCTCGAAACAAGAGCAGGAGAAATTAAACTGAATTTGAAGTCATAATCGTAATTTCCATTCCTTCCTCCCGCCGGATTAAAACCCCCAAACGAATTGAAGAAAACGTTTATCTATCAAAATCGGGTCATCTTTTTGATTTCGGTTCTGTTGTTTCTTTTTATTTTCGCGTCTTATTTTAAAAAGAAGCAGGATCGGTTTTCATATGTTGAAGTTATTCACCTCACGCGCCAATTTTAAACTCATCGGCCACCGGAAGGTTATTTCACTCCCGCCCATTTTCTACCTTTCCCTGGCTTTTGCTTTTGGCGTTTGGATGTCATTTTTATTTACGGTTTCATTTTTTTCGTTGTGGATCACAGCCTTGATCGGATTGGGTTTTCTGATTTTGTTTTCCGGCCGCGTTTGGTTTATTCCGGCGAGCATTGTCTTCTTTTCCATTCTCGGTTTTCTGTATGGATCGAATGACCGTTCTCTGGAACCCCATCATATTTATTTTTCCGCTCCGGAAGGGAGAATTTCCCTTGAAGGTACAGTCGTTACAGTACCTGAAACCGTAAAGCGGGGCAGGAAAGAAACAGTATCGTTTGTGCTCGGGAGTAAAAATTTTTATCGATCAGGCTCCGTTTACCCTGTTACTGGAAAAGTTCAAGTGTTTCTTTACAATCCAGGCAGTGAAATCCATTACGGGGATGACCTAAGATTGAAGGGTTCGCTTGAAGCGCCTAAGAAAGTCAACAATCCCTATGCGTTTGATTACGCTTCCTATTTGGCGCATCAAGGAATTTTTAGAATCTTCAGAGGAATCGGAAGATTTTCAGTATCGATTAAAAAAAGTGGAAAAGAAAGCAATCTATTTTTGAGGATCAATCAGTTTCGCTCTGACCTTCAGCGTCGTCTGTCGAAACTTTATCCGTCACCCTACTCGGAATTGGCCGCCGCTTTAATTTTGGGTTTTCGGAAAAATATTCCCGATGAGATAAACGAAGCATTTATCAAAACTGGGACAGCACATCTTATCGCGATCAGCGGTATGAATATTTCATTGGTCGTGACTCTTTTTTGTTTCGTCACGTCTTTTTTAAGAATGTCGAGGCAAATCAATTTTTTGATCGCCATTTTATTTATTGTCGTTTATACGGCTTTGGCCGGAGCGAATATTCCGGTCTTGAGGGCCGGAATCATGGGTTGCATCATGTTTGCCGGTTTTCTTTTGAGTCAGGAGCGCAATTTGAAAAGCGCTTTTTTCATTTCTTTTTTTCTGTTGCTGGCAATGGATCCCAGTGTTTTGTTTTCGGCCTCGTTTCAACTGTCTTTTTTGGCCATGGCCTCACTTCTTTATATTCTTCCCCGATTTGAAGCTAAATTATTACCTAAGGATTTATCCCAAGAAGTCAATCTTTTAACCCCCCATTTAGCCGTTCTGATGCGCATGGGGCTTATTGTGCGCCGCTCAATCATTCAATCTTTCTTGGCGTCTGTATCGGCAACCGTTGGCATGTTTCCCGTATTGCTTTGGTACTTCAATTTATTTTCAGTGATCGGTTTTGTTTGTAACCTTATCGCTATTCCGCTTTGCACTTTGGCGATTGCTTCAACGTTCGTTTTGCTTGCGTTCGATTTTATTTATTCGCCTTTTGCTATTTATATTTCAGTTTTGCCGCTTGCCTTATTGCGTTTTGAATTATGGTTTATTTTTAAATTAGCCCAGTTTCCATTCGGCCATTTTTATTCACCGCCTCCAAATCCTGCGTTTTTTATTTTTTATTATAGTTTATTGATGACTTGGCTGGCGTTGGAGAGATTTCGAATTATTCGAAGGTTTTCTGTTTTGACGATGACTTTAGGGACGGTGATGTTTTTGCTTTCGGCGCAGATTCCGACAAGTCGCAGTCTTTTATTTGATTTGGGAAAGACCGAAGCGTTTTTTATTTCATTTTCGAACGGTTCCAAATGTTTGGTGAATACGGGGCGTCATTTTCCGAATAACCAAGCTTATTGGATTATCCGGTCGTTTTTAATGGCCCGTGCGGTTCATAAACTGGATGGAATCCTATTGACCCATGTGGATGCGGCCCATGCTGGTGGACTTCGAACCGTCTTGGATTATGTCCGGACACGCCGGATTTTCGTAGCTTCAGGAAGTGAAAATACCAAGAACCAAAAGTATCTGGGTTTTCAAAGGAAGCTTCAGGCCTTGTCGGAGGGCAGCCGGATTCAGTTTGGTGGAAATGCGGATATTTATATCGAAATCTTAACGGTTTCAAAAGGGAAGATAACTTCATTTTCAGTAGACGACCACGGCCAAAAAATGCTTTACGTTCTTTCCACAGATCCCAATACATTTGAAACTTTGTCGCGTTTGGGTGTTTTCAATTTCGATTTTATTTATTTGCCGCACCATGAGTTTCCGATCAGTGAAGCCGAAACATATTTTCTGGAGCAGGTTTCTCCCCGCTATATCGTTTTTAACCAGCGCGAAAGATTAGATGAATTTTTGTCGGATTTAAAAAAACTGGTTCATTGCCAGATCCTTTCAATCAAGGAGCTGGGCGCTCTTGAATTCATAAATTCAAAGGAAGGTTTGACCTATAAACATTACCGAGTAAACACTGCTGCCCAATTTCAATATTTAATAACTACTTAAAGCCAATAGTTGCTTATACTTGCGAACATTGACAAGCCCCTGTTCAGATGGTATAGTTAAAAACAATTTAGCGCGCTCTAAGCCCTTAAGAAAGAAGAGGTTATCATAACCCGCCGTAATGAAAAATCATCGTTTCCGTTTTCTTTCAGCATTTCTGGTCGTCTTTTTTTTATTTGTTTCCCAGGTTTATGCTTATTGGGTTTGGTCTCCCACCGAAGGCAGATTTGTAAGTCCTCAAAGCACCGCTGACAATCAAAAAACCGCCGAAGAACTGTTCCAAAGCGCCCTCAAACTGCGTGAACAAAAAGGGAAAGATCGCGATATTATCCGCATGCTCCAGCAGGTCGTTAGAAATCACACTCAATCTGCTTATGCGCCCGAAGCCCAGTTTTTAATCGCTTCTATATTTGAGGAACAAGAAAAACCGTTGAGAGCCGCCGCGGAATTCAAAAAAGTCGTTCGCGAATTTCCACGCAGCCCACGGATCGAAGAAGCGATGGATCACCTTTTTAAAATCGGAGATTTCTTTTTAACCGGTGAAAAACAAAAAATAATAGGTATGGCCATTATTCCGGTTTATTCGAAAGCGGTAGATATTTTCAAATTCATTGTTGAGCAGGCGCCCTACGGTTCTTACGGCGATCAGTCTCAACTTAAATTGGGCGTTGCCTATCGGAAAATGGCAAACTTTAGTGAGGCGGTTAATGCTTTTCAAACCTTGATTGCCAATTATCCAACTAGCCCTTTGATTGACGAAGCTCATTACCAGCTTGCCGAAACTTCATACGAACTGGCCCAAAATACCATCCGGGATCAGTCCGTCACTTCACAAGCATCTTTACATTTAAAAGATTTTATCAAGCAATATAAGACCAGTTCGTTGGCGGAACGAGCCGAGCTTTTAAAACAGCGTTTGGATGAGCAGGATGCGGAAAAGAATTACCGAATTGGTCTTTATTATGAAAAACAGGGTTCCATTGAAAGCGCGCAGATTTATTATGAGGATGTTGCTGAGCATTATTCTGAAACCCCGTTCGGCAAAAAGGCCGCTCGACGTCTCCGAACGCTGGAACAGCCGATCCGCGCGATGGAGAAGGGCGAGGCCGCTATTGAGCAAAGAATTGCTGAAGTCCGTTCCATGTTGGAAGCCTTGGAGCGTGAGGAACAAAAGAAAGGCAAAAAAGCGGTTTCTGAAACAGGCGAACTCAAAGAACAGCTTAAGCAAGAACTCACTTCGCTGATGCTCGGACAAAAGAAATTTAAAACCGAAGCCTGGGACAATTTTGATTCTAGAAGACGGACTTTCCGGGAACGTGAAAAAAGTCTTCGTGAGAAATTTAAAATTTTCAAAAGTAGAAAAAAACAATTATTGAAAAATCCATCGCCTGAATTACAAAAAGTCATCAATCAATGGAATGCATCTCTGATTGCAGAGGAAGAAGAGCTTGCTCATGAACGACAAACCTTGAGCGAAATTAAGAGCGGATTCAGGAAACAGAAAATCAGTGAGCCCCAAAAACGATCACGCATGTTTGACTGGCTGCCTCATAAGAAGAAAGTGTCCGAAAAACAGGTCCCGGCTGAAATTATTGGATTTGATCCAAAGAAATGGAATAAATTTCAAAAAGAACGGGCTGAAATCGCGCATAGACGTCAGACGAACGAGGAGCGACTGCGCGAAATTGCCGCCGAGTTCCAGAATGTCCAAGGGCAGGAATTCGATTTCGTTAAGAATATTCCCAACCTTGATCAATTACTCCCAGCTGATTTATTAAAGGAGAAAGAAAATTTTACCCAAAAGAAGTTAGAATTGGATCAATCCCTTCAAGCTTTTGAACAAATGAAAAAAGAATTCGAAGGAAAATTTGGACTGGAATTCATCAAGAGTTTAAGCAATAATTCTTATGTTTCAAAATCAGCCGCTGCCCATTCCTTGGTTGCCAGCGGTGAAGACTTGGATCGAATGTTGAACCAGTTGCAAACCGAGCAAGTTTCCTTAAGCGAAGCTTGGTTAGCCGAAACCGAACAACAGGCCACCATGGCAAAGGCATTTGACGAAAGCAAGTCCGGCCAGAAACAAGCCGATAAAAATCTTGCTATCGATGAAAATGGTGCAGCCATGGATCAGGCCCAGCAAACCAGGTTCCTAAAGAAGCGGATGAAATATCTGGAGCGTGAAATCAGAAGCCGGATTGATCAGATTCAGGATTGGGAAAGAGACAACGCCAAACGGATGAGAAAATTGAACCAATTGCTGAAACCGGAAGTCCAATCCAAAATGAGTAAAACTGCAGAAAAAATGTTAACTCCGGCAAAAGGAACTTACAAATTAACGAAGGCCTTCTTGTTCGGTCTTGAAAATAATGAGCAAAAATTGATGGAACAAGCGGCCGCCGAAATCACCAAAAGCGAAACAGAAGGCAGTCTGACAAACGAGCACGTCGGTGAGATCAGAGAACTTCAGGAGGAAATTGAGTTACAAAGCGTTTTAATTCAAGGCCGCAATTCCGAAATTAATGATTTCCAAGCCCGGCTAGACGAGCTTGGAAAACAAGCCAAAATAATTCCTGGTTTTTCATATCAGTCGTTGTTGATTAAACGGATTCCCACCGATTTGGCCCACAGTGTTATAGGTGCAAGGAAATTGATCGGCTTCGGAACCAGTGAAGCTGATATTCTCAAGCGGCTCGACGCTCAAAGTAAAAAGTTAAGTGATCTTGGACGACAAATTACGGAAAACAGCAACCAAATCGAAATTGTAAATTTGGCAATCGATCAAAAAAAAGGCGTTCAATCCAATCAACAGCCGAGCGTTCTTCCTTTTGTTTCCGGAGACACCGAAATGCTCCCACAGGAGGGAAGCGTCACGCAGGAGGATGAGCAAAACAAAGCACAGGCAAAGCTCATTCAAGCGAAGGCAGAAATCAACATCCGTCAATCCGCTTATCAGCAGGCTGAGTCGGCATATCATGAGAAACTTTTGCATTGGTTTCAGACTGCCGGTGAGGACAAAATTGGCGAAAAAATTTCCGGAAAATTAAAAAACCTTTCGTCTCAAAAATCACGTCTTCAGGAAAAGGAAAAAGAAATCCAGACATTGCAATCGGAACTTCTCAAGAAGGAGAATGCTGTTGTCCAAGCTCAAAAAGAACTTGCAGATCAGAAATTGAATGAACTTGACGACAGGCTTGAGAAACTCAACAATCCATCGGATTCAGCCTATCAGGCGCTCATGAGCGAGATTAAAAATGCCCAGGAACTCCGCGATTCGCTCATTCACGATCTATCAACCTTGCAGAGTTCTTAGCAGTGAACCTCGATTAAAAAACAGACGTTCAAAAAACCCATGTCGAGAATTTTATATTTTACCTTGCTCATCAGCCTATTTTTTGTTTCTGGCTGCGGTTATACCCAAAATGTAAAACTCCCGAACGATATTAAAACGATAGCGGTTGAAACCTTCAAAAACGAAATTCCGCCGGAGGAACAATTTGCCTATCGTGCCGGCCTTGAAATTGAGCTGAGAAACGTACTCGTTGAGCAATTTCTCCAGGACGGAAATTTAAAAGTTGTGGATGAATCTCAAGCCGATGCGGTCTTAAAAGGTTCCGTTATTTCTTACAAACAGGAAAGTCTTCGCTTTGACCGGTTAGAAAGCGTCGAAGAATACAGACTATTTTTAGTGGTCAAATTTCAATTGATCGATCGCCGCACAAACAAGGTGATCATTGATGAACCTAATTTTTCGGGCCGCGCCGAATTCTTTGTCAATCGCAATCCTGCCGCCGTTCGCCGCAGTTCCGCTAATTCAGCCACTGTCGATTTGGCCCGAGCCCTGGTAAACCGTATCGTTGAAGAATGGTAAAAGCCGTTTCCAAACCGTCTCTTTATTTATTTACCGGAGAGGAATTTCTCAGGCGCAATAAAATTGAATTGCTGATCGATCAACTGCTTCCCCAAGAACTTCGCAGTACGAATTTAACCCATCTTTATCAGGACGATCTCGATTGGAATGTCATCATAGAACAAGCGTCCACCCCTTCCTTGCTTGGCGAAGCCCAGATTTTTTGGATTTCGCAAATCGATAAGTTAAAGAAATCGGATTGGAGTATGTTTGAGACGTATTGCTCAAAGCCAAATCCGAAAAGTTTTTTTATTTTTGAGGCCGAGGAATTGGCCGAAACGCATCCTTTGGCGAAGCTGATCCAGTCGTGCGGAAAACATATTCATTCGGCGGAACAGGGTCGTGAAACGGGCTTAGAAGCGATACGAAGCAAATTGAGAAAGTTCGGCAAAAAGATCACACCTGATGCCTGGCAAATGTTGGAAGATCGGCTTGGCAGTTCTCTTAGATTGATGGATCTTGCGATGGATCAATTGGTCTTGTATGCGGATCACGATACGATTGATAAATCCGCAGTCCAAACGTTAACCCGGGAGTTTCTTCAATATGAACCGTTTGATTTAACGGAAGCGCTTGCCGGACGAGACATTCAGAAAGCCATTAAAATTTTTCATTTTTTTTATGAGTTAAGCGGTGATATGACGAGCCTTGTAGGATTGATTCATTGGCAGCTCAAGCGGATTTGGCAGGCGAAGAAAATTATGGCGCAAGGCGGGGGACGGGACGAAATGATCAAAAATTTGAGAGTCCCGCCTTATCGGCTTAACAGTTTTTTAAATCAGGCGAAACAATTTGATCTTCAAAAGATAGAAAAGCTTCTGAGTCAGCTGGGTCGGATTGATTGGAATTCGAAATCCGGTGCTTATGACGAAAAAATTGCGATGGAAGCTTTTATTGTGAATGTAGGGGCGGGGTAACCCCGCCCCTACTATTTGAGTTTGCCGAGCAGTTTTCCGATTCTTGCTTTTTTCCGGTCGGCTCTTCCGTGAGGAATGATTCCGCGTGAGACGGCCTTATCCAGTTTTGAAACCAGTGCCCGGGCCAGTTCTTTCGCTCCTTCCGCTTTAGATTCAACTTGAGCAGCCAGTTTGCGGTACAGGGTATGCAGTTCGGAAAGGGTAGTTTGATTGGTAAGCCGCTTTTTAGCGTCGCTTCTCATTCTTTTGGCGGCTGATGCGATATTCGGCATTCGAAATAATCTCCTTATTTGATAAACTCAATACGCCTGAAAAAGGCGGTAAAGAATCGTAAATCTATCACGGCTTTAAAGATATGTCAAACCTTCAAGACCGTCTAAAAGAACAGATCAGAACCCTTCCCCGAACGCCCGGTATTTATCTATTTAAGGGCGAGGACGGGAAAATTCTGTATATTGGAAAAGCCAGAGACTTAAAAAAAAGAGTCGATTCTTATTTTTCAACCCGGGATTTTACGCCCAAGATAGCGGTTCTGGTGGACCGGATCCTGGACCTTGAAATTATTGAAACGCAGACTGAGGTGGACGCGCTTTTGCTTGAGTCTCAGCTGGTCCGCAAGCACAACCCTCGTTACAACACTCAGCTGAAAGATGATAAAAGTTATCCTCTGCTTAAAATTACCGGTGACCGGTTTCCGCGTCTATTTGTGACTCGTACCAAATCTGCCAAAGAGCCAAAAGCGATTTATTACGGTCCGTACACGGATGCAAAATTGCTGCGGGAAGCGGTGAGGATCATCAATAGTATTTTCCCGATCCGGAAATGCCGGACACTTCCCAAGACTGCCTGTCTTTATTATCACATTGGACAGTGCATCGCGCCGTGCATCAAACCTGAAGTAAAACCAAATTATGATTGGCTGATTGATGAGATCAAATCGTTTTTAAAACGCGGCCGGAAAAGTTTGATCGATTATTTGTCCGAACGCATGAAAGGTGCTGCCCGCGAATACCGTTTTGAAGACGCCCAGTTTTTCAAAGATCAAATTGAAGCGCTCGGGTGGTTTCGCAAAAAACGTTTTAATTTCAAACATCCAGAAGGCGGGATTGGGTTGAGGGGAACCATGGAACTCAAACAAACGCTTGCGCTTGAACGATTGCCCGAGAAAATTGTTTGTTTCGACGTTTCCAATATTCAAGGTGATGAGGCGGTTGCCTCCAAAGTTTGTTTTTTCCGGGAACTTTCAAATACGCTGGAGTACCGCAGATACAAAATTAGGACGGTTCGTGGAATTGACGATTACGCGATGATTGCGGAAGCGGTCAGGCGGATGGTTGTCGGAATTAAAGAAGGCCGGGAAAGTGCACTTCCGGATTTAATTGTGATTGACGGAGGAGTCGGCCATTTGAATACAGCTAAAAAAGTATTGGAAGAAGAAAATTGCCCGGAAGTCGGCCTCATTTCCATCGCAAAACGTTTTGAATTTGTTTATTCCTCCAAGTCGTCAGGCCCCATCGTTTTTCCGCCAAACTCAAGTGCTTTGAGACTGCTGCAAAAAATTCGCGATGAAGCGCATCGTTTTGCGATTACCTATCACCGGTATTTGAAAACCCGAAAACTGACCCAGTCCATTCTGGATGAGATTGAAGGCGTGGGTGAGAAGCGTAAAAAGACGCTTCTTTCTTCGTTTCAGTCCATGGACGAACTTCGCAATACACCGGTTGAGGCACTGGCCCAGATGGAAGGAATGAACCGTCAAACAGCCGAACGGGTGATTGCGTATCTGAAAGAACGCCAAAATTGACCGCAGCCCATTACTCCTTCAGATGACATTTCCCTTGGCCTCCAGAACCGTTCCGGCCGCGAAAAGCATGAATGCCGGATAGGGCAGCCCTCACACTGCGTAAAGGCGGCGTTTTCCATTACCATTTAATGGCACTCGGTTAAGCAGCCAAATAATGTTGATCTCTCCATTTTCGTCGTGATGTTTGAAGTCTTGGATACTTCCATTCATCTCGCTTGATCATTCTGGGTTCTGAGCGATTCGGGCGGTACAT
>Ga0209515_10007698_pt1 | contig 12908 bp, 9 predicted proteins | sample Subgroupgradi54m_FD_187454 | JGI IMG/M metagenome (GOLD analysis project Ga0209515, IMG submission 187454) | Subsurface groundwater microbial communities from S. Glens Falls, New York, USA - GMW60B uncontaminated upgradient, 5.4 m (SPAdes)... ... | reverse complement strand
GGCTCATCCTATCCTGGGGCTGGACAAGGTCCCAAGGGTCCGGCTGTTCGCCGGTTAAAAGGGTACGTGAGCTGGGTTTAGAACGTCGTGAGACAGTTCGGTCTCTATCTGGTGTGGGCGCACGATAATTGAAGAGAAGATCTCCTTAGTACGAGAGGACCGGGAGATACGAACCTCTGGTGTTCCGGTTGTCCTGCCAAGGGCAATGGCCGGGTAGCTAAGTTCGGAAGGGATAAGCGCTGAATGCATATAAGTGCGAAGCCCCCCTCAAGATAAGTTATCGATTTCCGCTTCGGCGGGATGTAGGCACCTTGTAGACTACAAGGTTGATAGGCTGCATGTGTAAGGACTGTAAGGTCTTGAGCTTAGCAGTACTAATCTGCCAAACGTTTGACTACTTCTTATGTTTTGCCCTCGAGTTATTGTCTAAACCTACATTACATAATTGTTGAAATATTTCTCGGTAACATTACTGAAGGGGTCCCACCCGTTCCCATTCCGAATACGGAAGTTAAGCCCTTCAAGGTCGATGGTACTATAGTCGCAAGGCTATGGGAGAGTAGAACGTTACCGGGTTAATTTTAAAACCCCCCGCAATCGTCTTTCGGTTGCGGGGGGTTTTTGTTGGCGTCGATGAAAAACATTTGACATAGGTTTGAAAGTGCGATATACAAGAGGCAATTAATTTTTTTAAGGAGTGAGTCGGTTACAAAATGTAACCGACTGAAAACTGTAATATGACTAAAGAGGCAACAGTATATATTTTGGGTGCGGGAGCTACGCGTGGTGCCTTTGGGGGTGACACACATCCACCCGTAGATAAAGATTTTTTCGACATAGCAAAACATATAGAGGGACGGGGAACACCCGAACTGGCTAACAGAGTTCTAGATCAAGTTTGGGATTTGTATAAACAAACGAGTGAAGTAAGCTTAGAATATTATTTTAGAGATATTGAATCACGAAATATTTTTACTAATGTAATAAAGTCACTTGGACAGCCTAAAAAGTGGGAAAATCGTCTTAGAGATTTAAGAGAATTAATCTGCAGAATTTACATTCAGACCACGTGCACGTTGAGTAATAATCATTTACAACCTCGTCAAAGCAAGTCGCATAAAAAAATTCTACATAAAATGAAGCAAGGGGACGTAATTGTTACATTCAACTATGATTTGGTTATTGAAGAGTCATTCGTAAAATCAAACCATCAACATTGGAACCCTCGCTATGGTTATGGAGTTGAAGTGAGTCATGGCTTAGATAGTGCTTGGGCGAGAAGATGGATAAATTCGCTTCCAAAACATAAAAGAAAAGATTATAGATTTCCAAAATCTAATTTAATACTTCTAAAATTGCACGGAAGTTTAAATTGGCGAATAAACAAATATAAAAGAATAATTTTGAAGCCTTATCCGTTCCTCGTTTCGACATCAAAAGGTCACCATCCTAGGCGCGAAAGTGTTGCAATTATCCCTCCTAGCATTTTAAAGGATATTACAGAAACTCCTTATTCAAAAATTTGGCAGATCGCGAGAAGATCTTTAGAAAATTGTCAAACAATTGTAATAATAGGCTATTCATTACCTGAAACAGATTTTATGGCCCACTCTTTATTGAATGAGGTGGTGCGATCGCGCTTGTCAAGAAATAAACCAAACTACTTAAAGATGATTCATTTAGTTGATCCCGATGTCAAAATTATCGATAAATTTGTTAGCATATTTACCCCTGTGCTCGGGGCGAGAGGCAAGATTTATAAATATAAAACTTTTAATGATTTTTGCAGTAAATGGAAGGGTTAACTGGAATTCTATTGCCGCACGACGTAATCCGAATGATGATAAAGACTATCGGAGGAAAAACCCATGCCAAACGAAAAAATAATTCTCGCCGGTGGGTGTTTTTGGTGTACGCAATCGCTTTTTAAACATGTTCCCGGAGTTGTGAGCGCGGTGTCGGGGTATACTGGAGGACGGACACAAAATCCGACGTACGAAGAAGTCTGTTCGGGAGAAAGCGGGCATATCGAGGCGGTGGAGGTGACGTATTCCTCCGTAGAGACGCATGGCAATGCGTCTCTCGAAAAGATTTTAGAAATTTTCTGGAGAGATATTGATCCGACGGATCCCGGCGGCCAGTTTGCCGACCGTGGGACGCAGTATCAAACCGCGATTTTTTATTCGACCGATGAGCAAAAAAGGATTGTGGAGGAATCAAAAAAGAAATTGCAAGACACTGGCCGTTTTGATCGGCCGATTGTGACTAAAATTCTTAAAGCCACGAAATTTTATCCCGCCGAGGAATATCATCAGAATTATTCGCAAAAAGCGCCGGAGCATTATAAAAGGTATCGCATCGGTTCCGGGCGTGAAGAATTTGTCCGGGAAAAATGGAAGTCCTAAGTAGAAAAGAGGAACATTAAATGTCTAATCCCGTTGTCAATGAATTTGATATCAGCCAGCTTCCCCGATATGAAAAGCGCAAATTCGTTCCCCAAGAGGCTTGCCTCACCAATAAAGAGGAAGTCCTGGATCTTTATGAAAGGCTTTTGAAGCGGAAGTTTTCCTCGATCCAGGAATTGGAGCTGTGGCTGAGCGACCGTTGCGAATTAGAAGCGGCGTTTGATCAGGCGGGAACGGTTTTGTATATCCGTATGACGTGCCAGACCGACGATCAAACGCGGGCGTTGGCTTATAAAAAATTTATCGAGGAGGTTGTGCCGGCGGTTAAGCCTTTAGAGGATCAGCTCAATCAGAAATATTTAAAAGATTCTAAAAACTTGTCATTCCCGAATGCCTTAGTCGGGAATCCTGGGCCCCCGACAGAAACTTTCGGGGGTGACAGTTCTGGAATAAGTTCTGTCAGGGATTCCAGCTACTACACCGTCTACGACCGCGCGATTCGTTCTGACGTCGAGCTTTTCCGGGAAGAAAACGTCGCGCTTCAAACTCAGGTGGCGTTGCTTTCGCAGGAATATCAAACCATCTGCGGGGCGATGACTGTTTTCTTTCAAGGAGAAGAGAAGACCCTTCCTCAGATGTCGAAATTCCTTTTGGAAAATGATCGGGCGCTGCGCGAGGAGGCGTGGCGCGCGACCGCCGAGCGCAGATTAAAAGATAAAGATCGGCTGGAAGAAATTTTTGATCGGATGCTGGCTCTTCGGCATCAGACGGCGCTCAACGCGGGATTTCAAAATTTTTGTGATTACCAATTCCGCGCTTACCACCGGTTTGATTACACGCCTCAAGATTGTAAGCAGTATCACCAGACCGTTGAACATTTCGTTGTCCCTCTTTGGAAAGAAATTCTTCAGAAACGAAAAGAAACGATGCGCTTAAAAGAACTTCGCCCGTGGGATCTGGCGGTTGATGCATCGGGCGCGCCGCCCTTAAAACCTTTTTCCGATGTGAACGATTTGATTTCGGGGGCGTCGGAGATTTTTCGCCGGACAGACCTGGAGTTGGGGCAACAATTTGCGCGCATGACATCCGAAGGATTACTGGATTTAGCCAGCCGCAAAGGCAAGGCGCCCGGCGGGTACCAAAGCACGCTCGCGGAAATTCGTAAACCATTTATTTTTATGAATGCGGTGGGAATCGATCAGGATGTCCGGACGCTGCTACATGAAGGCGGCCACGCGTTTCATTCTCTGGCCGCCGCGTCACAATTCTTATATAGTTACCGCCATGCCCCGATGGAATTTTGCGAGGTGGCCTCGATGACGATGGAGCTTTTGGGAGGAGAACATCTGGAAGTTTTTTATAATGAAAACGAATTCAAACGTTCCCGTCTTGCTCACCTGGAGGATGTCGTTGAAATTTTAGTGTGGGTCGCCATCGTCGATTGTTTTCAATCGTGGATCTATGAACATCCTCAGCACACCCCGGTGGAACGCAGGAATGTCTGGCTGGCCATTCAAAAACGTTTCAGTGGAAATATCGTCGAGTGGAACAGTTTAGAGGAGATTCAAGCGTATCTGTGGCATCGGCAGCTGCATATCTTTGAGGTCCCGTTTTATTACATTGAGTATGGAATTGCGCAGTTGGGAGCGCTGCAGTTATGGCATCGGTATCAAGAAAACCCGGTTGATGCTTTGCGTTATTATCGTCAAGGTTTAGCGGTGGGAGGTTCAAAACCTTTGCCGGAAATTTTTGAGACCGCCGGCATCGAATTTGATTTTTCCCAAAAAATCATTGCCCCTTTAATTCATGCCCTGCGGCAGGAATTCATTCGATTGGAAAAGATCGCGTGAAGAAAGATTCCCCTCCCCACAAGGGGGAGGGAACCAAAAAACAAAAGGAGGAACAAGATGGACAAGAGTAAAAAAAATATTTTTGATGTAGTTCGTTACGGGATTATGGCGGGTATTTTAATGGTTTCTTTTTTACTTTCGGGCGGTCGGGCAGGAGCGGCTGATACTTTTCAGATTGATCGAGCGCATTCATCTCTGGGGTTTGCGGTCAAGCATTTAACGGTCAGTACAGTGAAGGGGGAATTTACGGATTATTCTGCAACAATTCAATTTGATCCAAAAGATCCGTCGGCTTTTGTAGCTGAGGTGAATATCAAGACCTCCAGTATTGACACGCGGCAGCAGAAAAGAGATGAGCATTTAAGAAGCGCTGATTTCTTTGACGCTGAAAAATTTCCTACCATCTCTTTTAAAAGTAAAAAAGTGCAAGGCAATGAAGCCGGCAGTTATGTGATTACCGGCGATCTGACGATGCACGGGGTCACTAAAGAGATTTCTATTCCGGTCATGATTTCCGGGCCGGTGAAAGGGCCCATGGGCGGGGATGTGATCGGGCTTTCAGGAGAGACGACGATCAATCGGCAGGATTTCGGCATTTCGTGGAATAAGGCTTTGGATTCAGGCGGATGGATGGTTGGGGATGAGGTAAAAATTTCGGTGAATCTTGAAGCGCATAAAAAATGACCCTTCACAATTTTTTCTCAAACTACACTATATTAGGATTCTCTTGAGGATGGTCATGATTGCCGGGCTTCTGTAAATAATACTGGGTCAGTTCTTTGGTTAAATACTCGAAGGCTTTGTCAACATCATCGAAGAAATGAAACAGATTCAAGTCTTCCCGGCTGATCATTCCCCATTTCACCATGGCTTTGAAATTTAAGACCTCGTTCCAATAATCTGTGCCGTAGATAATGATCGGCATATATTTTTTTGATTTCTTGGTTTGAACGAGTGTGAGCAATTCAAACATTTCATCCATCGTGCCAAATCCTCCCGGGAAGACGATCAGGGCTTTGGCCAAATAAAAAAACCAGAATTTTCGAATAAAGAAATAATGAAATTCTATCGAGATTTCTTTGGTCTGATAAGGATTAGGGTTTTGTTCGAGAGGTAAACTGATATTGAGTCCAATCGAAGGCCCGCCGGCCTGTTGAGCTCCTTTATTGGCCGCTTCCATCATCCCACCTCCTCCCCCGGAACAGACGATGAAACGTTTATTGGGATCTTCCATGCCCTGGGACCAGGCGGTTAATTTCTCGGCGAGACGAACTGCGTCTTCGTAATAGCGGGACATCACCAAGTCCCCTTTGGCCTGGTCATACTGTAAAAGTAATTCTTGCGGGGGAGATTTTTCCTGGGCTAAAAGCGTTTCGATGTTTTTTACTTTACCTTCGGCTTCAAGGCGAGAAAGAGAGCGGGCTGAGCCAAAAAAGACGATCGTGTCTTTAATTTTTTGCTGGCGGAAACGCACTTCCGGTTCGATCAATTCGCACAAAACACGAATCAGTCTCGCTGGAGGACTTTTTAAGAAGGTTAAGTTTTCGTAAGCTTTGAGAAGGCCGTCTTCCTTCGTCCAATGAGAAAAATGATCGTCCGTCATGAAACTCCTTTGATTGAATAAAACAAATATTCTTTAAAAATCATAGCAAACAGGAGAGTATTTGCAATATAATTCACTATAAAATCCCACAAGAAGAAATCAATCACAGAATATGATCCATGTCTCTTGAAAATTTAAACCCTCAGTCGTCCGCATTTGCTCACGTTTACGTTGTGGAAGCTTCCGCCGGCGCCGGCAAAACTTACGCGCTGGCCCAGCGATATGTGCAGCTGCTTTTTAACTCGTTCGCACCACAGGAACAAGCGGCGTTTCGAAATATCCTCGCCATTACCTTCACCAACAAAGCAGCCTTTGAGATGAAAGAAAGGATCCTGGAATTCATTAAAACAATCGCCTTGCAAAAGAGATCAGAAGAGGATTTACGCGTTTTATTGTCTTCCTCATTGATCAATCGTGAGCAGGCCAGCGAGAAAGCGTTTGGGATGATCGAGGAGCTCTTGAAAAACTATAATTTTTTTCAAGTGCAGACGATTGACAGTTTTATCAACGCCCTTTTATCCGGCTGTGCCTTTCGGATTGGATTGTCCGCCAACTTCAAGATCAAAAAAGATTCCCGCGCCACACTTGAATTCAGTTTAGACCGTCTGATCGACCGGGTGCCTCAGGAACAAGAGATTCGAAAGATCTTTGAGAATTTTCTAAATCAGTATTTATTTTTAGAAAATCGGACCGGCTGGTTTCCCAAGAAAGATATCCTGTCTTTGGTCGGATCGCTTTTTTCTAAGATGAATATGCTCGGGCTTAATTATGATCAGAAATCATTCTCCTCGTCCCAGATTTTGATTATGAAAAAAGATATCTTGACGTTGATGAACGAATTGAAAGACAATATCCCTAAGGGAACGGACAGCCGGTTTTCAAAAATATTAGAGGGGTTTCTTCATCAAGCGAACCCAGGATTCGATATTGATTCCATCTCAGATTATTTTGCCAGGGACGAATTCCCATTAAAGAAGGATTACGAGCTGCCGTCCACTATCGAGGTAATATGGAGAGGCATCCGGCGGCAGTTGCAGCGTTTGTGCGAGATCGAAAGCATCTCAATTTTTAACTGTTACATCGATATCTTTCAAAAAATTTTTCAGGATTTCAAATCTCTCGCGTTGAAGGAGGATGTTTTGTTTTTGGAGGAATTAAACAAACAGGCGCGTCGTTTGTTTGACGAACAATCTTTGAGTGTGGAGGAGCTTTATTATCGTCTGGCGGCGCGATTCAGGCATTATCTCATGGATGAATTTCAGGACACAAGTGTATTGCAGTGGAAAAATTTGATGCTGATGGTGGAGGAGGCTTTATCGACGGGCGGATCGCTTTTTTATGTGGGGGACAAGAAGCAGGCTATTTATAGTTTCCGGGGAGGAGAGGCGGCGCTTTTTGATGAAATCAAAAAGCGCTTCGGCCTTTTCGGAGTGAGTATCGAGACCCTCGAAAAAAATTACCGGAGTCAAAAAGCAATTGTGGAATTTAATAATTTTATTTTTTCTGGAGAGAATTTAAGGCGTTTTATGGAGCGGAAAGAAAATGATGAGCTGGATAAAAAGAAAAGAAAAGCGATCAGTTTTTCCTCTCAGGAAAAAGATGAAATCATTCAGGTATTTCGGCATTCCAAACAATCATTTCTGCCTCAAAAATCCGCCGGGTACGTCAAGATCGAGTTGATTGAGCCGCAAAATAAGGAGGAACGGGATTCTCTTATCCGGGATAGGTTGTGCGCCTTGATCGAAGATCTACGCCGCCGGTTTTCACTGCGGGACATCGCGTGTCTGGCGCGGGATAATCAAGAGGTGGAAAAAATAACCAGCTGGCTGTTGGCTGAAGGGATCTCGGTTGAGTCGGAACGAACTTCCAATATCCGTGAAAATTTTTTGATCAAAGAATTGATTTCTTTCTTACGGTTTCTTGATTCGCCGATTGACAATCTCAATTTCGCTTCCTTTATCCTGGGGGACATTTTCAGCTTTGCCTCGGGATTGGATGTTTCCAAGATGAACCAGTTCATTTTTTCTTGTCGGGTGAGGATCACCAAAGAAAAAGATTTCTATCTTTATAAAGAATTCCGAGGGAAGTATCCACAGCTGTGGGAGTCGTTCATGGAAGAATTTTTTAAGAGTGTGGGATTTCTTCCGTTGTATGAATTGGTCCTAAACGTCGTGCAGCGGTTTCAATGTCTGCAAAATTTTCCTCTCGCTCAAGGATACCTGATGCGTTTTCTGGAACTGATTAAAGAACAGGAGGAAGAACACGCGGATATGAATTCGTTTCTTGAGTATTTTGATGAAGCCACCATCGAAGATCTGTATGTGAATGTGACGGATGCCGACAACGTGAAGGTCACGACGATCCATAAAGCAAAAGGGTTGGAGTTTCCCGTGGTCATTATTCCTTTTCTGGGGATGGAGGTCCAGGTCGGCTCCGGTGGGCAAGGAGAAAAATCGTATGTGGTGGAAGTCCAGGATGAGCATTTGCAGTTGATTCATTTAAAGCAGAAATATCTCTCGTTCTCGGAAAACTTGAGCGAGATTTATCAACAGGAATATAAAAAGGCGTTTTTGTCGGAATTAAATGGCGTGTACGTGGCCCTGACACGGGCGGCCGAGGAAATGTATCTCTTCGTGCCCAAACGCATGGGAAACAGTTTTAATTTGATACGGTTTCTTTTACCCGAGGAGAATTCGGGAATTGGAAGTCCGCTCAATCATCCTCCCAAACCCCGCACAGCGCAGGCAGTTTTCAAACTGCCGTCCTCGGATTATCGTCATTGGATTGAGTTTTTGAAAGATGAATTTATCGATCTCAAGCCAATTTCTAAACGTGAAAAAATTCTTAAAGGAGAGCTGGTCCATTTTGCTTTATCCCAGATCGGGAATATCCCATCCGGGAAAGAAGAAGGTGCGGTGAAACAAGCGATGGCCGCACTGGAAGAACAATTCCCAGGCCGTATGTCGTCGGATTTTTCGGATTTAGAAAAAGTTCTTCTTGAAATGATGAATAGAGAAGAGTTGCGGCCTTTTTTTGTCGTTACGAACGCACAAATCTTTCAGGAAAAGGAGGTTGTCACTTCAAACGGCTTGACCCGTCGGATGGATCGATTGATTGTAAAGGAAAAAGAAGTGTGGATCGTGGATTACAAAAGTCAGCACGAGGGGACGGGAATTCAACAACAGCAGGTCAAAGAATACGCGGCCATTCTCCAGGAACTTTATCCAAAGAAAATCATTAAAGGGTTTTTGATTTATTTGGATGAGCTTAGGGTGGAGGAGGTTTAAAAAAACAGGAGGTGTGGCATGTTCAAATTTATTTTTCTAATGGTTATGTTTTTCAGTTTAATCGTTCAACCGTTGTGGGCAGAAAATCCTAATCCGCCGATCGCTGAGCAAGTTAATAAAGTTAATAGTTTTAATCGTTTTACAGATTATTGGGCAACGATTGAGAAAAATGATATTCAAAAAGCCGCGACCATCAAGGAGCGTAAAGAGCAGCGACGGGTGAAACGCTTGCAGTCCTTACAGCGCAAAAAACAGCAGCAAGAGCGACAACGAGAACAAAAGATCACGGAAGATATGAAAAGATTGAAAGGGCTGCGTTAAGAGAATGAATAAAATCTACACCTATCCTCTTGAAGATAATTTTATCCTGCGGCTGGCGGATTTTATTGAGGAAAATTATCTGAAGCAGAATAAAGATCTCAGCCGACTGGCGGTTGTGTTTGGAGGCAAGCGGCCGGTTTTGTTTTTAAAGCGCGAGCTTAGCCATAGGATTGGCGAAAGTTTTTTCCCTCCGGCATTTTTTTCAATCGATGAATTTGTGGAATACACCGTGCGAAAAAAAGAGCGCTTGAATAGAATCTCGGATATGGATCTGTGTTATCTCATTTTTCAGCAGGCTCGAATTTGCGCCGCGTCTATTTTAAAGGGACGCGAGACGTTTTCAACTTTTTTGCCCTGGGCGCGGGAGGTTCTTTCGTTTATGGAGCAGATCGATCTCGAGGATGTTTCCGCACAGGCGCTACGAAATATCGAACTCCATGCCGAAATGGGTTTTTCCACCCCGAAGGATATTAATGTTTTATTGGAACACATTATCGCGTTAAGGGAGGGCTGTCATGAGATTTTGGACACGCAAAAGCGGACCTCCCGCGGTTTTGAGTATCTGAAGGCCTCCCGGCTGGTGGGGGAGGTTGATTTTAAGGAATTTGATCAGATTTGTTTTTGCGGATTTTTTCATCTTCACAAAACAGAGCGCCAGCTCATCAAAAATCTTTATGAACGGAATCAAGCGGTTTTATTTTTTCAAGGGGATGAAACCCAGTGGCCGGTTTTAAAGAAGACCGCCGCCGGGCTGGCCGATCATCCGAATTTTACGAGTGGGATCGGCCAGCCCGGCGGCCCTTCCGTTCCCCCAAACACTCAACTCCATTTTTACGCCGGTTTCGATACCCATTCTCAAGTTTGTCTGGTTCGGGAGATTTTAAAAAAGATTCCAAATCTTAAACAAACGGTGATCGTTCTGCCCAAACCGGAACACGTGATTCCTTTATTATCCGAGATCTCCTCGGTTGTGAGCGATTTCAATGTTTCCCTCGGTTACCCCTTAATGCGAAGTTCTTTTTATTCGCTTTTTGATTTCGTTTTTAAAGCGCAGCTTTCCAGAAAACAGAATCAGTATTACGCGCGAGATTATTTAAAAGCCCTGCGTCATCCGTTTGTGAAAAGCCTGGAATTCTCCGCGTCCCCATCGGTTACCCGCGTCCTTATTCATAAGATCGAAGAGATTTTAACCGGACAGGAAAAGACCTCCATCTCGGGAAGTCTTTTTGTTCGTCTGGAAGAGATCGAAGACCTTCGCGAGCTTTTTGAATTATCCAACGGGGTATTGAAAAAAATGGGGATTGAGGTTAGCACCCGGCAGCTCAAGGGTGTTTTGGAAAACGTGCATCATCTTTTGTTTTATGATTGGAAAAAAGTTGAGCATTTTCATGGATTTGCCGGTGTCCTGGAAAAGTTTTTAGATGTTTTCGTTAATCAAAGCTCTCTTTCCGTTTATCCGCTGAATCTTAAAATCGCCGTCAAGATTTTTGACTTGAAAGAGGAATTCAAAGCCTTGACGTTCAGCCAGGAAAAATTTTCGATGGAAGATATCTTCAAGATCTTTACGAATCGTTTAGAAAAAGAGATCGTGGCCTTTTCCGGTTCGCCTTTAAAAGGGCTACAGATTTTAGGGCTGTTGGAAACCCGTTCCTTAAACTTTGAGCACGTCATTGTGATGGATGTGAATGAAGGAGTTCTGCCGCATTTACGCGTGTACGAACCTTTAATTCCTCGGGAGGTGATGATCCGTTTAAACTTAGACCGCGTTGAGAGAGAAGAAGAAATCCAGCGCTATCAGCTGATGCGTCTGATTTCCAGCGCCAAAGAGGTTCATCTGGTCTATGAAGAAAGCCGCACGAAAGAAAAAAGCCGTTTTCTCGAGGAGCTTATATGGAATCAGCAAAAAGCGCAAAATTCTTTAGACGTCCTGAAACCGCTAAAGGCAAGTTTTCAACTCAAGATGTCGAGTAAAAAAACTATTATCAAAAAAACACCGGAGGTTCTGAAATTTTTAAAAGAATTTCGTTACTCGGCATCCAGCGTGAATACCTACGTGCGCTGTCCATTGCGTTTTTATTACAACTATGTGCTGGGTTTGAATGAAAAAGAAGATCTCCTGGAGGAACCGGAACACAAAGAGATCGGCATCTTTATTCACGGATTGCTCGAAGAGATTTTTAAGCCATGGATGGGGCGCCTGCCGGTTGTGGACGAAGATTTTTATCGGCATTTTTTCAAAAAATTTGAAGAACGATTTGCGCAAGGGTTTGAAAAGACCATGAAGTCGGATTCATTTTTGGTGAAAAGAGTTTTAGAGGTGAGGCTGGGTCGTTTTTTAGAAAAAGAAGCCGAGCGTCAAGGCCTTCGGGATGTTCGGGAAGTGATCACGGTCGAAGAAAGTTTTTATGACCAAATTCCCTTAACGCCGGGCCAGATCAATTTTATTTACAAAGTCGATCGGATCGACCGTCTGGCAGATAAAAGTCTGTTGATCGTCGACTATAAAACCGGCAGTAACGACCCAATGCCGAAAGCCGTGGATAAAATCAAATCCATGGCGTTATCGCGCGAGACCATAAAGAATGCGGTAAAGTCTTTCCAGATCCCGCTTTATTTTTATTATTTTGATAAACAATATCCTCAAGAAAAGATCAACGCGGTTTTTTATAATTTAAGAACATTGGAAATAGATCTTTTTCTAGATGAAAAAATGACGTTTGAACGCAGCGAAGTGATTCAGGTCTTTCTGCGGGCGTTGGATTTTGTTTTAACCGAACTACTTAACCCGGATATAAGTTTTAAACCCGATGACTCCGATGCCCGTTATTGTGCCAGCTGTCCTTTTTTTTATGTTTGCCGTTAAAATATTTATTGACAAGCATTTATGGCCGGAGATATACTGAATACGTTCATAATGAATTTCCTTCCCGTACGACATCTTCAAGAAGTGAAAAATAATTACACATTTTAAAGGAGGTGAGTGATGGAGGAGAATCGTAAAGAGTTGTTGAATAACCAAGATGTGGTGGATGAGATCAATCGTCATCGTTGGTTGGAAAGTGAAAAAGCCGGTCAAGACATTGGCTTTGAAGTCGCGTCTGAAGATTGGTTGAAGCGTTTTTCAACCGCCTGGATGCAATACCACATGCCGGAAAAATTAAAAGAACGTTTGATTGAGAGGCCAGAAAGACAAGCGAATCAAGAAAAACAGTCAGCCCAGAAAAATCGTCGGGCCCGTTCTTATTATCAATAAAAATTTTCAGCGGTAATTTTTCTGCTTTAAAAAAATACGTATTCCTATACGTATTTTTTTTGTTGTGCGCCCGGCAGGGCGCATTTACTAGAGGGTGAAAGTCCCTTACAGGCCTGATAGGAGGAACTGTTAGCCGGACGGCAAGGGTGTCCATCGCGAGGTGGAATCTGAAGGAAGCCGCAGGCAAAA
>Ga0209515_10007696_pt1 | contig 12911 bp, 14 predicted proteins | sample Subgroupgradi54m_FD_187454 | JGI IMG/M metagenome (GOLD analysis project Ga0209515, IMG submission 187454) | Subsurface groundwater microbial communities from S. Glens Falls, New York, USA - GMW60B uncontaminated upgradient, 5.4 m (SPAdes)... ... | reverse complement strand
TCGCGCGCGGTAGTCCATGCCCCAATTGTAATAGTCGATGATCAGAACGGCGCTCGCGCAGGCGTCTTCACTGGCGCGGTGGTTGGCGAGATCGATGTTGAAGGCGGACTGCCAGTCCCATTGGCGTTCGAGGCACAGCGGCGCAAGCCAGACGGCGAGGGCTGCGGCCGCGAGCCAGGACCGTCGTTTCGGCGGGCGAGAGGCCGCGAGCGCGACGAGCCAAGCGAGCCCGGCGAAGGAAGCGTAGAGATAGCGGTCGGCCGCGAGCGAGGACACGGGGATGATGTTAGAGACCGGAAGGAGGAACGCCGCCGCCCAGGCGAGCCCTACCATCCAAGGCCGGCGCCCGCGCAGTCCGCAGATGAAGAGGAAGACGAGAGCCGCGAGGATCAAGGCCCCCGCCGTGCCGAGAGCCCAGCCTGCGGGGTCGGTCAGGGTGTAGCAGAGGCGCTGGCCGTAAGGCCACACGGTCGAGCGGGCATGCACGGCCAGGCCGGCGAGGGCGAAACCGATATGGGACGCCAGCTTCCCGCCGTAAAGGCCGCTGTCGGTGGTATGGACGAGGACCACGCCGCGCAGCGCGGCGAAGCACGCGGCGAAGGCGAAGTAAGGCGCCGTCCCGCGCGCGACTTCTTTGAGAGTCTTGCGCGACGGCCCCGCCCAGTCCCAGGCGGCCAGCGCGAAGGGCAGGCCGAGGGCGCTCTCCTTGAAGAGCGCGGCGACGGCGAACAGCGTCAGCGCGCGCGGACGCCGGCCCTTGGCGTGCTCGCGGAGCGCGAGCAGACAGAAAAGCAAAGCGAAGACGGACGGGCGTGCGCCGCTCACATAGGACACGCTCTCGGCCTGCGCCGGGTGGAAAGCGAAAAGGACCGCCCCAGCGGCCGCCGCGGGCAGGCTGCCGCACAGCTCCAGGCCGATGAGCAGGACGAGTGCGGCGTTGGCCGCGTGGCCGGCGATGTCGATGAGGTGAAAGAAGAAGGCGTTGAAGCCGGCGAGCCGGGCGGTCGCCGCGTAGGACAAGGTCGCCAGGGGCCGGTAGGCGACCGTCAACTCGCGGTCACGGCTGTTGGCGCTCTTGACGTAGAAGAAGGTCGGCCACCGCGCGGGGGAGCGCACGACGGGGTTGGCGAGGAAGTTGCTCTCGTCGTCTTTGAGGAAAGAGCCCGACAGCGACGGGGTCCAGACCGCGAACACCGCCGCCCAGACGATCAGCAGCGGCCAAAAGGAGTTCCGGCGCGGCGAAGTCACCGCCGGAATTTATCATTTAACGCCCGCCGCGAAATGGTAAATTTTTTGAACGATCATGAGCGTTATTCGCGGCGACGGCTTGCGTTCCGTGCCCGCCAGCGCGGGCGCGGCGGTCGTTCTGGCGGTCGCGGTCGTGGCGGCCTTCGGACCCGCGCTTCACGCGCCGTTTCTTTGGGACGACCACCTGCTGGTGGTCAATAATCCCGGCGTTGAGGGGCTCGATCCCGGGCGCCTGCGCGAGATGTTCACCACGATGTACCAGACCGCGTACCAGCCTTTGGGCTGGCTCACGATCGCGCTTGTGCGAGCATTCGCCGGGTTGTCTCCCGAGCCGCACCACGCCGTCTCCTTGATCGTTCACTGGCTTGCGGCCGTCGCTTTTTTCGTCTTCTGCCGGCGCCTGTTCCGCCGCGCGGGGTCGGCGGACGCCGGCTTCGGCGCTTTGGCCGCCGCGATTCTCTTCGCCGTGCATCCGCTCCAATCGTTCACCGCCGGCTGGGTGACCGAGCTTCCCGACGGCCTTGCGACACTTTGCTTTATAGTTTCGTTGACGGTCTATCTGGGGAAGGACTCGCGCCGTCGCCTGCCGCTGTGCTGGGCGTTGTTTCTCGTTTCGCTGTTGTTCCGGTGGAAGGGCATCATGCTTCCTTTGGCGCTGAGCTTACTCGACGCCTGGCCGCTCAAGCGCGACCCGCGCGCGCGCCTGCGCGAAAAAATTCCGTTCTGGCTGTTGGCCGCCGCGGCCTTGGCCCTCAACGCGGCGGCCAAGACGAGCCTCGATACTCGGCCAGCATTCTCGCCCGTCCACTTCGCGCGCGGCGTCGAGCTGTTTCTGTGGCTTCTTGCCTGGCCGCGTGAGATCCTGCCGCTGTACGCCCTCAATGATCCCGATACCTTGGGGATTCCGGCGGCGCTCGCGCTCGCGCTCGCCGCCGCGCTCGCGGTATGGTTGTGGTTTGGCCGCCGGAGGCGGCCCGCGCTTGCCGCGGCCGCGATTTTTTTCGTCGCCGCGCTGGCGCCTCCGCTGTTGAGCGCCCGGAGCGGCGTCCTCGTCGTCTTCCCGCATTACGCCTATCTGGCCGCCCTGCCGTTTTTTATCCTCGCGGGAGACGGTTTGCGCCGTCTGCGCGCCGCGGCCGCCGTGACTTTGCTCGCCGGAGTCGCGGGCGCGTGGACTATCGAGAGCGCGCGGCAAAGCGCGTACCGCCGCGACGAGGCGGTGTTCTGGACGCGCGCGCTGGCTCTCGACCAAGGCTCTCTGATGGCGTACACCAACCTCAGCGACGCGTTGGCGCGCGCGGGGCGCCTGAACGAGGCGTATTTCTACCTTCGGGCCCAGCTCCTGCATAATCCCGGCGACGCGGACGCGCTCAGACATCTTGAGCTTTTGGCGCGGCGCGCTCCCGAGTTGAGGCCGAATGTCGTCGATTTCTGGAGTGCCGCGGCCGGAGATTTCGTCGCGGCCGGACGCCCGCGCGACGCGCTGATCCTCTGCGGCAAGGCGCTGCGGCTGAGGCCTCGGGACCGGAAGGCGCACGCGGCCGCCGCCCGCGCGTTCGAGGCGCTCGGTGAGCCGGCCCGCGCTCGCGACCACCGGGGGGCGTCGTGAAGCTCGCGCGCGGACTTATCCTCGACGCCGCGATCGCCGCGGCCCTGCTCGCCGCGATCCTCGCGGCGTTTTACCCCATATTGGGCCACGGCTTCGTCTTCGACGATTTCGCGCTGATCGTGGAGAATCCCGGCATCCGCGGCCTCGACGCGGCGCGTCTGCGCTGGATGTTCTCCACCACCTACCTGACCACCTACATGCCGCTCGGTTGGGCGGCTTTCGCCGCGGTGTTCGAGCTTGCGGGCCTTTCTCCCGCGGCGTTCCACGCCGCGAATCTTGCGGCCCATTGGCTGGTCGCGGTCGCGCTGTTCGCCGTGAGCCGGCGCTTATACCGGCTCGCCGGAAACGCGAAGCCGGAGGCTCCGGCATTCGTCGCCGCCTTGTTGTTCTGCGTTCACCCGTTCTCGGTCAACACCGTCGCGTGGGCCATTGAACTTCCCGACATGTTCTCGACATTGTTCTTTCTGCTCGCGGTGTTCGTCTACCTTTCCGGTTCGTCGCGCTCTCGTCTGACGGCGGTGTTCGGTCTGTTCGTCGTGTCCCTGCTCTTCCGCTGGAAGGGCCTGAGTCTGCCGTTTGTGCTTGTCGCGCTGGACTATTGGCCGTTGGGACGGCTGCGGGCGCGACCCGGAGATTGGTTCGACCGTACGCGTGTTCGCGTTTGGTCCGAGAAAGCGCCGTTCTTCGTGCTCGCCATCGCGGCCGCGTCGCTCACCGCGCTGGCCAAGAGCCATGAAGCTTACTGTCCGTCCTTCGCCCCGGCCGCGGCCGCGCGTGTTCTCTGGCTGTATCCGTGGGCCTTGCTCCGGCCCCGGGATTATCTCGCGGCCTACGCTTTGCACGGCGCGACGAATTCGCTCGGTCTGCCGGGGTGGGCCGCTCTGGGTTTTGCGGCCGTCACGACCATAGTCCTCTGGCTTCGGCGCCGTGTCTGGCCGGCCGCTTTCCTCGCCTGGGTTTGCTATGCGGCCGCCGTTCTGCCGCCCGCGCTGAGCGCGCAAAACGGCTCGGTTTACGTCTATCTCGCTTACGGCTATCTCGGCTGCACCGGTCTATTCATGCTCGCGGGCGCGGCGGCGCGGCGCGCGGTCGGTCTCGCCGCCGCCCTCGCGCTGGCGGCGGCGCTGATCGTCGCAACCAGATTCGAAGTCCGCCATTGGAGCGACCCGGTCGCATTTTGGACTCGAGCAGTCGCGCTCGATCCGGACTTCGGTCCCGCCCGCGACCAACTGGCAAGCGCAAAAGAAGAAGCCGCGCGGCGGAAGGTCCGCGCGGCTTCGCTGCGAACTCGAACGCCCTGACTTAAGGGAGCAGGTCCGAGGTGCAGTTGGTCTGGCTGCAGCTCATTGTGCCGGCCGGGCCGACGTAGGTCACGGTGTAGTTGGTGTAGGTCGTGGGCAGCGGCGGGATGCGGGTCAAGGTCGCCGTGTAAACGGCCGAGGCCGCGGTCCAGGCGGGCGCGCCGAAGGCCTTGCCGGTCGCACAGGTGACGTCGAGCTCGGCGCTGGCGGCCGAGTAGGTGTTGTTCTTGAGCAGGTAGCGCTCCTGGGAGCCCTTGACGGTGGAGAAGCATGAGGTGGCTTCGGCGAAGCGGCCCTTTTCAACGACCTTGAAGTACTGGGGAACCGCGATCGCGGCCAAGATGCCGATGATCAAGACGACGACCAACAGCTCGATGAGCGTGAAGCCGGCCTGACGCCGCTTCAGCGCACGCCATATTCTGAGTTTCATTCGATTCTCCTCCGAAAACGTCTCAACCGCTTTGCCGAGTGTAGCTGATTACCCGGTCCGATGCTTGTGCAAAATGTGGTTAATATGTGAAGTCGCTAGGGTAGCAAATCCGAATCGCATGCCGCCACGCTGCAGGTCAGCCCGCCTCCGGGCTGGAGGTAGGTGACGGTATAGTTGTTGTACGTCGCCGGCAGGGGCGGGATGCGCGTCAAGGTGGCCGTATAGGCGGCGGAGCCGGCGGTGTACGCCGGACCCGTCGTGGTGAAGTATTTTCCCGTGGCGCAAGTGACGTCGATCTCGCTGTTCGAGCCGGCGTAGGTGTTGTTCTTCATCCGGTAGCGCTCCTGGGAGCCCTTGATGGTGGAGAAGCAGGAGGCGGCTTCGGAGAAGCGGCCCTTTTCGACGACCCGGAAGTACTGGGGCACGGCGATGGAGGCCAGAATGGCGATGATCAGGACGACGACCAGCAGTTCGATGAGCGTAAAGCCGGCGCGATCGCCGGAGTTGGCCATGGCGGAAGTGTACCAGATGCGCCTATGCGGTGCTTGTAGCATTTGTGGGCAAATTGTGAATTCGCTATGATTCGGCTATGCCCCGCGTACTCATCATCGAGGACGACCCGAAGATCGTCGAGGCCGTCGAGAAGACCCTCTCCATGGCCTCGGGCTACACGACGCGCTGGATTTCCGATCCGGCGAAAGCCTTGGGCGAGGCCGTCGGCTCCAAGCCCGACCTGATCCTGCTCGACGTGCGCCTGCCGGGCGGCGACGGACGCGTGGTGCTCAAGTCCTTGAAGGCCAACGCCGCGACGACCACAATACCCGTCATTATGCTGACCGGCATGTCGAGCGAGGGGGACAAGGTGCTCGCACTCAACCTGGGCGCCGACGACTACGTCGTCAAGCCCTTCGGCGCGATGGAACTTCTCGCCCGCGTTCAGGCGGTGCTCCGCCGCACGGGGCCGGGCCCCGGCTCCGGCCGGGGGGCGGAGGCCGGCGGCCTCAGCATGGACACCGAATCCCGCATAGCGCTGCTCGACGGCAAGCCGCTCAAGCTCCAGGCGCGCGAGTTCGAGGTGCTCTTCCTGCTTCTTCGTCACGCGGGCAAGGCGCTCACGCGCCAGTTCTTGATCGAGAACACCTCCTCCTACGGCGGGGCCGTCGAAACGCGCAGCCTCGACACGCACATCAAGAATCTGCGCAAGAAGCTCGGCAAGCGTGAAGCGCTTCTGCAAACCGTACCCAAGATCGGCTACCGCCTTGCCCCTTAAGCGCCGGGCCGTTTATTTCGCCTTCCAAGGCCTGCTGATGGCGGTGCTTCTTCTGCTTTTCCTCTACCAAGGTCCGGAGCATGAGGGGTGGGTGCTGCGGCTTCTACTCTTATTATTCTTCGTCACGGGTTCGATGACTTTAATTCGTCTCGTGCCGGAAAAGCTGCTGGCGCACGGCTGGTTCCAGTCGGGGCTGTTCCTGTCCGACGCGCTGCTGGCCAGCGTCATCCTGAGCTGGATTCAGACGCGCACGGAACTGCTCCTCATTTATACGTTGATCGTCTTCGGCTCCGCGCTGACGCGAAGCGCGCGCCAGAGCCTCATCGTGGCGGGCGTGACCATCGTGCTGTACTGCATCGCCTGGTGGCATCCCGGCATCTGGTTTCCGCGCAGCTCCGTGTTCTGGTTCGGGTTCCTCTTCCTCATCGTGTCCTCGATCCTGCTCGCCATCCTGGCGCGCGACTCGTCGACGGCGCAGGCCGAGGACAAGCGCCGCTACGATGAGCGCTTGATCCAGGTCGAGCGCCTCGCGACGCTCGGGCGCGTCGCCGCGGAGGTCGCGCACCGCATCAAAGGTCCGCTGACGACGATCGCCGTCAACGCCGAGGTCGCGGCGCAGCGGCACGCCGGCGACGCGAAAACCCGCAAGGAGTTGCGGCAGATTGCCGACGAAGTCGAGCGCTGCAAGGAAATCCTCAAGAACCTCCTCGACCTCGGACGCATCGAGGAGATGGACACGGAAAACCTCGACCTGCGCGTGCCCATCGAGCGGGCGCTGAGTCGCGTTAAGCCGCAAATTCCCGACCGCAAGCTGAATCTCGAGTGTTCGGGCCTCGAGGCGCCGATGACGACGCGGGGCGACGAATCGTTGATCCAGGAGGCGCTGTATGCTCTTCTTCAGAACGCGGTCGAGGCCTCGCCCCGCGGCGGGCGCATTCGCCTCGAAACCGCGACTGACCGCGGCTGGCACCGGTTGAGCGTGAGCGACGACGGCGCGGGCGTGGCCCCGGCCGAGCTCGAAAAGATTTTCGAGCCCTTCTTCACGACGAAGAAAAACGGCTCGGGTCTCGGCCTGTCGGCCGCTCTGCGCATCGCGCAAAAGCACGGCGGGACGCTCGAGGCGGACAGCGCGGGCGTCGGACGCGGCGCGAAGTTCACCTTGGTCCTCCCCGTCGCGCGTTAAGCGAACGGCTTTAACCACTAAGACACAAAGGCACAAAGAACGGAAGAAGAGTTAACGTCGATGTTAATCCCTCCTCCATTTTTCTTCGTGTCTTGGTGTCTTAGTGGTTTAGTCGTTCGCTGTTAGCGTCCGACGGGGGACCAGTGGGGGGTGACGCTCGCGCCGGGGACGTCGGCCATCAGGCGGGGCGCTGCGCCGTCGGCGTCCATCACCCATATCTGGGAGCGCTTGCCTCGCGTCGAGGAGAACGTCAGAAAGCGTCCGTCGGGCGACCAGCCCGGATCCTCATTGGAGCCCTCGCCGTGCGTGAGTTGGCGCAGCTGCCCGCCGGTGATATCCACGAGGAAGATGTCCATCCTATCCTTGTTGTGGGCGCGGCCGGCGAAGGCGACCCACTCGCCCGTCGGCGACCAGGCCGGCGCGTCGCACCAGTTGAGGCTGGTCAGGCGCGTGATCTTCTTCGTCGGGATGTCGAGGACGTGTATTTGGGGATTGCCGGAGCGGTCCGAGACGAACGCGACCTGGCGCGCGTCGGGAGAGAACGTCGGGGTGCTGTCGGCGCCGAAGTGGCTCGTCAGGCGCTCGGCCGGACCGCCCGCGACCTCCTTTAAGTAGAGATTGGGGCTCTTGCCGCGCGAGAGGGTCATCAGGATTTTCGTCCCATCGGGCGAGAAGCCGCCGGCGATGTTGAGGCCCTGTTCATTCGAGAAGATCTTGGAGCGGCCGGTCTCGAGATCGAGAAACCACAGGTCGGGGTTGCCGTCTTTGTAGCTCGTGTAGGCGATAATCCGGCCGTCGGGCGAGAAGCGTGGCAGCAGCGAGATCGAGCGGTCGTCGGTCAGGCGCTTGACGTTCTCGCCATCGTAGTCCATTGCCCAGATTTCCTTATGCCCCGTCCTGTTGTTGGCGAAGGCGATGCGGGTGCGCGCGATTCCGTCGCGGCCGGTCGCGGCCTTGACGATGTCGTCGGCGATGCGATGGGCGAGCGCGCGCATCCAAGCGGCGTCCTGTCGGTAATAGCGCTCGAAGACAGTCTCACGACCGCCTTCGGCGTTCGCGAGTTTAATCCGGACCGTGACCTTATCGGCGTTTTTGGCGGCCTTGGCGGTCAAGCGCCACACGGCGCCCATTACCGGCGCGGCCGCGTTATCCTCATCCTTGACCTCGAAGCGGCGCGACAGCATCAAGTCCTGGCGCACGACCTCGCGCAGCTCCTTGGCCAGCAAAGCGTCGGCGCCGATCTTCGGGTCCTCGGCCTCGAACGGCGGCAACGCCAGACCCGGATTCGGCTGTCCGGCCGCACCCGTCAGCGCCAGCTTGACCTCGGTCGAGGCCGACGCGGAGGACGCCAGGAGCAGCACCAGCAGGAAGGACCGCGTCATTTCTTGGGTTTCGACAGGCGCTTGAGCGCGACAGCGGCTTCCTTGGCTTCGGCGCTCTTGGGGAAGTCGGCCTGCACGGATTCGAGATAAGCGCGGGCCTCGTCGCCGCCTTTTTTGAGGTTGATCAGCGCAAGCGCGTAATGCAGGCGCGCGCCCGGCGTCTGGCCGCTTTTGGGATATTTATCAAGAACGAGCGCGAATTGCCGCCCGGCTTTTTCCCACTGCCTGAGCCCGTAATAGGTGAGGCCGAGGTCGTAGGTGGCTACGTCGAGAAGGTCGCCTTTCGGGAAATCACGGAGATACTGCTCGAAACCCTTGGCGGCCTGCGCGTAGTCCTTCGCTTGGAGGCGCTTTTCGGCGCTGTAGAACACGTCGGTGGCGCCGCCCTCGCGCTTGGCCTCGGCGAGCGCGGCCTTCTGCTCGACCAGGCCTTCGGCCTGGGCTTTAGTAATGGTTTGGCCGAGCGCGGCAACCTTGCCGGAGAGTTGGGCGCCGATCTCCTCGAGCTTGGTCGAGAGGCGGCCCATGTCGCCCTGCGAGGCCTTCACGGTCTCGGTGTAGGCCGTCAGCTCCTCGCGGAGCTGCTTGATCGAGACGGACAGGTCGGCCTGGTTGGCTTGAAGGGACCCGACCGTTTTCTTCAGCTCCTCGATCTGGGTTTTGACCTCTTCGGACTGCTGGGACAGGTCGAGTACGTCCTTCTGCGTGGCGATGCACGAAGAAAAACATAGCGCGCCCGCCGCGAGTAAGAGGGCCCGCCGAACGCTCATTTCGCGGCCGTGCCGGCCTTGGCGCGCACGCCGGTGACGGCGCGGCGATTTCTCGACCAGCATTCCTCGGTGGCCTCGGCGCATTCGCCCTGCTCCTTGCCGAAGGAAATCGTCGCGACTTTGTGCCCGTCGACGCCGAGGCGGATGTAGTAGTCGCGGACTTCCTTCGCGCGCTTCTGTCCGAGTGCTAGGTTGTAGGCCACGGTGCCGCGGTCGTCGCAGTGACCGGCGACGAGAAACTCGACGCCCTTGCGGGTCTTCATGACCGCCGCGTTGGCCTTGAGAAGGCCGAGAGCCTCGCCGGAGAGCTGGGCGCTGTCGTAGTCGAAGCGCACGGGCTTGATGTCTAAATCCACCGCGAACCCGGAGCCGCGCAGGCTGGCCTCGGTGACCTCGGTTCCTGGAGGAAGGCGCGCGGCCTCGGCGCCGTCCGCGGAGGCGTCGTCTTTCCCGTTCTTGCCGCCGGTTTTCTTCTTGGTCTGGGGCGTCGTGCAAGCGGCGAGAAAAACCGCGACGAGCGCGAAAGAGAGAAGTGTCTTCATGCGTTTATCATACAAAAACAGCGGCGCCCGTTCAGGCCGCGGACGAAACGGTTTTCTTGAGCACCTCGCCTTTCGGTCCGATGTCGTAGTATACGGGAAGACATGTGCCGATATTTATCTTCATGATCTGTTCGGGCGTCAATTTTTCGAGGTCCATGACGATCGCGCGCAGCGAGTTTCCGTGGGCGGAGACAAGAACATTCTTTCCGTTCCGCGCCTCCGGCAGAATGTATTTGTTGAAGTAAGGCAAGGTTCTGTCCGCCGTGTCTTTGAGACTTTCGCCGTTGGGCGGCTTCACGTCGAAGGACCGCCGCCAAATGTGGACCTGCGCGTCTCCGTATTTTTTTGCCGTCTCGGCCTTGTCGAGTCCCTGTAAATCGCCGTAATGGCGCTCGTTGAGAGCCTTGTCCTTTTTGACCGGCAAAGTCGTCTGTCCGATCTCCTCCAGTAAAATGTCCAAGGTCTGCTGGGCGCGCGTCAGCACGGAGGTGAAGGCGAGGTCGAACTTGATGCCCTTGAGCTCCTTGCCGGCGCGGCGGGCCTCCCGCACCCCGAGAGGCGTGATCGAAACGTCCACCCAGCCCGTGAAGCGGTTCTCCAGGTTCCACTGCGACTGCCCATGACGGATGAGAACGAGCTTGCCCATGCGCTAGGCCTCCTGAGGTCCCGCGAGCATATCGCGGATGGCGCGGCGGAAATCCTCGAGCTTGACCGGCTTGGGCAGGAAGCGCGCCCCGGACTGGTCGGACACCTCGCTCATGATCTGGGCCGGGTCGGCCTCGCCGCTCATGAACAGGATCGGGGTGGTCTTCGTGGCGTTGTTGCGCCGCAGGGACTCGAACAGGTGGGAGCCGGTGTTGCCCGGCATGTGGTAATCCAAGATGATCAGGTCGGGCTTGACCTTGCGGGCCATCTGCATGCCCGACACGGGCTCGCCGGCCGAGGAAACCTCGTGCTTCTCGTGCTTGAGAATCTCGGTGAGGATGGCGACGATCTCGAAGTCGTCGTCGATGATGAGGACTCGGGCCATGGCCGGATGATAGCGTTTCCCGGCGGGGACTGGAAGGGGGGCGTCAGCGCGGGTCGTGAAGCGGATTTTAACGAGGCCCGGCAGGCGGTTTCGGCTACAATATATGACAGCCGTTTCGGAGGATGAGATGAAAGGCTCCAAACAGCAAGACGCCGTCCACAAGGCTTCCGCCCAGGCGCAGCTCGCCGAGGCCAACATGCGCCTAGCCAAGCGCAAGGCGCGCGAAGCCAAAGAAGCGGTCCGTGGAGCTAAGCGCGCCCACAAGGATGCCAAGAAGCTCGCGAAAGCCGCGAAAAAGGCCGCGAAAGCCGCCCGTGAAACTCTCGCCGAGGTCGAGCAGGCCGCTGAGAAGTCGAGCCGGCACGCCCGCGTCGCGACCAAGAAGCGCCGCTCCGTTGCGACCGTCGCCCCCGAGCAGGGCGAGCAAGCCCCTGTCGAACCGGCGTCCGCGCCGCAAGAGGCCGTTTTCGAGACCTCCGAGCAACCGAATCAAGGTTAGGTCCTGGGGAGGCTTGATGAGACGCCATGTTCTGACCGCCCTATGGGGCTCTGCCTGCTGCCTGCTGCCCGCGACTGACGCGCGGGCCTGTTCATTTCGCCCAATGAGCATGCACGCCAAATACGACAAGCACGCCAAGATCTTCCTTGGAGCGGTTCAGGGGAAATCAGCGACGCAGAAGGACGCCTACAACTTCCGTGTCGAAGAAGCCTTCAAAGGGATTCCGGAGAAAAGCAAGTTCAGCGGCATTGTTTCCGTGATGCTCAACATCCGGGGGCAATGCGGCTTTGATGAGCCCAAAAAGGACGCCAAGTTCCTCATCTACATGAACGACGGCGACGTCGTTTCCCAGCCGAGCGGGTCCATGTTCATCTGGCCGGAAGCGGAGCAGGTCGAGGCGTATCTCAATCCGATGATGGATGAGCTGGTTCTCTTGCGCCGGATGTTGTCCGGCGAGGGCGTGCCAATCGGGATCGTGCCTGATGCCGATACGGCCATCCATTTAGCGATGAAAGCGATGATTCCCGTGTTCGGCAGCGAGGCCGTGAAAAAGAATAAGCCGTTCAAGGCGGTGTTTATGGAAAACAACCCAAAACATGAGGAAAGAGTCTGGCGCGTCGAGGGCTCGTTCCATTGCCCGCAAGAGTCGACGGGGCATTGTATGGGCGGAGTATTGAGGGCAGACATCAATAAGTGGACCGGCGACGTCGCGCGCGTGCTTTCGGGCGATTGAGCTTGTCAAGCAACACCCGCGCTCGCTCTCCCCACCGGCCAATTTCGACCTTGAACGCAGAATGCGCTGAGCCTCGTTCCGGGTCAGTCGAAAGATGAAGTCCCGCGGGAAGCGATCGTGATTGCGTTGGACCAGCTAAAAAGTTCTCTCATCGAACCACTGGATTTTTTCCGGAAGGGAGTATATCCTCACGGCGATGCCGCGTCTCATATGGGCCTTCGTCGCCGCCGCCTCTTTGCTGGCCTCATGCCGCACGGCCGGGAAGGTGGTGAAGACGACGGCGAAGCTGACCTACGGCACGGCCAAGATCGCCACCAAGGTCGCGATCGGCACGGTCAAGATCGCCGGAACGATCATAAAGGACTTCGGCTACTACGCGGCGAAGGCGGCCTTCTACAAGAAGAACCATGACGGCGGAGATCTCCACTCCGCTCCGGTGACGCGCCTGCTCGGGCGCCGCTATCCGAAGCTTCCGGCCTACAAGGGCGGCTACCGCTGGCCGCTCGGCGCGGGGATCGTCAGCTCCGAGTTCGGCCGCCGCCGGCGCAAGCCGCACGAGGGCATCGACATCGCCGCCGACGAAGGCGAGCCCGTGTACGCCTCCGCGGCCGGGCAGGTCCTCTACGCGAACAACCGCATGCGCGGCTACGGCAACGTCGTCATCCTTCGCCACGACTCGTCGGTGACCACGCTCTACGCTCACAACGAATCCCTGAAGGTCCGCCTGGGCGAGACAGTGGAACAAGGGCAGGTGATCGCCCTCTTGGGCTCCACGGGGCATTCCACGGGGCCGCACATACACTTCGAGATGCGGCGGTCCAACGCGGCGCTGGATCCCCGCAAATTTCTGCCTAAGAGCGGCTTCTAGCTGAAAAACTCTGCCGGACTGGGACTCGAACCTAAACGCGGCGGGC
>Ga0209515_10007694_pt1 | contig 12913 bp, 11 predicted proteins | sample Subgroupgradi54m_FD_187454 | JGI IMG/M metagenome (GOLD analysis project Ga0209515, IMG submission 187454) | Subsurface groundwater microbial communities from S. Glens Falls, New York, USA - GMW60B uncontaminated upgradient, 5.4 m (SPAdes)... ... | reverse complement strand
CAACCAGCAGCCTTTTTTATCAAGGACTCGTCCATTCAAAGTTCGGCGAACGATCCCTTGCACAGACAAGAGCTATGGAATTAGCCAACTCGGGATTGGAACTGGCTCGGTACACACTGAGACATTCGGCCAATGATTGCTTCAGCACCGAAATCGCGAACCACACTCTTTTTGATCGTATCCCGCTTGGCGAAGACGGGAACTTTACAGTAGAAGTGCTTGCCAGCCCGGATAATCCCTACACAGCCAAAGTTGTCAGCACGGGTACCTACAGTCCTATTGCAACAACGGCCAAAGTAGAAGCGAAGATGACCTGTGGGTTTCTAAACGCGTTGGATAGTTACGCCATCATAACGGCGGGAGACCTATTCGTAACCGGCGCCATCACTACAGAAAATGGTGATTATTCATACAATGAAATTCACGCCGACGGGTCCGTCGTATTGTTTGGAAGCGTAGATCTCCCAGAAGAGGGGCTGACCATTACGCAAGCTGGACCTATTACGACAGCGCCTCCTCCAGGCGTGACCATAACTCAAACCGAAACTCCTTCGGGAATGCCCACGGTAGACGCTGGTAAATTTACGGATCAAATGAATAAGTTTTATCCCGAAGATGCAGCCCCTCAATACGTGTTCCACAGCGACGGCTCCGTAACAGACGGGGCAAATAATGTTTTGATGCAGGCAGGGGGACAAAGTCAAACATTCATGGGTATAAAATACACTGCGGCGGTGGCGGGCGGAGCTAGTAAACCAACTTGGTCCATTATCGAACCCGGATCCATGGAATCCAATGCAACGTTTATTGTTAAACAAGCCAATCTAGCAGTAAGTACTGCTGTGGGCTCAGAACTAAACCCGAAAAATGTTACTCTCATTGTTCAAGACGGAGATTTGAATGCGCAACAATTGATTTCGCTCGCTAAACGCTCCGGCGCCGGAAACGTAACTTCCCGTCCCGTCGGTCTTCTGGTAGATGGGAATTCGCATATTAAAGATCTCTACTTAAATGATGTGGCTTTCATTGGCGGAGGCACGGTTGCAGTCCAAAGCGTTTTAAACCTCAATAACGGCGCGTTAATTGCCGGAGACGATACTCAACTTAATTCTGTCAGTTTTGAAAATGCTTACGACGGAAGTCCGATCAATTATCATGAAGAAGAATATGGCAATCTCCTTAAAATGAAAGGCGAACAAACAGAGTATAAGTTTGACGGCGTTAATCAAAAAACCACCGACACTACTCCCTAATAAGCTTCGAAGTTCCTAGCCCCATCTTTTTTCAGCCTGCATTTTTCTACTTGCGCCTATCTTATTGATTTCGTATTATGGGGCCTCTTTCGTCCCCATCGTCTAGCCTGGTCAGGACTTCAGATTTTCGATCTGACAACAGGGGTTCAAATCCCCTTGGGGACGCTTTTATACGCATCGCCGAACGGGCGGTGCGATTAAAGCGTATTTTTCCGAACGGGAAAAATGCGCTTTTTATATCGTCCGCCAGAGTAACGGTACTCCATAAAAATTATTTTGGAATAGGAAGCATATTTTTTATTTTTGCTAGGAGCTCGGCAGACTCGAAAGGTTTTGTAACGTAAGCATTGGCGCCGCATTCGTAGGCGAGCTTTTCTTCGTTTTCTTGAATGCGGGCAGTGAGTATTAAAATAGGAATCTTCGCGGAGCGGCTGTCGTTTTTAAGAAAGCTGCAAACTTTGTAGCCGTCCATTTTGGGAAGCATGAGATCCAGAATGATAAGATCCGGCTTTTCCCGGCGCGCCTTCGCCAAGGCTTCTTCCCCGTCTCGGGCGATCAAAACCTCATAGCCTTGGGATTCGAGCCGTTTTGCAACCGTTTCTATAATATCCGGTTCGTCATCCACCAATAAAATTTTTGATTTTTCTGCCATTTCGCTTTTTCCTGTAGGATCGGGAAAATGTTTGGGCTATTCTACATCTAATTTAAACCATGTCACATCTCATTTTCATCGAAATAGCATCGGTTATTCTTTTTGCGTGGGGCTTTGCGACCGTACGAAAAAACGGTACCGGGCGGACGCTTGAGTACGCCATGATTTTCTTCTACGGAATTATTCTGGAAGAACTCGATATGAGGATTTTCAAAACGTATCATTACGCCCCCGAATTTCTGCTGAGCGCTTGGAAGGCGCCGCTTTCCATTGCGTTTCTCTGGGCTGTGATCTTAGCCGGTTCTATGGCCATCTCGGATCGCATCGGATTGCCGGTCGCCGTACGGCCATTCTTTGACGCCCTGCTTGCGGTTTGGATTGATTTGGCGCTGGATGCCATCGCCATCCGGCTGCACTATTGGACCTGGATTATTCCCTTAAACGAAGGCTGGTTCGGCGTACCGCCGGCAAACCTTTACGCCTGGATGTGGGTAGCGTTTTGCTATTCGGCTCCGGCGCGCTTAATCCGCTGGCTCATCAAGAAGGATAAACGTTGGTATTATGCGTATTTAATCTTGCCGGCGATTTCTTATCTTGGGCTTCTCTTCACCATGAGCAGCTTCGGCGTAATCGCCCATACGCTTGGGCTTCGAACACAAAACGAACGGCTGGTTATCTTCTTTGGGCTATTCCTGATTTTTTTATGTATTGTTCTGATTTTCTGGAAGCGTTCGAAGCGCTCTTCTGAGGCCTTACCGCCCGTCTGGATATGGAGCCGGCTTGCGATTCATCTGTACTTTCTTGCTATTTACTTTTTGTTCGGATTTTATGCGGAGATTCCCCTGCTCGGGGTAATAGCATTTACGGTGCTTGGCGGAGAGATTTTTTTTATAAGGAAGTTTTTGAATTCTTAAATGGACACGCCGCCCTGCATAAAGCCATACTCGCACTCCTTAGGGTGCTCGGCACAGTACGCGGATGAAATTTCTTCCAATTTTTTAACCCATTCAAAGCGCTCGGCATTAAAGCAGGAATTTCTCGCTTCTTCCAATTTCCCCGCATTAAAAATCCCGGACGCTTGGTCGTACGCTTGGATGTAGAGCGTGCAGGCTTCGTCGTAAATCGGCTTCCTCTGCTCAAAAGAAACTTTGTGATGTTTTAATTGCTCTGCTTTCCAGAAGGTCTGCTCCGCTCTGTAAAGATCAAGGCGGGCGCGTAAATTGGTTTTAACTTTAGAGCACCCTGATGCGGCGGCGAGAAATAAAATGGAGATAAATAAAATCGATTTTTTCATAAAACGTATCCAATATTACCAATGTTTTCCTGAAAAGGGACTGCTGACTCACGATGAGTAGTCCCCGCAGTATTCAAAGCAACTCATGGATGAGTTGCTCATCGGAGGGGACTCATCCGCCCGCTCCGTTTCTTAGATGAATCGGCGCATCCTGCGCCTACTTGAGAAACGGAGCTGCTCATCCGTGAGCCCGGTTGGAATCGAACCAACGACAGCCACCTTAAAAGGGTGGTGCTCTACCGACTGAGCTACGGGCTCACGGATGAGCCGCCCCGTTTTCGACAAAGTCCATGGATGGACGGAGTATCTAAAAACGGGGCGGAAAAACACTCTAACCAAAACTCTTATCTAAACCAAATGTGCGCCGCCCCCGTAACAACCAAAGCGATCCACGGATGGATCGCTCGTCGGAGGGGGCGGGCTTACATTCTTAATGAGACGCACAAAAATTAGCCTGAATGTATTCCGGTGAGCGGCTAAACGGTTTGAAGCTCGGTTTCCTTAACTTTCAGGAAATCGTCGATCCTTTTGGTGTGATCGTCCGTTATTTTTTGAATATGCTTCTGGCTCGTGCGCGAATCGTCTTCCGAAACTTTTTTTTCTTTTTCAAGCTTCTTTACGACTTCGATAGCCTCATGCCGGCAGCCCCGAACGGATATTCTTCCCTCTTCCGCCACGCGCTTAACCTGTTTAGTTAATTCTTGGCGTTTGTCGGCGGTTAGTTGGGGCATCTGTATTCGAACGCTTTTCCCATCGTTTACCGGAGTGGCGCCTACATCTGTGGCTTGGATGGCTTTAACAATTTCATCAAGCACATTCGAGTCCCAAGGCTGGATAACAATCGTTTTATGATCCGGGGTTGAAATACTGGCCAACCCTTTTAGCGCCGTAGGTTGTCCGTAATAACTAACCATAACATGCTCTACCAACGATGTAGACGCCGATCCGGCATGCACACTTTTAAATTCACGCTGGACAGCCTCAAAAGCCTTGTCCATCCGCTTTGCTACTTCCCGTTCAACATCCTTAACCGTATTTAATCCCTGCATAAACCGCTCCTTCCCAAATCAACGCGAGAAAATATTTTAATGAACAAGCGTTCCGATTTTCTCACCCGCCATGACCCGTTTTAAAGATCCGGGTTTTAAAAGGTTAAATACTACGATGGGAATATTATTTTCCATACAAAGCGTAACCGCCGTGGCGTCCATCACTCGCAGCTGACGCGAAACGACTTCCATATATTTAATTTCTTCAAATCGTTTTGCATCGGGAAATTTTTCCGGATCGGCCTCGAAAACGCCGTCGACTTTGGTCGCCTTTAGAATGGCGTTGGCGCTAATCTCATTGGCGCGAAGGGCGGCTGCGGTGTCGGTCGTAAAATAAGGACTGCCCGTCCCGGCGGCGAGAATAATGACCCGGCCTTTTTCCAAATGCCGGATAGCTCTTCGGCGGATATAAGGCTCGGTAAGCTGTCTCATTTCAATGGCGGAAAGCACCCGGGTAGGCACGCTTTGCTGTTCAAGAGCGTCTTGAAGCGCCATGGCATTGATCACCGTAGCCAGCATGCCCATATAATCCGCCGTAGCGCGATCGATGCCCTGGTCCGATGCCTGAAGCCCCCGGAAAATATTTCCGCCGCCGATGACCACGGCGATTTCAACACCCAATGCCGCAACCTCGGCGATTTCTTTTGCTACGGAACGGGTGACGGTCGGATCGATGCCGAACTTCTTCTGCCCCTGAAGCGCTTCGCCGGTGAGTTTTAAAACGATACGTTTAAATCGAATGGGAGGATTGGACATAATTTTTAAATAAAAACGCTGTTAAAAGAAACTTGTTTATTTCCAGATGATACGCAACCCACGGTAAACAACTTTTGAATACCGGTTATTTTACAACAGAATGCAAATTTTTTAGGAAAAACTTTGGAGGGCGCGAAACTACTGTACTTCGCCGATTTCAAACCGGGTAAAACGCTTAATGATTATATTCTCACCGATCTTGGCAACAACGCCGGAAACCACGTCCTTAATACGTTGGCCGGGATCCCGAATGAAAGCTTGTTCGAGAAGACAAATGTGCGTAAACCACTCCTCCAACCGTTTCTCCACGGAATCGCCTTCTTCTTTAAGCGCTCGGCGTTTCTGTTCGACTTCTTCGGCGGGAACCTGTTCGCGTGAAATATAGCGGGGAGCCATAGAGGCAATTTGAAGGGTTAAATCTTTGCTGAGCGTCTGCAGATCGGGGCAGCGGGCAACAAAATCCGTCTCGCATCCGATTTCAAGAAGCACGCCTACCCGGTTCTGGTGAACATACGAACTGATAAGCCCCTCTTTAGTCGCGCGAGACAATTTTTTCTCGGCTTTGGCCAACCCCTTTTCTTTCAAAATGCGGGCAGCGGCAGTAACATCACCGCGCGCTTCTTCCAGGGCGCGCTTACAATCCATCATCGGCGCACCCGATTGGTCTCTGAGATTTTTTACGGATTCGGAGGAAATAACGGCGGCCATAAAACTAGGATTTTTCGTCTTCGTCGGCCGTCAGCTCTACGTCTTCTTCGACCTCGGACAAGAGAGAAATCGGTACTCCCGGTATCGTGATCGGAGAAATCGGAACGAGTTTCTTGGAAACCAGCTGCTCCACTTCGTTACCTTCCGGCAAAGCATCTTCGGCGGGATGTGCAGCCAAATACGTTTGACGAGCTTGCATAACCGCCTGGCCAATAGTGTTGGCTATCAATTTGATGGAGCGAATGGCGTCATCGTTACCCGGAAGAGGATAGGTCACCATATCGGGGTCGGAATTTGTATCGATCAAGGCTACCACAGGAATGTTTAATTTGATGGCCTCTTTTACGGCATTCTCTTCTTTTTTGGGATCGATAACAAAAAGAGCGCCGGGCGCCCGTTTTAAATTGCGAATACCTTCCAAATTTTTATGGAGCTTATCGCGCTCTTTGCGCAGGCCCGCTGCTTCTTTTTTAGTGAAGAACTTAAAGGTGCCTTCGTCGTCCATTTTTTCAAGTTCTTCCATGCGGGTAATGCTCTTCCGGATGGTTTCAAAATTGGTGAGCGTGCCGCCCAGCCAGCGTTCGGTTACATAAGGCATTTTGCACTGACTTGCGACGTCCTTTATGCTTTCCTTGGCTTGCCGCTTGGTTCCTACAAAAAGAATTTCGGAGCCGTTCTTAGCTATTTCACCGAGAAAGTTACAGGCTTCCTGAATGCATTTAATGGTTTTTTCTAGATCTACAATGTAAATACCGTTGCGGGATCCAAAAATATACTTGCGCATTTTCGGATTCCAACGCTGAGTTTGGTGGCCAAAATGGACGCCCGCTTCAAGAAGCTGCTTAAGAGTAAGTTCTAATTTCATAAGTCTTAAATCTACCTCTCATTAATAATGGTTAAACGATCTAACCGCCTAATCTGTTTAATCTTAGGCAAAGGAAAAACGGTTCGACAGTATATCACAACTCACTTATTGGGCAAGCGGTTTCACGGATGATGCGTAAATCAAAACGGAGGTGGGACTTAGGCGTTAAATTGGAGATCGTAAAGCCTTCTGTAAATACCGCCTTCCCGGAGCAGCGAATCGTTCGTACCGGTTTGAACAATCTTTCCTTCCTGAAGCACAATAATGCAATCCGCATGCGTTATGGTAGAAAGCCGGTGGGCAATCACAAAAACGGTTCTTCCGGAAAATAGTGACTCGAGAGCGGCTTGTATCTGTTGTTCGCTTTCGGTGTCGAGCTGAGATGTGGCTTCATCCAAAATTAAAATGGGCGGATTCTTGTAGAATGCCCGCGCTATGCTAAGCCTCTGGCATTGCCCTCCCGAAAGCGTATGTCCTCTTTCCCCGATAACGGTGTCGTATTTTTGGGGAAGATGAACGATAAATTCATGCGCACGCGCGGCCTTGGCTGCTCTTTCAATATCTTCAGGCCGAGCACTGGAATCACCGCAGGAAATATTACTCGCCACCGATTCATTGAAGAGAACAGTTTCCTGCGTAACGACCCCAATCTGATGACGCAAAGATTCGATGGTATAGCTACGGATATCTTTACCGTTAATCAAAACGGCGCCCGCCGAAACGTCGTAAAACCGGAGAATCAAATTTACAAACGTTGACTTGCCGGCGCCGCTCGGCCCCACCAACGCAATAACACTGCCCGGGTTGACCACATGATTGATATTATTTAAAACAATCCGGTCCGCGCGGTAGGCGAAGGACACCTGATTAAACACAATTTGCTTGATGGGCGGGGTAAGCTCTGTGGCGCTCGGGCTGTCTTGAATACTCGGTTTACTATCGAGAATTTCGAAAATACGCTGCCCGCAGGCCATGGCGTGCTGAATCGTAACATGAACCTTTGTAATTTTTTTTACCGGTTCATAAAGCACAAAGAGCGAAGCAATAAAGGCCACAAACCGGCTGGGTTCCAAATAGCGATACCCGTAAGCGATCGAAAACGCTATGCCGAACGCGGCCATGAGGTCGATGAGCGGCCTTTGGACAATCGTAATCTTCAGAACCCTTTTTACAAAAGATAAAACGCGATTCAGGTTTTTATCAAATCGCTTTACTTGGCGGTCTTCCATCGTATAGGCTTTAATAATTTGGATGCCGGAAAACATTTCGTGAAGCATGGACATAATGTCGGCGTTGGTTTGAGCAATCTTCATACTCGTTTTTCTCATTTGTCTGCCCAACATATAAATAGGCAGCGCAACAACGGGAAAAACGATGAGAGCAAAAACAGCGACTTTGCCGCCCCAAAAAAATACCAGCGGAACATTGATTAGAATAATGAGGGGTTGTTTAAACAGATCCAAGAGCACGGTGGTGATGCCGTTCTCGATGCCTTGAACGTCTCCCATAATGCGGCTTATCAAATCGCCGGTTCTCCCCTTGTCGTAAAAATCGTTCGACAAAACGGAAAGATGTTTGAATAGGTCTCGGCGAACATCGTTTACGGCGTGAAGGCCGACGCTGGCCATGAAATAGTTGGAAATGTAATCAAAAATACTGCGCGCCAAAACGGCAAAGAAAACCAGATACGGAATAGAATAGACAGGAATAGCCAGGTTCTTTAAGAAACCAACATGGGGCAGGTTTTCGATAACGACACTACTGCCGCCGGCCTGGTAAAAACCCTTGAAAATAATATAGGCCACACCGGAAACGAGCGAGTGACATAAGGAATAGATACCCGTAGCAGCAAAGGAAATTATGAGTTTCCATTTATACGGTTTTATATAGCGAAGGAGGCGTTTGTATTCATCCATAAGGCGCGCATTCTAGCACGTATCCCGTTCATTTTAAACGAGTTTAATTCATTTTTCAGGTCGAAATAATATGCCTTACCGAGAAATTTTCGAGCATAAATTGACGCTTCCGGGAGGATTTGTTAGAATCCAGCACTCTTCCCCATCTATAAATCTTTATATTTTAAAGGCTTGCAAACAATGCAAAAATTGAGAGTCGGAGTAGTCGGTTCAGGTCATATCGGAAAGTTCCACGCCAGAATTTATAAGGAACTTCCCAACGCCGAGCTTGTTTACATTGCTGACACAAATTCCGAGCGGCAGAAAGTCGCGCAAAAACTAAAAGTCCCTTTCGCCTCGTCCCACCGGGATCTTATCGGAAAGGTCGACGCCGTCAGTATCGCCGTCCCTACCCGGCTTCATTATGAAGTAGCGCGGGATTTCCTCGAATCCGGCACCCACGTTCTTATCGAGAAGCCCGTCACCACAACCATCGAAGAAGCCGATGAATTGATTGAAATTGCCGAGAAACGCGGTTTGGTTCTCGTCAGCGGACATGTAGAAAGATTCAATAACGCCTGGCTTGAGGTTCAAAGAATTTTAAAAGAGCCCCGTTTTATCGAAGTGCATCGCCTCGGCCCGTTCCAGGAACGGGCAGCCGGCGGAGGCGTTGTCCTGGATTTGATGATCCACGATATTGATATCGTACTGAACCTCGTAAAATCACCCCTTGTTCAAAAAGACGCCGTCGGCATTAAAGTGCTAACCGAATTCGAAGATTTAGCCAACGCACGGCTGCGGTTTGAAAACGGCTGCGTTGCCAACATCACCGCTTCACGGCTCACGCCCGAACCGCAGAGAAAAATCCGCATCTTTCAAGACGATGCCTATATTTCGATTGATTATGGAAATCAGGAAGTGAAAATTTTCACCAAAGAAGGAACAAAAATATCGCATCGAAATATCACCGTGGAGAAATCGACCGAGCCCCTGAAACGCGAACTCATTCACTTTTTAGAGCAAATCCGCCTACCCGCCGAGCGGCGCAGCGTCGACCGGGCCTCCCGCGATGCGCTCAAAGTGGCGCTTGAAATTACGCAACAAATTCGGGATCACTTCGAAGCACTTCTGGCAAGCACTCACCGGTCATGAAACAAACGCTTTTTTTTGTCGCAGGAGAACATTCCGGCGATCAGCGCGGAGCTGCGCTTATTACGGCTTTAAAAAAATCCAATCCTTCGTTTTCCTTCGTAGGTTTGGGCGGAGGAGAAATGTCCCGCGCCGGATGCCAAATACTATTTGATCTTCCTTCCATAGCCGTACTCGGTTTCACGGATGTCGTCAAAAAATACGGACAATTCCGTAAAGTCTTTCATGACACCTTGAAACAAATCGAAGACATCAAGCCGGCCGCCGTCATTCTGATTGATTTTCCGGGTTTTAATATCCGTCTCGCCAAGAAAATAAAAAAGCGCTTCCCCGTTATTTATTACGTGTCTCCGCAGGTATGGGCCTGGGCGCCTTTCCGGAAATATACGATTGCGCGCCATATTCACAAAATGCTCACGCTCTTTCGATTTGAGGAAGAAGTATATAAAGGAACGGGTCTGGATGTGGAATGGGTCGGCCATCCTTTGGTGGATCAAATGAATCGCCGGGCAAACGCCCCGGAAATTCGCAGGCGCCTCGGCATTCCGGAAGGCAAAACGGTTGTCGGCTTACTCCCGGGCTCGCGCGAGAGCGAAGTTTCCAGAATGCTTCCTGTCATGCTCGGCGCTGGAGAAATTATTTTCAAGGATAGGCCGAATTGTTTTTTTCTTGTGGGCCGATCGACTACGGTGGACGCAAAAATTTTTGAAAATAATCTGAAACCCTTTGCTCATTTACCCATTCTTTGTCTGGACGGCCAATCGGAACAAATGCTTTCTGCCAGCGACTTCTCACTCATTTGTTCGGGAACAGCTACGCTTGAGGCGACTATTCTTAAAGCGCCGTTCCTGGTCATCTACAAAACGGCTTATTTGACGTATCTTTTCGCGAGAAATCTAATGCACATTCCCTACATCGGAATGGCCAATGTTTTGGCGAGAAAAATGATTGTGCCGGAATTTGTTCAGCATAACGCCGAACCGGGGAAAATCGCGGAAAAAATGCTTTATTATTTAAACCATCCCGAAGCTGTTCAAAAGATGAGAAAAGATCTGGAATCGGTGTTACCGGAATTGGGGGAAGGAAAAGCCGCCGAGCGAGCCGCGCGTGCGATTAACGATTTTCTTCAAACCGCTAATTCTTTATCTTTCTCGACACCCTCATCAATATAATTTTTCTCACCAGCAGACGGTTCCGGTGACGGAGATAGGGTTGGAGTTGGGGCAACCACCGTTTCGGCTGCATCGGATACCGGTTCCGGGATGGCTTCGTCGGTTGCCGGTTTTTCTTCACTCACCGCGGTAACGGCCGACCATTTCGCCTGTTCTATTTCATACTCTTCAAGCGCTTTTAGCTCCCCCGTTAAAACATCGGAAAGATTATGAAAATCTCCGTATGGGAGGCAGCTTACTCTATACGGAAGTAAGGTTTTTTCGGAATGCATAGTAACGCGCGTGATAAATTCCTTCGGATCGTTCACATCGGGATAAAATTTTCGCATCTTCCAGCGAAGCCAGCCGGCGCCGTCGCGACCGCTATAGGTAGAACCGTTACGCCAAAATTTTAGATTGGAATATTCCATTCTCCATAAAAGGTAGGAAATGCGCGCCCGGTCGCCGGGCACCAGCGTTTTGTACTCCCTATACGCTCGCGTCTGTTCTACGGGCGTATCGTCGAAGGAGGTCATGGAATGCTTGGGGTAGGGATTCTTTCCCATCCCAGCGCAAGATGAGGTCAATACGTAAAAAATCAGAAGAAATAAAAACGCCCCAATTTTTGAACGCATGGAAGCAGTCATTAACGAATTTGTGCGTGAAATTTTTCCGAAATGCCCGATCCGATCTTTTTATGGAGATCGTTTACTTCTTCGGACGTGAGCGTACGTTCGTCCAGACCGTATTCGATGGAAAAGGCCATGCTTTTAGAACCTTTCGGAATGGAACCGCCTTGAAATACGTCGAAAACCTCTACGTTTCGAACCAAATCTGAGCCTAGACCTGAGACAAATTCTAAAATATCCCTGCTTGAAATGTCTTCCTTCACAATCAAAGCTACGTCTCTTTTTGCCGACGGAAACCTGCTTGGCGGGCTATATTTTACAAGCTTCCCGCAATAAGCGGTGAGTCGAGTCAAATTCAGTTCGCAAACCCAGCCGGTTTCTTTATACCCAAACACCGCTTGGGCATCGCCGCCGAGCGTACCGAGAAAACCGATGGGTTCACCGCTCACCGAAATCCCAAGTGCTTCTCCCGGAACCAAAAGCTTGTGCACATAAGAAGTAAATTGAAAATCAGAAATTCGTAAAGCCTTAAATAAAATTTCAACCGCTCCTTTTAAATCAAAAAAGTTCGACTTGCGGCCGGAGCTGCCCCAACCCGTATCCGCTTTGCCCGCAAGCAAAATAGCCGCATAAACATCTTCGGTTGGAAGCGCCTTGCCTTTCTCGGCACCGTAGGCATGGGCTATTTCAAACAAACGGATCGTCTCATGACCGTGATCGGCGTTGAGTGCAAACGCCCGCAGCAATCCCGGTAATAAAGATGGCCGCATTATAGTGAGCGCTTTATTCTGCGGATTAACAACCGTTGTGACATTTTCCGTGAGAAGCCCCAATCGCTCGAGCAGTTCTTCGTTTTCTAAACTAAAGCTGACGGCTTCGTGATAACCGGCGCCTGTGAGAACTTCCCTCACCTCTTCTTCGACTTCCAGCGCTTTGGCTTCCGAAGAGGCCGGAAGAATCCCGGAAGGAATCGTTTCGGGAAGACGATCGTATCCGTAAATTCTCGTTACTTCCTCCACCAAATCGATTGAGCGCGTCAGATCCGGCCGGCTGCTCGGTACCGTCACTTCTATGACGTTTTTCTTTTTAGGCCGAACGGAAAGCCCGAGATTGGTCAAAATCTTTTTCACATTTGCAGCAGGAATGAATAAGCCGAGGATTTTTTCCATTTCCGACATATCCAAGGAAACTTTTTTCGCCGGAATATTCAATCGGCCGGATTTATATACGCGTGAAACTTTTTCGAGCGATCCGTGCGTGGCTATTAAATAAACAGCGCGGTCCCGCGCTTGGTCAACCAGCGCCGGATCGACTCCCCGCTCAAACCGGTAGGAAGAATCGCTTGCCAACGCAAGCCTTCTGGACGTTAAGCGTACCGTACGCGGCTGGAAATAAGCGGATTCAAGTAAAACTCTTTTTGTATTTTTCCCAAACTCGGATTTGGTCCCGCCCATCACACCGGCCAGCGCGATCGGGTGGCTTTGATCGGCAATAACCAAATCGCTTGGAATG
>Ga0209515_10007693_pt1 | contig 12914 bp, 9 predicted proteins | sample Subgroupgradi54m_FD_187454 | JGI IMG/M metagenome (GOLD analysis project Ga0209515, IMG submission 187454) | Subsurface groundwater microbial communities from S. Glens Falls, New York, USA - GMW60B uncontaminated upgradient, 5.4 m (SPAdes)... ... | reverse complement strand
GATAATTAAGCGCTCGTCCTCGGGAAGCTTATTGACGCTCCCCGTCACGGCATCCAGGGCGGCCAAGGGGGAGCGGATGTCGTGGGCGACCTGGGCGGCGAGCTCTCCAAGGGCCGCCTGAACCGCGAGTTCCTTCTGTTTTCTGATCGATGTAACCAGAAGACGGGATGTTTCTTGTATCCGGGAAATAGCCCGGCGACTTTCTAGCGTTGACAACCTTGGATCGGCGTCCGTTATTTCTGAAGTCGGATTAATTTTGGCTAACGTCTGGTCGATTGTTTCTATATCGAAAACGAGTCTCGCGGCAAGATTCCAGACAAGAAAAGCGAACGTCAGAAGGAGCGTAACGAGGGCGATGAGGTAAATGGCCCGCGCTCTGGCGTATGACGGCGAGGTAGCGGGGAACGCAGGGTATCCAGTTAAACGCCATCTTGGTCCCCCGTCTTGGGATTGCCAAACAATTTCACTAGCGCCTTCTAACTTATTAAGGGAAGCGGCGGCTTTGGAATCATAATCATCGGGAACCGCTAACACAGTTTCCCCGCTAGAGTCATTCTTGATCTGTAGAGACCGCATGACCCCAAGACTCATAACTTGGCGTAAATTTCTCCGCACAGACCACAAATCGCCCAGATCAAGATCAGAGCGAATGGCCTTTGCGGAGGCCTCAAACGACGCATTAAAATTGGTAAGTTGCTCGCGTTCAGAAACATAACGCAGATAGCCTTCCGCGGCAATAATTAAGACGCTGGCAAGGACTCCCGTGACCAAAACGACTCTGGAAAGCAAAAAGATTCTAAGGGGAAGCGGGCGCGATCCATTAATAAATTGAGCTAAAAATGATTTCATGCGCTTAGTGCCGTGTCATATTGACGGAACAGTTGACCCTCATGGTGTGCCCGCAAGCAATACAAGCTTAAAGACAGAGCGAATGTGGGCAGATTGGCTAAATCCACCAAAACCCACCCGAGTTCAGCAAGAACATAACCAAGGTACATCGGGTGGCGAAATTGGCATCAGCGGCAGCCAATGCTGAATTTCTAGATTTATATTCATCGTATTGACGGCAACACACAGCATAGGCCTCCGGGGTTATTGGTGCACAGAGAAAAACCAACCCAACGATTTCTAGGTGGGGATCGGCAAGGCACCTCGTGGTATAGTACCCCCCAAAAGAATGGCCTACCAAAACGATTTGCCGTCTAAGGGCCGCCAATTTCTTGATTAACGAAGAAACAACTTCCTCGAAAGTCGGTTTCTCCACTTCGTCTAGGCCTCCAGTACCCGGAGGATCAACAAAAGCTAGGTCGAAAGAGCGTTTTAAGATTTCAATTCCCGTTAGGGTGCGGGAGCTTAAACCAGGCCCACCTGGGATGAAACATACGATTGGGCGTTGAGGATGAGATGGGCCACCAAACACAAAATTTATCTTCGAGTTCAAGTCTCGCCTCATTGGATTTATTAGTTTTCCCTGGCCAGCTTGGTTAAACACGATTCGTCAAGAACAATATTCCGGTAATTAATATACACATCCGCTAGAAGATTGGGCTGAAAGCCTCGAACGCAAGGATGGACCCAATAATGATCACGAGGATGTAATAAATTGACAGTTACAGCCATGTCGTTGAGTAATTTCACCAGCCGCACGTAAAGTTTTTGCCTGGCAGTTTTATCTGGAATCGCCCGTGCCCTACGGATGAGATCGTCAATTTTTGCGTCTTTAAGGCCACTAAAATTGTCAGGGTTCGTCGACTCAAAATTTCTGACCAAAAATTCAGTATCCGGGTAGTCAATATTCATAGAAAATAAAAATGCCTGAAGTGATTTATCATTATATCCCTTCCAAAGGTCTGGCCATTTGGACAGGACAACCTCAACCGAAAATCCGACTTTCCTTGCACTTTCGGTGAGGTACTCGGCGATTTCCCTTCCTTTTATGAGTTCCATGGGAACATAAAGCCTAACTTTTTTAATAGCGCCATGGATTTTTGCTGGCACCCCAGGATTTGGCCTCGCAGGATCATCGTAGGACCACCGAAAACCAGGCAAACCAGGCGGGATATAGCCGTTAGCGGCCAAAGCGTTAGAATAAAAACGTTTTCTAAAATCATTTGAATCAATCGAGGCGATAAATGCCCTGCGTACCTCAATGCGATTAAAAGGTTCAAGGCGAGTATTGAGTCCGATAATCCATGTAGCTGCTACAGTTGTGTCAAAGCGCTGCCCTTTATCGAACAGCGTCTCGTCCCCGTTAAAATTAAAAGCATAGCTTGCCAAATCATGGACTTGGTATGCCTGGGCTAACTTCACAGCGTCAACTGCGGATAGTTCCTTTAAGATGAGCTTCCTGATTTTTGGAGAACCACCATAATAACTATCGAATGCTTCAAGAATAATGTCGCGGGAATTACCTGAAGCATTGGCACGCGAATAGACAAACGCTCCAGATCCCACCGGCCTCTTGAAAAACTGCGGATCAGTTTCTGCCGAGGTGGGAAGAACTTTCGCCGTGGCCCCAGCCAAAACGGACATAAATGGCGGAAAAGGATATTCGAGCTCAATTTCGACAACAGAATCTCCTAAAGCGCGTATCCCTCGCACCGATGTAGAGCGCCCATCGAAATAGTCCTTGGCGCCAGCAATACAGTCATAGTAAATGAATACCTTGCTGCCCGGCCTGACCAACCGGCGAAGAGAACTCACGACTGCGCTTGCTGTAATAGGCGTGCCATCATGAAACTTAACGTCATCGCGCAACTGGAAGATAAGTAGCTTCCCTTCTTTTGCTACATGCCAGGATCTGGCCAGTGCAGGCTGGATTTCAAGATCAGGCGAAAATGAAAGAAGGCCATCATAAATAAGATTTGAAAATATCAACGACGAGGTATCATTCATTTGCGCCGGATCAAAAGTAAGCGGGCGGGAGAATAGAGCTTTGATGTAAGTGCCATCCCAGCGAGCGCTACTTTTATCTTCCGTTGCGAAAATAATTTTGACTGCATAAAAGGTGGCCAATAAAAATAACAGCAAAAATTTATTGGTGGATCTCATTGGCGCCCCAGTAGCTCTTCGTAGCTGGCAATTTTCTGATGAAGCACTTGGGCCTGTTTAATCATGAGCTCCAATAGTTCATGCGCTTCCTTTGGAGAAGCGTTCTTCAGTAGCCCCGCGGCGCTTTTCAAGCTGCCACACTGGGAGTTTACATCGTGGATCAGCCCTTCGACTGCGCTCAGGGCAGGTTGTTCGATTGGTTCTGTTTGATTGGGTTTGGTGTTCATACGGCTGCTGGGGTCCCGCCTCCGGCGGGCCAGCGTCCCCCGAAGCTCTGCGTAGTGGGGGCCACCTCTCGTCCCTCCGGCCCAACGCGCCTCGGGCGCTCCAAGGGTCCCTGCACTCCGGGCAGGGGGACTCGGTAGGTCCCGACCCTCTGGGGCGGGGCCTCGGCGCTTGGGCGTGAGGCGTTGTCCGTTGGAACCCTCTTGGGCTTGATGCTTCTTTCCCGTATGGGCATTCCCTGTCTTTTGAGTGATTGATAAAAGATTCGCAGGGATATTTTAAGGGCTCTCATGGTTTCAAGCCTCCTGCCCCCATTGGCTTTGAGATGACGAGCGATCAAGGCATCCGTAAATCGGGTCAGGGCCTCGTCCGTTCCTTCTCTTAAGGCAAAGCGGTACTGTTCTTCAGTCGTAAAGTCTGGGCCTGCCCCTTCGACACGCATGGCGCCAATGAGTTTTTTGACGGTTTCGGCCGTCATCCGGCCCTCTTCTCCCGCCACCATCAGGTCCACGAACTTTTTTAACTCTCGAATGTTGCCAGGCCAGGAGTAGCCCAGGAGCGCTTCTTTGGCTTCTGGGGCGAATCCCAGGCGTTTGCCTCCCTTGGTAAATAGAGAGATTAGAGAGAGTATGTCGCCTGTTCGTTCACAAAGAGGTTTAAGTTTGATGGTCAAGCCGTGGATACGCTGGAAAAAGTCAAACCTTAGCCTCCCATCTTTAATAAGGCTTTGGATATCTTCCAAGGTGGCGCTGATAATCCTGAAGTTCGAGGTTTCCGGCTTGTCTGAGCCCAGAGGATAGAAGGACTTCTCTTCAATGGCTTTTAATAGCTTGGTCTGCATCTTAAGGCTGATCGTGCCGATTTCATCTAAGAATAGCGTCCCCCCATCGGCCATCAGCAGCTTTCCTTTCCTGTTATCATTGGCCCCGGTAAAAGCGCCCTTTCTATAGCCAAAAAGTTCAGCCTCAAGAAGTTCCTCGGTGTGAGCCGCGCAATTGATCGCAACGAACTCTCCTTGTCTTTTAGAGTAATCATGAAGGAGGCGCGCTAAAGAGGTTTTGCCTGTGCCTGAAGGCCCTAGAATAAGGATGGGTAAATCGGAGGGGGCATATTTAAGCCCCTCGCTGATGGCAATCTGCGTGGCTTCATCCTGGGTGACAAAGCGATCTTTAAAGAGCCCGTCCTCTTTGGATTTATCCCGGCGCTCCAGAAACCTTGAGAGGACATTGCTGACATTGGTTTCTTCGTTGCCTTTGGCGTAGAAGTCGTCTGTGCCTAGCTCATAGGCCTTTTCAATCATAGGATCAGAATCGTAACCGGACATGACCACGGAATATATCCCCCTGGCGCGAGCCAGGCCAATGAGTTCAAGGCCGGAATAGCTGTCTTTGTCCCCAAGCTTAAGATCAATGAAGCAGAGGTCATAACGCCCCGTTTCAAACTTTTCCTTGGCAACAGTCAAAGTTTCCGCAAAATCCACATGATAGCCGGCGAGTTGACTCGCCATCACCTTCCTGGCCAGTGGGTTATCTTCAATAACGAGCACGCTGAGATTAGACATAAAAACTTCAATGATTTTATGAACTCATATCCTATTTGTCAATAGCTACACACCAAATCATAAATAAATATTAGTTTTAGAAATTCATGTACAGATGAAAACAGAGCTGTTTTTTGTGCGTGCCATATTGGCGTAAAAATTGATATACAAATAGTAAGCACTGCACGACGCATTCGAACATGCAGCCCTTCCGCTGAAGTGGCAGTCAGGTGAGTTGCAGCAAAAAAAATACGAGCCAAAGTAATAATAAGGAGGACGCCATGAAATTAGTAGTCACCGGAACACATGAGCTTAAGTGGAACAAGAATATCTAAGAAGAGTTGGTCATCAACTTAAAAAAACAAACGGAGGACACAAATGACACTCATCAAAACTCACACTTCTGAGCTCAAAGACATCAAGAATATCTGAATCACAGGAGCCGCCCGCCCCGCCCCGGAGCGTGGGGCGGGCGGCCAATATTTATTAATAGGAGAAATACCATGCGACCTATACTAAGAGAACACGTCACCCTGCTTGATACGAGATCCAATACCGCAAGATTCTTTTGCTCGCACAGAAGAAAAATATTCACCTATGAAATCGATAAAGCCGGAAGGCGGGCTATCGGATTGGCAAATGGGAAGCGCGCCACGAAAGACATTCTGCCCTTACTTGAGACGCCGCAACTTACTCTGGATGACGTGAACGCATTCTTTGGAAAGCTTACAGAAGATAATCTATTGCGCAACGCCGCATTAGATTCCAAAATCGCATTTGAGCCGGATTACGAAACGCGTCTTGAGCGCCAGACGATCTATCTTTCCGGTTTGGCGCCGCAGGGCCAGACAGGCCGTGATCTTCAAGCAAAGCTCAGGGGAAGCCGGGTTCTTATTGTGGGCGCTGGTGGAGGGGGTTCTCATTTGGCGGTTCAACTAGCTGGAATTGGGATTGGAAATCTGATTTTGGTTGATCATGACCGGGTCGAGATAGGCAACCTAGGACGGCAAATTTTCTATGCCAACTATGTGGGAGAGTTAAAAGTTGAAGCCCTCAAAGAAATCATCCACTCCATTTCCCCGCAAACAGATGTGACGATCCGGCCCGAGCGCCTAACCCAATTTGCTGGTTGGCTTGAAGAATTCCTGCCAAAAGTTGATCTCGTGCTTAACTGCGCCGATCAGCCTTCAATGGATAAAACTACCCAATGGCTATTTGATGCTTGCTACCCGTTGAGATTACCTCTCATACCAGGCGGCGGCTACAATGGACACTTTACCTCTCTTCCACCGACCCTTCTTCCGGGCCGGTCGACCTGCTGGCCCTGCTATGGAAAGGCCACGGCCCGAAATATGACCCCGGGCATTGGAACTCTTAATTTGTCGCAAATTAAATCAGGCATATTCCTTCCAGCCACGATCGCGATGGCGGCGCTTCAGATGCCCGAAATTGTTCGGGTCCTCACCGGCTATGAACCGCCGCGTTTCGTTAATTGCCGTGGCGACTTTGATCTCAGCACCTGCAGTTTGGAACTCGAATCTGTTCCGCCGACCCCTGGCTGCAGAACTTGCGAGGGAACGCCATGAGCGGGTTATTGGCAATGCCGGCACTCGGAATCAGCCTCATTCTTGTGGGCATCTACCGCTACAGCCTTATCGCCTCTCTTCTGGCCAACATCCCCGGTTCTTTTGGAATAACGCTTTTTATCTCCATGCTATTTCTCCCATCCTTGCTTGCTTTCCACTGGAGATCAGGACTCGAACGGCAAAGAAAAATAGGATTGGCTGCTCTAGGAGTAGTCGTGGCGTTTTTTGTGTTGGCGGCAGCAACGCATGAGAGAATGGGACTAGCCGGATACGCAATGAATGCCCTCCTTTTAGGTCTCATGGAGGCGCTTTTTATTCCTGCATTTCAAGATTGGTTTTCAGAAGAAGGAAAGGGCGGACTCTCCGGGGGCAATGCCGTCCTTTGGGGATTTTCCTGTTTGGCCATTGCCACAAGCCCGCTTCTCTTTTTCTGGACAGAACGCTCTGCTTCCATGAACGCCGTCGGAGGAGTTGGAATGGCGATCCTTGCTCTGTTAATTGTTCGGCTCAGCCCAAACAAAAATGCGGCCGCTTCTTCTTCCGGCCAGACTCAACCAACGCCTAAGGCAAAAGGTATGCGAGCGCCTCTAGCCGTATTCTTTTTGGCCGGAGCCGCCTCGGGAGCCATGAGCAATATGATCTATCCGCTCGCCTTAAAGCTTCTGGGGCTAAAGGGAATTTGGATTGGCCTTTACGTCTGCGTTCCTCTGCTTTCCGCTGCTTTGGGAGCTCTGTTGCTAAAGATTTTTGGTCGAAACGCCGAGCGCTGGTTCTTAGCTTTTTTTCTTGGAATTCCGTTAATTTTTCTGCTCGTACCGCATCGCATGGCTCTATTTCTTCTGTTTTTTTGGGGACTCTGTCTAGGTTTCATTGAAACCAGTTGGCTCGGCAAGCAAAGGAATTTTAATATAGCCCTCAGCGCTAAGCACTGGGGGCTAGCCACCGGCATTGTCGTCTCAGGGTTGGTTGCTCAAGCAGGCATTAACCCTGTTGGCGCGATAAGCGCTGGTTTTTATGGGACTCTTTTGGTTGGAGGAATTTTATGGATGGTGTTTTAATCAGAAACTCAACGGCAAAAGAAATCCGGGCTTCGGATATGCTTGTGAGCTATTGCCCTGCAGGCGATGGCCTGACTTATTACTATTGGGATGACTGGACTCTTTCAGGACTGCTTAAACCAGGCGGACATACTCTGACGTTAGGCTTGGCCGGTGGCTCAGGGCCAAGATGTCTGGCCATAATTGACCGGACACATCGACAAACTGGCGTGGATTTGGATATTTCCCATTTACCCTCTTGCGCCTCAAGTCTCCATGCCGTTTGCTATGACGCTTTCCGATTCATTCAAGAAACCCCTGAGCGTTTTGACACGATTTGGGTTGACCTTTACGGCGACAACGGTCTTATTCCTTCCGTGTTGGGGCGTAAGTTTATCGCCAACTTGCGTCATAGCTTAAGACCCGGCGGGCTGTGTTTCATTCATCTCTTTCGCCCAGAAAACCGCTTCTACCGTTATGGGCGTGCGCACGACCCATTTGAGCCCTTGTTTGCCTGGTTGCTGGCTGATTTGGGGTTTGAGGTCGCCGTCTTCGATCATTACGCGTCTCAGACATGGGTCTTGTCAGATTGTTCGGCGGAAAGGTTGAGCCGGGAACTAAACAGCCTTAAAGCTACCCCACCGCAACATATCGATCGCTGGATCAAAAATTACATGCTACGCATACTGCGCGAACCGATGGTTGCCAGTAACGCAGTAGATTCGTCAGATTCTCTTTTATGGAGAATATTTAACGCCCCGGTTCCTCCTCTTGCCTTAGCGGCTGTCAGCCTATCAGAAAATTCTGGTGTACGGGACCTGGACGTTTTAAGCGAAGCCCCCGAAAAAATTATCCCAGACGACAATAAACTTTCAGATGGTAACCGGCTTCGCTGGGAAACTTTGGCTCTATGGTTAACCGCACCAGGCCTTCATTTGTCGGCACGCTGCCGGGCGTATCTCTCTAAAATTGCCGACCGGTATCCCGAAACAGGAACTGCTGAGTTTGAATTAAGACGACCTCTGATTTTCGCAGAACGAGGCCAGGGCTCTTAAACAACGAAAATGCAAAAGCAAAAAGAAGAAATATAAAAAAGAAAAAATTAAATGTAAAGCGGCGTCCTCAAGTGCGGAATTTGGGCTTAATGAGTACCGAAACTGCCGAAGCGGTATCCCAGAGAAACGCGGTGCGTGTCTTTGAGGTCACCATACCAACTAAAAGCATAATCCAACAGCAAGGGACCCTGATCAAAACCAAATCCAAAGGTGGGTCCCGCCTGGAAACCGCTGGGCTCAAAACGCCATCCGGCTCTTAAGGCGAGCATTTTAAGAAGCTTAATCTCAACACCCGCCCTCGCTTTCCACAGCTGTTCTTGATTGAGCAAATCACTCGCTAGCAAAATCTTAGCGTTGCCGTAATCCCATAAATAAGAAAACCCTCCCCGAAAAGTTACCGGCAAAGGATCGCTGGCATCAATAAATTTAAGACTGGAGCCAAAATTATTAACGGCCAAGCCTACGGCGAAATTTCTAAACTGCCCCAAATAACCCACGTCAAAACCAACCGCCTGCGCGTCATAAGTGCCAACAATATTAGACTCGATCCCTTTAACAATAATGCCAAGGCTATGCGTCCCCTCCTCCAACCAATCAATGCCAAAGTTTCCTTTTAAGAAATGTTCCGCGTAGCCAAAACCAACGACAAGATCATAACCCGCGCTTTTTGATTCCGAGTTTTTCAGGGATCCATCGCTATTTAGCTGATTGATTTCTATTTTGCCTTTATCGACATAAAGCAAGTCTCCCAGTATGGCCGCGCCGCCAAGCTCGTTCAAACCCCGAAAATGTAGCGGCTTGGCGTAACCAATATAAGCCAAAGAAGAGTCAACCAACGCCGCGTGGTAGGAAAAACTAAATTCAGAGTTTTTCGTATGGGCGAGACTGGCGGGATTGTAGTGAGCGCCGTTGGAGCCCGAAATTAAGGCCACGCCCGCGTCTCCCATTCCCATAGAGCGGACACCCAAAGGGATCAATAAGCTCGCGGCCCCCGAGGTACCGGCGGATTCTTTAGCAAAGAGACGTGAGACGTTAGACGTTAGAAGTATCAGCCAAAAGCTGATCAGCCTCCGGCTGAAAATGTTGGAAGCAATTACAAAAATAAATTGTAAACCAGCTTTCACAAACTTCTCACTTCTCACTACTTACTTCTCACTTCTCCAAAACGTCTTTTTTACTCTCTTTACCGAAATATTTTCGCCACCAGCGCTTCAAGAACCAATCACCATTTTTTTCTTTCTTTATTTTTTCAACTAACTTGACCATCTCGTCATCGGAATTTATCACGTTACCGCTGGTAACACTGACAATCCCAAATTGCGTCGCGCGATAAGAAGTATAAAGACGCATATCCGCTTTGAGCTTCGTGTCGGTCATTGCCTCGAAGGCTATACCGGCAGATATGTTTCCGACAGGCAAGCCCTGGGATAAGCGGGAACTAACCAGATCAAAAAGTCTCCCCAACTCAGCCATCCCCGCGCCCTGATCCGTTCGGGCGTATACCTTACCGTTAGACTCTTTGAGTTGGCGCGCTGCCTCCATTTGGGCCGCTTTGGACTGCAATGCCGTATCCATGCCGGATCCTCCGGCCCTCACCACAGTGTCATTGACTAGAAGGTTAACGCCTGCCATGTGTGGCGTTGCCATCGATGTGCCGGCCATTCTAGTGTAAAGCGCCTTGCCATTAATAATGATATCGCAAGGGCCGGCGGCCATATCACTGCTTTTTGCCGCGATAATACCGGGACCATATCGGCAATCGCCAACGGTTTGGGGTTGGGAAATTGCCTCTTCCTCTTTGGCGCCAAACCATCGAGAAACCAATCCGCGAGGAGCACGATTTATATCTCCCCCCGGAGCGGCGATGTCAGGCTTACTATAGACAAACTTCTCACGAGCGGGAGTTTTGTAACCATCCGCGCTGCCTCGGGAAGAGTATTCTGTGATATACCCTTGTTTGTCCGTCGCGGCGACTGTAATAGCATCACGAGCCACGCCCGGGCTAGAAACACTGCCTTCTCCCGGACCGGAATTGCCCGCGGCAACCACAACGCTGTGTCCTTGGTGCGCCAGCATGTTGGACGCCCGAGCCAAAGGATCATTGGCGTCTCCGGACCCGCCCAAACTCATATTGATAACGACTTTTCTTCCCTTCGCTTGATTCACGCCCCAATCCAAACCTGCCAAAATAGTGTCTTCGGAAGCGGACGGGCTTTTCCCGAACACCTTAGCCACGAAAATTTCTTTGGTTCCATAGGCCACACCACGGTATTTTCCATCGGAAGCGGCGCCCGTGCCCAAAGCCGTTGAGGCCACGTGGGTTCCGTGGCCAACATAGTCCCGATTATCCTTGTCATCGCTAAAATCCTTTTGAGTAACGGTTTTACCGGCGAAATCAGGATGATTTTTGTCCAAACCGGAATCGACCAACACAAAAACGGCTTCTTCTCCGTGAATACCCGCCTGATAAAATTTGCCCGGATTGAGCATCCCCACACTGCTATCTAACATGGGATCTATTTGGCCAGCGCCCACGATCGGCGCTCCTGTTTTTGCCAACCCTCCTTGAACAGCCCCTACCGCTAACCTTAGGGCAGCGACCAATCCACCCGATTGAGCGGACTGCGCGGAAGGCGCGGGAACATCGAGAAGCCGCACGGTATTGGCTGGCCTTGAATAAACTTGTTTTGCCTCCAAGGCCAAGGCCAAATCCTTAGCGTTTTTCTTCGGAACTTCTATGGTAACTAAGTTAAACAGGCTTAAAGTGCTCACCAAACGTGCCTGGTATTTATCTAACACTTTAGGATCAATACCTGTCTCCGCCAAAGCCGCGCTAGTGAGGGATTCGTAATTTGGATCCTGGTGAACATTGTATCGGCTCACGCGAACGGGGGTTTTAGGAGTAATCAAAACCCGAACATTTTGAGTTTCTAATGATCCCGGTTTTTGACTTTTCGAGACAAAACATTCTTGAGACAGAGGCTGCGCCCAATCATGCATGCCGGGATAAACCAGTGGCAAGGGAATCATCACGGTTTGACCCAAAAATGGCCTCGCGGAAAGATCCAAAACCTGCTCTTGGGTAAGTCCGCCGCGCTTTGAGCGTTTTTTCATGGCATCCGCCTTGAAAGCCAAGTCATCGGACACTTTCGCCTTTCCCGTGGGTAATCGATTGGGATCTTTGAGCTGAGCCGATTTCAATTCTTGCAATAACCGCCGGCCAAAACTATTTAAATTGCCTTGGTCATCAAAAGCCTCAAGCAAAACCTGTTTATCATCAGCGGACAATTGATTCCAATCTTCCTGGTAAATAACCCCCACCATCCGCAAAAGCGCGACGGTTTCGCCGCCCTGACTATTCCAGATTGTTTGAAAATTTGGAGTGGCCGAAACAAAACCGGCTATGAATATCACCCAACTCAACACTAGCACCGCGTTTCTTATTTTCTTTCCCACAGAACCTCCCTTGCTTTACTTTACGACAGCCACTTTTTTTGTGGTTCGTACGCTCGGTCCTTCAAAATGAACTAAATAAATCCCACTCGCCACAATGTCTCCGCTGCCATTTTTACCGTCCCAATCCACCGAGCTCATGCCGGCAATCTCATCACGATCCACCAGGGTCTTAACCACGTCACCGGCAAGAGTGTAAATCACCATACGATAGCGCCCGCTAGTCGCCGCTTGGTATCGCAGTGTTGCCTTTTGATTTTTAGCGGGGTTAAAAACATTATTATAGGCAGTAAGACCCGTTTGATCCGTAAAAATCTTTATCTCATTGGACAATCCGATAGAATAAATTCTTCCGGATGGATTTTTAACAAAAAGTTCAAGATAGATGGACCCTATGGCGGGATACAGCGTAAAAAAGTTGGCCGGCAGTACAACGGTAGTGTCTACGCGGCCGGCGCTTTGAGAGTTCACGGTCACCTCGCTTCCCGCGGCCAGATTCGAGACATTGGCGAGACGAGTTAAGGCATGATCCCGAACATCCACGTGGTCCACCACGGCTTCCGTCGATTGTTCCACTCCAAAACCGGTGAGATTGTTGGCTGTTAAATGAATAGTTCTCTGATCTGTCATTTGCGCTGAAATTTGCGTGGCGGAAAGCGCGTTTAAAGGAGTGCTGAAATTAGTTGTCACGTCATATTTTAGCGAAGCGGAATTCGAGCGATCGTTATTGCCGCCGCTTCCAAAAGGAGCGGAGATGGCGACATAAAGAAGCTTTGGGGCCGTCAGGCTAATGGTCGCGCTCGCGGTTTTATCGGATACATAGGAGTTGCCTCTTAACTCAAAAACACCGCTCGGCATTGCCGTGGCTAGCACCTGCCGGCCAATGTCAAAAACCTGAAATCCATAACCCAAATACATCAACGTATTGCTGTCAAAGGGCCGATTAAGCGTCACCGTCACGTTGCCC
>Ga0209515_10007692_pt1 | contig 12915 bp, 12 predicted proteins | sample Subgroupgradi54m_FD_187454 | JGI IMG/M metagenome (GOLD analysis project Ga0209515, IMG submission 187454) | Subsurface groundwater microbial communities from S. Glens Falls, New York, USA - GMW60B uncontaminated upgradient, 5.4 m (SPAdes)... ... | reverse complement strand
GGCAATCAAGACCACAAGCACCGACCCCGTCTGCAACACACCGAGACGATAGAAGCCGGTATAGCGCAGCCAGAACGCCAAGGGCATCAACACCACCACCAGCGCCAGCTGGCCCAATTCGACACCGATATTGAAACTGGCCAGGGCTAGCGCCAGCAAGCCGGTCGGCAAGCCGAGATCGACCAGCACAGCAGCGAAACCAAAGCCATGCAGCAGACCAAACCCAAACGCCATCATCCAGCGTCGATGATGCACCAGGCCGCGCACATTGTTCAAGGCCGCCACCAGGACAGAGAAAGCGATCGCCGCTTCCACTAAGCGAGACGGCAATTGAACAACCTGCAGTGCCGCTAGGCTGAGCGTAATTGAATGCGCCAGGGTAAAGGCCGTCACGACTTTGAGGATATCGACCATGGCGTCGCGCAAGCTATCCACCCCAACCCAGCGCCCTTCCGCGCGCAACATCACCGATGGCAGCAACAGGGCCATCAGGAACAGAATATGATCCACGCCGATCCAGATATGCCAGACACCGTCGAACGCATATTGCGCGCCCACCACCTGCCAGGTGTTGCCGCCCAGAGTCAGTTTCAGTTCAGCGGCGGTGGGGCGAAAAATGCCGGTCGAGATCGGCGCACCATCGACCACCCACTGCATCAGCCCGCGATGGGTGGGATCGAGATCGAAAAATAGCTGGTAGCTCGCCTGCCACTGCCGCGCAGGCTGCGCGCAATTGGCACGCAGCCACACTACGGCGTAGCCGCCGTCGCTATGACGATCAATTTGCAGCGGCCGACTGACGGTCAGCGGACAGTCACCCGCGTTGGTCAAGGAAAAATGTTCGATCGCATAGCGCGTGATCGCTTCCTCCGCTTGCTGCACTTCACCCCAGGTCAATTGGGCGTCGTCATTACGATCGAGACTGAGCGCAAAATCCAGATCGCGCAACGCGATATCCCAACGCACCTCCAACGCCGCCTGCCCTGTTTGCGCAGCGATCGTCATATAGCTATCGGAAGGTTTGTGCGCCTGCGCGAAAGTGCTCCAGCACAGCGCGGCACAAGCCAGCAGTCCGCGATAAAAATTGGTTTTGTAGATCATGGCGCGGAAGCCTGTTTGAACTGTTTCAGCAAAGGCCGCAAGCGCGCATCTTCAAAACCGGTGCGCGTGAGCCATTCCAGCACCGGGCCTGCTGCCTGTGGTTTGTTAGCCGCCAACGCTGCCAGCAAGACCATTTCCGCATCGCGCGGTTCACGCTGGCGCAAGGCCTGGTAGTTGTGTAGTGCACGTTCCAGTGCTTCCTGCGGCGCCTGCTCCAGCAACAAGAGGAAACGCGCTTCTTCTTGCTCATGCAGACGCTCACCGCGCCGGGCGGCTTCTTCAAAGCGGGTTTTCAACATCTGCCGGTAACGCATTGCCTCAACATCGCTGGTCTGCGCAGCCGCCATTGCCAAGCGCAACAACAAGACATCCGAAGCTTCCCAGGATCGCAACAGCGTGACAACCTGCGCCGCCTGCTTTTGCCGCAACAGGAAATCAGCATAGGCCGCCAGCAAGTATTGATCGGTTTGTCCGAGCTGCAATGCGACCTGATAGTGACCAGCGGCTTCACGGTCTTGACCCAGCCGCTCTGCCATCTCGCCCAAGCGCACACGTACCCACAGGGTCAGACCCTTGTCGGTCGTTCCAGCCTGGTCAAGCGCCGCACGCAAATTCTCATACGCCGGACGCAGGTGGCCCATCCCGGCCAACGCAAATTGGCGGCAGCCGGCCCGCACCAGTGGGTGGGTCGCAACGGGCAGGCGTTCGCAAAATTTCAGCGCGTCGGGGTATTCCCCTTCCACCATATGCAGTGCGGCGCTCCAGCTGATCGCTTCGATCTGGGCCGGCTCCAGGGTGAGCGCCTGCTCAAAGTCAGTGAACGCACCAGCAAAATCATGGCCGTATTGTTTGAGCAAGCCGGAAGTAAACCACCACTGCGCTTCTTGCCGATGGCGGGCAAAGCGCGGCACGAACACCGCCTGCGCATAGCCCAGCTGACGCGGATCGCCCAGCGCCATGGCGGCATCGAAATAGGCCCGTACCAGCGTCAAGGCCAGCGCATCATCCTGCGGTGCCAGTTGTAATTGGCGCCGCAGCTTTTCGGTCAGGCGCAGTTCGGCAAACTGGCTGCGCGAGGGCAGCTTTTCGACCACGGTTTGCGGCGTAGCGGGAGTAAACGGCTCGGCACAGACCAGGCCGCCGAAAGACAACATGAACATTGCTGCAGCCCCGCAGTAGCACGCGCTGCGCAACCCCTGAAACACAGTCATGCCCCCTCCGTCAAAGCCAATCGTAAATAACACAGCCCAAAACAGCATCTTTTGTTGCTGGGCATCATATCAGGGGCTGCGAAATATTTCGGGAAGGTTGTCAACCGAACCGCCAGCCCGACGTTATTGCATAGGACGCAGTTATGTCTGTGTCTTTGACAATCACCTTAAGGAGTTCCAAATGAGCAAACTGATTTCGGTATTGATCGCTTCTCTGTTCGCTGCTTCCAGCGCCTTCGCTGCTTCTCACGCTGCCGCTCCCGCTGCTCCAGCCAAGGCTGAAGCTCCTGCCAAAGCTGAAGCACCAAAAGCCGAAGAGAAAAAAGCACCTGCCAAGAAAAAAACCGGTGGCAAGAAAAAAGCCGCCGCTGCAAAAGAAGAAGCCAAGAAATAATCACAGCGTCTTCATGGAAAAGGCAGACTTCGGTCTGCCTTTTTTTGTATCTTCTTTTACAATAAGCACACCATGCGTACCCCCTCCTGGCACCGCCTTCTGCTGGCACTGACCCTGTTCATCGCACCCGCGCTTCCCACCACCGCACAAAATCTGCCGGTAGTGCGATTGACCGCCGGGATTCATCTGATCCAGGCCGAAGTTGCCGACAATGAAGCCCGGCGCAGACAGGGCTTGATGTATCGCGAAAAATTGGCGTCCAATCAGGGCATGCTGTTTGTATTTGAAAATAAGGCGACGCACTGTTTCTGGATGCGCAATACCCTGATTCCCCTGTCGATCGCCTTTCTCGAAGACGACGGCACCATCGTCAATATCGCCGACATGCAACCACAGAGCGATGACAGCCATTGCCCCAGCGCCGAGATCCGCTATGCCCTGGAAATGAATCAGGGCTGGTTCAAACAACGCGGCTTCAAGGCCGGGATGAAGCTGGGGAGCTTCACAGCGAAGCAATAAGAGCGTCCTGCTGGTGAGAGCCATACCTGACTGAGAAAGTGCCCGTTGTAAAAAAACCCCGTCTTCGTAAAAAGACGGGGTTTGTCAGCGGTCTGAGCCGGCACTGCGTAGCGTTGTGTTAGAACACCCGATTTATTTCAGCTTCAAGCCGTCTTTCTGCTGTGCATAGTAGGCGGCAACATTCTGCAAATCCTGCTTGGACAGTTCAGCGACCTGGGATCCCATGATCGGGTTTTTGCGGGCGCCGGATTTGTAATCCTTCAGGGCCTTCAGCAGATAATCTTCATGCTGACCGGCCAGACGCGCCACACCATCCATAGTGGGTTTATTGCCTTGCGCTCCGTGACAGGCATTGCACGTGCCTTCGGCGATTTTTTGTCCAGCCGCCACATCGGACGCCATTGCTGGCACAGCCAGGGCAGTGCTCGCTGCGACAATCGCAATACTGATCAATTTCAATGTTTTCATTCTGTGCTCCGGCCTTAATGAGTTGCGCTGCTGGCGCTGTAATAAGCGGCCAGGTCGGCCATATCCTGATCGGACAGACCTTCGGCAATCGCCTTCATGGTCGGGTGGTTACGTTCACCCTTTTTGTAAGCCTGCAATGCACTCACGATATAACTTGCACTCTGACCACCCAGCTTGGGCACGCTGTATACGGCCGGGAAACTGGCCTTGTAACCCGGAATGCTGTGGCAACCGATACACATGGAATTTTTGCTGGCGGCGCGTCTGGCGTCGCCGTCGGCCGCCTGGGCCAGCGTGCCGAACAGGGTAATACCCAACACAGCGAACGCAGCCAACACCGATTTGATCAATGAGGTAGTCATAGTGGAAAGTGCTTTGAAAAAAGGAATAACGGCTGGAAATTCAGAAACCTGCGAATTCTAACGGAAAGCGGCAAAACACGTCCAACCCGCGCATGGGTCGCCATTGACCGCCGCCGGGTCACGCCTCATGCGCCGCAAGTTTGATGACGCTTAACGGTGGCGCCAGCGGTGTAATGGTCACCCAGACCTGCTTGAAAGCCGGGGTGCGTGAAGCCGGGTCAAGGCTGCGCGGAATCAATACATTGGCTTCAGGGTAATACATGGCAGCGTTGCCGGGACGGATGTCGAACTCACGCACGCGGATGTTGTGCAAGGCGCCGGTCGGGGTGCTGACGGTGACAAGCTGATCGACCTGCAATCCCAGCCGCTGGCGGTCGTCGCGATGCATCAGGATAACGTCGCGCCGTTCCTGGCCGCGATAGAGGTCTTCGTCTTCATAGACGACCGTGTTGAATTGGCCTTCGGAACGGATCGTCATCATGCACAGCTGGTTGTCTGCGGGGTTGCGCGCGGCGGGAATTTCAACGGCATGGAATCTGGCCTTGCCGCTGGCGGTGGGGAACTGCGGCGTGTGAAAGACGCGGCCTTGCACATAGAACTCTGCGCGGGTTTGATCGAGCGTGCCGATGGCTGCATAACCAGGCACGACGGCGGCGATCATCTGGCGGATCTGCGTGTGATCGGCCATGCGCTGCCAGTCCAGTGTGGCGGAAGAAGGCAGAATGCGCTGCGCCAGCGCGGCGATGATGTCCACCTCGGAGCGTGGCCCGTCCAGGCGGCGCGGACCACCAGCACTCAGGCGCACGCGGTTGAACATCGACTCCTGCGTGGTGGCCTGCGCTTCTTCGTCGCGCGCCAGCACTGGCAGAATCAGGGTTTCCTTGCCGCGTCCCCAGGCATGGCCGGTATTCAGTGTGGTGTTCAGGTAGAGCATCAGATCGACCTGACCCAAGGCCTGCGTCGAAAAATCGCGATCGGGATTGGAGCCGAACAGGTTGCCCCCTAGGCACCCGCCGAAACGCATGCGTCCTTCCGCCGCGCGTTGCATGCAGCCCATGGTATCCAGCCCAGGTGTTTGCGGGAATTGCATGCCGGTGTGCGCTTGCAGACGTTGCAACATGGCCGGTTTCAGTTCGGGCACTGTGCCGCCCGAACCCATGCCCTGGATATTGCTGTGACCGCGCAGTGGCATTAGCCCGGCACCCGGCTTGCCGATCATGCCGCGCATCAGCGCGAGGTTGGTGAGCGCCAGGATGTTATCGACGCCATGCACATGGTGCGTCATGCCCATCGCCCAGCAGAATACGGCGCGCTGCGATTGCGCGTAGGTATCGGCGACTTGCTGCATCTGCATGCGTGTGACGCCGGAGGCTTGCTCCAGTTCGTTCCATTGGGCCGCGACGATGCGCCCACGAAATGCCGGCCAGTCTTCGCTCGCGTTTTCAATGAACGCAGCATCGATGGCGTCGCGTTCCAGCAAAGCTTTGGCGACACCGTAAAAGAAAGCGATATCGCCACCGATATGCGGTTGGATATATTGATCGGCAACCTTGGTACCAAACAGCATGCTGCGTACATCCGAGGGTACGCGAAAATCGACCAGCCCCAGTTCCTTGAGCGGATTGACGACGATGACCTTGCCGCCGTTGCGCTTCATGTGCAGGATGGTGTGCAACAGGCGCGGATGATTGGATGCGGGATTGGCGCCGACGATGAACAGTAGATCGCTCTGCTCGACATCTTCCAGCGTCAGCGTCGCCGTACCCGAACCGACTGCACGCCCCAGCGCAACGCCAGAGGCTTGATGACAGTAGTAGGAACAGTTGTTGACATGGTTGCTGCCGTAGCAGCGGGCGAACAATTGCAGCAGGAAACCGGCTTCATTGGACGAACGGCCGCTGAAATAGAAGAAGCTTTCGTCCGGCGTAGTAGCGCGCAATTTGGCCGCAACCTTGTCCAGCGCCTCGTCCCAGGAAATCGTGCGGTAATGGGTATCGCCCGGCCCCACGTAGATCGGATCGGCGAGCCGGCCCATGGCTTCCAGTTCGCGCGAGGAAAAATCCTTGATCTGGGCAAGAGAGAACTTCTCGAAAAACTCCGGGCGGATCGCGCCTTGCATATCGGCGGCCATCGCCTGAATCGATTTCTTGCACACCGATGGAAAGCGGCCAATCTCATTGGTCATGCCCCCGCTCTGACCGCCCATGCCCAGGCCGCAGGTTTTGCAGGCATTGGGGCGGCGCAGCGCCTGCCACATCTTGAACAGCCCGCCCGCCTGGTGGGCTTTTTTCAGGCTATAAGTTATCGCCGACCAGCCACCTGCGGATTTTTTCATTGTGCGGTGGTTTTTATGGCGGGAGGTGCGACCTTCAGCACCTCATCGAAGGTCGTCAAACCACTACTGACTTTCAATGCGCCCGAGACACGCAAGGGTTTCATGCCATCACGCATGCCTTGTACTCGCAAGCGTTCGATATCCGGCGTTCCATTGATCAACCCCCGCAATGCATCGCTCATCAACAGCACTTCGTAAATACCAGCACGACCACGATAACCTGTCATGCGGCATTCAAGGCAACCGACCGCTTGATAAACCTGGTTTGGCAGCGGTATCTTCCAGGGGGATACCAGATCGTCCCACAAACTTTCCGACGGTAATTCTGTCGGTGCCTTGCAATGTGGACAGAGCGTGCGCACCAGGCGCTGAGCCATCACACCGAGAATGGTGGCATTCAGCAAAAAAGGGGGGACGCCCAAATCAAGCAGGCGACTCATTGCTGAAGGCGCATCGTTAGTGTGCAGAGTCGAAAGCACCAGGTGACCGGTCAATGCTGCCTGAATCGCCATATCTGCAGTCTCAAGGTCGCGGATCTCACCCACCATAATGATGTCCGGATCTTGTCGCATCAAGGCGCGCAAACCCTCTGAGAAGGTCAGATCGATGCCCTGCTGCACCTGCATCTGATTGAAACTGGGTTCCACCATTTCAATCGGATCTTCCACAGTGCACACATTGACTTCCTGCGTGGCGAGTTGTTTGAGCGTGGAATATAACGTGGTGGTCTTACCAGAACCGGTTGGCCCAGTAACGAGAATGATGCCGTTTGGCTTGCTGGTCATTGCATGCCAACGCTGTGCATCGTCTTCTGAAAAACCCAGTTCAGCCAAATCCTTGACCACTACGTCAGGATCGAAAATCCGCATCACCAGTTTTTCGCCAAAAGCAGTCGGTAGCGTAGATAAACGCATTTCAAATTCCTGCCCTCCCGGAGTACGCGTTTTAATACGTCCATCCAGCGGACGCCGCTTCTCCGTGATATCCATCCGGCCAAGCAATTTAACCCGACTGACCATCGCCGCCATGACCGTACTGGGAACTTGATACACCTGATGCAGCACTCCATCAATACGAAATCGAATCAGAGCGTGCTCGCGGCGTGGCTCCAGGTGAATATCGCTGGCGCGCTGATCGAAAGCATATTGCCAGAGCCAATCAACAATCGTAACAATGTGGGCATCGTTGGCATCAACCTGCCGTCCACTTTTGCCCAATTCGACAAGTTGCTCGAAATTATTCTGCAGTGGTGATGAGCCCAGCAAACTGGCGCTCTTGACCGATTTCGCCAAGTTGAAGAATTCGATGATATAGCGATCCAGATCCAGCGGATTGGCGATCACTCGCTTGATATCCTTGCGCAGGATCTGGCGCAACTCGGGTTCCCAATCGGTGACGAACGGTTCGCTGGTTGCAATCGTCACTCTGTCCTGCTTAACCTCCAGCGGCAGAATCTTGAAGCGGCCGGCATAGGCACTGGACATGACGTCAGCGATCTTGGCGAATTCGACCTTCAAAGGATCGATATGCAGATATGGCAAGCCAACATGCTGGGCGAACCATTCGGTCAGTGCTTCCAGCGTCAGCGTGCGATGCGGCGGCTTGATCGACTTCAGCTTCTGTTCCGCAAGAAACACGAGCGCATGCATATCAGTGCGCTTCAGACGCGCATTGTTATGCATACGCTCAGCGTCTTCGCGCTCGACTTCACCTTCCTTCACCAGAATCTTCAGCAGCTGGCCCACCGAGACGCGGCCGTGGTGGCCTTCGAAGACAGAGGCGGTGGAGGAATGTTTGGGTTTGGCGGCAGCTGCGGTCATCGGCTATCTAACTTTCTATCGTGCTTTCCACACTTTATGATCAACCATCATGCAACGGTCTTGCACGACCGGCACACCCGCAGCCAGCAATTTATCGGCGGCTTCCTCGTTGGCAATCCCCAATTGCATCCACAGCGCCTTCGCGCCAATGGCGATAGCGGCATCGGCCAGCGGTGGAATATGTTCACTGCGGCGGAAGCACAGCACCAGATCGACCGGCTCGGTCAACTCTTCCAGCCGGGCCACACAGGGATGTCCAAGCACATGTTTCAGCGCCGGATGCACCGGCAAAATGCGATAACCGTGGTGCTGCAAATACAGGCTGACGTAATGACTGGGCCGTTCCGGCTTGGCCGATAAGCCCACCACCGCAATTGTCTGGGTGGTTTTGAGAATCTCGATCACTTCATCGGGTAGGGACATTGACTAAATCTCCAAGAGCAAACCCTGCAAACCATTCACTTGTTTCATCCCAGACAGCCACTTGCGCACCGGCCAATCATAAGCCTGTTCGAGCAATAAAGCACGACGATACAGGGTTTCCCAGTCCACACTCAAGTGGGGCCCGTGGAACGCCAGCGCCACCACGTTGCCTTCATGCACCGGCGCAAAGGTCAGTACGCGACCTGCGAACGCGGCCTGAAGATTGTCCAGGCTGCGCGGCAGATTTTCCGGATCGCCGAACAGATTAACGACCAGCATGCCGGGGGCACTGAGGGCCGCGCGGCAGGTTCGATAAAACGACACCGAATCGAGTACCGGGCCGCGAGCATGCTCGTCGTACAGATCCACCTGGATCACCGTCGCCCAGTCGCGATGCGCGGGGCGGCTGATGAAGAACTGTGCATCGGCTTCCACCACAGTCAACCGCGCATCGTCCTGCGGCAGCCGAAACATGCTGCGTGCGGCAGCGATCACGGCCGGGTTCAGCTCCACCGCCAGCACCTCGGCCTGCGGGTGATGCCGATAGCAAAACTTGGTCAGCGCAGCGGCGCCCAGCCCGAGCTGGACGATGCGCTGCGGCTGTTCCAGAAACAGCAGCCACCCCATCATCTGCTGCACGTATTCGAGCACGATGTCATTGGGCCGATTCAGATGCATCGCGCCCTGTACCCAGGGCGAACCGAAATGCAGGTAACGTACCCGCCCCTGCTCGGAAAAACTGAGGGGCGGGAAGGTCGAAAGGGCTGTGGCAGAGGCGCGACTGGACATGGGTCAGGAATTCTTATGCACTGCCCGATAGCGTATAATCCGGGTTCAATTTTTTTGCAAGTGAACGGGCCAGCCCGTTCCCCTCACCCCTTCCCCCTAACTCCAAGGGAACTCCGATTTGCTACGCGCTAAAGCGCGTGCAAATTCGTATGTCCCAAAAGGCGGGGGAAAAGATCGGGTCGCTAATGCGACTTTAATATTGATTGGAATCATCATGGCCGAACGTAAACGCACCCGCCGCAACACCCTGGAACGCAAATGCCTGGGCAAAAGCTTCAAACGCCTGTTTGTCGGCGCACCGAAATCCGTCTTCAAGATGCTGGAAAAGATCAAGAAAGCCTGATCTTCCCGTCTTCAAAAACAACAGGCCGCACCCTATGCGGCCTGTTGTTTTTTGTGGCAAGGCAGGTGGCTTCGTCCAACACCTCGGCTGGTATACTCGCCAGCTTTCCTGATCACCCTGGCTCTTGTGAAACACTCTCTACCCTTGGTTTCCAGCAGTACGCTCTATGCGAGATTGATGGGTTACGTACGCCCGTACTGGAAGGCGCTGGCGCTATCTCTGTTAGTGACGGCAGCCACGGCAGCCACCGAGCCGTTGTTGCCGGCCCTGATGAAATACATGCTTGACCAGGGTTTCGTGGCCAAGGAAATCACCCGCCCCTGGCTGATTCCACTGGCACTGATCAGCATTTTTGTGTTGCGCGGCATTCTCGGTTATCTATCGTCCTACGGCATGTCCTGGGTCAGCAACAAGGTGATCACCGATATGCGCGATGCTATGTTTGCGCGTCTGATTCGCCTGCCGGCCGAATATTTTCACCACAACGCCTCCAGCGTACCGATCACCCGCATCGCCTACGACGTCAACGGCGTCGCCGGCGCTGCCACTTCGGTCGTCACAGTATTGTTGCGCGACACCCTCGTCGTGATCAGTCTGCTGGCCTACCTGTTCTACCGCAACTGGCAGCTGACGCTGGTGACCCTGGCCATGGCCCCCGCCATTGCGCTCATGATCCGTGTCTTCAGCGGCCGCCTGCGCAACATGAGCCGCGCCGCCCAGCAAGGCATGGCGCTGATGAATCAGACCCTGCAGGAAAGCGTGTCGTGCAATCGCGTCATCAAGCTGGCCAATGCCGAGCAGCTGGCGCTGGCCCGTTTTTCCAAAGTCAACAATGCCTTGCGCGGCTATGGCATGCGGCAGGCGATTGCCGCCGCTGCCAGTGGCCCACTGGTGCAGATCTGCGCCTCGGTAGCGATTGCCGTGGTGGTGTATTTCGCCTTGATCCTGGCTGCCAACAACAAAATGACGGTCGGCGATTTTGTCGCCTTCATCGGCGCCATGGCCATGCTGCTCGCACCGCTCAAACGGCTGGCCGACGTGAACGCACCGCTGCAACGCGGACTGGCCGCTGCCGAAAGCGTATTTGCGCTGATGGACGAGGTGCCGGAGCAGGATCGCGGCACCATCACACTCGCGCAAGCACAAGGCCGCATCGACTTTGACAACGTCAGCTTTTCCTACGCCCATGCCGAACGACCCGCGCTGACCCATGTGAATCTGGCCATCCAGCCGGGCGAGACGATTGCGCTGGTGGGCCCATCGGGCGCCGGCAAAACCACCTTTGCCAATTTGCTGCCGCGTTTCTATCACCCGACCGGCGGCTGCATCAAGCTCGACGGTCACGACCTCCAGGACATCACGCTGGCCAGCCTGCGCGCCAACCTTGCCCTGGTCAGCCAGGACGTGATGCTGTTCAACGATACGGTGGCGAACAACATCGCCTACGGCGGACGTCGCGACGCCAGCCGCGCTGAAATCGAAGCCGCAGCCGAAGCGGCCAATGCGCTCACTTTCATCAACGCGCTGCCCGATGGTTTCGATACCATCATCGGTGAAAACGGTACCCGCCTGTCCGGTGGCCAGCGCCAGCGTCTGGCGATCGCCCGCGCGCTGCTGAAAAATGCGCCGGTGCTGATCCTCGACGAAGCGACCTCCGCGCTCGACAATGAATCGGAACGGCTGGTGCAGGCTGCCCTGGAAAAACTGATGCAGGGCCGCACCACGCTGGTGATCGCGCATCGTCTGTCCACCATCGAAAATGCCAGCCGCATCGTTGTCCTGCAACATGGCGCAGTGATCGAGATCGGCACCCATCGCGAACTGCTGGCCCATGATGGCGTGTATGCGCAACTCTACAAATTGCAATTCTCCGGTAGTGAGGACGGCGCATGAGAATCGTCCATACGGAAGCCTCGTGCGGCTGGGGTGGTCAGGAAATCCGCATCCTCAACGAAACACAAGGCATGATCGCGCGCGGCCACGAACTGTTCCTGCTCTGCGCGCCGCACTCGCGCATCTATGAGGAAGCGCGCAAACGTGGCCTGCACGTTCAGGCATTGCCGATCAGCCGCAAAAAACTACGCGGCCTGTTTGCCCTGCGCCGCTGGCTGAAAAACAACCCGGTGGACATCGTCAACACCCATAGCTCGACTGATTCCTGGCTCACCGCACTGGCATGCCGGCTGCTACCGCATCCCCCAGCGATCGTGCGCACGCGCCACATTTCAACCGCGATTCCCAACAATGCCAGTACCCGTTGGCTATACACGCGAGCCACACACCACATCGTGACGACCGGCGAAAAACTGCGCGAGCAATTGGTGGACAGCAACGGCTATCCGGCCGATCGAATCACCTCAGTGCCCACCGGGATCGACCCACAACGCTTCACGCCCGGTGACAAAATCGCGGCGCGTACGCAACTCGGCCTTGACCCGGCAGCGCATTACCTCGGCATCGTCGCCACCCTGCGCAGCTGGAAGGGGCACCTGCACTTGCTGGATGCTTTCGCGCAACTGCGCGCGCCCGACTGGCAGTTATTGATCGTCGGTGACGGCCCGATGCGCGAAGTACTGGCGCAGCGTATCGCCGCACTCGATTTGAGGGAACGTGTACATCTGGTGGGGCAGCAGGAAAACGCCGAGACCTGGCTGCAGGCACTGGATATTTTCTGCCTGCCCTCCTACGCCAACGAGGGTGTGCCACAGGCGATATTGCAAGCCATGCTGACCGGACTGCCGATCGTCACCACCCCAGTCGGCAGTATTCTTGAAGCCGTGAGCGATGGCCACACGGGCCTGATCTCGCCGCCGCAACAGCCAGAACAACTGGCGAAGACGCTGCAAAAACTGATTGACGAACCCGCACTGGCTGCGCGCCTCGGAGACGCCGCACGCCACGCGGCCCGACACCGATTCGGATTTTCGGCCATGATTGAACGGATGGAAGCGGTGTTTGCCACCGCCGTCAACACGCGATGAAAAAATTACTGAAGAAGCATTGGGATCGTCTGAAACGCAGCCTGGGCCGACGCTACCGCGAATGGCGGCTGCCACGCAGTTACATGCGCCTGGGTACACGCTACGGCGGCTGGTGGATTGACCGTCACGCCATCAGCGCAACGCCACTATTGGTGGATGCCGGACTGGG
>Ga0209515_10007691_pt1 | contig 12916 bp, 10 predicted proteins | sample Subgroupgradi54m_FD_187454 | JGI IMG/M metagenome (GOLD analysis project Ga0209515, IMG submission 187454) | Subsurface groundwater microbial communities from S. Glens Falls, New York, USA - GMW60B uncontaminated upgradient, 5.4 m (SPAdes)... ... | reverse complement strand
CATTCCGTATCTCATACTTTATCCTCTCACTAATAAACCTCGCGTTGCTGCTGACTTCTTGCTGGACGGCGCTTTGTGTACCTCCCTCAATAATATTCCAGGTAAAAGGGATGAGGGCTGACAGCATCACAGAAAGAATGGCAACATACAAAATTGCTTCAATATACGTGAAACCTTTTTCGAGTTGAGAAATATTTTTCATTCCTATTTCTATTATCAACTTTCTCTTTTGAAGTTTCAACTTGACAAATCTTAGTGGATAATACGGACTACATCTGTTCCTTTAATAAGAGTCCCAGAAATTGTTTTGCCATTCAGAAATCCTTGCGTGTCACCGCTTTGGAATCCAGTCTGTTGGATATTGAAATAACAGATGAGATCAGGAAGTTTGTCTTTATTGATATCTTTTGTATAACAAAATGGTTTTTTCTTTGGTTGTTTGTTTTTCTTGAATTCACATATGGTTTCTCGAAGCCCATCTTCGTCTTCTTCATCATCTGGATTACAATATGCGAGACTCTTTTCATCTCCTGTATGGCCAAAGGTTAATGATGTCTTATCAACACTACCAGGTGCATTAAAGGTAGCGCTGGAAAGTATTGCTACTGGCACTTTCCCTTTACTTTTTGGATTAATGGTATTCTTCTGACCAAGCGGTCTAATGTTGATGGTTACGTCTCTAAGCAATTGATTCTGTTGATCTGGGGTGGATGAGGACGTCACCAGATAGGTTTCTGTTTGTCCATCCACTGCTGTACCAGAAACTTGTGTTGATGTCGTATTTGTTTCATTGTCTGTTTCTCGAACTTCCAATCCATAGGAGCCATTGCCAGTTCCGGTAACGGTAAGTGTGTATTGTCCGTCTTCTGGATTGGGGATATCGAGAACACCATATTCCAAAAGTCCATTGCCTCCATCGTCTGCCGCAAGATGTTCTAATCCATAACTGGCGTCAGGGATTTCATCAAAAGAAGTATTGGTCGCTACATCAAATCCTTCTCGTCTTCCTTGCGGATCAGTGACATACATTTCTATGGGTGAATACTTGATAATGGTAAGATGTCTTTTGGGATGCTTACCCGACATAAGATCTACTTGATTATATTGGTTGTTATATTTTGCTTTTAGTGTAGAAATACCCGGAAGAATACCATTCCACAACGGGTCATGGATTTGCCAAGTATCTATCCCATCCGCAACTGTCTTGCCGGTAGCATCGACAAAGTGTCCACCATTATTTACGCCTAAGATTACGGGATTTAGTGCACACATCGACTGATTGATTCTCTCCTTGGTTCTGGTAATAAATTCATCGATGGTTTCTGGTGGTGTTGGTTTTGTATTTGGCCTAAGCGTTCCATCATAGGAAAGTTGTACGCCATTCTCCTTTGCATATTTTACAACAGGAGACAGATCAACACCCGCAGAGTCCCAGTGTGTCGGATTTCCTGCTGGAAGGGCAACGCCATTATAGTAGCCTTTTCCGTTATCTTTTTGCTGAAGCCATGTATTCAGCTTTTGAGGATCTGTTTGGAAAATGCTCCCCGTTGTCGGATCGATGACATTTTGTTCTTTGGCAAAATAATTCACAATCATGACTGCCGAGGTAAGCTTGCATCCCCATGTACCAATAGTATCGTTGTTATTCCCATAATCGATAAACGGTAAGAACACTTTTGTCCCATCTGCTTTTTTGTAGTACCCTCCACCATATGGCAAACCTCCCCACTGGCTATCATACTGCCGCAAAGGATTTCCATTACTATCTCCAAAATTGGGGAGGGTGCAGGGTTGGGTGGGAGGGGGCGGAGGATTTGAAATTATACTAGTTGGATAATGCTCAATAAGGGTCCGTTGAGAAGGATTTTGATTTACTAAATCCAAATATCCAACAGCCCAAATATCGTTAGCTGAAACAGTAGTTATGCCGTTTAGCCAACTCCCATTTCCTCCAGCATTCGGACTAGGAACAATATTCCAACTATTACCATCCCAATGTTCGGTTAAAGTTTTAGGAATTCCATCAGTATTATTAACCCAATAATATCCAACAGTCCAAATATCATTTGCAGAAAAAGCTGCTATTCCATTTAGTACAGCGTAAGTATCTTGTTTATTCGGATTAGGAATAATCCTCCAGTTCTTCCCATCCCAATGTTCAGTTAATACCTGATAAACACCATTTGACGAAACATAATAACCAACCGCCCAGACGCTATTTGTTGATATTGCAGTCACTCCATACATGAAGTTTCCATTGCTCGCATTCGGACTAGAGATAATACCCCAAGTGTTTCCATCCCAATGTTCCATTAAAGTCTTCGTGGAACCACTACTATATTCATCATAAGAACCTACGGCCCAAATATCATTAGTAGAAATAGTAAATAAACTATTTAATCTATTAGTATTGTTAGTATTAATTCCTCCGACATTTGGACTATCAACGATGCTCCAGCTATTCCCATCCCAATGCTCAATAAGGGTTTGAGAACTGCTGTTGCTATTTTCAGCATATCCAATTGCCCAAATATCATTGGCTGATATTTTAGCTATTTGGCTCAGCCAGTTGCCACCTAAACCGAAGTTAGGACTAGAAACAATACTCCAGTTCTTCCCATCCCAATGCTCGATTAAGGTTTGGTATCTCCCTCCACAGATTAACATTGTCCCAACAGCCCAAATGTCGTTTGATGAAACAACTGTTACTCCCGTCAATTCATTATGACATAATCCGACATTTGGACTATCAACGATGCTCCAGCTATTCCCATCCCAATGCTCAATAAGGGTTTGCTGACCTCCACTAGAAGAGGGGTATGAATATCCAACTGCCCAAATGTCGTTTTTAGATACAGTCGCTATGCCATTTAAAATATCATTTGTTGATTTTACATTAGGACTTGAAACAATATTCCATAAGGAGTCTGCAAAAACCATATAAGGTTTTATTAAAAACGGAGTTTTAAGTAGAGACAAGATCGCAAACGATACAAATAAGATAAAAATTATCATAATCTTAATGATAAGATGACAAGTTATTTGTGAAAATATTTTATTCATAATGAAAATTATTATTAAAAAGAAGAGAGTCTTCTATAGCTTTTATATATCTTCTACACTAAAAAATCAAGCAGTGAAAATTTAAAACCTATCCCACGCAAAATCAAACCAGAAATCTGTTATTGCAGATCCGCTTAACCCATGTTGACTAAATGCTTTTCCAGAAGGAGTCGTATATACAGTATCCGATCCTGATGCACCATTATAAACAACAGAATACAAATCTATATTGGCATCAGCCATCATGATCATAATATCATCACCTTGATCCTGTGGAATTAAACGGATTGCTTTAAAAATACCTGGAGAATATGGAGTTGTGGCGATAGGGGTTGCAGATGCATCCCAGACAGTACTCGCATTAAATTTTTTCAATTGCGGTGTTCCGGAGTTATTTGAATAAACAGTTAGTCCGATATTACCGCTTGAGGCAATACTTTTATAGGCGGTATGAAAACTTCTTTCAATACCTGTATCTGTCGCAGCTGCAACAGTCGTTGCAGCAGAAAAGGTAGGAGTCGCAGCATGGGTGACCCGATAACAAATAATCAGTGGTGTCGCTGCTGCATCTTTATCACAGCCCACAAATTCATTTGCCGTATTTGGACGGGCAGCAATGTTAAGTGAACCAAGATTATTAGTTTGTGCTGCACTCAGGCCAGTTGTCCCCCAGGTAAAGACCCCGCCACTTGCAGTACCAGTTCTCACACGAATCGTTTTATCTGTTGTGCTGTTAGAAAAAACAAGTGCGCCAATCGTTGGAGTATTTCCACTCCAGATAAAATCAACCATTCGTTTGGTATTGGTAATACTTGTAGTACCATGTGATGTAATTGCAGACCATGTTGTTCCGTTGTAATATTGGGTAATTGTGTTTGCCGCGGTTGCTGAAGCTCCTTGCGTAAAAAATGCCGCCATGACTTCATTAGAGCTAGGACGGGCTGCTGCAACGATATAATTTGGTATCTGACTTGCTCCAAGCGTGGTAAGTGAGGTCTGCGCTTGCCAGGTTGTCCCATCCCAAATTCTAGCTTTTGGAATTACGGTATTATCAGAATAAATAACCATAAAATTCCCATTATTTAAATAGGTTCCGTCAAAATTCTGAACGTCCAAAAATGTCGCTGCTGTCCAAGTAGATAATTGAAGAACGTTTCCCCAAGTAGTTCCGTTAAATACCTGTGCGTAAATAAATTGTGCAGTACCGTTATAATGACGGGAAATAAGGATTTTCTCGTTACGCGTGGAAGATGCATAAAGCCTGGCAACACGAAGAGCTTTATTAGCTGAACCAGCATCAACATCTGCTGTTGCAGCAGCAGTATTCCATGTCCCTGCTGAACCATCCAGTAGTCTGTATTTAATAGCATCTGTCGTTGTTCCTCCATCACCATAAACAACCATCCCTCCCTTCTTGCTTTTCCACTTAGTAAGATACTCAGTCAGAACAACCGACTCTGGTCTTGCTGAATTAAAATTCCATGAAGTGGTCACGACAACTTTTCTTGTATTATCATCTCGAGCGACATTACTACAGGCAATACTTCCTGAAATATTTCCACTCGCATCACGTTGGATACACGAAACAACAATAATGCGACTAAACCGATTATCCGAAGGAAGTAAATCAGGTGATGCTTTAAATGCCCACACGCCTGTGCCATTTGTAACACCGGTATTCCCTGCATCGCCTTTTGCAGCAAAGGTACTCCATGATTGATTCTTAATTGACCGAACTGCTTCCATGCCTTCTGCATTGAATTGATTCCCAATAGTTACCTCGTTACCTAATCGATTTGCATTAAGTCCAGAAATTACCGCGACGATTGCACCTGTTGCGAACACAACAAACATCGCCGCAGCAAGAATCACTTCAATAACCGAGAATCCTTTTTGGAGCTGAGAAATCTTTTTCATCGTGTCACCATTCCTTGACTATTAATCGTCACTGTCTTTGTCTGGCCATTACCAGTAATCGTCATAGTTCCCGTGGTATTTGGTAAACCCGTCACCTTCGCAAAGTTCACATCAGTAACTCCGGTGATACTGATACTTGCATTCACACTAAACTTTTCATCAAAGGCACTATTACGACCAGCAAACGTATTGCCCAAATAGAGCGTTATTGTATTAGCCGTACCGCCATAATTCACCCCCCAGTTACATGGATTACAGGTAACATTCGTTCGTTGTTTCCCCATCATGGCATTCATTTGCGCTTTGCGAAGATCTCCGACGAGCTGATCTTGCGCATTGGTTACACCATTTTGGGTCAGAAATCGAGAAGTAAACGCGGTACCCATCGTGCCGAGAAGCAGCATGAGCGCGATAACCAACAATAATTCAATGAGCGTGAATCCATGATGCAAGTGTTTCATCTATGTACTCCTGATGTAAGCTGATAAATCGGTGAGATGATCGCCATAGCCACAAAAGCAACGACCAAGCCAATAATAATCAAAATCACCGGTTCAAGAATCGTTGAGAAATTTTTGGAATAATTATCAACTTCTTCTTCATAAAAATCTCCGAGATACATAAACGATTCATCAAGTTTGCCTGTTTTTTCGCCAACACCCATCATTTTTGCGACCAACGATGGTATATACTGAAAATCGTGACTCGCAAGCCGTTCTGACATTGGTTTGCCCTTTTCGACTGATTCTAAGAGAAGCTTCAGATACTTTTTAAAAACAAGATTGGTGGTGGCATCATATTGTGTTTCCAGAGCAGTGGTAATCGGCAGACCACTTTTGAGCATGATGCCCAAATTTCGACAAAAAAATGACACTTGCACATACTGGAGAAAAATGCCAATTGCCGGAAGATGAAGTAACAACCTATCCCAATACCATTTTATTTTTGGTTTGGTAATTAAGAAACGGAAAAAGAGAAAGAATATAAAGAGACCAGCAAAAATAAAATAGCCATAATTCTTCATCGTATTGGCAATAAATAAAAGAATTTTGGTGCTCAAAGGCAATTTCACATCCAAAGAACTGAAAAGATCAATTAATTTTGGTAACACAAACAGACTAATCGCGCCTCCCGCAATAAACGTCACAAATAAAATAATCGCCGGATACATGAGCGCGCCTTGCACTTTTTTTTGAAACTCATAGTTTTTTTTCAGTTGACCTGAGAGATACTCCAAATTATTTTCCAAATTACCCGATTCTTCACCAATACGAATTAAACTGATATAAAATGTATCAAAAACTTTCGGGTGCTTGGAGAGCGATTTTTCAAATGATTGACCATTGTCAATGTCTGCCAAGATAGTACCAAGGAGTTTTTGAAAGGCGGGGTTTTTGCTTTGTTGACTAATGTCGTCAATTGCTTCACCAATCGGAATACCACTTTTGAGCATTACCGATAAATGCTTGGTGAAAAAAAGTTTGTCGAGAAACGTAACTCGACTAAAAAGGCTAATTTGAGCAGTTGGTTTCATTCTTTTGTCGCGCGTAATATTTCCTCAATCGAGGTTATCCCTTGTTGTACTTTTGATAAGCCATCTTCAAACATCGTTGTCATCCCTTGTTTGATTGCTTCTTTTTTAATCATATCAGAATCTTGCTTTTCTGTTATCAATTTTTGTATATTTTCAGTAACTTCCAAAACCTCAAAGATACCAACTCGACCGATATACCCTGTCATGTGACAAATAGCACAACCTTTACCACGATACATACGAATGTCAGTTGCTTTACCAAAATATTTTGTAATAATCGTTTCAGCAAAACGATTGGTGAGTTCTTTCCTTGCTTGCGTATAGGAGACTCTGCAATTGTCACAATTTTTGCGTACGAGTCGTTGTCCGATGATAACGTTGACCGTTGAAGCAACAAGAAATGGTTCGATTTTCATATCAATGAGGCGGGGGAGTGCTGTTGGCGCATCGTTGGTATGCAAGGTTGAGAGAACCAAATGTCCAGTCATTGAAGAATTGATAGCAATGCCTGCTGTTTCAGAATCACGAATTTCACCAACAAAAATAATATCCGGATCTTGCCGGAGAATTGACCGAAGACCATCAGCAAAAGTGAGATTGGTTTTGGGATTGACTTGAATTTGCACAATGCCTTTCATTTCATACTCAACCGGATCTTCAATCGTCGCGATCTTTTTATCCCGTGTATTAAGAATCTTCAAGACTGAGTAGATCGACGTTGTTTTTCCACTTCCTGTTGGTCCAGTCACGAGAATCATCCCATATGGTTTACGATACGCTATTTTTATTTTGTCTAAATCTTTGGGAGACATCCCAAGATCTGACAGAGAAAACTGTCGAGATTTTGAAGAAAGAAGTCGCAACACTGAGTCTTCTCCTTGCACCACAGGAACGATAGACACACGAACATCAAGATCTTCCTCAGTAAGTTTGATTTGCAATTTACCGTCTTGGGCACTGAGATGCTCATCAGTACGAAGTTTGGAAAGGATTTTGATACGCGTGATTAATTGACTATGTAATTCTTTGGGGAGAACAAGCACGTCGTGCAACACGCCATCGATACGAAAACGGGTGATTGAATCAGTTGCGCGCGGCTCAATATGCACATCGGACGCCTTATTATAGTAGGCATACTCAATGAGAAGATCCAAAAGCTTTGCTATTGGCGCATCTTTAACACGAGAACTATTAGCAACAGCAAGTTGTTCTTTCAAAAGTTCATCAAACCGTGCTTGTAATTCTTTTTTATAAAAACGAAACGTATTCGCAAGCTCTTTTTCTGTGGTAAAATACGTATGAACCGGTACACCTGTCTTTTGACCAATAAACTGCAAAAATGCTTGATTATCAGGATTGGCTGTCGCAAGTTTGATTCCATCTTTCCCCTCTGCAAAGACAACTGCCTTGTGTTTTCTCGCCAGATCCTCTGGAATAATAGATAATATTTCTGGAGGGATTGTTACCTTGGCGAGTGAAATAAAAGGAAGGTTAAGAAAATCAGCAATAATTTTGCCAAGATTTTCATCTGAGAGCAAATCTTTCTCAATAATTGCATCAAACAAAGCAATACTATTATCAGTCGCTATTTGTTTCACCGACGTAAGCTCTGCATCAGTCAGATATTCATTTTCCTTTAAAACCGCGGCAAGTTGTTCATCTGAAATACCCATAAGAAGTCCTCAGAAATAGTGTAGCATATCTTAACCGATGAGGGTATGGATTTTTTGAATCAGCACATCAAGGGACAAATCACTTTTGACGACGAAATCTTTTGCACCTAGTTTAAGCGCTCGATCAGTATCTTCTTTTTGCCCTAAATTTGATGCAACGATAACAGGAATCGCTTTAAGTTTGTCATTCGCTTTGATCTCTTCAAGTGCTGCAAAGCCATCTTTGACTGGCATGACAAGATCAAGAAGGATAAGGTCGGGGATAAACGTTTGGAGCGCAGTAAGGGCTTCTTGACCATCGGTTGCAAGTTGGACTTCAAAGCCTGCCTTGGTCAATTTTATCCGATACGCGTTTCCTAAAAATTTATCATCTTCAGCGACAAGAATTTTTTTTGCCATTATTGTACCGTTACTTCCTCTCCACTAATAAATTGTTTAATCATTTCAATAATCTGATCAAGCCGAAACTCTGCTTTGAGAATATATTTTTTGGCACCAAGTGCCAACATATTGCTTACCTTGTCAGGACTTGCGGAATTACTGACCACAATGACAGGAATATGCTCCCATTTTGGATTGTCTTTCACGTGATGCATGAAGTCCAATCCATTCATATCCTTGAGATAATAATCAAGCCAGATCGCATCAGGAAGTTCTTCAAGACTATTAAGATAATCAATCGCCTGCTGACCACCTGAACAAGAGAGAACATCCATATTGCTGAGTTTAATTTTCTGGGTTATTGCTTGAAGAAGCAGTGTCTCATCTTCAATAACCATGATTGTCGGACTCTGTTTACTCATAGGTTCATTTTTACACGAGTACTACCTAGCTGTCAAGAGTGACTTCGCCTTTTTTTGCTACCATACCAGTCATAGGAAGACTAAACCAAAATGTTGTTCCGTGCCTACCGTCAGGTAGACTTTCCTCCTTGGTATTGCTCTCGAACCAAATTTTTCCATGGGAGGATTCAATAATCGATTTTAAAAGATACATTCCCAAACCCGTTCCATCAGTTTCTACTTTTATGATATTGGTTGCCCGGAAAAATTTTTGGAACATTTTGCTCTGTTCTGCCTTTGGTATCCCATAACCGTTATCGCTTACCTGTGAAACCACCTCATCATCTTTTTTTGAAATAAAGACAGAGATTTCTCCTTTTTTCGGCGTATATTTAATGGCGTTGGTTAATAAGTTCAAATACACTTGACGAATCAACTTGGGATCGACATTAATCTTTGGTAAGCCTTCATGCACACTCACGATAAGGTTTTGTTCTCGTTCTTTAATTTTTACCTGCAATTCTGTGACAAGACCATCAACCAACTCTTTTAAATCTGTTGGTTGTGGATCAATCATAATTCTCCCTGACTCAATACGCGAAACATTGAGAAGCGAGTTCACGAGTTCTATCATGCGCTGTGTTGAATCAGTAATATTTTTTGCAAAATCTTTCTGTTCAGGAGTAAGTTCTCCTGCATCACCACCAAGAAGCATCTCACTAAACCATCTGATCGCTGAGAGTGGCGTACGCAACTGATGCGAGGCCAAAGAAATAAATTCTGTTTTCATTCGATCAACTTGTTTCTCTTTGGTAATGTCACGGATAATACCAATACTGCCTAAAATTTTTTCATTTTGTTTAATCGGTGTTGCAGTTATCCCTAAAGAAACTTTTGTTTGATCTTTTTTGATAAAAAGACAGGTTTGCATGGTTCTTTGTCCCGTTTGGAGCGTTATCATAATAGGATTTTTATCCGGGGGAAGTAAAACTCCCTGTTCATCAGATAAGTGAAATGCTTCTGTGAATAATTTTCCCAGCGCTACTGTTAGATCTAATTCAAGTAACTGAACAGCTACTGGATTAACGACTGATATTTTTCCGAGAGGATCAACAGCAATCATCCCATCTCCAATACTGTTGATAATCGCGTCATCTTTTGCTTTCGCTTGCTCTGTCAGCGTCTTTTCCTGTTGTAAATCTTCCATAATATTAAGCATTGATTTTTTGGTATTCTCAAGCGCTTGATTTTGTTCTTGTACTTGACCGATCTGCTCCTCAAGTGTTTTTTTTGCTGATTCCAGCTGCATTGTCTTGTCGTTGATAACCCGTTCCAAATCTTGCCTACTGAGTAACCCAAGCTTTTCTGACGCGATAACATTTTTGGGTAAGATATCAAAAAGAATTACAATAATATTAAAAGAATACGTTTGCTGAATAAAGTTAGAGTAGGTGGTAAGTAATTCAGCGGCACGTTTTTCACCGATAGTTTTGGTCAATTGTTGATAGATACGTTCATAGATTGCATTACACGCACTCGTTACTTCTTTAAAAGATTTGTTGGTTACTGTTTGATTAAATGTGGGAGGATATATAACAATTTGACCATCAAATTGTATCCCGGCAAAAAGAGTATCACGAGTAATGGCAATAAGGAGACTTTGGAGATGATCTTTTCCAAGCGTTGTCGAGAGAGGTTTTAGGATATAGGGAAGACCAAGGGTAGCAAGCAGGCAAGCCCTTCCACTATCTGAAAGAAAGATCAATCTGAATGCATCACTTAATCTATCGACAGGGACTATGGTCGCTACTTCTTGCCGAAGGGATTCTGTCGTATAGACCTTGGTAACAACAGGCTGTTTATTTTTGATGATGAATTCTTCAAGAGTGATATAGAGCTTAATAAAAGGTATTTCTCGCTCTTGTGCGGCAAGCAGTGAAAGCTTTTGGTATTCATTGACAAAAAGCGCAATAAGACGAGCATCTGGCACAATGAGTCGTAGATGGGCAAATATTTTCTCAAGCGCTTCTGGCGCTGAGGGTGTCCCAATAGTAATAATATTTTGAGACTGCTCTGATTTTTTGGCAAATAGATTGATTAGTTGCATTACTGAGTAGCGCTTCCGATGGTTACCACAATATCAGTATCTGAAGCGCTCGTTAGGATAGCAGATGGAGAAGCAAGGATATATTTGGTAACCAGAGTGTCTTGAAGTTTTTTGAGAACGGCAGCATCAACCGATGACTTAACCTGTATTGTTGTTTTAACAAGATCGCTTTTGTCAGCATTCCCTGTACCACTAACCGTAAATCCTGCTGCGGTAAGCCGATCTTTTGCTTTTCCTGCCTCTCCGCTCACTTCGCTGCCATTGAGGACTTTAATCGTATATTTTGTCACATCAACCGCGACTGATGTTGGCAGCGCCTTTGTTGGTGACGGCTTCACTGTCGGAGAAGTCGAGGGAGAAGCAGTTATTTTTACTGGCTGTTTTTTGAGAGAGTTCTGCCAATAAAAAAGTCCACCGATACCACCAATGAGCACAAGAAGCAAAATACTGATAATAATAATGAGCGGTCTTCTTGATGGCTTTTCTGGCTCGACCCAGGAACTAGCTGGAGAAGGTTGGACAACAACTTGTTCAGGAGTAACGACCGGAGTTGGCGAAACAAGGATAGCTGCTTCTTGTGGTAGCAGTACCGGTTGCTGAACAGGTATTACTGGAGGGGTTATCACTGGAGGAGGAGGGGTCACTGATAAGGGTTGGATTTGCGGAACTGGAGATGTTGGTATAATCGCTTCTTGTACTTGTGGTTGTACTGGAGTAGGATCTGGTATTACTTCTGACACTGAGGCTTTTTCTACAGGAACTGTTGCTGACGCTTCAATCTTTTTTTTAACGGTATGTGTTGTTTTTTTTGTTTTCTTCACTGGCATACTTTTACCCACTCTTTATTATCATAGGAGGATTTATAGTTATTTGTCAACGGTGGTATTTTATTTGGTATTTTATTTTGCGGGGAGATTCCTTGCAATCCTCATAACACCAAAGATAAAAAATAACACCCCAGGTAACACAATAAATTGCTCAACTTGCTCACCCAATGCTTGAGACACATCAATAACCTTAAGACTTTCAGTCAGGAGTTCCCAAAGGTGCTGAAACCCCATATGAAACAGGAAGAGTATCAATGGATACACTCCAACAGCAAGCATACTACCCCAATTTTTTCGGATAAAGTAAATATAGACTCCAACAATGATTGCAAGAATAACTGCTATCAAATGATGCACGCCAAGCTTATCAAATAATGATCCGACAAGAAGAGGAGACAGCAAAGGCTCCAGTGGCTGCGCGATAAAAAAGATCGTAATTGAGAGCAGCAGACATAGTACGACGATTACCTCATATAATTTTGTTTGTGTTCGTGTGTTTTGTGCTATTTCTCTGAGCCGTATGCATCCTAAAATAAAACAAAACATGCCCATATAAAAAATAAGATGCCACCATAAATGCATATCAACGACTTCGAGATGATAGATACCTTTATCTGAAAGAAAAAGAAAAAATCGCGATAATCCTACGAGAAGCGTCCCAATAGTAAAATTAATAAATGGCGTTTGCAGGGGACTCGTATGAAAAGCCAAGGCAATACGAATCAGTACAAGTATCACAAAAAAAAGACTAATAAAAATAAGAAGTTCCATACTAGAGTGTATATAGTATCTCTTTTTCTTGAGGTTGTGTCAAGTGAAGCAAGCAACAATTACGGTTGCAATCCTTGCTCCTACCTGGTGCCAATCAAAATCGGCAATGTTCTGTAATACCTTCTTCCCTTGCGGTCTGAGTAAAACTTCTGCCATCTGCTCTGCAAGAAGCAGTGGATTGTTTGCTGTCGTAATGAACTCTTTACAACGATCATCAATCAAACCGGAGATACCAGTGACGT
>Ga0209515_10007689_pt1 | contig 12918 bp, 12 predicted proteins | sample Subgroupgradi54m_FD_187454 | JGI IMG/M metagenome (GOLD analysis project Ga0209515, IMG submission 187454) | Subsurface groundwater microbial communities from S. Glens Falls, New York, USA - GMW60B uncontaminated upgradient, 5.4 m (SPAdes)... ... | reverse complement strand
GCGTCGGCAGCCGGTCCGAAAACCAGAGCTGATCGATCGTGCCGCCGATGAGGTAGCAGAAGAAACCGAGGCCGAAGACCCCGAAGACGATCGACGGTACGCCGGCCAAATTGTTGACGGCGATGCGCACGAACGACACGAGCCATCCTTGCTTCGCGTACTCGTGCAGGTAGAGTGCTGCGAGCACGCCCAGCGGCACGGACGCGAGGCTCATCAGCAGCGTCATGACGACCGTGCCGAAAATCGCGGGGGCCACACCGCCTTCGGAGTTCGCCTCGCGGGGCTGGTCGAAGATGAACTCGCGCAGCCGATCGAGATAGACGCCGGCGCAGCCGAACCAGCTGAGTGTGTTCGGGCGATGGATGCGGACGATCGAAGAGAGCGGCAGCGAGGTCGCGCGCCCGTTGATGTCGACTAGTGTGGCGCGGTACGTGGCGTCGGCCGCGCGCTGCTGTGCGAGCCGGTCCGCGATGCCCGCGTAGAGCTGCTCGAGTTGGCCGACGGCGGCGCGATGCTTGCCGGCGAGCGCGTCGCGCTTTGCGGCATCGGCGGGCGGGTGCAGCTCGAGGTGCCGGAGTGCGAGTCGGTGGCGCTCGATGGCTGCGTTGATATCACCGATAGCGCCGCGCTGCACCGTTCGCATGGCGCGGACGCGACGGCGCGCGAGCGGCAGTTGCGCGGCGAGCGTCGCTCGAGCACGGCTGGGCTGATCGATCGGCGGCTCACCCGGGAGTTCGACTTGCTTGAGGAAGCCATAGAATGGTCCCCATTCCAATCGCTCGACGACCACGGCATCGACCGGGCGAGACCGGGACGTGATGCGCCGATCATCGATCCAGATAAAGTCGTTGCCGTAGAAATCGCGGTTGCCGATCCGGAACAGCGTTCGCAGCTCGCTGTGCGCGTCATCGCGCGAAATCGGCTCGACGCTGTGGATGAGGCCGAGGTAGGATGAGCCGTCGGCCAATGTAATCTGCCATAACGGCTTGGGCCAGAAGACGCTCAGGCCGCGCGCCACGATCAGCCCGACCAACAGGACGATCATCAGCAGTGCGATGCCGAGCATGGTGCCCGACAGCCACACGGGAGCCTGGCGCATCGACGCGCGCTGGTCGGCGGACAGCGAGAGTGAGACGGCCATTAGAGACCTTTCAGTCGGGCGCGGAGCCGAGAGCGGATCAGCTCGGCCGCGGTGTTGACGATCGATGTCATCAGCAGCAACAACAGCGACGAGAGAAAGAGGATGCGATAGAGCGTGCCGCCGTAGGGCGCCTCGGGCATCTCGACCGCGATGTTGGCGGAGAGCGTGCGGAAACCGTTGAACGCGCTCCAGTCGAGTACGGGCGTGTTGCCCGTGGCCATGAGCACGATCATCGTTTCACCGACCGCGCGGCCCAGGCCGACCATGATGCCCGAGAAAATCCCGGAGCCGGCGGCGGGCAGCACGACGCGCCACGCGGTTTGCCACAGCGACGCGCCGCACGCGAGCGACGCGCTGACCAAATGGCGCGGCACCGCCGAGCATGCGTCTTCGCAGATCGTGAAGATGATCGGGATGACCGCGAAGCCCATGACCCAGCCGACCACGAGCGCGTTGCGCTGGTCGTATCGCTCGCCGCAGATGCGCAGCAGCCACGCGGGAAAATCTCCGTGGAAGAACACGCGCTCGGCGAGCGGACCGGTCGCAATCGCAAGGACGGCCCCGATCGTCGCCCAGCCGAGCAGCATCCAGAATTCGTAGCGCCGGACCAGCCGCATCAGCGTCGGATTTGACGACGAGGCGCACAAGGCCATGCCGATGACCGTCACGAGCGGGATCACAGTGGGCAACAGCAGGACCGCGACGATGTGGCGGGCCACGAGCGGTGCGAGCACGACGCCGGCGATGAAGCCGAGTACGACGCTCGGCAACGCGGCCATCAGCTCGATCGTCGACTTCACGAGGTTGCGCAGCCGCTTGTCGAGGAACTGCGAGCAGTAGAGCGCGCCGAAGAGCGCCAGCGGGACCGCGAAGAGCAGGGCGTAGCACGCACCCTTGAGCGTGCCGAAGAGCAGCGGCACGAGGCTGAGCTTCGGCTCGAAGTCGTCGCTGCCGCCGGTCGATTGCCACATGTAGTCAGGCCGGTCGTATCCTTCGTACCACACCTTGCCGAACAGGGCCTTCCAACTGAACTCCGGATGCGGGTTGTCGATCGACCAGCGGCGCAGCGTGCCGACGCCATCGATCAGCAGCAAGCCGTTGGCTTTCGGCGTCAAGCCGCCCGTGAGCGGCGCGTCGCCGACGGGGAATGTCGCCAGCGTCCGCTCGGAGGTCATGTAGCGAAGCTTCGCGATGCCGTCGGCTGAAACGCTCACAAACCCTTTGTTGCGCGGCGACGGGCAGATGAGGACGACGCGCGAAGAGTGGCCCGAGAAACTATGGATTTGCCTGACCCGCCGGCCATCGACGCTGGACTCATCACGGACCGGCGACCACGTGGCCACGCTGCCGTCGCTGCCGCCGACGGCGATCGACCGCTCGCCGATGAGGTAGCTCATGGCCGTAACCGATCCGTGAGGCACAGCCTCGATCGTCTCGACCGCATCCAGCCGGCCGTCGGCCGTGATCTGCCATCGAATGATGCGGCCGTCCATGGTGGCGGTCAGCAGTTGCGTGCATGATTCGTTGATCAAGAGCGCGGAGAACGGTCCACGTTGATCTGTGGGGACCTCAAGCTTTTCAAGCGTTCGACGAACGGGGCCGACGAGCGGCCGCTGGATCGTCACGCGCGCCATCGTCAGCGCCGCGTGGTCGGTGACGGCGGCGATGAGCGCCGCGGCATCCGTCTCGCGGTACGCGAGCTGCAGAACGCGATGGCCGGGGTCGAGCGGGAAGGAAGCGTCGAGCTTCATCGTCGGCCGAGCCGTGCGCTGTGCGCCGTCGAAGGTCGTGCGCAACTCAATCGATCCCGTCCAGATCAATCCCGTCGCCGTGCCGAATGCGACGGATGCGGTGTGAGGGATGTACGACACCGCGCTGAGTTCCTGCCCATCGAGACCCGCGAGCGGAATCCGTTCGGTCTCGTGTCCCTCGAGTGATGCGATCGTGGCAACGGGCTCGCGGCCGACGATGAGCACGCGTTCTTGGTGCTCGTCGATGATGGTCAGCAGCGCGTGGGTTTCGCCGGTGACGACCGGTGTGACCGCGCGCACGCACGCCCCGCGCAACAACGGCACGACCTGCGCGAACAAGAACACCGTGATGCCGAGCACCGCGCAGATGATCGCGATGCCGCCGATGCGGACCACCACCCGCGCGATGCGGTCCGCGGCGCGCACACGGCGCAAGACAGCGGGGGCGGCCGTGGCTCGAGTGGAAGCCCACGGCCGCCGGCTCGTTGTTGCTGGAGGTTCAACAACGGGAGGGGTCGTCATCGCGAGTCGGTGTCGCGATCACCGCTGTCCGTGCATTGTCTCCGTCGCTACTCGAGCTTTTTCAGCTCGACGCTCGTGATTTCCTTGAGCAGCGGCACGAAGCCGTCCTTCACTACGGCCTGCTGGCCTTCCTGGCTCAGGACGTAGAGCAAGAACTGCTTCACCAGCGGATCCACCGGCTGCCCCGGCGCCCGGTTGATGTAGACATAGAGGTAGCGGCTGAGCGGATACGTGCCCGCATAGACGTTCTCCGCGTTGGCCTCATAGGCCTTCGAGCTGCCCAAGGCGGAGAGCGGAACAATCCGCACGCCCGCGGTGCGGTAGCCCATGCCGCTGTAGCCGATCGCGTATTGGTCGTTCGACACGCCTTCGACGACCGCCGACGAGCCCGGCTGCTCTTTGACCGAGCTCTTGTAGTCACCCTTGCACAGCGCGTTGTCCTTGAAATACGCGTACGTCCCCGACGCCGAGTTGCGGCCGTAGAGGCTGATCGGGTGGTTCCACTCCGGCCCCAACCCAAGCTGCGACCAGTTGGTGATCGCCGACTTGGCACCGCAGGACAGCGTCCCCGAGAAAATGGCGTCGACCTGCGTGATATTCAACACCTGGATCGGGTTGTCCTTGTTCACGTAGACGCCTAACGCATCGAGCGCGACAGCCACGGCGGTGGGTTTGTAGCCGTACTTCTTCTCGAAGGCATCGACCTCCGTCGGCTTCATCGGGCGCGACATCGGCCCGAGTTGTGCGGTGCCGGCGATCAACGCCGGCGGCGCGGTCGCGGAGCCCTTGCCCTCGATTTGGATTTTGACGTTCGGGTACTGCTTTTGGAATCCCTCCGCCCAGAACGACATCAGGTTGTTGAGCGTGTCCGACCCGACGCTGTTCAAGCTGCCCGAAATCCCGCTGGCCCGCTCGTACGCCGGCAACCCTTCAACGCCGGCCCCAGCCGACGCCTGCGCGGCGGCGCTTGTCGCCGCGCACAGCATCGCGCTCATTGCGATGACCGTATTGCGTATCCACATCGTATCCTCCGAACGTTGGCGAAGACGCGTGAGTAGTCGATTCATCAGAACGACGTCACCCAATCCGCTTGGAACGTGTCCACGAAGTTCTTCACACCGGTGATTTGTTTGGTTGTGAAGTACTTCAATTGAATGGCCGAATTCTTGAGCGTGGCGAACTTGAACCACCAGACGTGGCCGATGTGGTTCGTGCCGCCGTTGCCGAAGTCGGACTCCGTGAACGCACCGAAGGTCGCGTCCGGCTCGAGCCGCTCGAAGAAGTAGCCGGCTTCCCAACCCTTGCGCAGATCAAACGGAATGCGCGCCTTGCCGGCCTTAACACCGAGCATGAATCCATTCGTGTTGTTGCTCTTCGTCGTACTCTGTCCGAAGTTGTGCACCCAGTCGCCGAACATCCCGAACGGGACGTCCAGATACTGGCTGCTCAGCTCAAACGTTGGGTTGAAGAGGTTCAGGTCTGCGATGCCCGGGGTGTTTCCGGCCAGTCCGCCCGCGGTGGTGATTGCGGTTGACTCCGACAACGGGTGGGTCACATTCTTGTAGTCGTGGTACGAGACCGCACCCGTGAGCTTGATGTTCTTCAGCACTTCCTCTTCTGAGTCAGGGAACGGCTTGAACACCACGCCGCCCTGCGTCGACCACAGGCTCGCCGCCTCCGTGATGCCGGATTGGAGCGCGAACACGCCGTCGTTGGTGAACACGTTGACCATCGGCCCGAAATCTTCGCCGAGATGCACGGCGGCACCGTCGAAGTTCAAGTCGTCGTCCCACACCAGCGGCCCCACCACCCAGAACGGGTTCGCAATCTTGCCGCCCGTGATCTTGAACTCCGTCACGCCGGGTAGCTCCGGCGCGTACTCGACGAACGCCCGGTCGATCACGATCGTGTTGTGGTTGAACGACGTGTTGAACGTCTGGTTCGTGGAGATGGGATTGGTCGTGCTACCTGAGGCGAGTCGTGCGCCGACTTTCAGGTTGTCGGTGACTTTCGCGTCCATGCCGAGACGGAAGCGAAAGCGCTGGCGGTTGACGTTGGTACCGGTGCCGGTCTGGTTCAGGTATTCTTCTCGCAGCCGCATATCGCCGCTCCACTTGATGTTGCGGGCGGAGTCGGGCACGATCTCCTTCGCGATCAGCTTGTTGCGCTCCTCTTTCGTCTCCGTGATCTGGCGACGAATCTGGCCGGCTTGCACCGGCGTGATCGTGCCGTTCTTCACAAGCGCATCCAGCAAGATGTCGACTTCGCTCTCGGCTCGGGCCGCCTGGGGGAAGCAGCTGAAGGCTAACGCTCCCATGAGGAGCCACCGCATCCACGACTTCATTCACGACTCTCCTTTTGGTTCTTCGCCCCGACATCCGGGGACTTCGCTCCACCGACGTGCTCTTGCATCCGGATGCCACCACTCGCAGGCATCGCGTTCCTAATATAATGAAAGGTCTCACGGTGCTACAGGCGAGGGGGCTTCAGTTCAGCCACTCCGCCATGAGCTGCCGCCCGCCTCGTTGGGACGCGAACCGTTGCAATTCCTTCAGTTCATCGATCAGTCCGCGAAGTTTAGTCTGACTGTATAGGTAGTCTTCGTTGCGCACTGCCTCGCGGCCCTCCAAGTAGTTCAGCAGCGACTGCAGCGACCTGACTTGCTCCCGCAGGTGCCCGATCAAGAACTCTGCCTCAGCCATCGCGCTCCTCCTTTGTTTGTCCGGCTCAAGTGTAGGCAGCGGGTGTACGAGACGTGTGAAGGCAATATAAGGCCCGGGTAAGATCGCGCGGCCAAATTCAGCGGTGGTAATCGGCATGTTCATCGAGGACGAGCCGGTACCCGGCGTTCTTGATCGTGACGATGCGAGGCGCGATCGGCGGTAGCTTCTTCCGAAGTTGGCTGATGTGGAACGCGACGGTGTGGGTCTGCAGATCGACGCCGGGGTCGTGGTTCCAGACGGTTTCCAGTAAGATCTTCTGGCTGAGGACGCGGCCGTTGGCATCCACCAGCGCTTTCAGCAGCCGCAGTTCCTTCGACGTGAGCTCGACCGTCTTGTGTCTGATCAACGCCAGGTGGCGGTCCCAGTCTACCCGCACATCACCGATTCGCCATACGGCCGTCGGAGGCGTGGGCGCGGCGGCTCGTCGCAGCACCGTTTTGAGCCGAGCCACGAGTTCCCGCTGGCTGAACGGTTTCGTCACGAAATCATCGGCACCCATCTCGATCCCAAGGACTTTGTCCGCCTCGTCGGAGCGGACCGTCAGCATGATGACCGGAATGTCGCGCGTTGCGGCATCGCGCTTGAGGAGGCGGCAGACCTCGAGCCCATCCACTTCGGGAAGCATCCAGTCGAGCAAGATCGCATTGGGCGTTTCCTTGGATGCGACACGCAGCGCGGTGCGGCCATCGTGGGCAATCAGCGTGCTGAAACCTTCCTGCTCGAGCCGGTATTTCACCGCCTCAACAATATTCTTCTCGTCGTCGACGATTAGGATGGTCGCTTTGGGCATTGCGAACTCTCGAGCGTCTCCGACAATAAGGCTAACGCAGCGGAGTAAGGGTCGTTTGAAGGGCACGTAAGGTGTACGTAAGCACCCCGGCGCAAAAGATGAACGGCTTGTCATGTTAAATTCACCCGGCCGTCATCTCTGTTGAGCTAGACTTAACATAGACAATGGCGCGAGGATAGGCGGATTCCAGCTGCCTCTCGCAGAGAGGCAGCGACCGCTGGCGCCGAGTACTCAACGCGCACGTGACCGGAAACCGGCAGCGCATTTCACGATCTGGACTCTTCGATCAACCCGTCGACCAGAGAACGCCAGGCATCGGCAATCGACCGATGCCGGCACGTCGCGAGTCCGCTGTCTGATGCATCGCGGGCGTCGGGTGACCGTCCGGCGCGTACGACCGGAGAGCCCATCTTCCGATGGGCTCTCGTTGTTTTCGGGGAATGGTTCGGCATCTGGGCTTGGCGTATTGCCGCTCGTACGGGCCGCAACACAGCGACGCTGCGTACGGCGGGCGCCTGAATACCAGGAGGGGGCATGCCGTCATCGGACCAGAAAGAGGTCAAGGAAATCTTGATCATCGAGGATGATGAGCAAATGGCGCGCAGCTTGCGCCGGCTGCTGGAGCGCGAAGGGTTCGTGATCCACGTCGCGACATGCGGGGAAGCGGCGCTGAGTTATGCGGCCGAGCATCGCTCCAGCCTCGTGATGCTCGACCTGCGGTTGCCGGACGTCGGCGGGTACGAGGTCTGCAAGTCGTTGCGAAAGCTGTACCATCCCTGGGCGGTGCCGATCCTCATGTTGACCGGCATGGATCGGCCGATCGATCAATTGCGCGGCTTCGCGCATGGCGCCGACGCGTATCTCATCAAACCGTGCGAATCGTCCGAGCTGCTGAGCACGATCAGCCTGTTGTTGGGGCAGAGCCTGGTGACGTGACATGTGTCGTTCGCCGGCACGCAGGTCGATCGTGCGGTCCGAACCATGCGTACTGTCGACGGTTCTTCCAAATGGAGCGTAAACGATCCGTGACGCACAAGCGGTCGGGCACCGACGGGGCCATCACGCGCAAGCCTCGGCGGAGAACGACACTTATTCCGCCGCAAAGCATCGCCGCGCTGCGCCGCCAGGAATGGGAGCTCGCGGACTTCATCGACAATGCGGCGGTTGGGTTGCATTGGCTCGGCCCGGATGGGCGCATCATCTGGGCCAACCGCACCGAGCTGACCATGCTCGGCTACACGGCCGAAGAATACATCGGCCGGCACATCGCCGACTTTCACTTGAGCCAGGATGCGGTCCGCGACATCCTTGAGCGGTTGAAGCGCAACCAAACGCTTCGCGACTACGAAGCGCAGCTACGGTGCAAGGACGGCGGCATCAAGCACGTCGTCATCAGCGCGAACGTCCTGTGGCTCAATGGCCGCTTTGTGCACACCCGCACCTTTACTCGCGACATCACCGAGCAGAAGCTCGCCCAGCAAGCGCTGCAACGCGCGCACGATGAGCTCGAGCAGCGCGTGCGCGAGCGCACCGCCGAGCTCGTGCGCGCCAACGGCGAGCTCTATGCCGAGGTGCTGCATCGGCAGCAAGCCGACCAAATCCTCTCGCGGCTGGCCGCGATCGTCGAGTCGTCGGGCGATGCGATCATGAGCCTGACGCTCGGAGGCCGCATCCTTACATGGAATCGGGGCGCCGAGCAACTCTACGGCTACGCCGCCGAGGAAATCGAAGGCCGGCGCATCGTGCAGCTCGTGCCATCGGAGCGACAGGAGCATGTGTTGAAGCTGTTCGAGCAGATCCACGCGGGCGAATCGATCGACCACGATGAATCGATTTGCTTGCGCAAGGATGGCGCGCGCGTCGAGGTGCTCGTCAGCATGTGGCCGATCCGCAACAGCGCGGGCGCGGTGACGGGTGCGTCGCTGATCGCGCGCGACGTGGCGGAGCGCCACCGGCTCCAGCAGCAGCTGGCGCAAGCGCAGAAGTTCGAGATGATCGGGCAGCTCGCCGCCGGGATCGCGCACGAGATCAACACGCCCGTGCAGTACATCGGCAACAACATCGGCTTCGTCGAGCAGGGTTTCGCGTCGCTGCAGCGTTTCATCGTCGCCAGCCAGGAGCTGATTGAACGCGTCCGCCTGGGCACGGCTGGGCTCGAGGACGCGCAGCGCGTGCAGGCACTCTCGAGCGAATTGGACATCCCGTACTTCCAAAAAGAAATCGGCGACGCGCTCGCGCAATCGAAAGATGGGGTCGCGCGCGTGGCCCGGATCGTCCGCTCGATCAAAGAGCTGGCGCACCCGGGCCAGGGCCGCAAGACGCCGGTGGACCTGCGCCGTTTGATCGACAGCGCGCTGACGATGACGCGCAACGAGTGGAAGTTCATCGCCGACGCGACCACGGAGTTCGACACGGATTTGCCGGTGGTCATGGGCATCGAAGACGAGCTGCACCAGGTGCTGGTGAACATTCTCATCAATGCGGCCCAGGCCATCGAAGAAGTGGCCAATGACGGCACCGGCGCGAAAGGCGAGATCGCCGTCTCGGCCCGGCACGACGGCGACTGGGTCGAGATCCGTATCCGCGACACCGGCCCCGGGATCCCCGAGGCGGCGCGGCCGAAATTGTTCGAGCCGTTCTTCACGACGAAGGAAGTCGGCAAGGGCACAGGCCAGGGGCTGGCGATCGCACGGTCCGTGATCGCCGACCGGCACGGCGGCACGCTTACCTTTACCAGCGAGTCGGGCAAGGGCACGACCTTTATCATACGGTTGCCGGCGGGAGCGCCCAGCGAACCGGCACAACCCGGGAGATGGCAGGATGCTCCGGCCAACGGTTCTGTTCGTCGATGATGAAGCGCATGTCACGTCGGGTCTCAAGCGCGCCATGCACCGCGCTTCGTATCGCATCCTGACCGCGCAGTCGGCCAACGACGCGCTGGCGATCATGGCTCAGCAGTCGGTCGATGTGCTCGTCGCGGACGAGAAAATGCCCGGCATCAGCGGCAGCGAGATGTTGGCGATCGCGCGACGGGATTTCCCGCAGACGATGCGCGTGATTCTCACGGGGCACGCGACGATCGAAGCGGCGAAGCGCGCGGTGAACGAGGGGCAGCTGCACCGGTTCTTGACGAAGCCCTGCACCGCGGCGGAGCTGAGCGAGGCGATCGAAGGCGTGCTGCGACAGAAAGACCTGACGGCCGACGCGAACATCGTGATTCGCGCGCTCGAGGCCGACGCGCAAGCGCCCTGGTGAGAGTGTCGCGGTTACTTGGTCGACGGCGCCAGGTCGTAACGCGAGCCGATCCGCAGCAACGATTCGAGGCCCGGCAGTTTCTGCTTCATCGTGACCGCCGGCGAGAAGAGATCGCCATGCTGCTCCACGCGTTTCAGAACGGCCTCGGGACCGAAGCTGAGCAGCGATGGGCGCCGTTGCTTGAGCGCTCGCCCCAACTCACCGGCGTCGAGACGCTTGGCTGTGCCTTGGCGCGGAGCGAGTACACGCAGACCGTCGACTTGTGCTCGGCGTTCTGACTCCAGTCGACCAGCACGCGCCTGTCCCGCATCGGCTTGCGCATATTCGCGGTCACACCCAGCGGGTCCGCCTGGAGTCAGAACGCCGATCACCTGGCCCTTGGTGAACCCTGTGGCCGGGTACAAAATCTTATCGACGTTCGAGAGCTTAATCGCTCTTCCATCGACTTGCACGTCCACGTTTGACGACTATCCGCCTACCGAATGACAAGCTTGTCATCCAATTGTCACGCTGCCGTCATGGTGCGTGATGCAAGCTAGTGGTGGAAGATGGGAGCGTGGAACCGGCCGTCGCTCCCATGCTTGGAAGCGCGCTGAGCGCGCCGAATCGCGTCGTGAACAAGGGGATGCTGCATGACACGCTGGACGACTTGGATCGTAGCTTTGGGGCTCGCGGTTGGCATGATGCTTGGGGCGACGCCGGCTCGAGCCGCAACACTTGGGGGCTCCTATACGCCCGGCGACAAGTTGGTTCGAGGGTTGGGCAACTTTTTCCTCGGCTTCCTCGAAATCCCCCGCAACATTCACAACACGACCGATAGTTCCGGCATGCTCAGCGGCTGGACCGTCGGCCTCGGCAAGGGCCTGGGCTACACCGTGCTACGCATGGGCGCTGGTTTGTACGACGCCGTCACGTTCCCGTTCCCGGTGCCGCACGATTACGCGCCGATCATCGAGCCGGAATATCCTTGGCAAGCGCCTGGCCCGTCATTGACGCCGGCGAACTGACGCGGGAGGTCGAATGTTGAAGTGGGCGGCGATCTTCTTTGTGATCTCGCTCATCGCCGGGCTGCTCGGATTTACGGGCGTGGCGGTCGCCTCGGCGAGCATCGCGAAGTTTTTCTTCTTCCTCTTCTTGGCGCTGTGCGCCGTATTCTTGATCGCCGGCCTTGTCGCGGGCGCGAAGCTTCGAGATACGTTTCGTCGGACATAAGGCCGTAACCGTAACCAGGTAGGGACGTGATGCCTCGTGGAGACAAGTCTGCGTATACAGATAAGCAGAAGCGCGAAGCCGACCATATCGCCACGGGGTATGAACGCCGTGGCGTGTCGGAGAAAGAGGCGGAGCGCCGTGCGTGGGCGACGGTGAACAAGATGTACCACGGCGGTGAGAAGCCCGGTGGGTCCGGCTACGGCCGATCTGTCGATCTCGCCCCGGCACGCAAGGGTGGACGGCTTGGTGGTCGGGCTGCGGCGGCACGTCCGGCTGCGGCCCGGTCAGCCTCGGCTCGCAAAGCCGCAAGCACCCGGGCACGACGTGGTCGGCGGTAGTTGCCGGCCGCTCCGGGGCTGACCATGCGTTCGACCGCGGCGACTGCGTTCATTCTCGTCTGTTGTCTGCTGGCGGGCGCGCTGGTTGTGCGGTTGCTGCTGCCGTTCGGCAAACCGCTCGTGTGGGCGAGCGTGCTCGTCGCCGTGTTCTACCCGCTGTTCCAATGGCTTGTGCGTCGGCTCGGCGGTCGGCGACGGCTCGCATCGGTCGTTGCCTGCGTCGTGATTGCCGGCCTCTTCGTTGTCCCCGTTGCCCTCCTCACGCTTGCACTCGCGCGCGAATCATCCGATGCCTACGTCGCGATTCGCGATCAGCTCGAGTCATCGAATGTCAGCGCCCTCCTGCGCGAACGTGTGGCGCCGTTCGCCCAACACGTCTCCCGCCTGACCGGCGGCCAGTTGCAGCTGTCGGATCGGCCCGAGTCCATCCTCGTCTCCGGCGTCGGCACGGTCGCATCGTTCCTGATGACAAACACGCGAGCGCTGCTGTCGGGCTTCGCGAACCTGGTCTTCGCGTTTCTGATCCTCGTGATCGCGATGTACTTTTTCTTCGTCGACGGCGAAGGATTCGTCGAGTGGATGCGCCGGCTGACACCGCTGACCGCCGCGCAAGAAAACCGCGTCCTGCGACTGTTCGTGCGCATCGGGGTCGCGACGCTCTACGGCAGTTTCTTGACCGCGCTGGCGCAGGGCGTCGCCGCCGGCATCATGTTCGCGGTGCTGGGTCTGCCGTCGTCGCTGCTGTGGGGCTCGGCGATCGCGGCCGCATCATTCATTCCGCTGCTCGGAACGGCGCTGGTGTGGGTGCCGGCCGCGACCTACTTCGTGCTGATCGGTTCCACCGGCAAGGCCATTGTTTTGGCCGTGTATAGCATGGCGGTCGTCGGCACGATCGACAACATCATCAAGCCGTTGCTGCTGCGCGATCAGATGCGCATGCACACGCTGCTCGTCTTTCTGTCGATCCTTGGCGGCTTGAAGCTGTTTGGGTTCATCGGCCTATTCCTCGGTCCGCTGGCGGTCGCGTTGTTTGAAACGTTTGTGCAATTGCTGTACGACGAGGAAGAGTTAGTCGCCGAGCGGTCCATCGTGCCGGCGGGTGAAATCGTCGGCGTTGCATCGAGCGGCCCGCTCGATCGCTAGCGCAGCAGATCGGCGGCGGGCTTTTGCGCCGATGCCGGCCGCC
>Ga0209515_10007688_pt1 | contig 12918 bp, 10 predicted proteins | sample Subgroupgradi54m_FD_187454 | JGI IMG/M metagenome (GOLD analysis project Ga0209515, IMG submission 187454) | Subsurface groundwater microbial communities from S. Glens Falls, New York, USA - GMW60B uncontaminated upgradient, 5.4 m (SPAdes)... ... | reverse complement strand
CGTGCCCGGTGATCACGACCAGGTCGGGCGCCGGCTCGAGCTCGCGCGCCGCCCGCATCACGTCGGTCCCGTCCATGTCGGGGAGGCGCAGATCCACGAGCACGAGCGGCACCGCCATGCTGCGAAGCAGCCGGAGGGCCTCGCCGCCCGTCCGGGCCACGATCGCCGGGCGGCCATGGCGAGCGAGGAACTCGGACAGGACGAAGGCGACGTCGGGATCGTCTTCGACGATCAGGATGGGGTCAGGGGGGGCCGATCCCGGAGCCTGGGCCACGATAATCAACGCTAGCACACGGAGGGGCGGCGCGAGAATGTCGCGCGGATGTCACCAGGGCACGGGCGCCTGAAGGCCCACGTGGTCCCCGACCGCCCGGCGTCCGCGACAGCGGCTCGACATTCCCCGCGCGATCCCCTAAGGTGTCGGGAGTCATGATCCGCGACGTCCCCGGCCGCACCCCGCGCATCCACCCCGACACCTGGATCGACCCCTCGGCCCAGGTGATCGGCGACGTCATCATCGAGGAAGGGGCCAGCGTCTGGCCGTGCACCGTGCTGCGGGGCGACCAGGACAACTACGTGAAGCTCGGCCGCAACTCGAACGTCCAGGACAACTCCGTCCTCCACGTCACGCCGCGGTACCCCTGCGTCGTCGGCGCCAACGTGACGATCGGCCACCGCGCCGTCGTCCACGCGTGCACGATCATGGACAACGCGCGGATCGGCATCGGCGCCGTGGTCCTGAACGGCGCCGTGGTGGAGGAGGGCGCCCAGGTCGGCGCGGGCGCCCTGGTGCCGCCGGGGAAGATCGTGCCGGCCGGCTGGCTCGTCATGGGCGTGCCGGCGAAGCCCGTGCGGCAGATGAGCCCGGAGGAGCTGGAGGACATCAAGCGCAACGCCCGCGAGTACGTGGAGCTCTGGCGCCGCGACTACGGGCCGCGATAGGAGCCCCGACATGGCTGACGTGGTGCACTACGAGCGGGACGGCGCGGTCGGCGTCATCACCGTCGACAACCCGCCGGTCAACGCCCTGAGCGTGGAGGTCCGCGCGGGCCTCGTCGGCGCGCTGGCCCGCGGCCTCGCCGACGCCGGCGCCGCCGCGCTCGTGATCCTGGGCGCGGGTCGGACCTTCATCGCCGGCGCCGACATCCGCGAGTTCGGCAAGCCCCTGACCCCGCCGGACCTGAACGAGGTGATCGGCCGCATCGAGGCGAGCCCCAAGCCCGTGATCGCCGCGCTCCACGGCACCGCCCTCGGCGGCGGCCTCGAGGTCGCGCTCGGCTGCCACTACCGCTGCGCCGTCGCGTCGGCCCAGGTCGGCTTCCCCGAGGTCAAGCTCGGCCTCCTGCCCGGCGCCGGCGGCACCCAGCGCCTGCCCCGGCTGATCGGGGTCGAGCCCGCGCTCGAGATCATCGTGAGCGGCGACCCGGTGCCGGCCCCCAAGGCCCACGCCCTCGGCATCGTGGACGAGATCGTGCCCGGCGACCTCCGCGCGGGCGCCGTCGAGTTCGCGGGGCGCGTGGCGGCCGAGAAGCGGCCGCTGCGGAAGATCGGCGCGAGCGACGAGAAGCTCCTGGCCGCGCGGAGCAACCCCGCCGTGTTCGAGACCTTCCGCCAGGGCATCGAGCGCCAGGCCCGCGGCTACCTCGCGCCGTTCAAGTGCATCGAGGCCGTGCAGGCCGCCGTCACCCTGCCCTTCGACGCGGGGCTCCGGCGCGAGCGCGAGCTGTTCGTCGAGTGCCTGCTGTCGCCGCAGTCCCGGGCGCAGATCCACGCCTTCTTCGCCGAGCGCGAGGCGACCAAGATCCCCGACGTGCCGAAGGACACCCCGGTGCGGCTCATCAAGGCCGCGGCGGTGATCGGCGCCGGCACCATGGGCGGCGGCATCGCGATGAACTTCGCCAACGCGGGCATCCCGGTGACGGTGGTGGAGGCCACGGCGGAGGCGCTCGACCGCGGCCTCGCCGTCGTGCGGAAGAACTACGCGGCCACCGTGGAGAAAGGGCGGCTCAGCCCGGCGGAGATGGAGCGCCGCACGGCCCTGATCCGGGGCACGCTCGACTTCCAGGCGGTGGCGGACGCCGACATCGTCGTCGAGGCGGTGTTCGAGGAGATGGGCGTCAAGAAGGACGTGTTCGCGAAGCTCGACCGGATTTGCAAGGCGGGGGCGATCCTCGCCACCAACACCTCCACCCTCGACGTCGACGAGATCGCCTCGGCCACCGCGCGGCCGGGCAGCGTCATCGGCACCCACTTCTTCAGCCCCGCCAACGTGATGCGCCTGCTGGAGATCGTGCGGGGCGCCAGGACGGCGAAGGAGACGATCGCCACCGCCGCCGAGCTGGCGCGACGCATCGGCAAGGTGTGGGTGCTCGCCGGCAACGGCGACGGCTTCATCGGCAACCGGATGCTCGCGGGGTACCTCCGCGAGGCCGAGTTCCTCGTGGAGGAGGGCGCGACGCCGCCGCAGGTCGACCGCGTCATCTACGACTTCGGGTTCCCGATGGGCCCCTTCGCGATGGGCGACCTCGCGGGTCTCGATGTCGGCTGGCGGATCCGGAAGGGCAAGGCCCACCTGCGGCCGAAGGACCTGCGCTACTCGCCCGTGGCCGACCGGCTCTGCGAGCAGGGCCGCTTCGGCCAGAAGACCGGCGCGGGCTGGTACCGGTACGAGAAGGGCAGCCGGACGCCGATCCCCGATCCCGCGGTGGAGGCCCTCGTCGCCGCCAGCGCGAAGGAGCAGGGCCTCACGCGGCGGGCGGTCGGCGACGAGGAGATCCTCGCGCGGTGCCTCTACCCGCTCGTCAACGAGGGGGCCCGGATCCTGGAGGAAGGGATCGCCCTCCGGCCGAGCGACATCGACGTCATCTACCTGCACGGGTACGGGTTCCCGCGCTACCGGGGCGGCCCGATGTTCTGGGCCGACACGCTCGGGGTCAAGCGCGTGTACGAGGAGATCGCGGCCTACCACCGAGCGCACGGCCGTCACTGGCAGCCGGCGCCGCTCCTCCGGACGCTGGCGGAGCAGGACCAGAGCTTCCGCGACTTCAAGGGCGCCGGCGCGTGACGCGCGCGCGCATCGCCGGCGTCGGGGCCTACGTCCCCCCGCGCGTCCTCACCAACGCCGAGCTGGCCGCGCGCGTCGACACCACCGACGAGTGGATCGTCCAGCGCACCGGGATCCGCGAGCGCCACATCGCCGACGAGACCGAGGCGACCTCGGACCTCGCCGTCGCCGCCGCCCGCCAGGCGCTGGCGCGGGCCGGCCTCGCGCCCGAGGACGTGGAGCTGATCATCGTCGGCACCTCGCGTGGCGACATGCCCTTCCCGTCCACGGCCAACTTCGTCCAGCACAAGCTCGGCGCGCGGCGGGCGGGCGCGATGGACGTGTTCGCCGCCTGCGCGGGCTCGGTCTACAGCCTCTCGATCGGCGCCCAGTACATCCAGACCGGCAAGTACCGCACCGTGCTCACGATCGGCGCGGAGCTCTACTCGCGGCTGGTCGACTGGAACGACCGCGCCACCTGCATCCTCTTCGGCGACGGCGCCGCGGCCACGGTGCTCCGTCCCGCCACCGACGGCTCCGGCATCCTCGACGCCGACCTCTACTCCGACGGGCGCCACTGGGAGTGGCTCTACGTGCCGGGCGGCGGCTCGAAGCACCCCACCTCTCACGAGACGGTCGACGGCCGCCTGCACTACCTGCGTATGCGTGGCGACGAGGTGTTCAAGGCGGCGGTGCGCATGCTGGCGGAGTCCTCCCTCGCGATCCTCGAGAAGAACGGCTACGCGCCCGAGCAGGTCGACCTGTTCATCCCCCACCAGGCCAACGTCCGGATCATCGAGGCCGTGGCCAAGCGGCTCGGCGTCCCCATGGACCGCGTGGTCGTCGACGTGGACCGGTACGGCAACACGGCGTCGGCCTCGGTGTACCTCGCCCTCGAGGAGGCCTGGTCGCAGGGGCGTGTCCGGCCGGGCGACCTCGTCCTCCTGGCGTCGTTCGGCGGCGGCTTCACCTGGGGCGCCGCCCTCGTGCAATGGTCGTGAGACCGGAAAGGATCGAGCCATGATCAAGCGCATCAACCCCGGTTCGCGGATGAGCGCCGCCGTCCTCCACGACAACACCGTGTACGTCGCGGGCCAGGTCTCGGCCGACGCGCAGGACGTGAAGGGACAGACCGAGCTCATCCTGAAGAAGATCGAAAGCCTCCTGGCCGCCGCGGGGAGCAGCAAGTCCAAGCTCCTCTCCGCCACCGTCTACCTCGCCGACATCAAGACCTACGAGCAGATGAACGCGGTGTGGGACGCCTGGGTGGACCCGGCCAACTCTCCCGCCCGGGCCACCGTGGAGGCCAGGCTGGCGGCCCCGAAGTACCTGGTCGAGATCACGGTCATCGCCGCGATCTAGGCGCTCGGAGGGGGGCTTTGCCCCCCTTCCGAACTCTGGGGGAGGTGTCGGAGGGGGCCGTCGAGGCGCCCTCAGATGTATCATCGGGATACGAGGCTTCACGCTCGAAGGAGAGAGCCGCCATGGCAGATGCCGTCATCGTCTCCACCGCCCGCACCCCCATCGGCAGGGCCTACCGGGGGGCCTTCAACAACACCCACGGCGCCACGCTCGGCGGCCATGTCATCAGTCACGCCGTCACGCGGGCCGGCATCGAGCCGGGCGAGGTCGAGGACGTGATCCTCGGCTGTGCGCTGCCGGAAGGGGCCACGGGCCAGAACATCGCGCGGCAGTCGGCGATCCGGGCGGGGCTGCCGGTGACGACGGCGGGCGTCACCGTGAACCGGTTCTGCTCCTCCGGCATGCAGGCGATCGCGATGGCGGCCCACCGGGTCATGGTCGACCGGGTGCCGATCATCGTGGCGGGCGGCCTGGAGTCGATCAGCCTCGTCCAGAACGAGCACATGAACCTCCACCGCCTGCGCGAGGCGTGGATCGAGGAGCACAAGCCCGAGATCTACATGTCGATGATCGAGACGGCCGAGGTGGTGGCCACGCGCTACTACATCACCCGCGAGAAGCAGGACGAGTACGCGCTGGCGAGCCAGCAGCGGACGGCGGCGGGGCAGCGCGCCGGCCGCTTCGACACCGAGATCGTGCCGCTCACCACCCGGAAGCTCGTGCCGGACAAGGCGACCGGCGAGATCCGCGAAGAGGAGGTCACGCTGGCGAAGGACGAGGGCAACCGGCCCGACACCACCGCCGAGGGCCTGGCCGCGCTGAAGCCCGTCACGGGCGAGAAGGGCCACATCACCGCGGGCAACGCGAGCCAGCTCTCCGACGGCGCCTCCGCCTGCGTCGTGATGGACGCCAAGCTCGCCGAGCGGCGGGGCCTCCAGCCCCTCGGCCTCTTCCGCGGCTTCGCGGTGGCCGCCTGCGAGCCCGACGAGATGGGGATCGGTCCCGTGTTCGCGGTGCCGCGCCTGCTCGAGCGCGCCGGCCTCACGATGGACGACGTCGACCTCTGGGAGCTGAACGAGGCCTTCGCCGTCCAGGTCGTGTACTGCCGGGACCGGCTCGGCATCCCCATGGAGAAGCTCAACATCGACGGCGGCGCCGTCTCCATCGGCCACCCCTACGGCATGAGCGGCGCCCGCATGGTCGGCCACGCCCTCATCGAGGGCAAGCGGCGCGGCGCGAAGCACGTGGTCTGCACCATGTGCATCGGCGGCGGCATGGGGGCGGCGGGCCTGTTCGAGGTGGCCTGATCCTGACATGACCTCTCCTCTGCGCCTGCCGCCGCCGGATCCCGTCATCGAGGCGTACAAGCGCGACATCGACCGGTCGCTCATCCGCGAGAACCTCAAGCGCTCCGTGGAGGAGCGGCTCGAGGCCCTCACGCAGATGCAGCGGCTCGCGGAGGAGCTGCGCCGGGCCGGCCGTCGCGCCGGTCGATGACCGATTTCAAGTCGCTCCTCCGCGTGCTCGCGGAGCGCGGGGTCGAGTTCATCCTGGTCGGGGGCGTGGCGGCGACGGTGCACGGCGCCACCCGCCTGACCCTCGACGTCGACGTCGTCTACCGCCGGTCTCGCCAGAACATCGATCGGCTCGTCCTCGCGCTCACGCCGTCCCGGCCCTATCTGCGCGGCGCCCCGCCCGGGTTGCCGTTTCGCTGGGACACGGCGACCGTGGAGCGCGGCCTGAACTTCACGCTGACCACGGACGTCGGCGATCTCGACCTGCTCGGCGAGATCGTCGGCGGCGGAACTTACGAGGCGCTCCTGCCGCACACGATCGTGATCCAGGTGTTCGGCCTCGAGTGCCGCTGCCTCGATCTTCCCGCGCTGGTCCGCGCCAAGCGGGCGAGCGGCCGACCCAAGGACCTGGAGGCGGTCGCGGAGCTGGAAGCGATTCTCGAGGAGCGGCTCCGGGCGGCGGGCGAAGGCCCGCCCGCGCCGCCCGCGCGCTGACTCAGGCGGTCCGCCCGCCGATCCCGGAGCGCGCGTCGGCCCGCAGCTCGCGCCACTGGACGAACGCGTACGGATCCTTCAGGAAGGCGTTCCAGTCCTCCCGCGCCCGCGCGTGGAGGCCGCGGAACGTCTCGTCGAACGGGGCCTGTCTCGCCAGGCGCTCCAGAAGGTTGGAGCAGGTGGTCATCTGGCCGCACGCGATCAGGAGGTCCAGCTCGCCGGGCTCGCCGGGCGGGGGCTCCTTGAGCCAGAGCGCCGTGCCCATGGTGGAGGCGTCCGTGTCCACCCGCGCGAGCGTCAGCGTCCCGGCCGCCGGCGGCGGGGGCATCTCGTAGATCGGCCGGGTGGTCTGGGCCGGCGTGTCGGAGATGACGAAGAGGCCTGGGCGCGCCTCCGCCTTCGCGTGCTCCTCGGTGAGCCGGTTGAGCGACTCCGCGGCCCGCGCGGGGGTCGGGGCGTGGATCTCGGCCCCCCGCGCGCCGCTCGCGACGGTCACGGCCACCCCGTCCGGGGGCTGGCGGCGCTCGCGCTCCGCCTCCAGCACGCTCTCGATCCCCTGGTTGTCGTACACGCCGCCGTCCATCAGCGCGATCGAGTCGGTCTGCGCGTTCGCCTGGAGCCACGCGGCGATCTCCGCGCGGAGCCGGAACCCGTCGCCCTCGCCAGGCCACGCGAAGTCCTGGGGGAACGCCAGCGGCTCCACCCCGACCGGGATGGCGGACGAGGCGGCCATGATGTCCGCCATGCGGATCTGCCTCGCGTACTCGTCGGGCAGGCGCACGGGCCCGTACCCGACCCGGGGACCCGTGCTCGCTCTTGTGGAAGCGAAAGGCCAGCCCGCTCTTGAACTCGGTGGCGTTGAAGATCACGTCGGTGAGGTGGAAGCCGGGCAGCCGGGTGGGCTCCCAGAAGACCGCGAAGCGCTTGCCGCGGAAGTAGTGCCCGTCCCAGGCCTCCGCGATGGCGGCGGCGAGCGTGCGGCGGCCGGACGGCGCGGGCGGCCGGGCGGCCGTCAGGCGCTCCAGCGCCCAGTCCATCAGCCGCACCTCCTGGAAGAACCTGTAGGTCTCGCGGTAGTACTCGGAGAAGGCCTGGCCTTCCTTGACCGACAGCGCCCAGCTCGTGCCGATCAGGGTACCGCCCGAGACGGTCGAGAGCACGGAGACGTCGCGCAGCAGGCCCAGGCGATCGAGGTACGAGAGCACGCCGAGGTGATATCCGACCGCGCGCGCGCCGCCGCCCGAGAGCGAGATCGCGATGGGGCCGAATGGACCGTACCCGTCAGTCGACATGCGCGTACCTCACGCGGTCGGGCACCTCGCGCACGTCCCACACGATGCCCAGCCAGGCCAGCAGCCTGATCGCGTAGTAGAAGGGGTCGATCTCCCACCAGAAAAACCCCGCCCGGGCCGACGCCGGGTAATGGTGGTGGTTGTTGTGCCACCCCTCGCCGAAGGTGAGCAGCGCGACCAGGACGTTGTTGGTGGAGCGGTCGGGCGTCGCGTAGCGCCGGGTGCCGAGCCGGTGGCAGAAGTAGTTGAGGGCCGACGCCAGGTTGAGCATCAGGACGCGGCTCCCGCAGAAGGCCACCGCGAACATCGAGAAGCCCCCGAGGCACCAGGTGAGCGCGCCGACCGCGACCCCGGGCACCCAGAAGTACCGGCGGAGCCACACGAGCTCCGGGCAGCGGGCGAGGTCCGGCGTCATCGCGCGGACCGCCGTTTCGTCGCAGCCGTCGTCGATCAGGCTGCCGAACCAGCAGGACCAGAAGCCCATGCTGGGGCTGTGAACGTCGGCGGGCGTGTCCGAGTGTCGGTGGTGGAGGCGATGCTTGCCCGCGAAGCCGATGGGATCGGTGAAGGCCGTGCCGGCGAAGACGGCCAGGGCGAGCTGGAACGCCCGGCTCGTCCGGAACGAGCGGTGCGCGAAGTACCGGTGGAGCCCCATGCCGATCCCGACGCAGGAGGCGGGGTAGAGGACGGCGAAGGCGAGCCAGTCGGCGCGGGTGGTGCCCTGGAGGATCGCCGCCACCGGCAGCGCGTGCAGCGCGCCGATGAAGAGCCAGTTGCGCCAGCGCTCGCCAGGCGACTTCGCGCACGGGCGCCGGCCCCCGGCTCGTGAGCGCGCGATGCCGCCCGGAAGCGCACCGGCGACCCGCGTCATTCGACCGCGGCCCGCTGCAGGTACCGCGTGGCCAGGAGGTCCTCGGCCAGCTCCTCGTTCACCGCGCCCGCGGCGTCGGTGATCATCGTCGGCTCGAAGTGGCCGGCGAAGGCGGCGGCGAGGCGGCGGACCGGCCGGTAGACGCAGTCGAGCCGGTCGGTGGTGCTCACGTGCGTCCGGGGACGCTTCCGCACGAGGAGCGTCGCCGGGTTGGAGACGGCGGCCGGTGCCAGGATGCTGAGCGCGGTCCCGAGCGACGCGACGGACTGGGGGGCGCTGAGCGCGCGACGGTAGCGCCAGAGGAAGCGCGCCTGCCGCCGCAGGTGGCGGGCCCGGTAGCCGGCGAGGTTCTTCGCGGTGCCGATGAAGCGCGCCACCTCGTCGATGCCGTCGAGGGGCCGCAGCGAGAGCGTGGAGGCCTCGAGGTCGCGCAGCTTCGTGTTGGGCAGGATCAGGCCCCGGGCCAGGCGGTCGTGGAAGAACGGCGTGGCCGGGAACGGGATCGCCATGAAGATGAAGTTGGGGGCCGGGATGTCGGCGTTGTCGCAGATGAAGGCCAGCTCCCGGTGCATGTCGGCGAGCGTGCGCTCGGTCGGGTCGAAGACGAGCCCGTACTGGAAGAGGATGCCCGCGCGCAGGCACTTCCGGATGAGGTCCACCTGCGAGTAGCGGCTGTTCTGCGCCTTGTTCACCCGGCGGAGCCAGCCCTCGTCGAAGGACTCCACGCCGACGAAGAGCGAGAAGCAGCCGGCCGCGCGCGCCAGCTCGAGGTTCTCGTCGTTCCAGAAGAAGCTGTCGGTGACGAAGGCGTGCCAGTACTTGAAGTAGCCCGCCGCCCGCAGCTCGCGGAGCAGCGCGAGGCGGTCGAGGAAGTACTGGCGGTCCTGCCCGTAGAACTGGTTGTCGCCGAACAGGATCAGCTCGCGCCGGCCCATGGCCACGATCTGCCGCCGCAGCTCGTCGACCCCCGGCGCGTGGTAGCGCCGGCCGTCGGCGGTCACGCAGCAGAAGCTGCACCGGAAGTTGCAACCCCGGCTCGACTCCGCGTAGCCGATCCACCGGCCGATCCAGTCCGCGAGGTCGTAGCGCGGCACCATCTCGTCGGCGACGTACTCGGGGCCGAGGGCGTCCGCGATCACGTCACGGAGCTCCTCCACGTCGCCCGTGCAGACGTAGTCGAAGAACCGCCGGGCGTGGCGCGGCAGGGCGCGGATGGCGAGCCCGCCCGCGACGGTGACGACGGCGGGGTTCGCGGTGCGGAGATAGGCGGTGAGCTGCCGCATGCGGTCGAACGTGGTGGTGAGCCCGGTGAAGACCACGAGGTCGGGCCAGGCCAGCAGCGCGGGCGCGAAGAGCTCGAGGAACCCGCCCGACACCTCGTTGTGGAGGCGGATGTCGCAGCGCTCGCGCGCGAAGGCCCCGGCCAGGAGCACGGGCGCCAGCGCGTTCGGCACCTCGTTGACGAGGCGGAGCGGCTCCCGGAGCTCGGGGAAGTAGCAGTTGACGACGAGGATGCGCTTCCGGGTCACGCGCGGCGGTCGGTCTGGAGCCGGGCCAGGCTGCCGGCGGCTCGCTGCACGAGGACCTGGTTGCCCTGTCGCCGCGCGATCTCGAGCGCGCGCCGGAAGCACTCCTCGGCGCGGTCCCGTGCACCCGTCGCCGCCAGCGCGCACTCGCCGCGCAGCCGGTGCAGCTCGGGCTCGAAGAACGACTCGCCCGTCGCCGTCACGGCGGCGAACGCCTGGTCGAGCCACTCCGTCCCCTCCTCGATCCGCCCGGTGCGGAGGCAGGAGTCGGCGAGGTACAGCAGCAGCGTCGTCTGCCCGACCCGCGCGCCGCCGGTCCGGAGCGCCTCCAGGCTCCGCCGCATGCGCGGGAACCCCTCGGCGGCCTGCCCGTCCTCGACGAGCAGCCACCCCTGGAGGAAGCCGCCGAGGATCATCAGGAACCGGTAGCCCTTGTCCACGGCGATGGCGACGCCTTCGCTCGCCAGCGCCTTCGCCTGCGTGTTCTCTCCCCGGAACTGGCTGACGTAGGCGCCCAGCACGAGGGCCCAGCTGAGCCCGTACGGGTGCCCGGCGGCCCGGGCCAGCGCAATCCCCTCGGCCGCCCGCGCCGCCGCCCGCCCGGGATCCCCCAGATGCCAGGCGCACATCGCGAGCATCGACAGGACGTGGATCCGGACGCTGTCGCCGGTCGGGGTGAACAGCTCCGGATCGCGGTCGTCGCACTCGATGGCGGCAGCCGCCTCCAGCGCGTCGCGGGCGGTGGCCAGCTCGCCCCGGTAGTAGCGCGTGAACCCGACGCAGTAGAGGGCGTGGATGCGCGGCGCCGTCTGCGCCTGGGCCTCCGCGAGGCGCACGAGCCGGTCCGCGAGGTCGATGCCCTTGTCGTAGTATGCGCGGACCACGTAGTAGGTCCAGAGGCCGTGCAGCGCCCGGAAGAGCGGCACCGGGTCCCCGAGGCGCTCGCACAGCTCGAGGGCGCGTCCGAAGGCCTGCTCGACCTCGGCGTCGCCGTACCCCTTGAGCGCGATCGTCGCCGACCCCAGCGTCGTCTGGAGCGCCAGCTCGAGGGCGTCCCGCTGTGGCGAGGGCGAAACCTTTTCGAGCAGGGCCAGCCCCGCCCGCGCGTGGTCCGTCGCCTCGACGTTCGCCGACTGCTCGACCGACCGCCGCCCCGCCCGCAGCCAGTAGGTCGCCGCCGGCTCCACGAGCAAGGCCTGCGTGAAGTGGTGGGCCAGCAGCTCGGGGCGCGTGTCGGCGACGTCCGGGAAGCGCTCGGCCAGCGTGACGGCCACGCGCTGGTGATGCTGGCGGCGGGTGCTCGTCAGCAGCAGCTCGTAGGCCGCCTCCTGGATGAGCGCGTGCTTGAACGTGTACGTCGCGGCCGGTGGCTGGCCCCGCGGCAGGAGCAGCCCCGCGTCCACGAGCTGGGCGAGGTCGCGACGCAGCGTCGCCTCGTCGTCCGGCCCCACCGCCTGGAGCATCTCGTAGCTGAACTCGCGGCCCAGCACCGCGCCGAGCTGCGCCACGTCCTTGGCCGGCCCGAGGCGGTCGAGCCGCGCCAGGAGCGAGTCGCGGAGGGTCGCGGGGATCGAGAGCGACGGCAACGGCCCGGTCAGCTCGTACCCGCCCTCGCCCTCCACGACGAAGCCGGACTCGAGGACCATCTTCGTCAGCTCCTCGACGAAGATCGGCACGCCGTCGGTCTTCTGCACGATGTGCTCGACCAGCTCGGGCGGCAGCCGCTTGCCGCCCACGAGGTGATCGATCAGCGCGAGGACCTGCTCGTCCTCGAGACGGTCGAGCCCGATCTCCACCGTGCGCCAGGCCCGCTGGAACACCGGCCGGTGCGTGACGAGCGTGAGGACCGGCGCCGGCGACGCGTTGCGGGTAACGAGGTCCAGGAACTCGAGGGTGGAGGGATCGGCCCAGTGGACGTCCTCGAACGCGCCCACGACCGGCCGCTCCGCCGACATGGCGAGGAACAGGGCGAGCAGCGTCTCGAGCGTGCGCTCCTTCTGCCGTTCCGGCGCGAGGCCGAGGCGGCCCTCGCCCCCGTTGAGGGGGACGGACAGGAACGACGCGAGCAGGGGCATCGCGTCCGGCACCAGCGAGTCGTACGTCGCCAGGCCGCTGGTCAGCTTGGCGCGGCGGACGGCGGGCGGGTCCTCGCGCTCGAACCCGAAGAGCCGGTGCAGCAGATCGACGATCGGCTGGAAGGCGCTGTGCTGGGAGTAGGGCGAGCAGCGGCACAAGAGCCACACGTGCGGCTGGCCGGCGATCCGCTCGTGGAACGTCTGGACGAGCCGCGACTTGCCCACGCCGGCCTCGCCGACGATCGACACCACCTCGCCCCGCCCGCCGAGGACCCGCTCGAAGCTCCCGAGCAGCGTCCGCAGCTCGCGCTGCCGGCCGACCAGCGGGCTCAGGCCCCGCGCCACCTCCACCTCGAAGCGGCTCGTCACGCCCGTGTCGCGGAGGACGCGGTAGGCCTCCAGCGGCTGCGACAGGCCCTTGAGCGCCTGCGCGCCGAGCGGCTCGCAGGCGAAGAACCCCTGCACCAGGGCGTAGGTGCTGGCGCTGATGACCACCGTGTCGGGCTCCGCCAGGCCCTGGAGGCGCGCCGCGATGTTCGGGGTCTGCCCGACCGCGAGCTGCTCGCTCCGCCCGCCCGCCCCCATCGTGCCCGCCACCACGGGGCCCGTGTGGATGCCGATGCGCACCTCGACCCGGATGTCGCGCTCCCGCTGGAGCCGGTCGTTCAGCGGCTGGAGCCGCTGCAGGATCGCGAGCCCGGCGTGCACGGCGCGCTGGGCGTCGTCCTCGTGGGCCTGGG
>Ga0209515_10007686_pt1 | contig 12919 bp, 16 predicted proteins | sample Subgroupgradi54m_FD_187454 | JGI IMG/M metagenome (GOLD analysis project Ga0209515, IMG submission 187454) | Subsurface groundwater microbial communities from S. Glens Falls, New York, USA - GMW60B uncontaminated upgradient, 5.4 m (SPAdes)... ... | reverse complement strand
TGGCCTTAAGCGCATGAAATATATAGAAAAAAGGAGGAACGGCTTGGTTACTTTTTCAATTGCTCAACAGGTTGAGCTAGGGTTACTTTTTTCAATTGCTTGACTCGCGATTACCCTGATCCCTGGATGAACCCGCTCATAGTGAACTTGCCGAACAACGAGGGGTGCCCTAAAGTCCCTACTGCGTTTGCCCTAAAAGACCCTAGCGCTATCACCGTTAAGTTCGTAACATAAATCATGGTAAAAGGGCTTAGGATCTTTGGGGTCGTCGCGGTTTTGTCAACAATGCCAATGCTCTTAGCTACCAATTTGAGTTCCGCCGGAACCATCGTGGGCTTAGCGCTCATGCCCATCCCATTCACTCCCAATGGAGATGGTAATCGCGACACTCTGCATATTAAATTTCAGACGGCTGAGACCGGTGAATTTCTAATTCGAATCTTTAACGTAGTCGGGGAAGAAGTCATCACGCTAGCCACTAGCCAAACTACCTCCACAAGCCAAAGCTGGGATATCACTTGGGATGGGAAAGACGGCCTTGGCCGCGACGCGCCGAGCGCGGTCTATTTTGTTCTGGTAGATTTTAACGGCACAAGACAAATCGCCAAGGCCGTTTTGCGCAGATAATACGGAAATGCTCCCGCTCATCGCTTTACTTTTGATTTTTCTTCCTAACTCACACGCTCTTGAAATCACTAGCCTCAACACGACCGCGCGTAACTTTAGCTTAGCCGGCACACCGGATATAACCACCGTCGACGGCGAAAGCTTAAACCCCGCGAGCATCGCGTTTAGCCGGCAAATTGAAATGAGCGCGACCACGGTACGCTCCTTGGTCGGCACCGGCGGCAACCGCTTCCATATAACGAGCATTGGCACACCGATGGCCTACAGCGTCACCTATTTCAATTACAATTACGGCTCCGTCGACGCGGTAGATGAAACCGGGACAAAAGAAGGAACGCTTAACCCGCAGGATACCGCTCTATCTTTGACCCTAGCAGGCCCTATGGGCCAAGAAAGCTTGGGCTGGGGCGTTAAAGTAAATCGGTTTCAAAGAACTCTCGATGAAAAGGCCTCCGGAACCGGTATGGATATTGGCATAGTTCAAAAAAATTGGATCGCGCCGGAATTCAATTTCGGAATTTCGTATCTCAACCTTTTTCAAAAATTAAACTGGGAAAAGATAACGGAAAAAACGCCGCGACAGCTAAGTTTGCAAGCAATGTACGAGGCTCGCGTGAAATTTTTGATCGCTTACATACAAGAAAACAGCCGCTGGCGCCACTCCATTGGGGCCGAATTCCCCTGGAATGGCTTTAGCGCCAGAGTAGGAATGGTCAGCTCCAAAAATTTCAACTCTCAAGCAAGTTATCGCTGGGGATTTGGCGCTGTTTTAGGCAACTTGAAGGTAGATTGGGGATCCGCTTTCATGGACGCTTTAGGCAACATCAACGTCGCTAGCATTACTTATTTATTTTAACGGAGGAACAAGACAATGAAAATTCTAATCGCGCTAACAAGTTTCAAGGGAACCATCCCTGCCGCGGCGGCTTGCCACACGGTCGCCGCTAGTTTGAAAACTTTTACTAAAGACGTCGACACACTCGCGATCAGTGACGGCGGAGATGGCTTGCTGGAATCGATCAGCGCCTGTTATCCCACCACAACCGTCAATTTAGAAGTCACGGGGGCCTTGGGAGAAAAAATATCGAGCAAATATTTGCTTTGGAAAAAACCGGGGGATAAAACCGCTTTTATTGAAGTCGCTCAAATTTGTGGCCTGGCCCAAATCGCGCCGCACAGAAGAAACCCCATGATCACGACCACTTATGGCGTGGGAGAAATGATTGCTCACGTTCTGCGCCGCAGAGTAAAAACCATCTATATTGGCCTAGGTGGAAGCGCCACTCAGGATGGGGGAGCGGGCATGGCTCAAGCTTTGGGCGCGAAACTGCTAGATACCGGCAAGAAATCTATTGGTTTTGGTTGCGGTTGGTTACAAGCTTTAAGCAATATCAACATACACCGCTTAGAACCCCGTTTGAAGAGAGCTCGGATTATTGCTTTAAGCGACGTCACCAACCCGCTCTTAGGAGAACAGGGAACCGCTCGCGTCTACGCCCCGCAAAAAGGCGCCGATGCCCAACAAGTTAAAATCATCGAAAATGCCCTGGCAAACTTTGCCGGTGTCGTGGAAAAGGATTTGAAAAAGGACATCAGAGACTTCCCCGGTGCCGGAGCCGCGGGAGGCTTGGGCGCGGGACTCGCGGCCTTCACCAACGCCAAAATTGTTCCGGGAGCCTTAACTTTGCTCGAACTATTAAACGCCAAAGAAAAAATAGCGCAAGCGGATATTGTTATTGTTGGAGAAGGAAAGCTGGACGCGCAAAGCCTCTATGGCAAAGCCACTCAGGCCGTCTCTGCTTTGGCGCATTCCATGAACAAAAAAGTTTATGGCATTTTCGGTCAAATCGATTCCGGCAACGCAAGTCTAACTAAAAAACTCAACCTTACTAGCTGGGTTAGTCTCAGTGATGTCGCGGGAAGCCCGGAAAAAGCAATGGCTTACCCGGCTGAGGCCCTAACTCAAGCAACGCTAAAGTTGTTTCAAAAGAAAGAAGCGAGACACCCGGTAACCTGTTAAGGTTACTTCTTAAAACCACGCGCTAAAACAACTTCGTAAGGAATTTCTAGCCGGCTTTCATTCTGGTATGCCTTGGCGGCAAGAATGCTATCTTCCCGAATAGCCTCTCGCGCTTGCGCGGATAAACTCTCTAACATGCTGCGTGTTTTACCCGCTCCAGCCACGAGGGTATCCCAGTATTCTTGGGCAGAATTAAAACTAAAAACTCCGGAATACCTTTTATCCTGAACATCCGCGAAACCTGCTTGCGTCAACGCTTGCGCCAGAATCCCCTCTCCCCCAAAACTGTAGAGGGTAGGGGCCCCCGGAACTTTGAGCTGCGGTGCGTGTTTCATCATCGCTTTCATGACAATACTGGTGAAACGCATCTTATCGGGACTCCCCTGAACACAGAGAAAAACTTGCCCCCCGGTTTTCAAAACTCGGCGCATTTCGCTTAACGCCTGATCGGGTTTTGCAAATAGCATGAGTCCCAATTGGCAAAAAACGCTGTCAAAAGATTCATTGGGCAAGTCCAGTTTTTCGGCATTCATAACTTTGAACTCCATACTGCCCAACTTTGACTTTTTGGCTTTATCGCCGGCAAGCGCAACCATTTCAGGTGACAAATCGACGCCCAAAACGCTACCCCTAAAATTGGGGCTGCCGGCAATGGCCAAGCTCGCCAGTCCTGACCCGCACGCAACGTCAAGAACTTTTTCATTTCCCTTGAGCCCTGCCCAATCAATTAAAGCTCGGGTAAAAGATAAAAAGCGCGGCGTAATTAAACGATCGTAATTTTGAGAAGCTAGGTCCCAAGCAATAGCAGACTCTTTCGTAAAACGAACCGGATCAAATGTGATTTCTTCCATCATAGCGCAACCCTCCTATACCAATACTTTTTATCAACCCGAATTTTGCAATTACCATTGCAAAATTCCCCACAGGGCTCGTACTATCGAAGCTCTGCTTCGGTAGTACGAGGGGTAATCCAGGGCGAAGCCCTCCCGCGCTCTGCGCGGCGGATTTTTCTATTGAAAATCCGGGACCAAACATAGCTTCGCTATCCTATAATAAACTCGATTCCAATGGGTATTGTTCTAGTCGGTTCCATCGCTTTAGACACTATCGCCACACCCAAAACAAAGAAAGAAAAAATATTAGGCGGCAGTGCTATTTATTCCAGTCTCTCGATCAGCCAATTTACCCAGCCTCGATTAATCGGTATCGTTGGAGAAGACTTTCCAAGCGCTTACGTTGAGCAACTCCACGCCAAAGGCATTGACACCGCGGGCTTAGAGCAAGTTCCCGGCAAAACCTTTGCCTGGGAAGGCTCCTACGATAAAAATTTAAGCGACGCCAAGTCTCACGCGACAGAGCTAAACGTTTTCGCGAATTTCGCGCCTAAAGTACCGGAGGCTTATAAGAAGGAAAAGATCTTGTTTTTAGGCAATATCGATCCCGATCTCCAAAAAGACGTCCTCCGACAAATGGGAAATCCCGCTTTAGTCGCGACCGACACCATTGATTTTTGGCTCGATTCAAAAAGGGATTCTTTTGTTGATCTGCTCAATAACGTGAATATACTTTTCGTTAACGAAGCGGAAGCTAAAAAAATATCCCAACAATCTAAAATTGTTCCCGCCTGTAAAACCATCAGTGAATGGGGACCGCGCATTGTGGTCGTTAAAAGCGGAGAACATGGCGCCATCGCTTTTGACGGCAAAGAAAACGTCTGCTATTTCGCGCCGGCTTATCCCAACGTTGAAGTGGTGGACCCAACCGGCGCCGGAGACACCTTCGCCGGCGGATTTCTGGGAAGCTTAAGCACCGAGAAGAGGCTTTACAGCAGTCAGGCCATTAAGAAAGCTCTCTATATGGGCAACGTAATGGCCTCTTTTACTATTTCAACATTCAGCGTCGAAGGATTGATCAATCTAAATAAGGCCCAAATAGAAGAGAGATTTAGAAATATTCTTAAAATGACTCACCACGCGCCACGCTCAAAAAAACAGCTGACTACCAGCGGATGAGCGCGCCACAAACCTTCTTTAAAGTTAAGGTTCATCCGGATTCCAAAGAGAATAAGATAATTCGCAAATCGGCCGATGCTTTTGTTATTTTTGTTAGATCAGAGGCCGAGCGTGGGCAAGCCAATAAATCCGCTCTAAGTCTGCTAGCGGATACTCTTCAAGTAAAAGCTCAGGCGCTTCACATCGTTAAAGGCGCGCATTCTCCCAATAAAATTGTGTCCTTGAGGCAAGGCTCTTAACCCCGGCTATTCGCCGAGTTTAGTTAGAAGACCGCGAATCTGCGCCTGCCGAAACATGAACTTAAAAAACCTAAGCGCGGCCCATAGATAAAGGGCGTTTAAAAGAAAGGGTACCGCGAAAGTCAAAGCATCCGTGGTTCCACGGGTAAAAATATCACGCATCGCCTCAAAAACATAACTGCAAGGCATGGCATGCGCGATATATTGAAGGCTTTTGGGCAAAACGGAAACCGGATAAAAAACCGCTCCAAAGGGTTGAACAAAAAGCACAATGCCCCAGGCCAAGGCCTCCGCCTTCTCGCCGTATAAAAGAATAATTCCCGTGGTAACAATACCGATAGTCCAAGCCATTACAACTAAATTAAATACCAAAGGAATAAACCAAAATCCCAACCTAAAAATATTAAAGTCGTAAAAAAACCAAGCTAAAACAACGGTAACCGCGCCAGCCAGGATAAACTTAAAGAAAGAAAGAATCATGGTAGCTCCGATAAATTCAAAAGCGGATAGCGGGCTCGCGAACAAGTTGAGCAGATTGCGGGACCAGATCTCCTCTAAAAAAGAAACACTGATCGCCTGTTGCGCGCGAAACAAAATGTCCCAAAGAATCAAGGCTCCGAGCAAAAATGCCTTCCACTCACTGAGCGCGCCCGGATGACGCATCAGATACAAAGTCAGGAATCCCCACACTAAAAGGTCCAGCACGGGCCAATAGAATATTTCCATTACGCGCGAGAGACTTCTGGGATAAAGATACAAATGCCGCAGTAAAACGGCGTAAATGCGACTAAACATTACTTATTACTTTCCCCGAGCAATCTTAAGAAACACTTGCTCTAAATCCTCTTCTTTAAAATAACTCACCAAATCCTTGGGACTACCCTCGGCCACAATAAATCCTTTATGAAGAAACAATATCCGATCAGCCATGGCCTCTACCTCTTTCATGTTGTGCGACGTGTATAGAATGGTCATATTTTTTTCTTTTTGGATTTTCTTTAAGATCACCCTCGTTTGGTCCGCGATATCGGGATCCATACTGGCAGTCGGTTCATCCAAAAGTAAAAGTTCGGGGTCATTGATCAAGGATTTAGCCAGATTAAGCCTCGACAACTGTCCCGAGCTGAGCGCGCGCGTTGGCCGATCACTCATTGCCTCGATCTGCATGAGACTCAACAGCTCGCGCGCCTTTTCTCTGGCTTTGCGCACTCCATAGAGTCTGCCCACGATCTCCAAATTTTGAAGCGGTGTTAACGCAAATGGCATTTGAACATAGGCGGAAGAGAAATTGGCCCGCTGTAGAATTTTTGATCGATCTCTAGGCATATCCATTCCAAAAACGTGAATCTGACCGCTCGTTGGGAGCAGAAGGCCCAACAGCATATGAATTAGCGTGGTTTTACCGGCGCCGTTGGGACCCAAAAGACCGACAATCTCTCCGGGATTAACGGCAAAGCTAAGATCGTCAATAACCCGGTAGTGATCGAAATCTTTGGTTAGCTTCTTTACCTCTATGGTGGCCGACATTCAAACGTCTCTAATGCGTCCGCTAATAGGTCGGCATACTGGGATCGACGCGCTCGGCCCAGGCGTTGATGCCTCCGGCCAAATTCGCGACGTTTTTAAAGCCCGCTTTCCGGAGCAATTGCACCGCTTGGGCCGAGCGTACACCGGATCTGCAATGAACAACAATAACATCCGCGGGGTTTAATTCACTGATCTTTGCCGATAGGTCTCCCAATGGAATAAGTTTTGATCCGGGCAGACGGCAAATTTCATACTCGCTCTGCTCCCGGACATCCAAAATGGTAATTTTTTCCTTTTGGTCCAACTGTTTTTTTAAATTCTCCGGTGTAATTTCGGGAATGCCGAGTGTACCCTGAAAGAAACGCATTACTTTGTAAACATCCATCTTACACCTCCCTTTATCCGCGGCCCTATCGGGCCAATCCTAGATAACTACGGCGGAAAGTAGCTGTCTATACTAGAATTAAAGAGAGTATATGAAAGAAGATACGAAAGACGCTTCAAACACTTTTGAGATTAAGATTGACCGCTTAACCTTTGGCGGCAGCGGTCTGGGATTTAAAGACGGCCTAGCTACTTTTGTTCCCTATTCCGTCACAGAAGACATAGTTGAGGCAACCTATCAAATAAAAAAGAAAAACTACGCCAACGCGAACATAAAGAATATTATCACGCCCTCACCCCACAGAACAAGTGCACTCTGTCCCGTTTTCGGCCAATGCGGCGGGTGTCAATGGCAAATGGCCAGCTATCCGCATCAACTTCAGGCAAAAAAAGACGTTGTTATTGAAACCTTCGAGCGAATCGCTAAAATTCCAAAATCTCAACTGCCGATACAAGACTGCGTGGGGATGGAAAATCCCTGGAACTACCGCAATAAAGTCCAATATCCCCTGCAACGCGACCGCTCGGGAAAGCTCCTCCTAGGCTACTACGAACGCCAAAGCCATAATATTATCGATTTGGATAGTTGCCCGGTCCAATCCAAGATTTTTGAAGAAATCCTGCCCCAAATTAAGGCCGTCCTGTCGGAATCCCAATGGCACATATACGATGAAGTTCACCACCAAGGCATTCTGCGCCATTTATGCTTTCGGGCCTCCGAAAGAACCGGCGAACTTCTGGTTATCCTTGTGGCGAGAGCCGGGATCCCCGCGAAATTAACAGAAAAACTTTTGGCTCTAAAGCTTCCTCATTTGGTTGGTATCGTAGAAAACATCAATCCCGTGAAAACAAATATTATCTACGGCATCAAAAACCATGTCCTCTGGGGAAGGGATAACTATTTTGAAACGATATTGAATAAGAGGTTTAAGGTCTCAACGCTGTCCTTTTTCCAGACCAACACGCTTCAGGCCGAAAAAATTGTCCGGCATGTCCTTGAGCACTTGCCGGAAAATCTATCTTTGGCCGTTGACGCCTTCTCCGGAGTAGGGCTGTTTAGTCTTTTTCTAGCGGATAAAGCTCAAAAAGTCATAGCTATCGAAGAGGCGACCTCCAGCTACGAAGACGCGATCGAGAACCAAAAAATCAACAATCAAAACAATATCGTTTGGATTAAAAATAAAGTGGAAATTGTCTTGCAAAACATGAAAGAGAAGCCTGATTTAATTTTCCTGGATCCGCCTAGAGAGGGATTAAGACCGGAAACGCAAACCGCTTTGCTGAGACAGAAACCTAAATTTCTGATTTATTTATCGTGTGATCCGGCCACGTTAGCTAGAGACATTAAGATTTTAACGGAAGGCGGCTATCAGGTAACCGAGATCGTTCCCTTTGATCTATTCCCCCAAACCTACCACATCGAAACTTTGGTGTATCTGCAAGCAAGCTAGTTTACACGGTAAGGCTGAGCGATCCAAAAATGACCACTCTCATCAATTGCGGTCCCTAATTTCCGGCTCAATTCGCGAACGCGCTTAAGAATGGTTTCGGCTTCTTGTCCGGAAGCGATTTGAGGCATGCCCGAGTTAATTTTTACGGGAATAACCCTCCCGTCCACCAAACCTCGGCTCGAGGCTCGTAAAGAAAGCAAAAATGTCCGGTCCGCCCAGTCCCCGCCTTTAGTATGCGCGAAATTGCCAAGGCTATAGGCAATGACTTTGCCGCCAACAACTTCGATACCCTGCACTCGATGCGGATGATGCGCGATAACCGCGTCAAAACCCGAATTCAATAAAAACTTCCCCTTTTCTGTTTGTTGATCGGTGGGTTCGAATTCTTTTTCAACTCCCCAATGAACCGTGGCAACTCGAATGCCGACGGTATCTTTATGACCTTGCGACAACGCCTTCACCCTTTTGCGCCAAGAATCCGTTAGCATGGCCACTCCCGGCCGCATCCAGCCCGCGCCAAAACATCCCGGCGGTGTGTCGCAAAAACCATTCAAGGCAACGCTCAAATCACCCGCGGAAACAAAAACGCTTCGCCAGGCGTCATCGTTGTCCTTGCCCGCTCCCAAGGCAACCAATCCCGCCTTCTTGGCGTAAGCGATGGTGTCTAATAGCGCGTCTTTACCGTAATCACCGGCATGATTGTTTGCCAAATTCACGCCATCAAAACCGGCGGCACTGATAATTTGAACAACTGCGGGCGGCGCCCGAAAAGTAAACTCTTTATCTCTCTGCTTTCCTCGCTCAGATACACATCCTTCTAAATTGGCAAAAGCAAAATCCGCGGAAGAAACCAAGGGGCGGATGCCGTCAAAAATACGCTTTAAGCTGTCTCCGGGATAGAGCTCTAATAGTCTGGGCGAAAATATAATGTCACCCGCGGCAACAATGGTGGCAAGGTTTTCCGCTCTCACCAATGGCGGACTTTGAACCTTCGCGGCCGAATCCTTAACCAAATCCTGGCGAATAAACATCCCGTCACGCATTAACAGGGCGGATGGCATTTCTTTTAAAACTACCGCGGCAGAACTTAAACTAAGCACGTGGGAGGTTATCGAAACATAGACAATACCGTCAACAACAAAACCTTTATTTTCGGCAGCGTGGGCCATAGAAACAAAAAGAAATAAAACGCGCAGAGCTAACTTCATCTATTTTTTCAGTAGAGATAAAAGAGGGCGAAATGCTTTTTGTTCTTCAACGCGTTCTCGGTGATACTTACCCCGCTTCCAATACACTCGATATGCTTTCTTTCCCGGCATAGAGGTAATAATTCTGTATTGACCATCAACGACCTCTAGAGCCGCGCAATCTTCCAAAGCAACCGCGACACCATTCACCTTTTTCATCATTGTTTTAAGAGAAGCCTGCCTGTGACGCTCACTGTCATAATGAGGACAACAAAGAGCGTCAATCCATCCCAAGCCGGAAACACGAATTAAAGTTTTGTCATGAGGGCCCTTTTGCCGAGAATCGCTATTGCCGTGTTTAAACCAGCAAATAGCGCCGGCGCTGGGCCCCGCGAAAACCGCGCCGTGGCGCCTAGCGGCGAGCAACATCTTGTCCACTCCCAATCTGCGCCACAAAGTCATCATCTTAAGCGTATTGCCGCCTCCCACGTAAAGAATATCGGAACTGAGAATTTTATTTCGAATCACTGCCTTGGAAGGATTTTCTAAGACCAAGCGCAAAATATCGACCCGGCATCCCAAAGTACCGCCGAAGTGTTTTTGAATCAGATCGCAATACCCCTGATCATCATCGGTTGCGGTTGGAATAAAAAGTAGTCTCGGCTCTTTCTTGCCGGTTAAACGAATAATCTCTCGATCAATAAGCGTTGTTTGGACCTTAACGCCAAAGCGGCCAATGGAGCCGCCACCAATGGCGACAACCTCGGAAATCATCGTGCCAGCGCCGCCAGCAGGGTCTTAAGGGATTCGGATTCCTTGGGAAATTCTTTCTTATTTTTGGCAATACTCTCTCGAAGAACTTGGACGGCATCGCTTTTGCGATTAAGATCAATCAAAATCTTCGCTCGCATTTTAGCTACGGCGACACAGTTTGCCCCGTAACAGAGTTGGCTCGCCTTCTCTGCCAAAGGTAAAGCTTGGGCGGGGTCTTTTTGCTCATAGAGATACTTGGCGTAGCGATGAGCGTATACGTAATCTGAGGAATACGCGGCGATGAGTTTAGGGTACAACAAGCGCAGGCGTGAATCGGCTTTCGCTAATTCCAGGAAATAGCGCAGATTGTCATCGTGGTTTCTATCTTGGCCGACCTTCAAACCATCCTGATCGAGAAGGCTAATCGTGTCTTCAAACAGCTTGGTTTTCTTGTCTTCCAGGGCCAAGCCGTCATAAACGTCCGCCAGAGTCTCAATGGTAATACGGAAATCAGCGCAACGCTGAGTTGCGGGAACCAAACCTTTCTGACTCACTAGCCTTTCTAAAGCTTTTCTCTCCAAAGTAAGTATCGAGAAACGCTCCTCTTTGGATAAGCCGTCCAATAATTTGGCCCCATCGGAAATATCGTAGGCTAAATCACAAGAAGACTCCAGGACAAGCAATTGCCGTAAAGCATCCAAAGCCTTCGCCCGGTCATGTTCCGCGGCGGCTAGCCGCCGTTTTAATATCTCCACCGCGTTTTTAGGCTCACGCGGAACCGTCGCTTTTACAAGCCGATCCAGCTGATTCAGAAAATCGCTCAACGTTTGCTCCCCAATAATACGTCCCAATACATCCCCGCTCGAGCTAATAACAACGTAGCTTGGCAAAGCGTTTACTTGATACTTGGCTTTAAGCGCGTGCCCCTGCACGCTATCCACATCAACCCTAAGCAAAACTAGCGAACGCGAAGCCGCCTTGAACGCATCGGTATTTAAAACATGCTGATCCATGTAATAGCAGGAATAGCACCAAGGAGCGGAAAAATCGACTACCATTGGCTTACTCGATGCTCGCGACACCTTCAAAGCTTCGGGCATGTTTTGATGCCACGGCAATTCGCCGGCAAACGCCATTGAGCAAACTACTAAAAGACAACGGATCAGGTTCATGCCAACTGCCTATGCTTGTAGTTAACTAGGACACTCTGACCGGCTAAGGCACTCTCGGACTCACAGGTCACGCGATAGCCATCGACAGCGTCAACCTGCTGTAATCCATCGATATGCATTTTCTTTGTTTTAAAATCCGCGTTTTCTTTAATTTTACTTTTGGCCTCATCAAAATCCCGCGCAACTACAAAATAATTTACATGAGACTCGTAAATACCGCCGGCCACTTCAGAATCATAGAAACCGCAATGCACCAAAAATAGTTTCATAAAAACAACCCTCCTGTTAATATCTACGCAACAGCGGCATGAGCGTTTAGCGCGAAACGAGCGTCCCAATGCCTTGGTGTTTTGCCCATCGCCAATTCAGCCGCCATTTGACCAGTCAATGGCCCCATCTTAAAACCATGGCCGGAGCAGGGCGAAGCGATGACCACGTTACCTACACGGTCGATTATAAAATCTTCGTTGACCGTATTGGTATAGAGACAAACCCTGCTTTCCAAAACCTTGCTCTCTGCCAATTCCGGAATATAAATATTCAGAAAATCATAACAGCCGTCAATAAACTTCTGCTCCACATTTTCTTTGAAAACCGTTCCTTTAATAACTTCCGCTTTGTTATGGTTGGATATTTTAACCGCGCCCGTATCATGAAGCGGCAACACATAGAATCCTTCTCGAAAACTAACGAGTACCGGGAATCGCTCGGGAGAAAATCGCTTCGAATTTTTCGGTTTTAGGTAGACCGTCTGTTGTCTGGTTATAAAAGTTTTACTTTCTAAATCAGAAAAAAGATGAGCGTTTGAATAGCCGGCGGCTAGAATGATCGCTTTCTTGGCAACGACAGGACCCCGGCCGGTTTGAGTGGTATTGCCCGGTTTTTCGACCCCGGTATCTTCCCAAACCTCCACACCCCGGGCTTTGGCCAATAATCCAATAGTCCGAACTGCCAATTGCGCCTTAAGCATTCCGGCTTCGTGATCCAAGACAGCGTGGTCATAAAAATTATTCTTTGCTAGGGGATAGCGCCGGCAAATCTGATCTTGACCCAGAAAGTCGCAACCCAATTTAGATTCTTCAAGTGTTTTGGCGCTATCTCGCGCCCAAGAATGCTCCCCCATGCCTAATCCCAAAACACCGCATCGCGTGTACAGTTTCCGGCCGGATACAGCCTCTATTTCTCGCCATATTTTCAAAGACTCGGCGCATAGTTTGGTCATAAGACGGTCCGATCCATAAGCGTGCCGGAAAACCTTGGAGTAATCGCCTGAACTGGATATGGGATTGGGCGCGCCGATCTTATCGCGCTCAATGAGCAAAACCTCTCGCCCTTCTTTAGCAAGAGCTAAGGCCGCGCTTACACCAACAATGCCCCCTCCAATGACAATGTAATCTTTGGAAACCATGCAGGTAAGTTTATCTGATCTTATCGGGCGTTGGTAGCGGCGGAGCGGCGGTGTTTTAAAAATTCGATAACCACGGGCATGACAGAAATCAAGATGATAACCAGAATTACCAAAGAGAAATTGTGTTTAACCATTGGCA
>Ga0209515_10007683_pt1 | contig 12926 bp, 12 predicted proteins | sample Subgroupgradi54m_FD_187454 | JGI IMG/M metagenome (GOLD analysis project Ga0209515, IMG submission 187454) | Subsurface groundwater microbial communities from S. Glens Falls, New York, USA - GMW60B uncontaminated upgradient, 5.4 m (SPAdes)... ... | reverse complement strand
TCCAAGGTGGCTTATCGGTACGATCCGACGGCTTGGAAGGCTTTCCTGGCTTTGGTGGCCCCGGCCGGCTCTTAGTAAGAAGCCTCTTTTTTTCGTAAGCTCATGAGGACTCGCAGCGAGAGGCAAAGGATGATCAATTCCCCGCGTTTGTTGCGGTCACGGCTAGGAGCGAAGTCTTTGCCGACGCTCAAGGATTGTTCCCAAGCCTCGCCGCATTCCAGTCGAGAGCCAAGGCGCTGCGCGCGAGTTCCGCGCGCCTGAACGTTTGGCGCGGCCAGGAGGCCGCAGCCTTCGTTTCGCCTCGTTACGAGGTCGATCCATTCAACCGCGCGGTGCTGTCGTGGAATACCACGGGAGACGCGCTCTTTGAACTCGAAGTCGACGGGCGCTGGCATATCATGGGACAGTGGAGCGCCGAGCCGCGCAGCGTGAAAACGGGGGATGTCGATGTCGACACCCTGGTCTTGAAAGTGCCGGCCCGATCGTTCCGCTTTCGCGTCACTCCTCAGAAGGGAGCGATGGTGACGCTCGTGGCGATCGCGCATTGGACGCAAGGCGAGAAGAATTCGCTGACGAACGCGCCTTCAGCCGCGTGGGGAAAGACGTTGTCCGTGCCCCTGCGCTCCCAATCCGAAGGTGGCATTGAGACGGCGCGCATCTGTAGTCCGACTGCGCTTTCCATGGTGCTGGAATCCTACGGCATCAACAAGCCCACCAAGGAGGTCGCGCTGGGCGTCTACGACCGAGCCGAGAAGATCTATGGAAACTGGCCCTTTAACACCGCCTACGCGCACCAGGTCAGCGGCCTGGAGAGCTACATCCAGCGCTTCATGGGCCTGGAGGATCTCGAGCGGGAGATCGCCGAGGGGCGCCCGGTCATCATCTCGGTCAAGTGGCGGGACGGTGACCTCGACAACGCGCCGATTGCCAAGACCGACGGTCACGTGCTGGTCGTCGTGGGCTTTACCGCGGAAGGCGACGTCATCGTCAACGACCCGGCCGCAAGGTCCGGCGGCGTGCGCCGCGTCTACAAGCGCGAGCAGGTCTACAAGATCTGGCTTGAGCGCGCCTCGGGCGTCGCCTACATCCTTTCGAGTTCGGGAGTTGAATGGTCGCTTGTATCGGGGATACATGTTCGCGGGGTTTTCAAGAGGTCGGGATGCTCCGGACATCCGTTCCCGCCGTCCTGGCAGTGCAACGCGGCTGCCTACGGGGCGCAGAAGTCGACGGCCTGCGCCGGGCTCATATCGTGAGTGAAGCATGAGCCCACGCCATTGTCGCCCACACAGGTGGCCCAGTGTCCTTGCTCTGCCATGACCTTCCTGTAACATCGCAAAGGGGCCCCATCAAACGCCCCTCGGCAAAGCCTCCTGGCTTGCCCCATGCTCAATTCATGGGTGAAACAAGAGCCTGAGCTGGCGCCTGAACCGGATTCTTGGTCGGAGCCGGTGACGTACGGCCGCCACTCACCGATGCTCGTGGCCTCATTCAGGCAATCAGCGGGGCTAATAGGAGGGCCTGCTGGTCTCCGCTCCTGGGGCTTCTCGCCCTTGCAATATTTTTCGTTGACGCTGGGGGCATTTTCCGGATCGGCAATTGCGTAACAACGATAGTACCCATCTTGTCCAGTTTGCCATTCGAATCCGTCGGCGATGTCATGGCAATGCTGCGGATTGACGGCCAGCGCACCTTCCGGATCATCGATTGCGAAACAATGAGTGTCTCCATCGCTTCCGATTAGCCATTCATATCCCCGGGCACGGCGAGCCTTCCGGCGTCTTCCGCCGGATACTAGGACCGCGTGCACAGGCTTAATCTGCGCGGCCGAGGCCGTAGCCTCGGGGCCGGCCTCTTTCTGGAGTCGCTCGAGCGTTGTCTGGGACATCGCGGGGCCGATCATCAGAGCCGCGCCGAGCGCGATCGCCGTCATCTTCACTGTCTTGTTCATTTCCGGGTTCCTCCCCTGTCAGCCCTGATGTTAGTTTAGCGGCCGCTCCGTTTGCTTGCCTGAGCATTCGGTCCCATCCCGGCTAATATAAAAGGCCTAACTTTTTTACCCGTAAGGCCCAGGGTCTGGCAGTGTAGCCTGAGATGAGATTGGGAGCACCTCAGAGACCATCCGAACCGTCGTCAATAAAGAAGGCCGCCTTGATGAGGGAGAGCGCGCCGTCATGGAGCGCCACCCGGAGGTGGGCGCCGCCATCATTTCATTGGACCTCTCTTTGGACCCCGTGAGCCGCCGAGTCGGCACGCGGGTGACCCTCAACCATCACGAGACCATGGACGGCGCGGGCTACCCGCGGCAGTTGAAGGGCGGCGATATTCCTCTGGAGTCGCGGATTACCAGCATCGCCGACTGCTACGACGCCTTGATGGAGAACCGCCCCTATCGCGCCGGCATGAGTTCGGCCGAGGCCGTGGCTATCATGTCCAAGGTGGCTTATCGGTACGATCCGACGGCTTGGAAGGCTTTCCTGGCTTTGGTGGCCCCGGCCGGCTCTTAGTAAGAAGCCTCAAGGGGAGGGGCGAAGAAATCGGCGTTGGGGCCGCCGGCGAAATACTCCAGCCAGCCCGAAGAATCGACTCAGTTCACGGCCTGTCCCGGTCGCGCGGGACGGCCGTGTCGATTCCCTTAAGAAATCCGCGCATTTTCTTCAGCGGGCGCACGGGGATTAGTTCGATGCGGTTTTCATACTGAAGGACCTGCATATTTTCGCCGGGGCGAAGGCCCATCGACACCCGCACCGCCTCTGGGATCACGACTTGATACTTGGGGGATACGCGCACGGTCTGCATAAATCCTCCTATCGATACACCACCTGTAATACTACAACAGGATCGATGGTTAAAATCAGCGGGCGCGTAAACACCCTGTCAAGCGTAACACCCTGCCGGAACTAAGGGACTCGTGCCGATTATTTCTTCACGGGCGGCGGGAAGCGGTACTCGATCTCGCCTTTCTTGATGTAGCCGAGCTCGCGGCGGGCGAGGCGCTCGACGGGACCGTCGCCGGAGCGCAGGGCCTTGAGGCGGCCGTCGAGCTCTTGTTCTTCGCGCTGAAGCGCGAGAATTTCCATATTGAGCCGGCGCAGCTCGAGCCAGTTCCGCGTCAACGAGCGAAAGCCGCCGTTGCCGAAGAACACGAAGAGCAGCAGGCCCCCAGACAGCAGGCGGCCCCAGTGCGCGCGAACGAAATCGAACGCGCGCCGGGCCCGGTCCTTCACCGCGCTCCCACGCTCGCGGCGAACGCCGTGCCGCCCGCGTAGGAGGCTTTGCCGCCGAGCTCCGACTCGATCTGCAGAAGACGGTTGTACTTGGCCAGCCGTTCCGAGCGGCAGGGCGCGCCGGTCTTGATGGCGCCCGCATTGACCGCGACGGCAAGATCTGCGATGAACGCGTCCTCGGTCTCGCCGGAACGGTGGGAGATGACCGTCGAGAAGCCGGCTTTCTGAGCATCGGTGACGGCCGTCACGGTCTCGGTGAGCGTGCCGATCTGGTTGAGCTTGATGAGGATGGCGTTGGCCGACTTCTCCTTGATGCCGCGGGCGAGGCGCTCGGGATTGGTCACGAACAGGTCGTCGCCGATCAGGCGCAGGTTGTCGCCCAGCTTGGCGGTCATCGCCTTCCAGCCCGCCCAGTCGTCTTCGGCGAGCGGATCCTCGATCGAGACGATGTTGTACTTCGCGGCCCAGGACGCATAGACCTCCGAAATCTCCGCCGACGTCAGGGACTTGCCCTCGAGGACGTACTTGCCGTCCTTGTAGTACTCGCTCGCCGCGCAGTCGAGGGCAAGACGGACCTTGCCCTGATAGCCGCCTTCGGCGATCACCGCGGCAAGAATCTCAAGCACCTCGAGATGGGTCTTGAGCCGGGGAGCGAAGCCGCCCTCGTCGCCGACCGCGGTGGTCATCTTCATCGCGGCGAGCTTCTTCTTGAGAATCTGATAGATCTCGGCGCCATATCGAAGCCCGTCGTGAAACGACGGCGCCTCGGTCGGCACGATCATGAACTCCTGCACGTCGAGGCCCGAGTCGGCGTGCTTGCCGCCGTTGATCACGTTGAGCATGGGCGCGGGAAGCAGGAAATCTTTCGCCGGCGCGTCGTACGTCTTGCGGAGCCACGCGTAGAGCGGAAGCTTCGCCGAGACGGCCTGCGCGCGCACCGACGCGAGTGACACGGCGAGAATCGCGTTCGCGCCGAGGCGGCCCTTGTTCGGCGTCCCATCAGCCGCGATCAGCTTGGCGTCGAGCGCCGCCTGATTGGCGGCGTCAAGGCCCTTGACGGCCTGCGCGAGCTCGCCGTTCACGCTCGAGACGGCTTTGAGCACCCCCTTGCCGAGGTAGCGCGACTTGTCGCCGTCTCTGAGTTCGACGGCCTCGTGTTCTCCCGTCGACGCGCCGCTGGGCACGCCCGCGGAGCCCTCGCAGCCGTCCGCCAAAACGACGGTCGCGGACACGGTCGGCAAGCCCCGGCTGTCGAGAATCTCCAGCGCGCGGACGGATTCGATTTTAGCCATATCTAGGCCTCCACCCTTCGGGTTCCGGCACAGATGCTCGAAGGAATATGCCTTAGCATCTAGAATTTCCCCTGGAGCAGTTTTTTACCGGCGTTAATCATCTCGGCCAGGCGCTTGGGCGTGTGCGCCTCGGCGTACACGCGGAACACCGGCTCGGTGCCGGAGCTGCGCAGGCCGAGCCAGGAGCCGTCGCGCAGGATGAACTTGAAGCCGTCGCTTTGGTCGACGCGCCACACGGAGGCGCCGGCCAGGTTGAGCGGCGGCTTGACCTTGAGGCGGCTCTCGAGCTCGATGATGTCGCGCAAGCGCTCCATTTTGTAGTTGAGGCGACTGCCGTGGAAAGCGCCGAGCTTCTTGAACAGCCGGTCGCGTATGACCGCCAGCGGCTTCTTCTCGAACGCGACGAGCTCGAGCATCAGGACGCAGGCGAGGATTCCGTCCTTCTCGGGCACATGTCCCCGAATGGACAGCCCCCCGGACTCCTCTCCCGCGAGCAGGAACGACCCCGAGCGCAGCAGCTCGCCCAAATATTTGAAGCCGACCGGCGTCTCGCGCGTCTCCGAGCCGTGGAACTTGGCCACGGCGTCGATGAAGTGCGAGGTCATGACCGAGCGCGCCGCCTTGCCCTTCAGGCCGCGGTTGACCACGAGGTGCTCATAAGCGAGCGCGATGACTTCGTTCGGCTGGATCCAGATCCCGCCCGCGTCGATGATTCCGAAACGGTCTCCGTCGCCGTCACAGGCAAGACCAAGGGACAACCGCTGTTTCTTGACCTGTTCCGCGAGGCCCGAGGTCGACTCGGGTGTCGGCTCGGGCGAGATGCCGCCCAGGAGCACGTCGCGGTCTTCGTTGCGCGCGAAGACCTGCACGCCCAGGCGCTCCTCCAGAAACGAGCGCAGGTACAGCCGCGCGGAGCCGTGCATCGCGTCGACGCCGACCTTGAGCTTCGCCTTCTTGATCGCCTTGACGTCGACGAGGCTCTCGAGATGGTCGAAATAGGACTTGCGGAAGTCCACCTTATCGGTCCAGGCTTCCCGAGCCGAGCGCTCGTCGGTCATCGTCTTGACGGCGTGATCGCCGAGCAGTTCGATGCGGCGCTCGAGGTCGTTGGTCACGGCCGGCGAGGCCGAGCCGCCCCAGTAGGGCATCCACTTGAAGCCGTTGTACTGCGCGGGGTTGTGCGAGGCGGTGATCATCACTCCGCCCACGCCCTTGTTGGCGAGCACGGCCCAGGCGACGGCGGGAGTCGGCAGATCAGTAGAAGAGAGCATCGTGCGGATGCCGTCGTTGGCGAATACCGCGGCGACCTCGTGCGCGAAATCCTCCGACTGGAAGCGGGTGTCGTAGCCCACGATGATGGTCGGCACGCGCGAAGGCGCCACCCCCGCCAGGAACTGGCGATAATCGTCGCTGTTGTAGCCGACCTCGGGGCTCTCCTTCACGCAGCCCGCGACGCTGTGCGCGACCTTGCGGACGTTTTGAAACGTGAAGTCGTCCGAAACGACGCCCCGCCATCCCGAAGTGCCGAATCTGATCATTGAGCCCCTTGCGCCCGGCAATCGCCGGGCGGCATATTAGGATAAGCGCGGTCAAAGGTCAACCCCTCATCTCCGACAACGGGGCTAGGCCTTTAGACCTATTGACATCTAGGCCCTTAGCCCTATGGCGCATATTGCAGTCCGGGGCTATGCTGTGAAGGTCGCAAGAAAGACGGGAGAACTTGCATGAACTTCAAAACCCCCCTCGCCGCGGCCCTCCTGATGGCGGCTTCGGCCGCGCAGGCCGGCCCCGCCGCCACCACGATCGGCGGCTTCACCCCCGCCGCGAACCCCTTCTCCCTCGGCGCCGCGGCCGCCGACGACATGATCTTCAAGTGCAGCACCCCGCCCTACATCGCGTGCACGACCGCGCAGATCAATCAACGCGAGCTCATCCGGGAAACGCGCGTGTGCCCCGCTCCCGCGAGCCAGGCCTGCGTGAATTACCTCATGACGTCCGTCGATGCGGACCCCGTCCAGTTCCTCGGCAACCAGGCCAATCCCACCACGGCCGCCGAAGAGTTCTTCAAGAAGTGCGACACCATCCCCTATCGCCCTTGCACCAACGCCGAACTGGCGCAGAAACAGGCTTGGGAAGCGGAGCAGAAGGCGGCCAAGGAATGGGAAGACAGTCACCAAATGATCCCTCCGACCAAGCTCGATTCCAACGGCAACGGCTACGGCATCGAAGGCGGCCTCGTCGGCCCGCCCCTGCCCCCCGGCTTCTACGACAAGCAGGACAAGGAAGCTCTCGCCATGGCGCGCGCGGATATCGGAAAGAACGGCGTGAAGGATGTCATCGACCTCGGCGGCGGCAAACTCGCGATGATGATGGACGACGGCACCGTCGGAATGTGCTCGCGCAGCCAATGCGATCGGCCCGTGCCCGCGAGTCAAACCAAGGATCCCCGGATCGCCGCGTGGGTCGCCGACAACAAGATGAACGACGGCTCTTCCGGCGGCGGACAGCCGAACACTCCCGTCAGCCTGACCAACGCCGGCCGCACCGGCAACCCCGCCGACGCGCCTCCCAGCACGCCCACCGACACCGCTCCCCCCGGCGCGCCGCCGGGCGCTACCGCGCGCAGCACCGGCGCCGAGTTCGCCGCCGATCAGGCCGCCATCACCGGCGGTCGCTCCGGCGATGCCTCGGGCGGAACTGCGGGCGCCGTCGCCGCGGGAGACAACCAGCCGGTCATAAAGGTGGACGGCAACAAAGTTTTGACCGAGAACGCCAAGGGCTTCACCTACACCAAGATCGCCGACGCCGAGAAGAAGAGTATCGGCATCATCAAAGGCGGCGCTGCGACCTTCAACCCCGCCCCGCAGAACGGCAGGCCCGAAGACCCTCCCGTCGACGAGAAATACCTGGGCAAGATTCAAGCCGCCGCGAACCAATAGGTCCATGGTCCTAGGCCCTCCCGGGCCCTTGGACCGTTGATCGGCCCGCTCCTTCCCGCTATCCTCATAGCGGGAACGGACATGAAGACCAAACGAACGGCGCTGATCGCGGCGATGACCATGCTGGCGGCCCTGTCCACCGCCGCCGAAACGGCCGCTCCGACGCTCGCTCAGGATCCCCTGATGAAGCAGATCATGAGCCGGCAACTCACTCAGATCGCCGGCGGCGTCACCGGCGCCGTGCGCATCGGCTCCGGACAGGCGATCCCCTTGAGCCTCATCGACCCGCTCGCCCCCCTCAAGCCCGTCGAAGGCCTCGCCGAAAAGCCCGTCAAATCCAAGGCGCGGCCGCGCAAGCTCCGCCGCGCCGATGAGCAGCTCAAGAAGATGTCCGACGATGAGCGCCGCGCCGACTGGGCCGGCCACAAGTAGAATAGTCCGCATGCCTTCCATCGACAAATACGCGCTGTACGCCTCGTCCGTGCAGCAGCCGGATGTCGATGTCCGGTTTTTCCGGGAGCTGTACCGGGAACTCAGGGGCCGCGCGCCAAAACTTCTGAGAGAAGACTTTTGCGGGAGCTTCGGGGTGTGCTGCGAGTGGGTGAAGCTCGGAGCGGACTACCGCGCATACGGACGAGACCTCGGAGTCGCGCCGGTTGAATACGGGACCAGGAACTTTCTGGCCAAATTGACCGATGAACAGCGTGAACGGGTCGCCGTCGAGCGCAAAGACGTCCTCGCGCCCGGCGGGCCGAAAAGCGATCTGATCATGGCGATGAACTTCTCCTACTTCATCTTCAAGAAACGCGAGGCGCTCAAGGCCTACTTCGCGAACTGCTTTAAAAACCTCCGGCGCGACGGCGTGCTCGCGGTGGACTGTTTCGGCGGCGGAGGCGTCCACCGTGCGAACACGGAGCGGACCGTTCACCCCCGCTTCGTCTACTACTGGGAACAGCTCGACTACGATCCGGTCTACAACACGGCCCGTTGCGCGCTGCACTTCAAGCCCAAAGGCGGCAGAAAAATAAAAAACGTTTTCACCTACGACTGGCGCGTCTGGACGATCGCGGAGATCCGCGAACTGCTGGCCGAGGCGGGCTTTCGCCGCTCGCACGTCTACTGGGAAGGCGACGACGGGAAGCACGGCAACGGCAAGTTCGCCCGCGACGAGAACGGCGGCCGTGAAGAGATCTGGATCGCGATGATCCTGGCCGAAAAATAACCCCGACCACCCCCCCCCGAGTGTTTCCGGAAACAGTTAGTTTCTTTCGCGCGCCTCAGGCGTGTCGATGCGCGACAGGGCCAGGGCTGCGGCGTAGCGGACGTCCTCGCTGCGGTCCTTCAAAGCCTTCGTGAGAAGCGGCACGACGCTGTCGTGCGCCGCGCCGATGTTGCCGAGCGCCAGGCTGGCGCTGGCGCGCACGCGCGCGCTGCGGTCGTTCAGCGCGGCCATCAAAGCGGGGACCGCGGGCGCGGCCTTCGCCCCGAGATGACCCAGGTCGTCGGCGGCGCGCGCGCGGGCATCGCCCCGCTTGAGGGCGCCGAGCAGCGCCGGCAGCGCGTCGTGCGCGGCCTTCTTTCCGCCCGCGTCCTTCATGAGCGCGCCCGGCGCGGTGACCTCGTGCTCGCGCGGGATGAGGCCGACGGCCATGGGCAGGTTCTCCGGCGCGGCCGTGCTCCGGCCGCGCAGCGCGAGGACGACGCCGGGGCGCGGGGCGGTCGCCGTCGAGGCATCGAGGATGGCGTCGAGCTCGATGTGGCGCTGGAACTTCGTCGGCTCCGGGAGGGACTCCGCCGGCCGCGCCGGCTTAACGGCTGGAGCGGGAGCGGACGGCGGCACCGGATCGCGCGTCACGACGACTTCGTCGCGCTCCTCGACGGCGGGAAGCCGGTCCGGCGCGGGCATCGACGGCGGCGGCGCGGCGATTCTCGCCGGTCGTTGCGCGCGCGTCCAAGAGGCGCGCCCGGGAGCGGCCTGGTCCTGGCAGGCGTTGACATTCTTGCCGCTCGCGTCGAAGATCCAGCTCAAGGCCTTCGCCTCTTCTCCCTCGGGACCGAGACTGCCCAGGTTGTGCAAGATCATCAGGCGCACGACGGGACAGGGCTCGTGCTTGATCAGTCTGTTCAAGATCGGCACCCTTTCGGCGCCGCGCGAACCGAGGGCGTGGACGGCCGTCATGCGCACCTGCCAGTCGCCGTCGTCCGTGGCGAGGGCAAGCCCGGCCAGCCCCTCCGACTGCATGTATTCAAGTTCGTGCACGGCATGGATGCGCGCGTTCCAATCATCCGTTTCGAGTTGCACGAGGATCGCGGCCAGGTTGCGGTTGGCAACAGCAGCTTCTTCGAAGCCCCACGCACCGCGCGCGGCGAGAAGGACGAGGCACGCGAGACGAAGAGCGCGGGACACACCCCAGTTTAACCCCTTTGCGCGGAAGGTCAAGAGGCGGCGCACCTGGATATGCATGGTGTGGTCGACCACCCCAGCTAGCGCCAGCCGGGCTTGTCGCGGGCGATCGCCCGGCGCCCCTCGCCGAAGCGGAAGAGGAGCGAGTACTTGAACAGGTCGCCGAGCGCGCCCGACGGGGACCAGGCGAAGTCGATCTCCATCGCGCGCCAGGCCGCGCCGAAGCCGAGCGAGGCGCCGGCGAGGCCGCCAGCGTCGGAGCGGCCGGTGTTGTAGCCGCCGCGTGCCGCGACCGACAGGCCCGCGGCGGGGATCCAGCGCCGCTCGACGCCGAAGCCCAAAGACGGCGCATCCTGCTTGGGAACGTCGAGCTGGGCGGCGAGCAGCCAGCCCGCGCGCGGCCGATAAGATCCGCCCGCGTAATAGACCGTCGGGAGCGGATCGGCGGCCATCGCATAGCGCAGGCTGCCGCCGAAGCCGCGCACGCCGGCGCCCGCCGAGCCGCGCTCGCCTTTGTAGAGGACGCCGCCGTCCCAGGTCAGCGCGGTCGCGCGCGCGGTGTCGAGAGCGGAGTCCACGAATTTCGCGGTGCCGCCGAAAGCCATATTCGTTCCCGGCGCGTTCCAGCCGTAGGACAGGGCATAAGCACGATCCGACGATGCGAAGGTGCCGCTGGGCGCATCGGTCTCCACGAGGCCGCGGCGCTCGATGCCCGACGCGGACAGGCTGTACACCGACAGCGCGGTCACGCCGAAGGCGTTGACGCGATTCGGTGAGTCGCGCCAGGACAAAACCGGGACCGCGAGAATCAACGTTTCATAGGAGAGGCCCGCGAAGCGGGACTCGTGCGCGGCCGCCGCCTCCACGCGCTCGAGGAAGCCCAGGCCCGCCGGATTGTACCAGGCGGCGTAGGTATCGTCGGCGACTCCGCCCAGCGCTTCGCCCATGGCCGCGCCCCGCGCGCCGGGAGCCAGTTTGAGGAATTGCCCCGCCGTCGAGCCCTTGCCCGAGGCCGCGCGCGCGCTACCGGCGAGCGAGCCGATGAGCAGTAAGGCGGCGAGCAATGCGCGCCTCATTTGATCACCGCCATCTTAAAGCTCTTGCGCTGAGAGCCGATCTCGATCAAACCGATGTACAGGCCGCTCGCGACGTCGCGGCCATCGTCGTTGCGCCCGTCCCAGCCCTGGTAGTAGGACTGCCCGGCCGACAGCGTGCCCATGTCGAGCGTGCGGATGAGGCGCCCCGTCGCGTCGAACACGAGCAGCTTGCCCGCGCCCGACAGGTTCGAGGGAACGCCGACGCGGACCATAGTCCCGCGTACAGCGAGCGCGCCCGCGCCGTGGATCGTCGTGACGGTCTTGATCTGCAGATCGAACGGATTCGGAAAATTATAAGCCTCGAGTTCGCCGGTGTGCGCGGCGCCGCCGATGGCCCCCGCCGCGGAATTGAGCAGGACGAAGGTCGAGAAATGGCCGACGTTTACGGTGAGCGAGCGCGCCGTCGTGTCGAGCGCGGTCGCGAGGCCGAGCGCGTCGGGCTGCAAAATATACTGTCCTGAACCCGGGTTGTACCAGTACAGATTGAGCGCCGCGGGATCGGCGACGGCGCTCGAATAGACGACGCTCAGCTGAGCGGGCCGCGCCAAGGTCGCCGGCACGCCGGGCGGCAGCTCGATCTCGTAGAAGTCGCTGAGCGCGGGCATGGTCGCGGGCAAAGCGGCGGCGGCCGCGCGCAGGGCCGCAGGCATCGACGCGGCCGAAACGCCCGCCGTCGTCGACGCACGCCGGAAAATCACCGTCACGCTCGAGGAGGCGTCCACGGAGAACGCGCCGCGGGGCAGGACGACGCGCCCCGCGTCGCCGACGCTGACGAGGACGCCGCCGACCGCGTTGGCCACGACCGCGCGGTGCGCGCCCGTCTCGCCCGTATAGAAGGCGGCGGTCGCCGAGGCGACGAGCTCGCGGGCCGCCGCCGGATCCACGGCGTCGTAGTCGAGCGCCGATGTCGGCGCGCGTGCGCGCAAAGTGAAGCTCGACTCGCCGACACCCGCGTCGTAGGACACGCGCAAGCGGCGGCGGTCCGGCGACAGGCCGGCGCCCGACAGAACGCCCGCGGCGGACACCGTCGTGACGACCAAGGACGCGTCGTTGTCGGAAGGCGTGCGCGCGCGCAGCGCGCGCGAGAAGAGGAATTCCACCGAGGTGCGCGTATTCACTCGGCGCGAACGCACCGAGACCGTCGGCGCGGGCGGGCGCACGATCAGATTGAGAACGCGGGCGTCAGCCGTGCTCGTCAGCACGACGGAGGCGGCCTCGGCGGGAGCGATGGTTTCATCACCGGCGGTAATCGCCAGAACCCTATAGGCGCGGCCCGCGCGCAAACCGCCGATCTTGTAGGCCACGGCCGCGCGCGCCGACGCGTCGCGCGTCACGGAGCCGTAGATGAACTCGGTCAGGTCGGCGGTGACGGCCGCGACCGCGCGCAGCTCGTCGTCGGGCACGGGGGAACCGTCGGGCAGACGCAGCGTGCCCGAAACGGCGCTCCCGCCGCCGAGCGTCAGCACGCCGAGATCGGCGAGTGGACCGGTCACGATCACCGAGAGGGTCAAAGTCGCCTGGCCGGACGCGGTCACCGTGAGGCGGTAGGAGCCGGTCGCCAACGACGGGATCTCGAAGCGGCCGTCGGGCTCGGTGCGCAAGGCCAGGTCGGCCAGGGGATCCTCGGCCGGGGGCACACCCGCGCGCTGTAAGAAAAGCGCCGCGCCCGGCGCCTCGGCGACGGCCCCGCCGAGCGCCGAGAACAGAGGCGCGCCGTCGGAGGAGGCGACGCGACCGGTCGCCGTGGACAGCGCCGGAGCCAAAGCGAAATCGCGCGCCGCCCCGCTCGAGACGTCGAGAGAAGACACGCGCCGCGCGGCGTGCGCGCTTGCGCTCGCCGTGAGGTCGTACCAGCGCACCGCGGGGCTCAAGCCGCGCAGGAGGTAGCGGCCCTGCCCGTCGGCCGTCGCCGCCGGTCCGTCGCGGCGCTCCGCGGGCGCGCCGGAGCGCAGCGACGCCCGCGCCGAAAC
>Ga0209515_10007682_pt1 | contig 12927 bp, 8 predicted proteins | sample Subgroupgradi54m_FD_187454 | JGI IMG/M metagenome (GOLD analysis project Ga0209515, IMG submission 187454) | Subsurface groundwater microbial communities from S. Glens Falls, New York, USA - GMW60B uncontaminated upgradient, 5.4 m (SPAdes)... ... | reverse complement strand
ATATGCCATTAAGTTCATTAATTCAATATAACGATGATCGGTTAATTTTCACAGGTAAAATAGATACTGTTTTTGAGCATAACGATGGGTACCTGATTGTAGACTATAAGACTGATAAAAATTCGGATAAGGCGTCGGAACACAAGAGGCAACTATCAGTGTATAGAAAAATGTATTCAAAATTAAAAAACATTCCAGAAGAGAAGATCACGATTTTCATCATTTTTCTAGCACTAAGAGGAAGCGTGAACACTGGTAAATTTGATAGATTAGTAGAAAAGGAAAAAAGGAATGCCTTTCCCACGTTTGAAGAGCATCTAAGAAAAGTACTCGAATGGAAGCAGAACCCAAGTAAATTCATTCAAGATTTGCTTGACGACCCACATGATGATTTACTGTATAAAGCCATCAAAGAGAAACTGTTACAATCTGTGTCTGTTTGACGTGTAATTTCCGAAGCATTTGTGATTTTGTGGAATCGGATTAGGGTTTTTGGAATGCATAAATTGCAGAGTCATTGTTCGGTACATGCAAGAGGAAAAGACTTACTTGAAGTGGTATCTGAAATAAATGCCAGGACACATTATCCTGTTCATACAGAACATCCTGACTTTTACAAAAAGATTTCAAAAAATATGATCTTAATAACAGAGGGTAAAAAATATAATTTGAGCGCATAATAAATGAATATTCTTCATTTGTTATTGGTGATGATCTTAAATAATCTGAATGCGATATAGCATTAATGAAAGAATCAAAATGTCCAATCTGTGGATTAATACAAGCAACAGAACCTATAAAACAATGGAATTATGGATCTACGAAGGTAAAACGTTATAACTGCAAATGTGGAAAATTATTTAATCAGTATTTTACGTCAAAATCCTCATGGACAATTCCGAGAAAGAAATAGATTCACAGATGATCATTTTATTTTAAAAATCATTGCGTATTGCACATTATTTAATTTCTTGATAAGATTAAGATATAAAATCTATTGTTATTAATTTTAATTTTAATTTATCAAAAGACTCTATGGTGGTTTTTTTGAACATTTCTTTTTCCATTAGAAAATCAGATAGTTTTTTAATCATGTTTCTCCAATTATTATCAGCTTTATACTGTTTCCAAATTTTTCTCAGCATCTGAGTTCTTTTTTTAGTTTTAGGGACTAGCAACAGTTTATTTTTTACAGGTTCCCAGGATTTTTCTACAGAATCATCATTTGGAAACTCGTTTAGATGAGAATCGATCTGCATTTCTATTTCAGTGATCATATTTTTTACAAATTTTGTACTTATGGATTTGCTTAATTCTTTTAATTTTGAGTCCTGGGTTTGACTTAACTCTATTTCTTTATATGTTCGTTCTATATCATCAAGTATTATCTTATTAACATCATAAATTTTCTCAAAAAAATTAGGAATATCTCTCTCTTCTTTTGGTTTGCAGCTTATGAATTCAATTATTTCTGTTTTGTTTTTAATTATCAATCCTGTATTAACGTCATATAAATACCAGAAATGGAAGTCGTTTTGATACTTATAGTACATAAATATGCCAGAAATCGCGTTTTTCTTTAATCCACTATGTACACCATATGGTATTTTATCTAATTCCTCTATTGCTTTATTCTTTAAGAAATCCTTCAAAGGCTGATAAAATCTTTCTCCGCCGCCATAAGCGTCTTTTTCTATTTCATTAAATATCTCTGAATCTTTATTCCTAATTCTTCTAATAATACCAAATACCTTGGGATGAATTTCTTCTCCTAAAATCGTCTGATCTAATCCTATGGAACTATCTATGTCTCTAATCTTATTATGTAAAATTTGGACTAAGCGGAGTAATTCTTCCAGTTCATCTTCTGGAAAAAAATTATAGATAAATATTTTATTGTATGGGGAACCAATTCTGTCAATCCTACCTGATCTTTGGATCATCCTAGTTGGATTCCAATGTAAGTCATAATTTATCAAATACTTAGCTGATTGAAGGTTTTGTCCTTCCGATAAAACATCAGTGCTTAATAAAATATCAATTTGTTTTGATGATAAATCCTCTACAATCTTCTCTCTTTGTTTTGGATTCTTACTTGTCAAACCTGAACTTGAAATTGCTTCAATTTTTAGTTTGGAGAATCTCTTGTCTTTTATTATTTCATGATAAATATAATTCAAAGTATCTGCGTAATAGGTAAATAGTATTATCTGACCATCCTTTGATAAACTTAATAATTTTTCTTTGAGAACATTAAGTTTTGCATCATCAACAGGTTCAATAGTTTTTATTTTCTTAAAAATATCATTTAATAATTTGATGTCTAACTCGATATCTCTAAACAATTCATCAGATTTGTAATGTTTTAGATCAAATTTCTCTAAAACAACTTTTAGATCTTCTTCATCTAATTCTTCATCAACGCTCATCAAGTATTTGAAAAATGTCTGTTTTGTTAACAGTTTTCCAGATTTTAGATGTCTTTCTAATTGTTCTAAAAACCTAATGTGTGTTGAAATGCTCTTTCTGAAGGATTCAACGCTACTTTCCAGCCTCTTAAGCAGTATTGTTCTAAAAATACCCCCTATTCCAATCATACGTCCTAATGCTAATTTTTCTTCCTCTGTTCTGAGCTCATCTTTTCGATATTCTAATATTTTGTAATACGCCATTGTAAGTTTTTCTGTAATTGTGTCAGCGATTTCTTTATACATTCCTTTATAAGATTTGTCCAATTTGTAGTTGATATTTTCTAGAATTCTTTGAGGAAAAATAATTTTTTGTTCTTTAACTTCACCGTTTGGTTGTTCAATAATTATAAATGCATCAGGATAATTTTTAACTATATAATCTCTTGTTCTCCTTATTGAAATTTCATTAAGTAAATCGTTTAGTAACGCAGGATTATCTTTTACTTGTTTAAAAAATTTGAAAAGATCAGGAATGTTTTCTTTAACAAATGTTGATCTATCCATAAAAACAAGAAGCATAATTTGCCAATATAGATCCCACGGGGTATTGTTTATGGGAGTTGCAGTTAAAAATAACATGTAAGGTTTTTTATCACCGTTGGAAATGTTATCATTCACTAAAGTAAAAAAATTTTCCCAGCGATTAGATAAGGGATTTCTAAAATTATGACTTTCATCAACTACGATTAATTCAACATTATCAAATCGTCCTCCTAAAACGCTTTTTGCTTTTTTAATAAAATCTTCTGATGCAATATTCTCTTGCGATAAAATATTTTCTTTGACATCAATTTTTTTCATTTCTTTAGACCACATACCAGTTAATTGAGCAGGACAAATTATCAGAATGTTTTTCCTTTCATAGTATGCAACTTTTTCAAGTATTTTTTTAGCAATCCATGTCTTTCCAAGACCGACTGAATCAGATACTATGCAGCCACCATACTTCTTAAGTCTGGTGTATATTCTAGCAATGGCATCTTCTTGGAATTGTGCGAGATTAACCTTTGTCTCTGGAAGTCCTCTAGGTTCCTCTTTTTTTGCTTCTTCTGATATGTCATCTTTTTGTAGTTCATAGAGTGTTTTAATATAAATTTCATAAGGAGTGTATGGTTTAATCCCAAATCTGGAATCTTCTAATAATTGTATCAATTCATCTTTAAAATCTCTTGATTCTTCCCAGAATTTTTCAAACCATTCTTTCCTAGTATGATCTGCTTGTGATTGTTGTTGCCATGTATTTAATTCACCATATCTGGTTAATCCAGCAGCAGTAAAATTAGATGAACCAATAATTATCAATTTATCAAAAATGTATGCCTTTCCGTGCAAAAATTTTTCAAACAATCTAATTTCTACATTTTTCTTTTTAAGAAATTCTATGAATATTGTTACGGTCTCAGTAGATTCTTTTGTAAGATCAAAACCTTCAATCTCCTTTTTTATCTCTTCTAATAGGACATCTCCTAAAGTAGTTTCGTCCATGATTTCTGGAGTTTTTCCTAGTAAAAGTCTGAACTTTTTAACACCATTTAGATTATCCTTTACCATTGCAAAAGCCTGGATATTGAAGAAAGCTGTGGCTATGTCAAAATTTGTTTCAGGGTTTTGTTTAAGAACTGCATTCAAAAAACTAACTAGTTTGTTTCCATCACTATTATCTATGATTTCTTTTGGAATAAACATGTTAATCTTTCTCTAAACTTCTTGCCTTTTCTAATCTTTGTTTAACCAGCTCACATATTCCCCAATAAACTTCATTTCTTTCTATAGCTGTAAGACCAATCTCATCAAAAATTATCTTATCAAGTGCAGCTCGATCATGAATAGGTTTTGGTTCTTGTTCACGAATAGGTTTTGATGCTTCAATTCCTAATTCTTCAAAAACAGAGAGAGGTTTTCTATTGCCTAAGGACTCCAATTTTGCTATCAAAGACTCCAACTTATCTGTAGTCAGGGTTCGTATATCGAAAGTAATAGTCCTTTTTGCATCACTTGCTTCAAATTTTAATGCCCCCTCACCTAAATTTGATCGTCCAAAAATCATAATTAAAAAAATTTGAAGAGACGAGTTTAATGATGCTGCTAGTACTTTGGAGTTTATTTCCTTTTTAGGAAAAATTCTATGGAATGATCTATCACTTACAAAGGAGATATTCGAATATGGGCAATAACAACGATCGTTTGCTACATATTGCATGAAAAGTGTTGTAGGCAGAAGATTTTGTTCTGGAATGGTATACCAGAATTTCCTATTTTTAACACTTTCAACTTTTGGCCAGGGTATTCCAGCTTCTGTTTTTTGTCTTTTACGTGTAACTTGTTTTTCACCCCATTCAATATATGCTAAAACCGTGCTACTTTTTGATTTGATTTCTTGTTTTGATAGAGAAGGAATCGATAAAACAAAATTGCCTTTCGTATTTTTTACAAGTAACATTGTAACCACATCAGAATTTCGAATAAGCGGTTTCAGATAAGATTTTTCAATACCATATTTTTTAATCAATTCTTCATTCAAATAAAAGAAATCATTGATTCCAGAATAACAACCAGGTAGTATTTCTGCAATAGTGTTAAGCTCTACAAATTTACTTTTTCCTTTTTGAAGAATTGTATAAAAAATATCCGGGGCTCGGAGGTATTTACTTCCCCATTTGTTTTCAACATACATTCCTTTCTTAAATTGTCCTTTTTTTTCATCATAATTTTCTGGATATTCCCAACCCTCTTCTAATAAACTCTCTTGCATTACTGGAAAAACTCTATAATCATTTGTATTAACCACATTTTTAACAGATTCAGCAAGGGATCCAGATGTTTTTCCTATTTTGATTGTTTCAATATCAATAAGAGTCTTGGTTGATAAAATTTCTTCAAGTGATTTTTTAAACATGATAAACTTAGCTGTGTGATTAAGCATTAACCATTCGGTACCCCCCATAACTCGAAATCCAGCAATGCTTTCTTCATGGAATTTAGGTGCACCAAGAAGGGCAATTATGGTATTAACATCAGCGTGCTCAAAACTTCTTTTTGGACTATCATAAATTGCAATGATTGAAACGTATTTCAACAAAAATTCTTGTAAAGATTTTCCATAGTTTACATCTAACCATGAGTTAGAAGAAATGAAGCATAACGTACCTTTTTGATTTAGTAAACCTAAACCATGAAAATAAAAATAAAGATAATAATCACTCATTTTACTTATGCTGTTCATAACAGAAAACTGAGTTTGAACTGATTTAATCAGCTTTTGCTTATACTCAAGTCTATTTGCTGTAGTAACTTCGGATTTTATTTTATTTGGAGGAGAAATCATTCCTTCTTTAACATAAGGAGGATTTCCTATTACAATATCAAACCCATTCTTATCACTAAAGATTTCTGCAAAATCAATATCCCACACAAATGGTTTTTTTTCAGGATCACTTATGTGATGTTTTATTTTGTTAAGATTTTTAATTTCATCATAATGTTGTTCGATTGTCTTTTCTCTTTTGGTGATGATTTCTTTTTCTTTGAGATGAATTTCTGTTTCTAGATTTGTTTCCCCTGATAATGTAGTTTGTTTTCCAAATACCTTTAAATTATTTGTTAGAATTTTGATCTCATGTTTTAGATATTCGATTCTTTGATTAATGATTTCTTCAAAAAGTCTAATTTCCTCATTTACCACTTCTTCTGGAGTTTTAAATTTAGCTGTTGGAGAGTTTTCAAAATATTTTCTTTTTTCTTGTTTTAGATTATCTAATTTCTTTTTCAGTACTTCGTCTAAATCATTATCTCTTATGTTAAAACTGATTCCGCCTATTTCTTGTACTAAAGAGTCACCCACCCTTAGATTAAGATTGAGATTTGGTAGTAAAGGATGTTTTTTCAATTCGCCTTTTTTGAACTCAGTTTCAACAATCAACTGCAACCAAAGTCTTAATTCTGCAGTATGGATTGCCCATGGCATGACATCTACACCATAAAGCGAGTATTGAATAATTTTATTTTTTAGTTCAAAATCAGTTAAATCTCTTTTTATGTGTGAATATACTATTTTGTAAATTTCTGTAAGAACATTCAATAATCCTACCAAGAATGCACCAGATCCACAGGCAGGATCGACCGCAGATAAGTTGTCAAGTACATCTTCTAATTGATGCCATGTCTTTTCATTATCAATATATTTCTCAATCTTTTCTTTTTCTTCAGGAGTATCAAATACTAAATGATATATTCCATCTTTAGAAATACTTGATAGATGTTTTGACAAATATTCTAATATTGATCTTCTACACATAAAGTCGACTTCCGTTCTTTCAGTAAAATATATCCCCAAATCATTTCTATCGTAAATCTCCTCTGCTACATTTGCCAATGATTCGTAAACATAACCAATCATCTGCGGATCAACTGCAACTTCTTGTTCAAGAGGCATATCTTCTTTTATTGTAAAATTATATTTTTCAAAGAATTCAAAAATGCCATTAAACATTTTATCAGTTATTTTTATTTTCAAATCATCTAAATCATTTTTTCTAAAAAGACCGCCATTAAGATAAGGAACATTCGAAAGTATGTCTTTTACCTCTTTTGGCAATCCTGATACTTCATTAGAACGATTGTTGAATGCTTTAAAGAAAACTTGGTTAAGCCACTTCTCATAAAATTCATTTGAATTATATTTTCCTAATTTTTTATACGAATTCCATAGCCAATTTATGAATTTTGTATATTCTAGCCATTTCTTTTTAGAGACAAAATAAATGAACATTATTCTGTTTAAGAGCTGTAAAGTGAATTCATGTGACTCTATTCTAGACATCTTTTGTTTAATCAATTCATCTCTTAATGTGAAGAAAATATTTTTGTAATCTTCAAAGAAATCTTTAGTTACTCGTTTAACATTAAACGTTTCTCGCCATTTTTTCCAAATATCACGCCAATTATGTTCTTCCTCATAAATAAGAGATGCTAGAGTTTGAACATCCGTGTAGTGTATTTCATTTTTATTTATAGAAAGTTTTGTTAATTTGAGTTTGTATTTGCCAGTTTCAATTTTTTCACGTGTGGGCATTACAAACAAAATTTCTGAATAATCTGTAGAAAATATTAACATGAATTGTAAGTATTGTTTATCAAAAGTAGTGGTAATGGATCTGATAAACGATGAAGATAATGTAGTTGTTTCAAGTAAAAAAACTGGTAATTTTTCTTCGAAACTAAGTATTGAATAAATTTCTTTGACTTTTTGTTTATCTTCTTGTTTAAAATCAAAAGTGTCTTTTTTTCTTTTTGATGAAGGATCAAATAAAATTCTATCAGGATATTTTAGTAGTTTAAAAATATTAAAAATATCTTGTGCTGAATGGGTTTTACTGATTTGTTCTTGAATTTCTTTTCTTAATTCAATATTATTTTTCATTTTATCAAATGATGTCGATCATAATTATTAATTTTCTACTCGTGGGGCTAAATAATACTCGACTCTTGTCATAGAAGGCATCTCAAACATCATATGAATTGGATTCTTAGTAGCACATTCCATGCTCACTTTACTGCTTGCTCTACCTATGCTGCGAATGATTTGAGCCATATATTCAAGACTATAGACAGCATGAGTATCTTCAGAAGTATCAAGTGATCCAAGTTCTGGATTTCCTTTCTCAAGATCAATTTTAGCATCTCCCATCTCACTTTTTCCTGAAAACTGTATTTTATCAGATTGACAGTTAATTGTCACATATTCTGAAATTTGCTGTACATTAGTCAGAATACGGCTAAGTGTACTAGAATCTAAAGAAATTCTTGATTTGTAGTCAATCTTTGGAATAGGCGTATTTACCTCTGTTTTTTCAATTAATCTAATGTTGTATTCCATCTTGAGCGAACCGTCTATTGAGACTTTCATCGTAGCAGAATCTAGAATTTGTAGTTCTACTATATCCGTGTTAGCAGCAGTATTCATTACTTTCTTAAAATCTTCTACCCGTAGTCCAAAAAAAGATGTTTTACTATCCAGTATCTCAAATGATGATGTTGGAAATGTCACATCAAGCAATGCTACATGTGATGCATCCATGCCTCTAAATGTAATTCCGTCTGAATTACAAATGAACATGGCATCTTCTACCAAATCTCCTATTGCATTTATGACTGCCTTCCACTCTGCAACATTTTTAATTCTAGCTTTAAGTAACAAATTACACCATACCGTAATTTATCCACTTTAAATCCTTTCTTGTTAAGATAGATCTACAGGTTTTGATTAAGAATTATTGAATAATTTTTTCAAAAACTGTTTCAGGAGTTTCTGATTCTAGTATGCATCTTCCATTCTCATTTTTTAGCCAATACATATCGCCACTATAATCTTCCAAGATCTCAACTATTATGCTGGTGTGATCTTCCTTACCTTTGTGAAGTACTCTTATCTTGTCACCAATCTTGAACTTTTGCATGGGGAAAGAAGATGGTATTTGTAGAATAAAGTTCTGAGGTTATGATAGAATACCCACCCGGATTTGGATTCTAATTCATTGCTTCATAGGTTTGTTTGACAAGATCTATCAAATCTGGAATTTGCTGTTCCTCATTTAGCTCTACCCTTCTTAATCTACCGCCATAATGACTTTTTTGTGTTTTACTAGCTAGCATTTTAGGATCATCAAGTTCTCCTTTTGGTACAAGCGTAATCCTCAAAGAGGATTTTCTAATCCTAACCGCAAGAAAGTTCTTACCATTTCTTGAAAACCCTATGTAATATTTTACAGGATTCACCTTTATGTCGTTACCAAGCTTGAGGACATTTTCTTTAAATATACTATAGAGTTTTTGGTGTAATTCACTTCCTTTGTTCATATGATCTTCTTCAGAAAGCGGACCTGAAATTTGACGAGGGGTAATCTCTTCTCCTACCACTTCATGTGTTTGTACCAATCTATGACCATTTTTTTCATAAAAGTTTAATTCTATACAAAATATTTCAATTCCTTTTTCTCGTAGATATTTAGCCAACTTTTCTGTTTGCTGATCAATTTTTTCTGCTATGACATACAGTTTTTGAGTTTGGTTCCATTCTGGATCAATTTCGTTGGTCCATTCTTGGAATTTTTCCATTAGTGTTTTGCGATTTGGAAGATGATTTTGTTTTGCAATTTCATTTAATTTCTCATATGTCAGATCTTGTGCCCACACACCATAATCCAACACTTGAGAGATTACTTTTCTTGGAGCCTCATCCTTCTTGATCTCTATTATAACCACATTGCTTTCCTTATCCAAACCTATAAGATCTACAGTATTTCCTTCATCTGTATCGATTTGGCGTCCTATTATCATAAGATCCTTTTCTAAAATATCGGGATTATTTTCAATAAAATCTTCAATTTCTTTTTCTAAAGAAGCGGGCATTTTTTTGTAGCGCGATACCTTTCCTTTCTCGTCTACACTATGGATTTCCACAAAATTGATGAAGGTTTCCTTTTCATAAATGTTAATCTATTAGTGTGAATCTGGTAAGACCAGCCACTATCATCGTATGATTTCGGTCCATATGTTACAGTCACATGGATGAGACAGTGATTAACGAATAACAAGTATGCATTTAACAACTACTGTTTCCAATGACTAGGATTTAGCCAAAATATTTGGTCATGACTTCTTGTTTTTTAGTAACTACTTCAAAACTTGATTGAATCAATTCTGTTGTTATAATTTCCATCTTCTGTAATACTGATGTTATGATTTTCCCACCAGCTGGGCTCCTTGTGGCAATCATTACATGATACAGAACATTACTTCCTTCCAAATGAACTGGTATAACATACACATGCTTTCCAAACATTTCCATTCTTTTCTTATAGAAGTTCATTAAATCCTCTCCAGATTCAAGAGATCTCCACTCATCAGTACCAAAAAAGTCAGTTAATGATTGTAATGTTCCTGGTTTTTGCTCAGCTATTGGTTTGTTTTTTAATATAGAATAAGTCATAAACGTGAAGATAATATCGGCTGTCTGAATTTTGAGTATTTTTTCCATTGAAGACCATTTGACATCTTTGAAACCTGTAGGATCAATAAATACTAGAAAAGCGTTCCCGTGTTGAACCAAACTTCCTATTTTATCTACAGCAATATCAAAATCCATAACTTGGGGGTTGAAATTTGTACTACCTATCTCAACCTTATTGGCGATTAGTCTCTTCCTTAAAGCATCTATAGTCTTACTGTTTCTATCTGAAATTAAATAGTCTGTGAATGGAGATTTAGATGAATGTAATGCAGCTATCATGGCAGAACCAGGAAACCGTTCATTCCTCAATGAGGTACTACCGAATTTTATCATTCCAGAACCACAAAATGGATCTACATAGTATTTGTTTAGGAATCCATTTTTTGGATTCATTATACTTACAAAAGACGGCAGATAATAATCAAGAACTAGGAGTTTCTTAATAGACCAAATATTTCCAGGAGAGGTATCAAGACCATCGTTTTTAATGAGAGATATTTTATCGATTAGTTCCTTTATGTGCGTCTTAGTCCATTCAGCATGTGCCACCTCTTTGCTGAAATCTCGTTCTCCAGGTGCTGGACTCCTACCTAACAAAGCTGTTAGAATACCGTCCTCTGTATTGCTAATTAGTTCAATAGGATTCTCATCCTTGTCAATCTTCCAGAGGCCTTTTCCACTTGCAAATAGTTTGTAACCTTTTTCTCTAGCAAGCATGGTCAGTTTGATGTTATGTTCTTTTGAACCAGTTCTTATAAGGACGAGAGTTCCATAGGTGTCTTGATCTGCAAGATATAGATCAATCATTATTCCTTTGAATTGAAAGCGTTTTATAGAATCACCATCTAAAAATCTTTTTGCTTTTGATTTCCCTAATTTTGCTGCCTCTTGCTGTCCAGTTGGATCTATTTTTTTAATGAAATCAGTTATTGGCTCACCAGTTGATTCTTTTACAGGTATAGCAACTATATCCATGTCTCCAATGTCTGAACGTTTTCTACGAATAGAACCACATACTTCATATTTTTCAAATAAATTCCCCATCAGTCCTATAAGTTCATCAGAAATTTTCTGAGCTACATCTAATTTTGTTCTCTTTTCATCATTATTAGCAGGCGGAATCGTAGACAACTGAAGCTTTTACAGACTAAGAATTTAATGTTTCTGAGAGATGATTCTATTCGACTATCGGAATTTCAGTGAGTTCTCTGTTTTTTTGTAACTCTTTGATATCTGGATATTCATCGTAAGTCTTTCCATCAATCATTCTCCCGCCAGATTTCGGTCTTATTCCTCCCCATTGTTTGAAAAAAACCTTTACGTTTTGCTTTCTGCACTCTTTTATTATTTCTAATATCCATTCTTTTCTCACATCTCTGAATCCATACCCACTTTCTCCCCCAATGATGGCCCAGTCAATTCCGCTTAGATCAAGTCTACCTACGGATCCCAAAAGTGGTTCAAAGCTAATGAAACGAACAGTACATTCAACGTTTCTGAGCTCATCTATTCTCCAGACGTTATCGATATTTTCTACGGTAGTTCCCATCCAAATGTAATGGGGAATTTCATGACCAAAATAATTGAAAAATAAATCTGAAAATTCTGCCATTCTTGTTGGACGTTTTGTCAGTACCTGATAGATATGCCAATTAGCTTTTATCATAGTGAAAAAACATCGTCCTACAAATTCCATAGAACTTTTTTCATGAAAAAGATCTGACATGCTATTTACAAAAATTTTTTTTGGTTTTTTCCATTTAAGCGGTAATTCTAAATCATCTTCATGTTCTGTAAACTTGAATTCGTTTCTATACTTTTTAACCCTCATTAGTTTAAGACGTTTTGATAAAGTGGCAGCATAACAATTCTTACAACCGGCAGAAATCTTTGTACACCCTGTTGTTGGATTCCACGTAGCCTCTGTCCATTCTATGCTACTGTGATTAGCCATTATTCATTGCAATTTACAAATCCAAGCTATTTAATTCCTCCAGAAACTAGACTTGATGCTATTGTGAATACTACACATCAAGTTTGACCTAATTGAGAGTGTTGCTAGAACCCACTCAGAAATTTGATAAAAGGAAGCCAATCTAAGGCTGATTTAGACCCGTTCGGGGCTGCAAACTGGCAACCGCATTTCATTTCTGATTTAATAGTTTCACCAAAGAAACGAAAATATTAAAAATTAGTAAGACCACATTAACCTCATTGAATTCATTCATTGGGTTTAGCATCTTTACCAGCAAACCCACCCCCAGTACTAAAGGCATCAATAGCATTTGATTCGTGCCTAAGATTCGACTTAATTTTGTTCATAGCGGGGATACAAAACGCTTATCTACTTACCTGGCGCTTACCTTTTAGGTTAAATCCCCCAGGAGTCAAATTGGATTTAGGACCGAATAAAATTGAAGGCTTAATTAAACTGGCTTCAAGAACTAC
>Ga0209515_10007681_pt1 | contig 12929 bp, 10 predicted proteins | sample Subgroupgradi54m_FD_187454 | JGI IMG/M metagenome (GOLD analysis project Ga0209515, IMG submission 187454) | Subsurface groundwater microbial communities from S. Glens Falls, New York, USA - GMW60B uncontaminated upgradient, 5.4 m (SPAdes)... ... | reverse complement strand
GGAGATAATTTCGATATCAGCATCAAGACCAGCAACGCCATATAGCTCTGCGCCCAATTGAATGGGCGATCTTGAGGCCAATAAACTCTTCGGTTTGGTGTGTAATACGCTGCCAGCATAACAGAGACGGGTCGGCCCGCTTTGACCCAGACTGTGTGCGTCCATACGAGAGGTTTGCGGTGAGATATCTGCTCTGATCCCCATGGTCCGACCCGATAACTGGTCGACCACTTTGAAGGTCTGGAGATCAACATCTTGACTGAGGCCGATGAGCAAAGATTCGGTGAATTCCATCAGCGGCGGGATGACCAGTTGATAACCCCAACTGCTGTAAAGATCAAGTAGTTTGCGTCTTAAAAATTCTACCTGCCTCGCCTGATCGGGAAGCAATTCTTCAACACCATCGGGTAACATCCAGCGATCTTCAAGGGTCATATTTTTAAACCGTGATCTCTTTGTTGTGCCGTAACTGCTAGTTGCTGCTTGTAGCTTCTAAACTGTAATCATCTATTGCTGAGCTGTTATTTCTGAGCTGTATGCCGACTTTATGTGCAGAGCTATGGAATCAGCCACGGATCAAATATAACAGCCCGGTACCCAGCAGCATGCTAAAGAGGCCGAATAAACGCAACGTTCGATCGTCGGTAACTGCAAGCGATGAGACCAGCAATCGCCAACGGCGTGGATTGAGGAAAGGTATGATCCCTTCGATCACCAACATTAAGCAGAACGCTGCGCCTATGTCTCGCCACATAAAAGTCTCGCCACATAAATCAGACCGTTATCTTCAGCCTTCTAATTCAGCTTTTTTATAAAGCTGCCTAATTCATTCGCTATTCGATTCTTAATAATCTTCGAATAATTTTTATGTTCATATAACCCGGATTGTGATGGCAATACATCCACTTTAGTGTGGGGGAGCATTTTACAGCTCTGCCTTTCCAGTCCCCATCTTTACGGCACACAAACTGCCACGCTTCAAAAGTATTCACCCATTTTCAAGTGATTATTTGAAGTGACCATTTGAAGTGTCTAAAGTAATTAGCCAGGGTTAAAATTTACACAAAAAAGCCGGGGATTTCCCCGGCTGCGTTATGATAACACAATCCTTTCTCTGCAACATTAGTGGTTGTGTTTGTGGTGGTATTTATAGTCGGACACTGATTCTACTTGGCTGGTTTACTTAGCAACTGAACTCTTTAAATAACGGAAGAATTCACTGTCAGGTTTAACAACCATAAGATCGCCCTGCTGGCTAAAGACTTCTTTATAGGCGTTAAGGCTTCGGGTAAACGCATAGAATTCCGCGTCCAAAGAAAATGCTTCAGCGTAAGTAGCCGAGGCAATTGCATCGCCTTCACCGCGTGCCTTTTCTCCCTCTCGATAAGCTTCCGCTTCGAGAATTATTTTTTGCCGGTCGGCATCAGCACGGATCGCCTCGGCTAATTCTTTACCCTTCGAGCGATGCTCTCTCGCTTCTCTTTCGCGTGCGGTATTCATCCGATTGTATACAGAGCCGCTGACCTCTGGCGGCAAATCAATTCTTTTTACTCGAATATCAATTACCTCCACACCCAGATCACTGAGGGCGATTTCATTCAGGTCGTGCGTGAGATCTTTCATCAGCTGGTCACGCTCGCCAGACACCACTTCGTGCTGCGTTCTTTCGCCGAATTTATTTCTCAGGCCTGTGGTGATGCGCTGCGAGAGCAACTGCGCCGCACGCGATTCTTCGCCGTTGGTTCGTGTGTAATAACGCTCGACGTCAGAAACCCGCCATTTTGCGTAGGAGTCTACTATCAAGGGTTTTTGTTCAACTGTCAGGTATCGTTCGGGGCGTGAATCCAGGGTAAGTATGCGCCCATCAAATTTGCGGATTTCATGCATTATCGGCATTTTAATATGCAGTCCAGGCTTGATATCCGCTTCTACAACTTTACCAAACTCTAGCTTTACCGCTTTCTCAAGCTCCGTCACGGTATACAAACTGCTTGATGCCGCAAGAATGATGACGCCCAGTAATATAAGCAACAAGGTCGTTTTATTCATTATCTCACCTCCCTTTTACGCGCGGTTTGGGAATCCTTGCGCAGCTGCTCGACCACTCGATCGGTTAATTCACGCAGATCCGGCGACTCAGCAGCAATATCGCCTGACGGCAATGAGACTGTTGGACTGACCAATCTATCCAAAGGCAGGTACATCATATTGTTGCCGCCTTCCACGTCGACCATAACTTTGTTGGTATTGTTCAGCACGTGTTGCACAGCTTCGATATAGAGTCGGTCGCGGGTCACTTCGGGGGCCTTTTTATATTCAACCAACAATTTCTTAAAGCGCTCTGCCTCACCTTGTGCCCTTGCGATAACCTGTTCGCGATAGGCATTGGCTTCTTCGATCTGTCGCGCAGCCTTACCGCGAGCTTCCGGGATAATCCCATTAGAATAAGATTCGGCTTCATTTTTAGCGCGCTGCTCATCCTCAATCGCCTTTTGCACATCATCGAAAGCGGCTTGAACCTGCGCTGGCGGCGAGGTGGCCTCCACGTTAACTTCCGTGATTGAAATACCTGTAGTGTAATTGTCGAGCAATTCTTGCAATCTTGTTTGGACATCATCCGCTAGTTTGGCGCGGCCCTCCGTTAATACCTGATGCATCTTTGCGCTTCCCACGACGTGGCGCAACGTGCTTTCGGTCGCTTGCGCTAAACTGCGTTCTGGATGCTGCACATTGAGATAAAAGCTTTTGGAATCTTTAACGTTGTATTGCACTGACAAGCTAACTTCAACAATATTTTCGTCTTCAGTAAGCATGAGGGCCTGATGACTGTGCGAGCGAATTTTTGTCGCATTGATTTTTTCGATGGTGTCGATTAAGCGGGGATACCAATGCAAGCCGGAGGTTTTGGTTTCATGAAACACACCTAAACGCAGCACAACTGCTTCTTCCTGCTGGTCGACCTGATATATTCCCATAGCGCCCCAGATGAGAAGCGCACCGATTAGAATCAGACCAAAAATTCCTGAGCTAAAGTCTTGCGACCCGCCACGCGATCCACCACCACCGCCAAAGATCCCGTTGAGTTTGTCTTGAAGCTTTTTCATCGCTTCGTCAAGATCTGGCGGACCCTCATTGCCGCGGTTGCCACCGCCCCAAGGATCTTTGCCATTTCCTCCAGGCTCATTCCAAGCCATATTTCTCTCCATCAAGTTTTTAGCGGTGCTGTCTTATCTTGCTTGCTTTACCATCTCTTGCTTTGCTGTCTCATGACTTGTTGTTTCATGACCAGCTTCGAATCAATAAGCAGTATTACTTGGATAATATTAAAGGAGCTTATGATTACTGAAGATCATCTTAAGCTAATGAAACCCAATAGCTATAGACAAATTTTCTTAGAATTCTAACAGAGTAACGCAATTCAACAAAACCTCTAATTCTAAGCGAAATAGTTTCCTATTTAACCAACTATTTCGGGGGTGATATTCCAACGCTGAAATTTTTCAATTTGTCACAAGAAGATCGGGAGGAAATTTTGCTGCGCTCGCCAGTCGCAGCCAATCAATCTTTGCAACTCGCACTGTTACTACAGAATGTCCATCATCATTGTAGGCTTCATTCTCCACAATGCCGAGATCATAGATATTCGCTCTAATCTTAGCCATCTCTGGCGTAAGAATCACGGTGCCTTGTAGCATCTCCTGGGCTAGATACTCGTCAACAGCCTTTAAAAGGAGATCACTTCCCTGACCGGTTTTCGCCGAAAGCCAAACACTTGCAATACGTCCCGAGTCATCTCGCTCCATGCGCGGGGCAATGTCTTCCACCATATCGATCTTGTTATAGACCTCGATACAGTCAATATGATCGGCGCCAATTTCTGTTAAAACACGTTTAACTTCGAAGATGTTACCTTCTCGATCATCGTCAATTGCATCGACAACATGCAGAAGTAGATCGGCTGAGGCAGCCTCTTCAAGCGTTGCACGAAATGCTTCGACCAATTTATGCGGTAGGTGACGAATAAATCCGACGGTATCACCCAGCACTACGGCACCGGTATCGGGCAAGTCAATACGTCGCATGGTGGGATCGAGCGTGGCAAATAGCTGATCTGCGGCATACACCCCAGCAGCAGTGATATGGTTAAACAGTGTTGATTTTCCCGCATTGGTGTAACCTACAATTAATACTGTAGGTATATCCGCACGCTGCCGCGATCGCCTGCCTTGATCACGTTGCTTACGAACTTTCTCGAGTCGTTGGTTAATGGCTTTAATCCGCACACGCAATAAACGTCGGTCAGTCTCTAATTGCGATTCGCCCGGGCCGCGCAAACCAATGCCGCCTTTTTGTCGCTCAAGGTGAGTCCAGCCTCGCACCAAGCGCGTGGACATATGCTCTAACTGCGCGAGTTCTACTTGAAGTTTTCCCTCATGTGTTCGCGCACGCTGGGCAAAAATGTCTAATATCAATCCAGTTCGATCGAGTACTCGGCATTCAAGAACTTCTTCGATATTTCTTTCCTGGCTGGGCGACAGATTATGATTGAATATGACAAGTTCTGCGCCGCATTCATTCAGCACTGCTTTAATCTCTTCAAGCTTGCCTGTACCCACAAAAAATTTTGAGTAAGGCATCTGCCGGCTCCCTGTAATCAAGGCCACAGGGTCACCCCCTGCTGAGAGGACTAACTCTTCAAATTCGCGAGGATCTTCTGGCTCGGCAATACCTGAAATATTCAAGTGAACCAAAACAGCAAGCTCGCCAGACTTGGGGCGCTCGAAAAACAACGTGAACCTTCTATGGGAACAGATGACTATTAGGCAAAATATAAAAGGTCAGTGAAGCGATACTTTTAATTGCAAGTCGATTAATTGCCAGTCGATTGCTCGCGCGCTAATGACTAGCACTTTTAATGGCAATTACCGGCAGTAAGTACTTTAACGACAAGCACTCTAAAATGACGAGCGCTTGCGCCAACGATAATACTTTCCGAAAGTACTATTCTTCGTCTTCGCCTTCACCTTCCATATCAGACGGATTCTGCATAGGTATGCGAACTGCTCGTGCAGGCACCACAGTCGAAATCGCATGCTTATACACCATTTGACTCACCGTGTTTTTCAGCAAAACAACAAATTGGTCAAACGATTCCACCTGACCTTGAAGTTTTATGCCGTTCACGAGATAAATGGAAACCGGAATTCGCTCTTTTCTGAGAACATTTAAATAAGGGTCTTGTAAAGAATGCCCTTTTGACATCTTTATTCTCCTTAACCATGAATATATCAATATAAAAACAACAAACAGTGCGGCAAGTTTGCCCGCCAATGACTTAATGTTGCACCCGTTAATAATGTCTGTATCTAAATAGGTATAGCAGATACGTACGCCAAATCAGCGCTTATTCAAGAAATTTAACTAACAATGGTTAACATAATACTATGTCTTGTCGGTAAAATCGAAGCAAGTTCACAAGTTTTTACTTTTTACCAGACAACTTTCCCCCAAGTGTGCCTATATGGATTTCATTGCCATCATTTTCAAGGCCTGGGTGAGTATTAATTTCCCATGATCTTCTAGCTTTTCTGCACAGTCTGGCTCTTTTTCTCCACACTCATTTTTGCTGTCAGCAGGAGTGTTAATTTCGTCTGTATAAATCCAGTTCAAATTGGGCCAACTGCGCAGCCAGGTTAACTGTCGCTTCGCCAGTTGACGCGTGGCAATAATGCCGCGCTCAATCATTTCATCATAGGAGAGTTTTCCGTCTAAATACTCCCAAACTTGTCGATAACCGACCGAACGCATTGAAGGTAAGCTATTATGTAGATCATCGCGCTGATATAAAGTTCGCACTTCATCGATAAATCCCGCGTCTATCATCTTTCGAAATCGCAGCGCAATCCGCTCATGAAGAATTATTCTATCTTTGGGTGAGATGGCGATCTGCAGCGTACGAAAAGCAAAGTCCGGCGCAGGTTGTCCACGTCGACCTGGGCCGCCAAGTTGATCTTGTGCGCTCTGCAAACTAGTCATGGATTTGCCCGCGATACGAAATACTTCGAGCGCACGTTGCAGCCGCTGCGGATCATTGGGATTAATCCGCTTGGCAGATTCTGGATCAACTTGGGCCAACTGCTCATGCACATAAGGCCAGCCATGCTGTGCGGCATCTTTTTCGATGGCTGCTCGAATGGTTTCATCGGCTGAGGGCAAGTCCGCTATTCCTTCAAATAGCACCTTAAAATAGAGCATGGTGCCACCAACCAAGAGGGGTATACGGCCTTTGGCAACTATGTCACTAATTTCACGCAAAGCATCTAGCCGAAAATCAGCTGCGGAATAGGGTTCAGCGGGGTCGCGAATATCGATCAATCGATGTGGTGCAAGCGCCAACTCACGGCTTGATGGTTTTGCCGCGCCTATGTCCAGACCGCGATAGACCAGGGCTGAATCCACACTGATAATATCGCACGGCAGATATTCACGGAGTTTGATGGCTAAATCCGTTTTGCCGGAGGCAGTGGGGCCCATTAAAAAAATGACTTCTGGGAGCATAAATGGAATTGGGTGTTTTTGAGATTGTGAATTTAGTGTGGCATTAACGTCAGAGTCATTGCTTCGAAACCAGGTTAGCGGCCACGTAAAAATAGCTTATCGATTTCATCCAAAGACATTTGCGTCCAGGTTGGTCGACCATGATTACACTGCCCACTGCGTTCGGTTCTTTCCATATCTCTGAGCAGAGCGTTCATTTCAGGTAGGGTGAGTTTTCTGTTGGCGCGTACAGAACCATGACAGGCCATCGTCGATAACACCTCGTTCATATGCGACTGAATTCGATCACTGCTGCCAAACTCAAGCAGATCGGACAATACATCGCGCACCAACTGTTCGATGTTGGCGCCATGCAATAAAATCGGCACTTGCCGCACCACAATGCTTTCGGCACTGGCGCGCTCTACCCGAATCCCCAGCGCATTGAATACCTCTTCCATCTCTTCCGCGCAATCCGCTTCGCGCTGACTGACCGCAATAGACTGCGGAACCAGTAGCGGTTGCGAGCGAATCCCTTCATTTTGTTGCGCCGTTTTCATGTATTCATAGGTGATTCGTTCATGCGCGGCATGCATATCAACAACAATAAGTCCCTGGGAATTTTCTGCCAGAATATAGATACCTTTCAATTGTGCGATAGCATAACCCAGCGGTGGAATCTGCTCATCGTCGGTAGTTGGCAATGCTGTTGCAATCGATCTCTCCAACACTGCCACGTCCGTCGTTAAATTGCCGCGCAATCCGCCTTCTGGATGAAGTGATTGGTACGCGGCAATTTGCTCTCGAACAGGAGCACCGAAACTTCGATCAGCGCTTTGATAGAACGAAATCGATTCCTGTTTTTTAAATTCTCCGGCCTGAATTCCCATCGGCTGTTGGTCAGCAGCACGGGGGGCCAGGTCAAGCACTTGCGACGCCAAGCGATCTTCCGGTTTAATTTCTGCGAGTGCTCGATGCAAGGTGCGAAAGATAAAATCATGCACACTACGGCTGTCGCGAAATCTCACCTCGTGTTTTGTCGGATGAACGTTGACATCAACATGCGCGGGATTACAACTAAAATACAAAACAAATACCGGATGTCTGCCATGGTATAACACGTCGTTGTAGGCTTGCCGAATGGCGTGGGCCACCAGTTTATCGCGGATAACACGGCGATTGACGAAGAAGTATTGCAGATCAGCTTGGCTGCGCGAAAAGGTCGGCAACCCAACCCAACCGGTTAAACTCAGTTCGCCGATGCTGGTATCAATGCGCACGGCATTTTCCATAAAGGCGGGACCACAAACGGTGGCGACGCGTCGCTCTTGTTCAATCAAGGTATTGGCTGAACGCAACGAGTAAATCATGCGCTGATTGTGGCGCAAATTAAAACCCACATCAAAACAACTGAGCGCAAGGCGTTTGATCACTTCTTCAATGCGACCAAATTCGGTTTTTTCCGTGCGCAAAAATTTTCGACGTGCCGGCGTATTAAAAAACAGATCGCGCACTTCAACCGTGGTGCCGCGCGGATGCGGCGCAGGTGAGACATGTGCCTGCATATCGCGTCCCTCGGTTTGCACTTTCCAGCCCGCGCTTTTTTCTTGCGTATTAGAGGTTAATTCCAAACGAGACACCGAGCTGATGCTGGCCAGTGCCTCGCCGCGAAATCCCAAACTGGCGACGGCTTCCAAATCATCCAACTCATAAATTTTACTGGTGGCGTGCCGATCCAATGCGAGCGGGATATCTTCCTCGTCAATGCCCATGCCATCATCGCGCACACGCATTAATTTAATGCCGCCGCTTTCCACATCGATCTCGATGCGTTTGGCACCCGCGTCGATGCAGTTTTCGACTAATTCTTTGATAACCGACGCCGGTCGCTCAACCACTTCGCCAGCGGCGATCTGGTTGGCCAAGCGCGGTGAAAGTCGTTTTATCCGAGACATAATGAGCTCTCACTATAAGTTCTCAATTTCAATTTTTTACCATTTCAGTTTTTTTCTGCGATGCGACCGAGGTTCCCGGCGGTGGATTATTTTCAAAATGGCGAATCACCGCGTCGTAAATCGAGGTGGCCATTTTTAGCTGGTAGCTTTGGGTTTTTAAGCGACTGGCTTCTTGAGGATTGGAGATAAACCCTGTTTCAACCAAGATCGACGGCATATCCGGCGACTTCAACACCACAAAACCCGCCTGTTCCACCCGAGGACTGTGCAGCTTGCTGATGCCGCTCATCGATTTTAAAACATTGCCAGCCACTTCTATGCTGGTACTTAAACTCGCGGTCACTGAAAGATCCATCAGCACACCTGCTAATACATCGTCTTTGTCACTTAAACTCACCCCGCCCTCACCACCAATTAAATCGGCGCGATTTTCTTTCTGCGCCAGAAAACGTGCCGCTTCACTGGTCGCGCCTCTCTCTGATACCGCGAAAACGGATGCGCCCTGGGCGCTGGGATTAGCAAACGCATCCGCATGGACAGATATAAAAAGATCGGCTTTATTTTTGCGGGCAATTTGCGGCCGTTGTTTCAGCGGAATGTAATAGTCACCCTTGCGAACTAATACCGCCGTATAACCACTCCTGCGATCAAATAGCACTTTTAGCTCACGGCTTATTGCAAGCACTACATCTTTTTCGCGCGCGCCCTTGCTCACGGCACCAGGGTCCTCACCCCCATGGCCTGCGTCAATTGCAATGACAATGTTGCGGTATTGAGATCCGATAGACTTCTTCGCGATCACCGGCTCTACTGAAGGAGATGGTGCTGAAAGAGCAGGAACTGAATGAGAAGGGACAGCGGTAGACGTTGGTGTAGATGGACTCATTATCGGTTCCATCTTCGTCACTACCGCAATTTCTGTTGCAGTCTTTGTCTCTGCCCTGGGTTCGCTTTTTGTGTCTGTCTTAGTTGTATCTGTCTTAACAGCAGAACTAATTTCAGGTTCGATTTCGGTCTTTATATCAGCACCCAAATCAAAAAGGTCAACCACCAGCCGATCGCCGTATTGCTCATTTTTTTCCAATACAAAACTGTTGATTTTAACCTTGCGCCGCATATCCAAAACAATGCGCAAACCGCCGTTCTCGCGGGGACCATGGCGAACTTTTTGTACCGGCGCATCCTCTTCACCGATCAAGACAAGGCCTTTTCCCGCTTTCGCATCTGCAACATCAATAACTATTCGTCGTGGATTATCCAAGGTAAAAATTTTGTGTTTGACCGGCTGCGTGAGGTCGAATACCAGGCGTGTTTTATCCGGTGAACGCCATAAGCGTACGTCGTGGATCTGTGTCACAGATGCGGCGAAAACTGCCGGCGAGATTAATACCAGACTCAGCAATAAATAACAGAGACTCAATGATTGCCTGTCAGACTTAACCCTGTAGCGATTTTTATTAAAACCCATCATCCCTAATTCAACAATTTTTTAGGCCAGTAACTGTCGAGCGATTATCGCTCCACGCTCAGTTTTTGTTTTATAAGTAAGGAGCCTGCCATCGGCATGACTGACCTCGATATATATATCCATATCTGGCATTGGTAAAAACCCTTCGCCTTTTTCTGGCCACTCCACCAAGCAAATATTTTCTCTGTCAAAATAATCACGTATCCCCATATATTCCAGCTCTTCAGGATCGCCGAGACGATAGAGATCAAAATGATACACAGCTTGCCGTGCGAATTGATAAGGCTCCACTAAGGTGTAAGTCGGACTTTTAACGGCACCTGTGTGGCCAAAGTCGCGCAATACGCCGCGACAGAGAGTGGTTTTACCCACACCTAAATCGCCATGTAGAAAGATGATAGCACCGTTCCCCGCCGCCGCACGCGCTAATTTTCTGCCAAACTCAACCATGGCAGTTTCATCAACTATCTCATGATTTTGCTGGCCAAGCGGTTTATCGGGTTGCTGCTGCATCGTCTTTATTGTTTGCCTTTTTGTTTAGAATTTTATTAGAGCCTATCAATGCCATTAACCAACCGACGTATGACGGGCAATAAATCAGTTGCCAATAAACCGCGTTCGCCATCGCGCTGCACTATTAAATCCGCTGCCCTGCCGTGCACATAAACACTCACACATACAGCATCGTATATAGGCGCTTCTTGTGCGAATGTTTGTGCGAATGTTTGTGAAATTGTTTGTGCAATTGTGCCACCGATAACACCGCTGAGCACATCACCCATGCCTCCCGTTGCCATGCCGGGATTGCCGACAGCAGCCACTGTCGTGTGATGCGCACTGCGTATTAGCGTTCCAGCGCCTTTTAGCAGCACAACCCCACCGTATTTTGCCTGGAGTTTTTCGACTGCGGCAAACCTATCTGACTCGATCTCTGCCGTTGTCATGTTTAATAGTCTCGCGGCTTCCCCAGGATGCGGCGTCAAGGCCCAATTCTCTCGGTGCAATGATTTTTTGCCGCGATAACTGCTTAATAAATTCAAACCATCGGCATCGATAACTAAGGGCAAATTGCAATTTAACACTCGTTGCAGCATTTGCTCGGACCAAGCGGAACGCCCTAAGCCAGGCCCAATCACCACGACTGTCGGCCGCTGCAATAGTAATTCCAGTTCTTGTCCAGAGATGACGCCTTTGGTCATCACTTCGGGGCAGCGCGCTACCAGCGCATTGACATGCTCAGGACGGGTGGCCACTGAAACTAATCCCGCTCCGCTACGTGCCGCCGCTTGCGCGGCCATGCCGATCGCGCCCGCCATTCCTTGGTCACCGCCGACCACGAGCACATGTCCGTAATGCCCCTTGTGGCCATCGCGAATGCGTGGCGGTAAAACGCGACGGATCAAATTTCTTGCTGCATGGTTCTCCAAAAGAGAACAATCAGCTGTCATGCGGTTGTATATTTCCGCAGGAATATCTAGATCAGCAAAAAAAATTTTGCCGCAGTGGGCCGGCCCGCTGCCAGTAAATAAACCACGCTTTAATCCAATGAAGGTCACTGTCATAACCGCATTGATACAGTGGCCGAGTATTTTTCCGCTATCGCTATCAAGCCCTGATGGAATATCCACAGCGAGCACGGGTTGCCGCGCGTTATTGATCAGCTCTATTGCGGTGAGATAATCGCCTCGCACATCGCCTTGCAGGCCCGTACCCAGCATTGCATCGACAATCACAGCATTGTGTAGTTCAAAATCTCTATTGAATGGAGTGATCTTCACCTGTGCGGCGATAGCTTCATTTCTTACTATTAAAGCATCACCGCGAATTTTATCGCTCTCACCGAGTTGAATAATCTCGACGTCTAGACCTTTTTCATGCGCCAATTTTGCTATGACGAAACCATCACCGCCATTATTGCCAGTGCCGCAAAATACTTTCAGTTTTTCGAATTTGGGTAACTCAAGCAGAAGTTTTCTAAAAGCAGCCATGCCGGCTCTTTTCATCAAGATCTCGCCAGGAATGTTGAATTCTTCTATCGCTATCCGATCCAGCTCTCTGACTTGCTCAGCGCGATAAATTGCCTGAGGCAATTGTGTAAAGGGCAATGGTTCTATCAACGAAGCAGGTTCTGCTTGAGATAACAACATGACTAGAAATCCGTCTCATGAGATATAATTATTAAATATTATAACGCAAAACAATGACCACTCACCGTAGGTTAAATACAATTGCAGACTTAATGAACGATTTGAGCGCAGATCAGTTAAATAAAGATCAACTAACACAACTGGCGCAGGAAATTAAATCCTGGGGACAGGCGTTGGGTTTTCAAAAAATCGGCATTTGCGATATCGACCTCAAGCAACATGAGCAGTATTTAAACCACTGGCTCGCCGCAAGTCATCATGGCGAGATGGCGTTTATGGCAGCACATGGCAGTAAAAGAAGCCGTCCTGACGAATTGATCCCAAGTACGCTGCGCATTATCAGTGTTCGGATGGATCACTTTACCGACCCAAATGATCCGCAGGAAATTCTGGACGACAAAAATAAAGCCTATATCGCGCGATATGCTTTGGGGCGTGACTACCATAAGTTGATGCGCAAGCGATTGGCTACCTTAGCAGATCGGATTGGCACGTACATCAAAGAGAATGTTTCTACTACTGAACACAACTACCGTGCCTTCGTCGACAGCGCGCCGGTATTAGAACGCGCCATTGCTGAAAAAGCCGGTCTGGGTTGGATCGGAAAAAATACCATGCTGATCCATGAACAATTGGGCTCCTGGTTTTTTCTCGGCGAAATCTATACCAATCTGCCTCTGCCGATCGACATGGATATTCAAGTCAACCGCTGTGGAAGTTGCAATGCCTGTGCTGTCGCCTGCCCCACCAACGCTTTTATCGCGCCTTATCAACTCGATGCGCGCCGCTGTATTTCTTATTTGACTATCGAATTAAAAACGG
>Ga0209515_10007678_pt1 | contig 12930 bp, 14 predicted proteins | sample Subgroupgradi54m_FD_187454 | JGI IMG/M metagenome (GOLD analysis project Ga0209515, IMG submission 187454) | Subsurface groundwater microbial communities from S. Glens Falls, New York, USA - GMW60B uncontaminated upgradient, 5.4 m (SPAdes)... ... | reverse complement strand
GGTTTATTTAATAACGTTGACTCTGGCCCGCTACAGCTACCCTTTCGGCGAACTATCCCTACGATAATGAAGACCAATACTACCGTTCCTATTAAAATCCCTGAGCTAGGTTCTGGGACGGAAGTTAAGCTAATAGTGCCAATGGCATGTATATCGCCTGTAGGCTCAAACATATAGACCTGTATCCCTGCAACCGAGTTGTTCTGCAATGAACCACTACGGATCAAAAGATCTTCGAAATCAGGCTTTTGAAAATTAAATCCTGATGTACTCGTCAGTGCAAAAATATCCGGATTACCACCAGGGATTGAACTCGCAGCAAACAGCAGATGGTCTCCGGGTAGCAAATCGCTACTAAACTCCAACGACGTACCTACTGCGATGCTTTGGGGTGATATGAGATCGTTCGGCATGGCTCCATGTGCTATATCTTCCCGTGCAATTGCGAGATGGACATTATAGATAGACTGTGTGACGGATAAATTAATGGAAGCAATGCCTTTTTTCAGAATATAATCATCCAAGTCAGTAGGGCTTCCATAGAAGCTGGGATTTAAAGTGCCTCCAAGCGCCTGTAACAACTCATACCTATCGTTTTGAGTCGTAATACCTGGTGGTACACCGGGCTCATTAAGCACCCGAGCACCAGTAGGACCAGAAAAGATTCTCGTCCCTCCATTTGTTTGGCCTGTACCCATAATAAACTTAGAGCTATCCTCAAGGTGTATCAGGCCGAGAATATGACCAGTCTCATGCAATACAGTTCTTGCAATATCATTCGCGATGTCATCTTCGGATGCAGACGGATTGAAAGAGAAGTTAGTCGGAAATATCAAAGCATTATCATGATGACTTTGGTGATTTCGAAAATCTAGATCGTCGGCTATACCTCCGAGATTACACGGAGATATACTTGCAGGAAGCGGCGCTTTACAGAACAATCGGCCCCAAAAGGTTTTCTCAATTTCAGATTGCTCGGCAAAGTATACGGTTGAAGTTTCTGAAGAAGTTAGCGGTTTTTGTGTGGTTACATCAATAAGGTATGGTTTAAACTCATCACGGACTTCTTGTGCTATTTTATCAATTATCCGCTGCCTGTCAAGAAACGGGTTTAGTTTAACCGGAAGTGGGAGCGAAAAGCCAGAGGCATTAATTGTGGAACCTTGAAAAGAGATATTGGATGCGGGGTCAAAGTTTAAGTAGAGAATCTGATGTGGAACTGGTGCGGGTCCTCCAACGGCCCGAGCAGACCAGTGAGATACAGAGAAAGTCTCTAATTCCTTTATGTTCGGGGGGGAGAGGTTAAGCCCAGGGGACCCCTCACCATTCCTGGAAGTGACGAAGGTTCCAACTTCAACTCCCTTGAGGGGACCAAAACCAAAGGGTAAAGAGGTGATATCACTAATGGCAAAGCCAAAATTGGGTTGAAACTCTGGTGTGCGTGGGTCATTGACGAAACCGCTAAACTGTATCCCTAGAGCTTGGCAACCGGGAATAATACTACAGGCTGGCGAGGGGGATTCTATACCTGATAGGTCTAAGAATCGAGCAAACTGCGAAACAAAAGAGAAAGTCTGGGTAGGGTCTCCTGAATACTGGGCCACCAGATTGCGCAGATTGCTGACTGCGTTGCCATCAGGTTGCAAGTCACCTTCTACGGTCCCTGACACTGTCTTCCCGGTCGCGAATGTGTAGGAAAAAAAGAATGGCTCGCCGGGGGCAACAATAGACGCATATGCCAAAAAGGGGAGAGCGAGAAAAAGGGCTATAGCGATTGCGATAACGGGAAGGGACTTTTGCATCATTACCTCCTTCTCATTACAGGCGAGTACAAGCGCGTTGTTAAACGCGCTTGTACAACAACGCTCTATTAGTATCAAGAAAAATCTTGAATAATGGACTTGCGGAAGTGAAACCGCTTGCGGTTGCGCTGACGCAAGGATAACGCGCGCGGTCAGCGTGCGTTACTCCCCGGCCGGTTGCGGCCTGGTCAGAAAAACCCCTCGCTATGAGGGGCTTTTCTTGCGCCTGACGCCTAAGGGGAACCTCTACGTTGTAGCTTCTTAGCCAAAGTTCCTTATCCCTACTTGCCTCCCGAAATCCCGCAAGGGAGCTGACCTTGACGTAGACAAGGCAAGCCGCTGCTTATAGAGCGCTCACGTTCTATCCTCGGGGTCGTAGTTCAGGATGCCCTTACCCAACACTTTGTGCTAAAAAAGAATTATGAGGTAAAGGCGGCGCTAAATTGTAGTATAGCATTAGCGTACGGTGATGATTACCTCGTCATCATCGCCCTGGTCGGGCTTGGTGCGCCGCGTGGATGCGTTGCGTTTGGGTTTGGCGGAAGGTGTTGGCGTGGGGGTCGTTGCGTCGGGGATCGCGGGGTCAGGGGTGGGTGTCGCTGGGGCCGGGACTGGTTTGGTATGGTGTGTGGCGCTTGCCTTGCGGTAGTCCGCTTCCTGGTCTGGGGTAACGGTTAGTTTTTCTACGTGTGCGGTCTTGGCAAAGGAAATGGTTATGTCTTGGGCTTTGCGTATGCGCCAGATAAGCTCTCGTTGGTTTTGGCGCATAAGCTCGCTTGTGATGTGGTTTACCTGCTCGCTGATGTTCCAGTATTGAATGTCGCCATAGGGGCCGTAGAGGTCGGTTTGGACATCTTTTACCATGCCATCGAGTGTGGGCATGACCAGGTCATGGGCAATGCGGGTGGCGTCTTTGTAACCTACGGCAAAGCTGATGAGATGGCCAACAGTGCTCATGAAGATGTCTACGTCTTGGATGGGGAAGTTGTTGGTTGATTGGGAGAAAAGTTTTATGCCTGCGGCGTGTTTTCTGACACCAGTAAAGTAGGGAAGGACAAAGTCAGAGACGTAGTATTGGTGTGCTTCGTCTAATACGATGGTGACCGGGTGTTTGTATGGGTCTGTTTCGCGTTGTAAAAGGGCTTGGTGGGCTAAAAAGAGAAAGAGGGAACCTAAGAGGGCGCGGCTTGATCGGTCTTTGTAGTGGTTTTCCGAGAGGTTAAGGAGAATGATTTTGCCGGTGTTAAAGGCGTCGTAGAAATTGACGGTGCTGTGTTTGCTGTCAAAGTATTGAGCGCAGAGAGTGTTTGTGGCAATGGCATTGAGCTTGTTTCTCGATGATTCAATGATTTCACCAAAGCTGCGAAGTTTGGTCATGTGTTCCCAGAAGCGGGTGATCATGGGGTCATTGGCGCGCGCGAGGATTGCCTCGCGCGTTTTATCGTAGGTCAAAAAGGAGGTGGAGTAAGGGAAGAGCGCGACGTTGGCTTTGAGCAGCGCCCAGAAGAGCATTCTCAAGATGTCTGCCTGACGTTCGCCAAAAGAGGAGCCAAGGAAACCTCTATGCGCCGCAATGAGGCCGTCTACCACGCTGGCGGGGTGGAGATGGGGCGGCACGTCAAAGACGTGGAAGTCGGGGACCGGATAGGGCTGGGTTGCATCCAGGATAATGACGTTTGCAGGGTCAATGTTTTTGGTAATACAGTAATACAGCGTCTGAAGGTAGGTATCAGACGCGGTGTCAATGAGAAAGACGCTGTGCTTTGCGTCAATGGCGGCGCGCGTCCAGGCGCTCATGAAGCGGGATTTGCCGCTTCCACTCAAGCCCAAAATGAAAGCATGGTCGTTGAGTGAGTCGGCCAGGGCCTCAAGGGTGAGTTTCTGGGGCTTGAGTAAGTAAAAGATGGCCTTGAAAATGCCCAGCTGGGCGTAGGGTCTGGCAGTGGCGATGGTTAGGGGCATACAGTCGCTTCGTTGATATCTTATCGTTCTATGTGGCGCCAGCGACGTCTACTGGGGAGGTGGCGCTTGTGTTCTTTGAGTCGCTGCCAGCGGGTGAGGATGAGCCAGTAGGTCAGCGTAATGCCCCACCAAAGCAGTATGCTAGCCCAGGAGTGGGCTGCGATGTGGGCAAGGGCGTTAAGCGTTATGACTATCAGGAGTATAGTGAGGATATGACCAAAGGCGTGGAGCAAGCCTCTGCGGTCGTATTGGTTCTTGAAGCCGTGGCGGGCGCTGGCACGGATCGCATGGCAAAGCCAGCGGCGTATGGTGGGGCCAGGTCCTGGGATGAGGTTACCGGTGAGGTGATGTATGAGCCACCAGTAGACAAGAAGGATTATGGCGAGTTGGAATATATCCACAATAATACTCCTTTGGGGTGTTGTGTATCGTACGATATAAAGTCCGTGATCCTGTGGGAGACTGGGGCACGTGAAGTGCCCCAGTCGTGAGACGTGCCTCGTTAGCGCCCGACGGGCAGGTAACGGCGCTCGACGATCATATTACCGACGCGCTCCGTGGTAACGATCTCCTTGAGCACTGGCGGCGGGTCGGGCTCATAGTTGTTAATTGCGCGGATAATGCCTCCCACTACACATGCTCCTGCAAAGAGCAGGAAGGCACAGGCAAACAGTCCGCCAATGTCATCAATGATGTTGTTATCGCTCATTGCTCATCCTTCCTCTTAAGCACAGCCGCAAAAGGGGCATTGCCAGCGGTAGCCTTGTCGCACAAAGTAGTATTTGGTGCGCAAGGGGGTCAAATGCCAGTGGTAGCGAGCGGCGCCTGGGCGGTGCCACCGGCTATGACGTTGTCTGTGATAGCCGTTCCTTGTTGGTGGCATGAACAGGTAGTCAAGCAGTGATCTTGCCATCAGGGTCCTCCTTGGGGCTAACGTGCGTCTGGATTTGTACCAGCGGAGCTGGTGTGCCGTTGAACTCTGCGGACGAAATGCAGGTAGCGCACAGCTCGGCTGTGAGGTTATCCAGTGTCGCTACGTGATAACGTAGCTGTGTTGTCTCTTCTTGGAGTTCGTGTAATGAATACACTAGGCGCAGGGGATAGCGTTGGTATGCTACCAGGGCACGGTAGGCGTCCTTGCAGGATCGTACCGTGGCAGTAATGGTAGTGATGAGGTCTCCTGCCTCTTTGAGCTTGTCCACGTGGTCGTCTCCAGTCGTTGAGTGAGCGGGGACACCACGGGCTTGGCGAGATTGGAGCAAAGATGTATACTGCTCCAGACGCGCCAAGGCCCGGGCGCTGTTAGAGAGAACGTGACTCATGGCCCGTCAAAGCAGCAAGTCACTGCTCTCTCGTCTGGGTCTTGGTCCTACGATTTTGATGAAGTCTTGTAGCAAGGCGTATAGCCTTGTGTTTGATCTGCCATAGGTCTCCTCTGTTAAATACGAACTATTGACATTTAGTTAGTTTAGAACTATAGTAGTTTACTTAAAGTGTTTCAGGCGAAAGTAATCTAAAGGATGCATCCACTTGATGTCTTGTTCCAGCTGTCCCACGTTAAACGGATTCCCTCCTCGTTGACTCGCACTCAAGCGATGAAGACGGAGATCAGACGCATTGCGGCCAAGTTTGTATTGCTTACGAGCGAGGGTGAAATGTTCTTCGGAGCAAAAACGCCAGCGGCCTTGACCAGCAACCGGGTTGGGACATAGAGTACCGGTATCAGCGTCAATATATTGGCAAGTCGTAGATTTTTGGGGACGCATTCGGCGTGCTCCTGTGGTTTCGTCATGGGAGTACGCTGGATGAGTTATCCAGCTTGTCCAGGCCAGAGCCGTTCCACCGGCTCTGGCAAAGGACTCATTTATAGACAAATAATACAGGCCCAATTTTGAGACGTAAATGTTTGTCGATGAGGGATGTTTGTCTTTCATCTGCCCCATAGCATAGCGCTTGTGGGGCTTTTTCTTTTTGTTTTGGGGAGGGGCTTAGTCGATGAGCGGCACGCGGGGCATGGTGGTGAGCTGGTTGGTCAGCCATTGTGATTGGAGCGCTTTGGTGAGGTCCGGGGAAAGCGTTTTTTGTTGTTCGGCGATTGGTGTGTATTCCTTGCCGCGCAACCAGACAGGGGAAAGAGCGTTTGAGGGAATGATGTCAGTCATACTGGCAAAGAGGAAGCGCTTGAAAGAGCGAAGGACAAGGGCGTCAAGGAAGAGAGTATCTCGTCTTCGCTCGGTCGGGGTTACGGTGAGGACGCGGAAGGGAGTTTTTGCGGTTACTGTGTCAGGCAAAGTGAGGGCATACTTGCTTTGATAGTAGTCAAGGAGAGGGGCAAAACGCTCTTGTGCGGCGTAGGCAAGGTATCCCATGAGTTTTTTACGGAAGCGGTCAGGCGGGCTGGAGTTGTTGTCGTATTCAAGGAAATAGAAGCTGTGCGTGTCGTTGCTCTCTTTGAGGCAGAAAAAGCCATCTGGGTTGAACGGGAGCCGCTCGGTGGTGGTCGTGGTGCGTCCGCTGATTTTTTTGGTGATTTCGGCTTGGATAACGCGGGTGTCGGTGAGTTCTTTGGAAAAGGGGCTTGTGCGTTCCCAGAACGGGATGGTGATGTTTTGGTGGTGAGTGGCTGCTTCGAGAGATAAAAAGAAGTCAGAAATGCCCAGCTCGTGGCGTAGGTATTGCGGGGAAAAGCCGTCTTCGTGGTTGTCGGTGGTTTGGAGGTGTTGGAAGTCGTGGAAGCGGTCGGCTTGGTGCTGGGAGTGGAAGTAAGTATTGAGGGTGCGTAGATTCTCGGGTGCCAAATAGTAGACTGCGGCGGGTCGGCCTTTGGGGTCAGGGGTGGCTTTGGGGTAGGTAAAGATGCGTGAGAGGATGCTGTTGTGAGTAAGGAGGGTTAAGCGGTTGGTGACAGTGCGGTAGTTGTGGGATGTGGGAAAGAAGCGCTGGTGGAGTTGGGTCACTGACAGGAATTTGTACGTGGCGATTCCCTGGATAAGCGCCAAGTCGCGGGGGGAGAGTTTTACGGTGGTTGTTTTGTGATGTGTCATGTGCTCGTGGTGAATGAGGTGAGGTGCTTTTGGGCGCTGGCAAGGGCTGGTTCAAGCCCGCGCCGCTTCCTTCCAGCTCGTCAGCTAGAGGATACAACGGAATGGGCGGCAAAGACAAGGCAGTAGGAAGGAAGCGGCGCGGGCGGAGCGGTCAGCGGAAGCCCACGCCAGCGCCCAGCTCGTGGGGTGAAGGTCGTGAAGTGAGGTAGCGTGATTTGTTAGAGAGGATAGGTGCTTGGAGTGGATGCTGGGGAGTGGATGCGAATGGGTCGCAGGGTGGGGTTGTCGGTCGGTTTTCGGGTTTCAAAATCTGAAAGATTTTGATATCGCCATTTCAATGGTGCTTAAACATTGGTGCTTAACACTGGTGCTTAGGAAAAAAATCGCTCGCAAAGCGTTGTGGGATAAGGGGTTTTGGGAGGGGCGGTGTATGAAACCGCCCAGAGCGGTGTATGAAACCGCCCAGAGCGGTGTATGAAACCGCCCAGAGCGGTGTATGAAACCGCCCAGTTATCTGGTGGGCGGTTTCATACACGAAAGAGTTATCCACAGAGGGGCTTATCGTGGAGGGTTCATACAAGTGCAAAATTTTGAAATGGGCGTGATCGGCTACGCTTGCGGAAGGTATTTGCAGGTCGGGTCGCAAGGTTTTATCCAGCTCTTGCCCTGCTGATGTGCAAGGCGGTGAAGGATACCTTGAAAATAGGCAATGGGTTCTCGGGGGGTAAGCTCGCGGGGGAGGGCGCGGGTGTCGGCGCGGTATTCGGAGATGGCTTGATAAATGAGGTCAGTAGAATAGGTTTTGAGGAGCTTGGTAAAGAGGCGTTCTTTTGAGGGGTATTTGCCTATGACTGCCTCGATGTCGTTAATAAGAAATGGGATCGCTTCGGGGGGGTTGGCGTCTGGGACGCGACGCGGTTTGATGGGTTTAGGAATCTGGTCAGCAAGAGGGAGCTTGCGGTAGACAAGTTTCCAATCCTTGCCGTCCGTGGTTTTGGTAAGTTTGAGGTCGAGGATGCCTGTTGAGATAGGTTTGTCTTGGAGTTCGTTGAGGGCTTTTTGAAGGAAGCGTTTGCGAACACTTGGTTTATGATAATCTTTCCCATCTAACTTTAAGTCATCGAAAAATAAGTGCTCGGTATTCCGTTCTTGCCATTTATATGGTTCTTTAGTTGCAAGGATAACATCAAATTGGGCATAGAGGACAGAGGCAAGCTCGCCCCTGATACGCAAAGCAACGTCAAGATTAGTCGGCTTCGTGCGGTTGGCTTTGAGGTTCTTACGTATAGGTTCACTGAAACGGAACACATGAAGGTCTCTAAACAGCTCGTCTTTTGCGCGGGCTTCCCTTTTTAGCGTAGTGAGCGTGTCCAGTATAGTAATACGATCAAGGAGAGAGTACGTTGCTCCATCCTCACCTACAAAAGCATGCTGCCATCTAAAAGGCGCAAGGCGTAAGCGGTCAAGTTCATCGTAAAGCTCCTTAGTGGTCTTTGATCCGTGCCATTTTACGCCAAGAGTATTAGCCAGCTCGCGGGTAGAGAACAGTGTTTTTTCTTCTTCGTCCCAACCCTTTGTTTCCAATACTTTTTGGAGAGCGAGCAATACCTTGCGGGTCTTAGTGGTGGGGACTTGCCCTTGATACGGCTCGGCGATGATAGAGGATTTGACTTTGTTGCCATCGGGCAGGGTTTCTATCCAAGTGCGGGAACGGGGCTTGTGGAGGTTTTTGGAATGGGCGGGCGCAAAGATAAGTGAGGCGTGTTTTTCAAAGTTCAGTTCGGGGTGAATGGTCTCGGTTACTTCGGCTACTGCGGGGTGCCCGTTCCCGTTCTGGCTCACAAGTTTGAGGTCGGGGTTTTTATAGGGTCGGGTGAAGCCGTTGGTATAGGCGGGAGCTGGTAAAGCTTCTGCGATCTGGTCTACTGCCACCGGATCGGCAAGAGGGGGAAGGACTTCGACCAGGTCGGCTACGGGGAGGGGGTCTGGTACTATTGCGGTAATTTCCTGGGCGGCCAGGCGGGGGGCGGGCAGGAAAAGGATTGCAGGTTGACGGGGCGCGGGCTCTTGGGCTTGTGGTGAGGTTGTGGCAGGGGTGTCTGTGGTAATCTCTACGTCAATGGCTATTTGGACGGCGGAGGTCTGCGAGAGAGGCGGCGCGGGTGGTGTAATCGGGGTTGCCGATGGCGGATCAGGAGGAAAGAAGGTTCTTTCCATGCGGGCGAGAATGGCCTGTAGGCTTTCAGGATCGCTGTCAGTGAGGGTGATCTGCATTTCTTCCCTCTCCTGTGTGCTCAAGGCAAAGGTAAATACCCCAACAGAGGGCGAGGGGTTGGGCTTACGTGTCCAGAGCGTTGCAAAAATGCGTTTGAAAAAATGGAGCATGGTACGTCAAGTATTTTCCTATCCATTATTGCAAATTGCATCAACTCATGCAATGGTGGTCGGGAAAGGAAACACAACACCCTCCCCGTAGCACTCTTTGCGCTTCGCAAAGGCGGGGAGGGTGTTGTGTTTATTGACGCTTGGTAGGTTTAGTGCTAATATGGGCACAATGAGTAATGGTCAAAGGAAACTTCTTGCAGATAATCTTGCAAATTTGGCTAACATTGTAGCTGGTGCAATGGTGTTCGGGCAATTCGTTACGGGGCAGAGTATAGATGTTGGTGTTGTGTTGCTTGGGATTGTCTTTGCCGCAATGTTTTACATTGGAGCATATAATTTCGCTAAAGAGATATAATAATCACTATGGAGAGCTTAAAAATTTTTCTCATTATTGGTATAGCAATAGGGGTATTGATAAATATCTTTGCGTGGGTAGACAATTACCGCCGACGCCAAAAAAAATTACAGCACTAACGCTATTATGAAGTACGGGAGGTGTCCGCATTGTGGCGTGGGGTTGTCGGTCTTTGGGTCGTGTGCTTCGTGCAATCATCCTCGTGATGTAGAGTGTAGGGTGTGGTGCAAGAGATGTCATCGAGAGCCCGTGTATGAGGAAGGGCTTTGCTTCGCGTGCAAGAAGTATCGGAAGGGGTAAAGATAACAGTATGAAAGAGAACGGCGGCAAGTCTAATAGCATCCTCATGCAAATTATTGTATCTTTGGTCTCTGGTATAGTCGGGGCTTTAATATCCTCCTATCTTGTATGGACAATTGCCATAAAGCAGATTGGAGAAGCGCGAAATGCTTCACAAGGGCAACTTATTGTAGAATTGAACAGAGACTTTTCTTTCAATAGTAGAATGTATGGAGTAAGGAAAGCTATTGATAGGGAGAAACCTATCTTTATAGAACGTGGAGGGAAATATACGACAGAAGATATTGACGACTATCTTGGACTTTTTGAGCTTATGCGTATTTATGAGGAAAATGGTATTCTTGACCACAAGTTAGTTGACGATAGCTTTGGGGTCTTTGTTGAGGATGCCTACAAAAACAAGGAAATCAGACAATACATTACAGACATACGAAAAGAATATAAGGATGATGGTTTGTACTCTGGGTTTATGAAATGGGGGCAAACGTCTACAAAAAATAACGATTAGGAGTTGAGCACATAAACGCCATTAGCTTAGCGTCGTAACTGACCCTCGGTCGCCATACGCTCTATGGTGTGTCGAGGGTCTTTTGTTGGGTTTATGTTTACTAAAAATAACTCTATTGATTTTTGATAACATAAACGCCGTTGGTCTGGTGGATAAGAAGCCCGTCTTTTTCCATGCGGCCTGTGGTGGGGCGGAGATTGGCCGTTGTGCCTAAAAGCTCTTGGAGCTGTCGGGTTGTCAGTCCCTCCGGATGGTCGCGCAAACAATCCATGATCTGCTGGCGGATGGGGGAGAGCTGTTTTTGCGGAGTCGGGTGAGGGATCGCCGCCAGCGGGGACACAGGCTCGGTGATCTCGGGGGAAGTTACCAGTGGGGCAGGGACGTTACGCGCTAATGTGAGCGGTTCTGGTGCGTCTGGTGAGGTAGTAGAAGGAAGGTCAGGAAGATGCTGCTCTAAGAGGAGCCGTATCGCTTGCGCGCGGGTGGCGGTGGTGGAATAGACGCGAAGCTCTCTTTGTAGCTTTGCCACATACGTATCAAGTCGTTCTAAGAGTTCAGGATACAGACGCACCGCTACGATCTGGGAGAGTGCTTCTTGCTCTTCATTGCGAGGTCTGCCGCGCTTGCGAGGGGTCGTGTCCATTGGTGGGCTCCCTTGGTGTTTTGTACATTACAAAATAAGATACCTCTTCGAGCGGGTGGTAAAAGCATAGTGGAGTGAAGTGTTTTTGTAAACGTAAAAATACCATATAAAACGGAAGTATTGACAAGGATAGTTTTTTATGGTATATGAGTATTTAGTGTTTACGGAAAATAACGTATTTGAGAAAGTGTGGAAGGGTCGCTTCCTTGCGCTCTTCTCTGTCCTCGTAGTGGTTGCGGGGACAGACAGAGGGAAACACAACACGCAAGGAAAGGGCGGAATATGGCAAGTACAGGTTTACAATCGGCGGTAAACGAGGCGCGTCCTACTCTCACTCCAAAATTAGAAGCACTTTTAGAGAACATGATCAGGGAGGGCGCCATAATAGTCAAAAAGGAGCTTGAGGCGTTCTTCACCGCTCAAGGCTTAACAGACGAGGAAGAAAAGCAAGATGTAGGTATAGAAGTAGTGGCATCTTTTCTCTTCAAAAAGTTGCGTGAGGGAAGATAGCCTCGCGTCAGTAGTCAATGTCCCCTTTGGTAGCTCCAAAGGGGACTTCATTTCTCATTTGAACTAAATTTCAATATAAGTCTATAGGTTCAAGAAACTCGCAATAAGCGTGTCTCGTTCCGTGTGTTTGGTCTGAATAAATCCCTAACAAAGAACCAACAAATCCAGCGTTTCTCCTTTTCGCCTTACAGCCGTTTGTAATTCTTCTAAGCTCTGGGCATATCACATTGGTAACATTACCATTTAAGTCAGACACAATAGTTACGTTACCATTAAGCACATGGCAGTGGACGGTGTTCGCTGGCATAAAGAGTACTCCTTAAATTAAAGAAGGAAAGCACATTGTATCCTTGAGACGAAAGATTTTGCAAGGCAAGAGTTTGGATATTTAACGTCCCTCGTGTCCAGAGCGTTGAAGGTGCTCTGTGAGTATCAACACGCTGGAGAAAGGGGGATGTATGGCAGACAAGCCTGCGGGCTGGGTGGACTTCGCAGAGGCGCGGAAGGTGCCGTTTGTGGATGTGCTGGAGCATATCGGCTGGCTGGGGAAGCTGGAGCGGTCAGGCGATGAGTTGAAGGGTGTGTGTCCGCTGTGCGGTCGGGGAGAGACAAAGCAAGGCTTCTCGGTTAATGTGGGTAAGAACGTGTTTTTCTGTCATGCCTGCAAGAAGAAGGGCAATGTGATTGACTTCGCGGTCTTCCACTTACAGAAGGAAAACCTGCAAGCGGATTTGAAGGCAGGGGCGACGTGGTTAGCAAACCTTGTAGGCGAGGTCGAGCAGAGGCGGAATGCGGCAGAGGATGAAAGAGAGGTCGAGGAGCCAGGGGGGCTACGGGTGCACGTTGACGCCCTGGTCAATGCCGTTGTCTCGGGTCTTGAGCAACGCCTTGAGAAGCGGGAGACGTTGGTACGCGATCTGACTGACTTAGTGCTCGGGGTGTTGGAGGTCATCGAGCGTAGGCGGGTTGATGAGTAGGTGGGGTTATGCCCTTCCCTGTCGGTGCGACAGGGAAGGGCTTTTATTGCGTGGCGAGGGCAGAGGAAAAAGCCCGCGTGTGGAGTGGGCGTAGGGGGTACTTTAGAGAACAACTCTTATTGTGAGATCACATTTGAAGAGGTGGCAACCACCTACCTATGAGCATCTGAAGAACAAACCTAATAACTCCCAAAGTACCAGAAACAGGACCATCTGTGATCATAGCTGAAATCCATAAAACACCACCCATAAAGGCACATATATATAAAACACCCTTCATAACTCTACGTAGAATAAGTGGAAATTGACTCCTCATATGGTTTATTTGATAACGTTGACTCTGGCCCGCTACAGCTACCCTTTCGGCGAACTATCCCTACGATAATGAAGACCAATACTACCGTTCCTATTAAAATCCCTGAGCTAGGTTCTGGGACGGAAGTT
>Ga0209515_10007676_pt1 | contig 12931 bp, 15 predicted proteins | sample Subgroupgradi54m_FD_187454 | JGI IMG/M metagenome (GOLD analysis project Ga0209515, IMG submission 187454) | Subsurface groundwater microbial communities from S. Glens Falls, New York, USA - GMW60B uncontaminated upgradient, 5.4 m (SPAdes)... ... | reverse complement strand
GACCCGGTCCTGGTCGTCGCGGACCGGTTGATCGTCAAGGCGCAGGTCGATGAGACCGACATCGCCGCGATCGCCCTCGGCCAGGCCGCGAGCATGACGCTGGACGCGTATCCCGAGCAACCCATTCCCGCGCATGTCGACCACATCGCCTACGAGGCCAAGACCGTCAACAACGTCACGATCTACGAAGTGGACGTGTTGCCCGATGAAGTCCCCGACTTCATGCGCAGCGGCATGACCGCGACGGTGACCTTCACCGTCACGGACAAACCCGGCGCGCTGGTCGTGCCAAGCGAGGCCGTGCATCACGATGACGCCGGCGCAAGCGTCATGACGCCCGGCAAGAACGGCCGTCCCGTCCGGCGCGACGTGACGGCCGGCGTCGCCGACGGCAAGTGGGTCGAGATCGTCTCGGGCTTGCAAGAGGGCGACGCGGTCCTGGCTCCGTCGCTGCAGATGCCGCGCACGGGGCCGAAGGGCAAGAATCCGTTCTCGCCGTTCGGCGCCCCCAAGGGCGGCGGGGGCAGCAACCGTCAGCGGCCATAATTCAAGAAGTTAAACGACCAGTCGATGATCAGCAGCTACGAAACACTCGGCTTGGCTAAAGGCTGAAGGCTATAGGCTCAAGGGGGCACGACATCTCCTCCAGCCTTGGGCCTTGAGCCTTTAGCCAACGAGGACCTTTACCCATATGCAGGCAGGCAGATGATTCAAGTTTCAGACGTCCAGAAGACCTACCGGATGGGCGACGTCGAGGTGCGCGCGCTGCGTGGCGTGTCGCTCACCGTCGAGCCGGGTGATTTTGTCGCGATCATGGGGCCCTCGGGCTCGGGCAAGTCGACGCTGATGCACGTGCTCGGGCTGCTGGACGTGCCCGATGCCGGATCGTATCGGTTGGCCGGCCGCGAAGTGAGCCGGCTATCCGACGATGAGCTGGCGGGCGTGCGCAGCCAAATCGTCGGCTTCGTGTTTCAGCAGTTCAACCTGCTCTCGCGCACCAGCGCCCTCGAGAACGTCGCGCTGCCGCTGATCTACGCCCGTGACGGCGTCAACCCCGACCGCGCGCAGGAATTGCTGAAGGAAGTCGGTCTCGGCGATCGGCTGCATCATCGGCCGAACCAACTCTCGGGTGGCCAGCAGCAGCGTGTCGCCATCGCCCGCGCCCTCATCAACAATCCGCGATTGATTCTCGCGGATGAGCCGACCGGCAACCTCGACTCTGCCAGCTCGCAAGAGATCATGGCGCTGCTGCGCGCGCTCAACGAGCGCGGCATCACACTGGTGCTGGTGACGCACGAGCCGGACATCGGCCAGCAGGCGCGGCGAATCATCCGGATGCGCGACGGGGTTGTGCAGTCCGACGAGCGCCGGCAGCCGATCCCTAAGACCGCCTCGCCGGTCGTGTCGCCTCAGCCGCCGATCGGGCGCCTCACGTGGCGCGAGCTGCGGGCGCACGTGCAGCAAGCCGTGCGCGCCTTGCGGGCCAACAAAATTCGCACCGCGCTGTCGATGCTCGGCATCCTCATCGGTGTCGCCGCGGTGGTCGCGATACTGGCGCTGGGCAGCGGCGCGCGGCAATCGATCGAAGCGCAACTGGCCTCGATGGGCTCGAATCTGTTGATCGTCCGGCCCGGCTCGCGGCAGGTGATGGGCGTCGCGCTTGAGGCCGGTGCGATGACGCGCTTGACGATCGAAGACGCCAACGACATCGCCGCCAGCATCCCGCAGGTGCGGCGCGTGGCGCCGGCGGTGCAGGGCCGTGCGCAGGTGGCTCACGGCAACAAGAACTGGAACACGCAAGTGCAGGGGACGATGCCGGAGTACGCCGCGATCCGCGCGTCGACGCCGCTCGTCGGCCGTTTTTTCACCGCCGAGGAGGAGCGCTCGCGCGCCCGCGTCGTCGTCCTGGGCCTGACGGTCGTGCGCGAACTCTTCGGCGAGACCAGCCCCGTCGGCGAATCGGTGATGATCAACCGCGTCCCGTTCCAGGTGATCGGCGTGCTGCCGGAGAAGGGTGTCACGACCTTTCGCGATCAAGACGATATCGTCGTCATCCCGCTGTCGACGGCGATGCGGCGGCTGCTCGGCAAAGACTTCGTCGATTCGATCGACGTCGAGGCGACCGATCCGTCGGCCATTGACGCGGCGCAAGACGCGATCCGCGCGCTGATCGCGCGTCGTCACCGCTTGCCGCCATCACGGCAGGACTCCTTCGACATTCGCAACATGGCTGAGATCCAAGCGGCCCTGTCCGCGACCAACCAGACGATGTCGATGCTGCTGGCGTCGATCGCCGCGATCTCGCTGCTGGTCGGCGGCATCGGCATCATGAACATCATGCTGGTGTCCGTCGCCGAGCGCACGCGGGAGATCGGCCTGCGCAAAGCGGTCGGCGCGCGCCGCCAAGACATCCTCGCGCAGTTTCTCATCGAAGCGATCGTCATCAGCCTCGCCGGAGGACTCGCCGGCATCGTGCTCGGCGGCCTGATCACGTTGGGCATGTCGAAGCTGGCCGGCTGGGCGACGGCGCTGTCGCTGTGGTCGATCGTGTTGGCCGTCGGCTTTTCGGCAGGGGTCGGGATCGTGTTCGGCCTGTGGCCCGCGCGCAAGGCCGCCGCCCTGCATCCCATCGACGCCCTGCGCTACGAATGATGAACCACCTTCTTGTGACGAATCCACGGATGATGACACGGGGTCTGACCCCGCTTGCTGGTTTTCGATCTGGCGCCCCTTACAATAAAGAGAGCGTCCAAGGTGCAGCTTCAATGCAACGCAGCTTCCTTTCAGCCTCGGTGTCCTCGTCGACGATCAGGCCGGTCGGCTACGATCTCGCCGACCGGACGCTGCGCCTGAGCTTCCGCAACGGACACGTGTATGAGTCCCGCAGCGTGCCGCCTCAGTTGGTGAAATGTTTGCTGTTGGCAAAGTCGATGGGCGCCTATTTCAATCGCCACGTCCGCGACCGTTTTCTGTGTCACCAGATCGAATCGTTGAGCGAGGAGCCGTGATGCCGAGCTACGATTTTCAGTGCCAACGCTGCGGACGCCTGTTTGAAGCGCGCATGACGATGGACGAGTTCGGCCAGGGCAAACGGCCGCCCTGCCCCGACTGCGGTGACCGACAGCCGCGCCAAGTGTTCTCTTCGCCGGTCACGATCTTAGCACTCGGGTCGAAGTCGAGCGCGCCGTCCTCCAATCCGACCGGCGGATGTGGAAGCGGCTCGTGCGGCTGCGCCTGCGGCTAATCCGGGGACACAATCCTTATCTCGTCCCGAATTCAGTATGGTGTCCCTGGAACTTGAGAGGAGAGTTCGACATGACCCATGCGACGGCGCGGACGGGGATGAGGCGGACGTCCTCAACCACCGTCCGATCCATCAGACCTGATGATGTAGAGATTTGTGGCCGCATCATTTTCGACGCGTTTGCGGGCATCGCCCAGCGCCACAACTTCCCGCTGGATTTTCCGTCGGTTGAGTCAGCCACGGAACTGGCCGGCCATTTCACACATCATCCGCAGTTCTACGGCGTCGTCGCCGAGTCGGGCGGGAAGGTGGTGGGCTCCAATTTCCTCGATGAGCGCGACCCGATCCGAGGCGTTGGACCGATCACCGTCGATCCCGGATGCCAACAGGGCGGCGTCGGACGCCGTCTGATGGAGGCGGTGCTCGAGCGCGGCCGCAAGGCTTCGGGCATTCGTCTGGTGCAGGACGCGTTCAACATGGCGTCGTATGCGCTGTACGCGTCGCTCGGCTTTTCGGCGAAGGAGCCGCTGGTGCTGATGAGCGGCCGGCCGAAGTCGACGCCGTCTTCGGACGTGGAAGTGCGGCCGATGCGGCCGGGCGACGTCGAGGCCTGCGCGGCGTTGTGCGAGCGCGTGCACGGCTTTCCTCGCGGCAACGAGCTGCGCGACGCGGTCAAGGGGATGCATCCGTATGTTGCCGTGCGCGGCGGGCGCATCGTCGCCTACGCCTCGGCGGTCGATTTCTGGCCGCTCAATCACGGCGTCGCCGAGCGGGAAGAGGACCTGCGCGCGCTGCTGCTCGGAGCTGGCGCGATCAACGCGCAGCCATTGGCCTTGCTGGTCCCGACGCGTCAAGCGAGTGTGTTTCGCTGGTGCCTGAGCGAAGGGCTGCGCGGCGTCAAGCCGATGACGCTAATGGCGATCGGCCCCTACCACGAGCCCGCCGGCAGCTTCTTTCCCTCCGTCGAATACTGATCGCCGAATCCGGCGCGCCGCTCGAAATGTTCAAGGCAAACCTGCTACAATTCTCGGCATGACGCCGGGAGCAGTCCAAGGCCCGCATCCATTACGCGCAGGACACGTCCCGAAGCCGTCGCCGATGCGCCGATGACCGCCGCACAGCCCATCGTCTTCAAGTATCGATTCCGATTCGAGGACGGCTCGCAACGCGACTTCCAGATCGCCTTGGATCCCATCACGCTGCAGCTGATCAATTCCGCCAAGACTCCCCCCGCCTGGACCGCCCTCAGCCACCACAAGTGCCCGAACTGTCCGCTGCCTGACGCGCCCGGCGCGCGCTGCCCCGCGGCCGTCAGCCTCGTCGAGATCGTCGAGCTCTTCGGCAACGCGTGTTCCTACGATCAGGTCGATGTCACGATCACCAGCGAAGCGCGCCAGTACGCGAAACATACCTCGCTGCAGCAGGCGGTCAGCTCACTGACAGGCCTGCTGATGGCGACCTCGGGCTGTCCCATCGCCGGCAAGTTGCGGCCGATGGTGCCCTTTCACTTGCCGTTCGCGACGGATTGGGAAACCAAGTATCGGGTCATCTCGATGTATCTGCTGGCGCAGTTTTTCATCGCGCGCCGCGGATCGACGCCCGACTGGAACCTGACCGGCCTGGCGAAGATCTACGAGGACTTGCGACAGGTGAACCGCCACGTCAGCAAGCGCCTCAACGAAGCCGGCTCGGGGGACGCGCACGTCAACGCGCTGTTCATCTTAGACGCCTTCGCCGACATCGTGAGCTTTTCGCTGGACCAGCGGATGCTCGAGGACCTGGAGGCGCTGTTCGCGCCGCATCTGGACCGCCACGCATGAGGCAACAGCGCACGCTCACCGTCGTGATGACGGACATGAAGGGCTTCACCAGCCGAACCAGCCGGCAGAGCCGCGAGGAAACGCTGGCGCTGGTCAAAGAGTTGCGCGAGCTGTTGAGCCCCATCCTTAGCGCGCACGACGGACGGTTGGTCAAGTCGGCCGGCGATGGGTTTCTGCTGACCTTCGAAAGCCCGACCAATGCGGTGCTGGCAGGCATCGCGTTGCAGGATTTGCTGCATCGGCGCAACGCCAACCACTCGGAGCAGCCGCCGATCGAGATCCGCATTGGGATCAACACCGGCGAGGTGACGCTCGAAGACGGCGACGTCATCGGCGAAGCGGTCAACATCGCCGCGCGGCTGCAGGAAAGCGCCGAGCCGGGCGCGGTGTGGCTGACCGAGTCGACGTATTTGTCGATGAATTCGTCGGAGTGCCCTTGCCGGCCGCGCGGCGCCCGGCTGTTTAAAGGCCTGCCGCGGGCGCTGAAGGTGTATCAAGCGACGCCGGCGGGGTATCGAGCCGAGCGTCGGTCGCTCGGATGGCGGCGATGGATCGTTGTCGCGCCTGTCGCCATGCTTGGGCTGTGGTGGCTCGCCACCGCGCGGCATCCGGCGCCTCCGCCATCCGAAGCGCCTCCTGTGGAGGCTCCTCCCCCCGAGGCCGCTCCCGAGCCTGCTGTCGAAGCCCCGGCGGAGCCGACGCCTCAGGCAGAGCCGCCGCCACCCGATGTGAGCACGATCATCCAAATCCAGCAGACGCTGCAGGGCCACCAGCAGACGCTCGACACGCTGGAAGCCGAGCTCCGTCAGGCGCAGGATCAGTACTACGATTGGAGCCGTGAGCTGTTCAATCTACAGAGCCGTTCCGGGCGGGCAAGTGGCGCGTTGGGAGAGCTGGCGCGAGCCATCCCGCAGGCGCGCGATCGCCACACGGCGTTGGTGCAGCGGCTGATCGATCAGGCCAACGGCCGCGAGGACCGCGCCACCGCCGATCAGCTCTGGCGCGAGCTGGGACAGTTTGAAACGGCGATTGGCCAGATGGAAGCGCAAGTGGGTGGGTTGTCGCCGGTCGTGGACGAGGCCCGAGCCGCGCTGAAGGCGTGGGATCCGACGCTGTCGGATTGGTCTAAAAGCCTCAATGACTTGCGCCAGGCGCGCGCCGATCGATTGTTGGAGGTGACCAGCCTCAAGTCGCTGACCGCGTGGGACAGCCGCTTGGACGGGTTGGCGACGGATGTGCCGCAGCTGACGGCGAAGATCGCCGAGTTGCGGCAGGCGATGAGCGGGCTGCGCGGCGATTTGGATGCGCGCACGCCGACGATCGACAGCGCCGAGCAGTTCTTGAAGTCGTGGGATGACTTCCGCGACCAGTGGCGCGCCTACCTTTACTCGCGCTAGCGATGGCGGTTCTGTCGGAACGGTTTGACCGCGCGTTGATGGCCGCCTCCGCCGCGCATCGCGGCCAGACCCGCAAGGGCAGCCAGGTGCCATATCTCACGCATCCGCTTGCCGTGTGTGCCATAGTGGGTGAGCATGGAGGCGATGAGGATCAGTTGATCGCCGCGCTGCTGCACGATGCGGTCGAAGACGGCGGGATGAGCGCCGATGCGGTGCGCGAGCAGTTCGGCGCGCGGGTCGCGGCGATCGTCGCGGCGTGCACCGAGCCAGGGGAGGTCCCGAAACTGCCGTGGCTGGAGCGCAAGACGCGCTATCTGGCGCAGCTCGAGCGCGCGAGCCCCGAAGCGCGGTTGGTGGCGGCGGCCGACAAGCTGCACAACGCCCGCGCGATCGCTGCCGATTTGCAGCGGATCGGGCCGACGGTGTGGAAGCGATTTTCGGCCAGTCCCGAAGCGGTGCGTGGGTATTTCCGGCGGGCGGTGGAGGTGCTTCGAGGCGGCTGGCAGCATCCGATCCTCGACGACCTCGAATGCGCCGTCACCCTCCTTGAATCACTCAACTAATTGTGTGTCAGTGCTCTGTCGAAATCCTCGTGCCTGTGGAATGTGAAATGCGTAACGCGTAATGTCTCTCGACGAGGTCACATTACGCCTTACGCATTCAACATTACGCAACCCTAAGGTTTTCGACGGAGCAGGGAAAGTGACTGTCACTTCGCAAGGGACTCGCGTCGGTTGCTCGACGCCGATGTTGCGTTACTCTAGCATCTAGAGTATGATACGCGAATTTTTGGACAATCCTCGCACGCGCTGCACGCGCCTCGGATTCGGGGCATTCACTCAACGCTGGAGCTCAACAGCATGATGATCCTTGTCGTGGGGGTCGTTGGGCTCGTCGTCGGGATGTTTCTCTTCCGGACCGCGTACCTCTTGTATTTCCGCTCGTACAACGAGTGGGAGATGAAGAACCGCCGCGGCCTGGCGTATTACGGCAAGCCCGTCGCCGAGCGCCAGCGTTTTCGAGAAGAGATCAAGCGCCGTTCGAAGCATTTGCTGCCGCTGATCCAAATGGAAGCGCAGATGCAGACGACGATGCGCACCGTCCCGTCATTCGAATATCAAGGCGTCACCGGCCCCAGCTACTCGTGTACGCCGGAAAGTTTTCAGCTCGCTGCCACCTACAAGCCCGCCAGCCAAGACGTCTTCGTCGTGACCCAGATGAAGTGCGGCACGACGTGGCTCCAGCAGATCGCCTACGAAATCCTCATGCAGGGAGAAGGCAACCTCAACGATAACGGCCATGTCCACATGTACGCCGCCAGCCCGTGGATCGAGGCGCTCGACAGTGTCTCGATGGCCGACGCGCCGCTGATCGGCCCCCGCAAGAAGCGCCTCATCAAGACGCACATGCCCACCAAGCTGCTGCCCTATAGTCCTGAGGCGAAGTACCTCTACGTCACGCGCCATCCCGTCGCCTGCTTCGCCAGCATCGTCGACTACTTCGACCTGATGGCCGGGCCGTTTGTGCCGCTGCGCAAGGATCTGGTTGAGTGGTACTGTAGCGACAAGATGTGGTGGCTGTCGTGGCCGGACCATGTCGCCGGCTACTGGGACTGGGCGCAGCAGCATCCGCAGAACGTGCTGTTCGTCCACTTCGAAGAGATGAAGAAGGACCATGTGGGCGTGGTGCGCAAGGTCGCCGAGTTCCTGGGCGAGCCGCTGACCGACGCGCAGCGCTCGCGCGTCGTCGAGAAGAGCAGCTTCCAATGGATGAAGGACCGCGAAGAGCTCTTCGAGATGTGTCCGCCCAACATGTTCTCGGTGTCCGGCACGTACTTCAAGAGCGGCCAGACCGACCGTGACAAGGACGTCTCCGACGAGGACAAGCAGCGAATCCTCGCGTTCTGCCGCGAGAAGCTCCAAGACCGGAGCTATCCGGGTTCGAAGTTTTACCCGGCGCTCGGTGAGCTGGAAAAAATCGTCATTGGCTAAAGGCTAGAGGCTGTAGGCTGAAGTGGGACAAGAAGTCAACCCTTCAGCCTTGAGCCTTTAGCCTTTAGCCAATGACGTTTTCAGCCGGATTCCGCGCTTCCCAGGAGGCGCCTTTCTGTTACCATAGATTCGGAGCAGGCGCCCTCAGGCGCCGCATCCCACCGACATGCATCGCCGCCACTATCATTCGCCGTTTCGACGCGGGCTCTGGTCTTTCCTCTTGGTCGCTGTGGTCATGGCCATCGGCACCCTCGGCATCCATCATTTCGAACGCCTGTCCTATCTCGACGCCTTCTACTTCATGGCCATGATCGCCACAGCCCAGGGCCCGGCGATGGTTCCGTCGACGACCGCGGGCAAACTGTTCACGGCGATCATCGCGTTCGTGTCGGTCGGATGCGTGGTGGCATCGCTGGGATTTTTGTTCGGTCCGTTTTTCGGGCAGCTGTGGCGCGTGGGAGTCGAGCGCGTCGAGCACGAGCTGCATAAGGACCATCCATAACAGGAGGATCAATGAGGCGCAACGGATTCACGATGGTGATGCTCGGATGTCTGATGATGGCTTCCGGCGCGCGCGCGGCCGAGCAGAACGGGGCCGCCGAGTTTGATCGCGTGAAGGCCTTGGTCGGGACATGGCGCGGGCCGGCGAATGAAGGCGCCATGAACAATGACCCGGTCACGGTCGAGTATCGCCTGACCTCAGGCGGCAGCGCCGTGGTCGAAACGCTGTTTCCCGGCACGTCGCACGAGATGGTGTCGGTCTACCATCAGGACCACGGCAAACTGGCGATGACGCATTACTGCCTGATGGGCAATCAGCCGAAGCTGCAGGAAGTCGCGGCCAACGATCAGCAGATCGAACTGCAGCTCTCACCCGACTCGGGCCTCGATCCCAGCAGCCCGCACATGCACGCGCTGACGATCGCGTGGGCGGACCCGAACCACATCACACAGACGTGGACGTCCTACGAGCAGGGCCAGCCGAAGGAAAAGTCAGTCTTCACGCTGGCGCGCGCCACGACCCAGTGACGATCAGCGCGCTTGACGGCGGCGGAATCGATCGGTCCGCAGCGCGAATTTCCAAGGGCCGTGCTCAGGGCAGCGCTTGAATCGGTGACGCCTTCGGTTTGCGGACATGGCGCTGCGGGGGATTCAGCGTCCGTCGGTGAGCTGGTTTGGGTTGGTCCGATCGTTTGGGCATCTGGGCCTCCTTGGTTCTGGATCACGCGTAGCGGCCCGAGCGCGAGATCCGGTGAAGTGTGGATGAACGGGGCGTTAGTCGAGGGGGAGCAGTAGGCGGCAGGTCGCGGGTGTCGCCGCCTCGACGAGGAAGGCGCCCTCATGCAGCGCCGCCCAGCCGGCCGCAAACGCCAGCCCAAGGCCGAGGCCCTGCCGCCGGCCGGCCGGCGGATAGAACGGTTCATCGCGTGCGTCACGTCGTCGCGGCTGAAGCTCGACTCGCTGCATTTCCGCGAAAGCACGGCGTACCGTGACGCGCGCGACCATGGATGCGCGGCGCCAAACGCCGCGTCGGCGTTGCGCGCGCTGCACATCACCCGCCAGGTCCCACCGCTTGGCATTGCCAGCACGGCCAGGTCGCTGAGGTAGCCCCCCGGCGCCGTCTTCAGTCCTGCCACGTCCAGGCGCATCGGCATCGCGTCAGGTCCGGTCACCAATTCCAGCCGAATCGCGGTGCCTAATCTTGTCTGGATCGCCGGCGCCAACTGAGCGAGCGCGTGACGCAGATCCGTGGGTTGGCGATCCAGCCGCTGCCGCCGGCCGATCACCGCCAACATGTCCGTCATGGCGGTCGCGCGCGTGACCGCCGTGAGAATCTCACCGAACCCTTCTTGCAGCTCAGGCTGTTCGCGATATTGCGCTTGGAGCAGCTCCGAGAAGCCGCGGATGATCGTCAGCAGATTGCCGAAGTCGTGGGCCATGCCCGCGGCGAAGCGGATCGTGGACTCGGGGCGGGAAGGATCGGGCTGCCAAGCGCGTTCAGCCATTCGAGGCGGACGCAGCGAGCAGTCCGCGGATGCGCGAGAGCAGGTCGTCCAGCGCGAAGGGCTTGGTCAGATAGCCGTCGGCGCCGTGCTGCCGCGAGGTGTGCTCATCGGTGGGACGCGCGTTGGCGGTGAGCATCAGGATCGGGATGTGCCGGGTCTGCGCGTCTTGTTTGAGCGTGGCGCTGACATCATACCCGCTTAACTTGGGCAGCATCAGATCGAGGATGACCAGATCGGGGCGCGCCTCGCGGGCCTGAGCCAGTCCGCTGACGCCGTCGGTCGCGACCGCGACGGCAAACCCGGTGAGCTCGAGCTGCTTGCGCACGACCTTCACGATGCCTGGCTCATCGTCTACGACCAAGATCCGCTGTGCTGGCTCAGCCATGCAGCAGCTCCTTGGAGCGCGAGATCCGCGCCGCGTCCTTGGCGGCCGCGAGGTTGGTCCTCAGCTGCTGGAGCACCGGCAGCGCAAAGGCGCCGTCCTCGGGACAGCTGGCGCAGACGAGGGTGATTTCCGGAGCCTGCGCCCCGCCGAAGATCTGCTTGGCCCACTGATGGCACTCCACGTGCAGGCGGCTTCGCCTCGCCTCCATCCCCGGCCAGTCCGTCATGGCGAGGATCGCGAACAGCCCCGGCTCTAGCGGCACCAGCCGATCGTCGGCGGCAATCTGTTTGCGCAACAGCGCCTTGCACTCCCGCAACAGCGCCTCGGGCGTCGCGCCCGTTCGCGTCGTCTGCGCGGGCAGCGTCCGACATCGACCAACAGCACCGCCATCGTGTCCTGCTCGGCCGGCGCCGATGCCTGCACCTCCTGGAAGAGCGCGGCGAAGGCGGTGATCGGATCGTGGATCGGCAGCGTGAAGATGAACGCACTGCCGCGGCCCAGCTCCAAGCGCACGGAAATTTCGCCGCCGTGCAGCTCGACGATGTCCTTGGCGATCGACAGCCCAAGTCCCGTGCCTTTCTGATGCTCCGAGTCGCGGCCCAATTGCTCGAACCGGCGAAACAGCTTCGGCAGATGCTGCTTGGGAATGCCAGGGCCGTCGTCGGTCACGGTGATCTGCGCGTACCGATCCCGCTGCGCGACGTCGATGGTGATCGTGCCTTGGTCTTGCGTGAATTTGATGGCATTGCCCAGGAGGTTGGTCAGCACTTGGAGGATTCGGTTGCGATCCGCGTACAGCAGCGGGCGAGCTTCGAAGCGCCGCGCCAGTTGTCGCTCACCCAGCAGCGCCTGATGGGATCGGATGGAATGCTCAATCAGCTCGCCGAGGTCCAGTTGCTGGTGGCTCAGCCGCATCTTGCCCGCTTGGATCGTGGACAGGTCCAGCAAGTTGTTGATCAGCTCAGTGAGGCGGTCCACGTCGACGAAGATCGTCTGCAGGAAGTCGCGCTGCTCGGGATTGATGTTGCCCAGTGACTGATTCAGCAGCAGCGTGACCGCGCCCTTGACCGACGTCAGCGGCGTGCGCAGCTCGTGGGAGACCATCGCCAGAAACTCGTCCTTCAGCCGCTCCATCCGCCGCCGCTCGGGTCACGTCATGCAGCAGGATCAGATGCGCCTGGGCGCCTTCCCACATGGTGTCCACGGACCGCAGCTCGGCGATGCGCGGCTGATCATGCTCGCCCGGGATCGTCAGGTCCTGCGTCTGGCCGGGCAAGCACCGCGATGGAGAACGCTCGACGCAGCAGCGACTTCGCTGGCTGCCGCAGGAGCGACTCGGCCGCGGGGTTGAGGAAGCACACCAAGCCTTGCTGGTCGATGACGATCACACCGTCGGTTTGGCTTTCGATGATCTTCTGCAGGTTGGCTTGATCCGCCTGCACTTCGCCCAGCGATCGCTCAAGCTCCCGCTGCGGCCGCTGGTGCTCGATGACGAACCGGATGGTGTGCGCAGCAGCGTGTGGCTGTCCAGATGTTCGAGGACGAGATAGTCGTATGCGCCGATCTGGATCGCCTGCATCGCGAGGAACTCTTCGTCGGCGGTGACGAGCGGGATGATGGGAACGTCATGGGCTTTGGTGCGAAGCTTCACGACCGCCTCTCGCGCGAACCCTTGGTCCTGGCGTTGCGACAGCCTCAGCAACACCGCCAACACGCCGCCTTGCGAGAGCCGCTCCAGGCCGTCGGCCACGGCGGCCGTCGACTCCACCAGCGCGTGTCCGTCGCGGCTGGCGGGCAACAGATGCTGGAGACGGTTGGCTTCCGCGTGGTCCGGATCAATTAGGAGCACGATCGTGTCGTGCGAGGATTCCTGCCGACTGTCCATGTGCGATCGCGTCGCCTCAACCCCTCGTATGGCAGACAGTTCCAACCGAATTTGACACTTAGGCAAAGTATACTATAGGCGGTTTCAAGTTCCTAACGCAACAGGCAGATTGTAAAACGCCTCGCTGGGGGTGCGCCACTGCAGCACCTTGCGCGGGCGACCGTTTAAGAGGGCTTGCACATGCGTGATCTCCCGGCGCGAGA
>Ga0209515_10007673_pt1 | contig 12938 bp, 11 predicted proteins | sample Subgroupgradi54m_FD_187454 | JGI IMG/M metagenome (GOLD analysis project Ga0209515, IMG submission 187454) | Subsurface groundwater microbial communities from S. Glens Falls, New York, USA - GMW60B uncontaminated upgradient, 5.4 m (SPAdes)... ... | reverse complement strand
GGAATATCTGTTCCCTTTACAATTGCTTCAAAAGCTTTAGCCCTACCTACAACGTCATCTGATTTAATTGTAAGCATTTCCTGAAGAGTATATTTTGCTCTGTGCGCTTCAAGCGCCCAAACTTCCATTTCTCCAAGTCTTTGTCCTCCCATTTGAGCTTTTCCACCCAATGGCTGCTGCGTAACCAAAGAGTACGGACCGGTTGAACGGGCATGGGTTTTGTCTTCAACCATGTGGATAAGTTTCATAATGTATTCAATTCCAACAACAACCGGATTTTCATATGCTTCTCCTGTGCGTCCGTCATACAAAGTTACTTTTCCATCAACAGGAAGCCCTGCTTGTTTAAGAAGCCCAACGATTCTGTCTTCTCCAACTTCTTCAAAAACAGGCACTCCAACTTTCATTCCAAGTTTTTGCGCAGCCCATCCCAGATGTGCTTCCAAAAGTTGTCCCAAATTCATACGCGCAAGTACTGAAATTGGCGAGATTATAATATCAACAGGGGTTCCATCTTCTAGATATGGCATGTCTGCTTCCGGCAAGATTTTAGAAATAACTCCTTTGTTTCCGTGTCTTCCGGCAAGTTTATCTCCAACAACAACGTGTCTAAATTGTGCTACTTCAACAATAATTTTTTGAAGTGCTCCAGGCTCAAGTTCGTCTCCCTTTTTTCTATCCAGGATTTGAACATTTATAACTGTTCCGCGCTCTCCGTTTGGCATTCTAAGAGATGTGTCTCTAACTTCTCTTGCCTGCTCTCCAAAAATAGCTCTCAAAAGTCTTTCTTCTGCTGTTAATTCCGTTTCTCCCTTTGGTGCAATTTTTCCAACCAATATGTCTCCGGGACTAACCTCAGAACCAACAGCTATAATTCCATCTTCATCAAGATTTGCCAAATCATCTTCTGAAACATTTGGGATATCGCGGGTTGTTTCTTCCGGTCCCAACTTTGTCTCAACAACAGAGGCTTCGTGTCTTTCAATGTGAATTGAGGATAATAAGTCCTGTTTTACAAGCTTATCTGAGATAACTATTGCGTCTTCGTATCCCAAACCATCTAGCGATGCGTATGCAATAAGAAGATTTTTGCCCAAAGCCAATTCTCCGTCTTCAGATGATGGACCGTCAATAAGCAAATCTCCTTTTATAAGTTTTTGGCCAGATGATACTACTGTTTTTTGCGTATATGCCGTTGCATTTGAAGTTCTTTTAAAAGAATTAAGCAAGTATGTTTCCTCTTCTCCTTTTTTGGCACCCTTAACAACTACTTTTCTTGCATCTGCATAAATTACTTTTCCGTCAAATGGAGCTTTTATGACTCTTCCCATAACTTCTGCAACTGCTTTTTCCATTCCTGTTCCAACAATTGGACTATCCGGAATTACAAGAGGGACTGCTTGGCACTGCATGTGGGTTCCCATCAAAGCTCTATTTGCTTCATCGTGTGATACAAATGGAATAAGAGATGCAGCAGTTCCAACAACTTGACGGGGCGCAATATCTACGTATTCTATTTTTTCTCTATCAACTTCAATAAATTCTCCCCCATAGCGGCAAGGAACTCTGTCTTCTAAAATTACGTCATTATCTGCAAGAACTCCTGCATGAGTTACATAGTGTTCTCTTTCATCATCCGCCATCATATAAGTAATTTCTGAAGTTGCCTTGCTTAAGGTTTTTCTGCCGTCTTTCTTGTGCTCAACTTTTCTATAAGGAGCTTCCAAAAATCCATGCTCATTTACCCTTGCATATAAACTCATGTAAGTAACTAGACCAATATTTGGTCCTTCGGGGCTTCTAATTGGGCAAATTTTTCCATACTGAGAACTGTTAATATCACGGATTGAAAAGGCTGCTCTTTCCCTGGAAATTCCGCCGGTTCCCATAACCGTTAAACGATTTAAATTGTCAATTTCAGAAAGTGGATTTGTCTGGTCCAAAATTGCTGAGAGCTGTGAAGTTCTAAAAAACTCATTTATTGAGGCCATAATAGGTCTGGCATTTATAAGATTTGCAATTGAAACAGGAACATCCGGCTGGATAAGACTCATTCTTTCTTTTACGCTTCGCTCGAGACGAAGTGCTCCAACTCTAAAAGCAGTGCTTGCAACTAACTCCCCAACTCGCCTTACTCTTCTATTTGCCAAGCTGTCAATGTCATCAACTCCATTAAATCCGCGTGCCAAAAGTATAAGGAATTTTAAAGTGGCAACAATGTCCTCAATTGTCAAAACTCTTTCTTCTGAAGGGACAAATCCTGGAGCATCTTTTAACTTTTTATTCATTTTGTAACGGCCAACTGCTCCCAAATCATATCTTCTGTTGTTGAAAAACATTCCATAGAAATTTTCTTTTGCTTTTTCAATAACAATAGGTTCTCCTGGATGCATTTTTTTAAATATCTCCAAAAGTGCGCCAGTTGAATCCCCGGTATCGTCTTTAAGAAGTGTGTTTTCTATAAAAGAAGTTCCGCCATCTGCTTCCATGTCTTTGAACTTTTCCCTTATCTCATCGTTTGAGGAAATTCCAATAGCTCTTAGAAACGTTGAGGTTAAAAACTTTCTGCGTCTATCTATTTTGACCGTAATTGTGTCATGTCTTGTGGTTGAAAATTCAAGCCATGATCCATGAACCGGTCTTATTTCTGCAACGTACAATGCTTTTCCTGTTACATTATCCTGAATTGCTGTGAAGAAAACTCCCGGAGACCTGACCAATTGATTAACGACCGCTCTTTCAATTCCATTAACTATAAAAGTTCCCTGATCTGTCATTTGAGGAATATCTCCCAGAAAAACTTCCTGATCAATTGTTCCGCCGGTTTTCTTGTTAACCAATGTTGCTTTTACATACAAAGGTGCGTCATATGTAAGACCCTTTTCAAGAGCTACTTCTTTTGTGATTTTTGCTTTTCCAATTCTGTAGTCCTTAAAAGTAAGCGTCCAATTTTTTTCTGTAAAATCATCTATTGGGGATATTTCCTGGAGAACTTCGCCTATTCCTTTTTCAATAAACCATTTATAAGATTCTTTTTGAACAGCAAGGAGGTCAAGTGGAGGCAAAAACTTAAAATCTTTTCCCCAGTTGTTTCTTGTCTTCTCTTTTAACTTTATATCTCTTGGCATCTGATAATGTAATGAATGAAGCCGGCAGTATCTCAACAAAAAAAATGCAGAGGGTACGAAACCCCCTACAAACGAGATTGTTTAGAGTGAATAATTTATAACACAGTGTGAGTGCTCTGTCAATAGGCAAAGACAATGCAATTTACAATCCTCAATTTACAATTTTCAATGAATTTTTCAATGTGAGCATTGAAACAAAGCGCGTTAATAAATTATGGAGTGAGCTGTCAGGGGGATTCCTCGCAAACTTGTCGAGGAAGGGGTGAAATCACCCGACTAGCGAACGCAGTAATTTTAGCGCGACTTTCACAGCGAACGAGCTTTTGTTTCTTTTCGCGGAGAAAAGAAAAGAATAAATGTTATAATTCCACCATGGAAGATAGAAAAATTAAGGCAAAAAAGATCTACGACTATCTTAAGAAAGAATTTCCTAATCCAAAAACTCCTCTTCATTATTCAAATCCTTGGGAACTTTATGTTGCAGTTGCACTTTCTGCACAACAAACAGACGTTGGTGTAAATAAAGTGACCCAGAATCTATTTAAAAAGTACAGAACTCTTGAAGATTATCAGAAAGCTTCTATCGAGGACTTTTCAAACGACATAAAAAGCATTAATTTCTACAAAGGCAAAGCAAAAGCAATTAAAAGCGCCGCTGATATTGTTGCGGAGAAATACAAAGGTCAACTTCCGGAAACTATGGAGGAACTTCTCGAACTTCCTTTCATTGGTAGAAAAACTGCTAACGTTATTCTGCAGGAAGCTTTTGGAAAATCAGAAGGAGTTGTTGTGGACACGCATGTTAGAAGACTTGCGAACCTTCTTGGACTGACTGCAGAGAAGGATCCGGTAAAGATTGAGAAAGATTTAATGGAAATTTTGCCTAAAGAATGGTGGCACAATTTTGCCTTGGGTTTAATTTATTACGGAAGAACATATTGCCCCGCCCGCTGCAAACACACCGATTGCCCCCTTAAATCCTACATCACCCAATAAACTACTCTCCATACACTGTAGTATGGAGAGTTAAATATTTACGAATCACGTCATGCCTTATCCACCCTTTGTCCACCTTAGAGGTGGAAAAGATACATTATCTTGGAATTCGCTACCCGCTGCAAACACACAGATTGTCCGCTCCGTAATTTTATTACTTAAATGTTGTATACTTTTATTAGATCTATATGAAAGCAGAAATAACCCCAGGTACTCCAATAGATTTAGGTCTTAATCCCCAAGATCCATGGGCCGTTATACCTGCTGATAGGCGCGAGAGACTCTTCCAAGATCTAAAGACTATCGCCCGTGTCCGCAGAGAGGCCGAAGTTCAATCCAGACAACTCCCCATGCCATAGAAGACATTCTCCAAGCCTTAATTCGTGCTATAATAGGTAGCAATGACAGCCTCGCAAATTATTGAAAACTATATAAAATTCTTTGAAAGCAAAGGCCATGTTAGAATCCCCAACTCTCCACTTGTTCCGGAAAATGACCCAACAACACTTTTTACGAGTTCTGGAATGCAGCCACTTGTTCCGTATTTATTGGGAGAGAAACATCCTGCAGGCAAAAGACTTGTTAACGTGCAGAATAGTTTCAGAGCACAGGATATTGAAGAAATTGGAGATAACCGCCACACAACTTTTTTTAGAATGCTTGGCAATTGGTCTTTGGGAGATTATTTCAAAGTTGAACAAATCCCCTGGCTTTGGGAATTTTTGACTGTCAAGTTAGGACTTCCGGCAGAAAAATTATATGTAAGCGTTTTTAATGGATTTAATGATATTCCAAAAGACATAGAGTCTGAAGAAATTTGGAAAAAGGTTTTTGAAGAGCAAGGTCTTAACCCCAGGGAACGCATTTATTTCTACGGAGTAGATAAAAACTGGTGGTCAAGAAGTGGCCTTCCGCAAAATATGCCAACGGGAGAGCCAGGCGGACCAGACACAGAAGTCTTTTTTGATTTTGGAACGCCTCATAATAAAAAGTTTGGAGATTTATGTAATCCAAATTGCCAATGTGGGAGATTTCTGGAAATCGGAAACAGCGTTTTTATGCAGTATGTAAAAGGTGATGGGATATTTAAAGAACTCCCAAATAGAAATGTTGATTTTGGAGGAGGACTTGAAAGACTTTTAGCTAGCACGGAAAATCAAAATGACATTTTCCAAACAACACTAATTGGTCCTGTTATCAAAGCTATTGAAAAAGTGACCGGCAAACCTTATGAAGAAAACAAGGAAAAAATGAGAATTATTGCCGACCACTTTATAGCATCTTCTTTTATAATCTCAGCTGGTATTGCACCGGCAAACAAAGAACAGGGATATGTTTTAAGAAGACTCTTGAGACGTGGTCTTGATAACTTGACGCAACTTGAAGCATCCGATGCTTTACCTGTTATCGAGCCGGTTGTGCAGCAATATAAAAGTACCGATGAAAAGCTTGTTCAGGATTTTGAAAAAATAAAAGGTGTAGTCTTAGAAGAACAGCAAGGATATGAGGGAACACTGGAGCGAGCAAAAGCTTTTATACACAAAAAGTATAACATTCTACCTGCCGGCGAACAGCTTGGCGATGAGCTTTTGGGAGTATCCGAGATTTCAGCAGAAGACGCATTTGTTCTTTATTCAACTCATGGGCTTTCCCCAACGCAGATAAAAAGTCTTGGGTTTACATTTGACGACCGGGCATTTGCAAACAAAATGGAAGAGCACCAAAAAGTATCCCGTGCCGGAGCTGAGAAAAAATTCGCCGGAGGACTTGCAGACACAAGCGAAAAAACAATTATGGGACACACTGCAACCCATCTACTTCACCAGGCAATTCGCGATGTTTTGGGCAGTCAAGTTCATCAGACAGGCTCAAATATAACTTCAGAGCGTGTAAGATTTGATTTTAATCATGGAAGAGCACTGTCGGAAGAAGAACTTAAAAGAATAGAGAACATTGTAAATGAAAAAATAAAAGAAAATTTACCAGTGCGCTTTGAGATGCTCCGACTTGCAAAAGCCAAAGAAATTGGAGCAATTGGTTTATTTGATGAGAAGTATCAAGAAAATGTAAAAGTATATTTTATTGGAGCTTATTCTAAGGAATTCTGTGGCGGGCCTCATGTGAATTTTACAGGAGAGCTAAAAAGGTTTAAGATAATAAAACAGGAAAATCTTGGGCGCGGATTAAGAAGAATTTACGCCCATGTTGGCTCATGAAACTATCTCTCCCGTTTTTAGAAAAAAAAGAAAATCTTTCATATTTTTTAGTCTTGATTCTGCGTCATAACAAGGCAAGTGCAGTTATTTTTGAAGAGTCAGCCGGAACCGTAAAAGTTATAAATCAGGTATCGGAAAGTTTTAAAGACTCCATAGAAAAGGCACCCGACGAAGAGCTTTTAACCGTGCTGGATAAAGCAATTTCAAAAGCCGAAAGTGTACTTCCTGACAATATAGAAACCCAAAAAACAATATTTGGGCTTAAGGAAAACTGGATTGAAGACAATAAAATTAAAAAGGAATATTTGGGAAAGCTCAAAAAAATAAGCGAGGAGCTTGGACTTATACCCATTGGTTTTTTGATAACAACTGAGGCCATTGCTCATTTCTTAGCAATTGAAGAAGGTGCGCCCGTTTCTGCGATTCTAGCTGAAATTGACAGAGACTATGCGGCCACTTCTCTGATTAGAGCCGGAAAAATTGTTGAAGTAAAAAGTTCAAAAATTGAAGGTTCACCCGCCGAAACTATTGATAAGCTTCTTAAACATTTTGAAAACGTAGAAGTACTTCCTTCAAGAGTAATTATTTTTGGAGCAGATAAAGACTTGACTCAGGAATTTATTGGACACCAGTGGAGCAAAACTTTACCATTTCTGCATCTTCCCCAAATAGCCAATCTTGAGCAGGGTTTTGACGCAAAAGCGGTTTTGTCCGGGGCTGCATCCGAGATGGGCTTTCAAGTTCTAGGAGCAGCACCTACAAAACCTGCTACCAGTAAGACTACAGAACCCGCAGAAGAAAACTTGGAAGAAGAAAAACATGAAGGAGAGATTCCCGAAGAACAAGCTGATGTTTCGGAAGGTCAGTCTCCGGACTTTGGGTTTGTAAAAGACAAAGATATTGCAAAAGAAGTTCCACCCCCAATTGCGGCTGTAATTGAAGAGATCCCAGAGGAACTACAAATTCAAGTTGCCGAAAGTAAACCGCTTTCACAAAATGCTGCTGTGATTCTTGCCGGAGCAACATCTACTCTTGGAAAATTATTAAGCACAATAAAAACCTCTATTTCTAAACTTAAGCTTCCTTCCTCTTTTCCCGTTGGGAACAAAATTATTATTCTTCCAATTGGAATTGTTGCAATTTTGCTGCTTGTGTTTATTTTTTATTTGTTTGGAAGACATGCAACTGTAACTCTTGCAATTAACGGGCAGAAAATAAGCCAAGAGAAGAATGTTGCATTCGTAGCAGGTGTTCCAACGGATGCGAGTAAAAGCATTATCCAAGCACAATTTCAAGATGTTTTGGAAAACGGTTCTGCCTCAACAAACGCCACCGGTACAAAAGACATTGGAACTCCTTCAAAAGGAACCGTAACTGTTTTTAATAGTTCAACCAACAGCTCACGAACAATAGACGCAGGAACAATTATAACTTCCAGCAATGATTTGAAATTTACTTTAGATAAAAGTGTGACCGTTGCCTCGGCCTCTGGCGATTTCTTTTCGGGCACAACACCGGGGAAAGCAAACGTAAACGTAACAGCAGCAGACATTGGAACAAATTTTAATCTTCCTTCAAATACTAAATTTTCATTTGCTGCGGACTCTTCAATTGCTGCAAAAAATGACAATCCATTTTCCGGCGGAACTAAAAAAAATATAACGGTTGTTTCAAAAGATGACATTGCAAAACTTGAAAGTGATTTGGCCAAAAGCTTAGAGCAAAAAGCAAAAGATGATATAGGAAAGAAAACCTCGGGTAACATGATTCTTCTGCCTGTTTTTATAAGTGAGACTCTAAGCAATAAGAGCCTTGATAAAAATGCAGGAGATGAAGCAAGTAAAGTAACGCTAAAAGCAGACGTCAACTATAAAAGTATCGTCTATAGCAAAAGCGACCTTGTATCTTTTGCTAAAGATATTTTAAAACCCTCGGACAATCTTGTTCTTGATGAAGGAAGAATTAGCACCGATGTAAAAAATATTAAAGTAAAAAGCGATAACGAAGTTGGAACAACTCTAGGTATCTCAGGTTTTCTTGTTCCTAAAATTGACCAGAGCTCTCTTGCTAAAAAAATAAGCGGCAAGAATATTAAGGATGCACAGGTTATTTTGGCAAGTATTTCCCAGATATCAAGTACCACCATAAAAATTACTCCCAATATTCCCCTTCTTCCCAAAACTCTGCCCGCGGCCGGAAAGATAAAGTTTGTAATTAATTCAAATGAGTAAGATTTACTATAAAAAGAAAAGGGTTAGTCATAAAAAATTTTTGAAAATCATTGGGATGGGACTTTTCTTAATTGGGCTCTTGGTATCTCTATACGTTTTTTCTCCCTTAATATTATGGCAAATATACTCGGCTCCGGCCCTCGCATCTAAACAAGTTGAAGCGCCAATTCCAAGAAATACTGTCTTAAATCCAACAACTATCAAAACTCTTCTTGCTTCCGCAAAAGATTCAATTTCCGGCGTTGATTATACAAACGCTCAGAATTGGTTTCCCGGATTTAAAGCACAGGCAAACTCTAACGGAAATTCATCCTACACTCTTTCAATTCCAGCACTTAATATAAAAAATGCCCAAGTTTCAACAAGTGATTATGACTTAACCCGCCACTTAGTAAATTATGCGGGGACTTCAGTTCCACCAAATTCAGGGAATGCCGTAATATTTGGACACTCCACACTTCCTGCGCTTTTCGATCCAAATGACTACAAAACTATTTTTGCAAATGTACAAAATTTGAAAGTTGGAGACCAAATCTTTGCAAGCGTAAATGGCGTTACTTATTCATATAAGATTTTCAATATTTATATTGTTGAGGCCAATGATACATCTGCCTTTACTCAAACATTTGACAGCTCATATTTGACTCTTATAACATGCACCCCACCCGGTACCATATGGAAAAGGCTTGTTATAAAAGCAAGGTTTGAAAAAATTTAATATGACATCACTTGACGAAGCGCAACTACAAACAAGGGCTCTGGACGCAATTAGAAAAAAACTAATTGGAAAAAAACTAAATTATAAAGACGTCTATTCCATAATGGATGAGATAGTAAATAAAAGACTTGGTGACGTTTTAACCACATACTTTGCTGCTTCCGGATATTCAAAAGGGTTTTCAAATCAAGAATTATATTTTTTGACAAAGGCAATGGTTGATACCGGAGAAAAACTTCACTTCAAAGGAATAGTTGCGGACAAACATTCAATCGGTGGAATTGCAGGAACAAGAACCACACTTATTGTTGTGCCAATTGTTGCAGCGGCTGGATTTAAAATTCCCAAAAGTTCGTCTCGTGCAATAACAACTCCAACGGGAACCGCTGATGACATGGAAATTCTAGCCCCTGTTGAGCTTACGATAAAACAGATTTATGATGTAGTTGAGAAAACTAATGGCTGTTTAGTCTGGGGAGGGAAATTTAACTTGGCTCCGGCGGATGATATTTTAATAGACATTGAGAAGCCTCTTCTTTTTGAAAGCTATGACAAAGTATTGGTTTCTATAATGGCCAAAAAAATTGCGTTTGGCTCAAACCATGTTGTTATAGATGTTCCATATGGAAAAATGGCAAAGGTTCACAATATTGCAGACGCAAAAATTTTAAAAAATAAGTTTGAATATCTGGCAAAAAGGTTTCACATAAAAATTAGAGTTTTGCTTCATAGAACCGATGAACCTGCGGGACGTGGAATTGGACCTGTACTTGAAACACGCGAGGCATTGCGGGTTCTTGAACAAAAACCAAACCGGCCCGCAGACCTTGAGACAAGAAGTCTTAATTTGGCAGGCAACCTTTTAGATCTGTGCCTTGCCGATTCTCCCAAAAAATTACAAGATGAGGTAAAAGAAGAGTATGGAAACGGATTTGAATGGGCAACAAAACTTTTACAGGATGGTAGCGCTCTTAAAAAGTTAAAGGAAATTATAAAAGCTCAAGGAGGAAATACTAGAGTAACCAGCGATAGTTTAAATCCGGGAAAATTTTCCTTTGAAGTAAAAGCACATGGTCACGGAGTAGTCAGACAAATTAACGGAAAGAGCATAACTACAATTGCCAAGATACTTGGAGCGCCAATTGATAAGGGCTCAGGAATTTACTTAAATAAGAAAATTGGAGAAAAATTTGAAAAAGGAGAGACCGTATATACATTATTTAGCCAAACCATGTATAATCTGGAAGAAGCAAAAAAAGCCTTAGATAGCTTCAAAATAATAGGCGTAATATGAAAAGATTTTTAACATTTGTTGTCTTTATTATTCTTGTTGTAGGAGCCGCCGTAATATGGTGGAAAAATGGAACAATGCCCGCAAACGCAAATGATCACACCGCACAAATTTTTATAATTAATAAAGGCGAGGGGATGCGAAAAGTCTCAAATGACTTGAAAAGCAAAGGACTTATTAAGGACCCGATTGTATTTTTTCTACTTACCAAAAAACTAGGCCTTGATACAAAAGTTCAGGCCGGAGACTTTAGACTCAATCCTTCAATGAGTGCTTATGAAGTTGCTCAGAATTTAACCCACGGAACGCTAGATATTTGGGTAACGGTACCCGAAGGAAATAGAACAGCTGAAATTGCAGACATCTTAGAAAAATCTATTCCCACCTACAAACCCACCTGGAGAACAACACTTGCTGCAAATGAAGGATATCTTTTTCCTGACACATATCTAATTCCAAGAGATGCAACAGTTGACCAAATAATAGCGCTAATGAAAAACAATTTTAATAACAAATATGCTGCATTAAAAAGCCAGCAGACATCAAACTATACCCAAAATGAAATCGTAACCATAGCGTCCCTTGTTGAAAGAGAAGCAAAATTTGCAAGTGACAGACCCTTGGTTGCATCTGTTATTGAAAATAGATTGAGTCTTGGAATGGCTCTTCAAATAGACGCAACTGTACAGTATATTTTGGGATATCAACAGAGTGAAAAAAGCTGGTGGAAGAAAACCCTAGGAAGTGATGATTTAAAAATAAATTCTCCCTATAATACTTATGTTAATCCAGGCCTTCCTCCAACCCCAATTGCAAATCCCGGAAGTGCTGCAATTGCGGCAGCTCTAAATCCTACAAAGACAGATTATCTTTATTATGTATCGGATTCAAAAGGCCATCTTTACTTTGCAAAGACAATTCAAGAACACAACCAAAACGTCCAAAAATACATTAAATAATAGGCATGATTAAGCTTGCTGGTTGTGTTATTTTAGATAAAGGCGGCAAAATTCTTCTTCTCCATAGAAATACCAAAAAGAGAATCCAATGGGAATTACCTGGCGGAAAAATAGAAAACAGTGAAACTCCCCAGCAGACAGCGATTCGAGAAATTAAAGAAGAACTGGGAATTAATATCAAGATTAAAGAAAAGCTTGGGGAAAAAGACTTTACAGAAGGTGATTTTACAATGAACTATACATGGTTTTTAACAGAAACTATTCAAGACATTCCGCAAGTTTTAGAAACTGATACTTTCGATGATCTTAAGTATTTCTCTTGGCAAGAAATTGAAAATATCAAAGAACAACTTTCCGAAAATACAAAAAATCTTCTAAATGCTTACCTATTAAAGGAACTTGAGGTTTAGGATTTTTCTCTCCATTTTAATTCGTAGATATTTCCATCTGGACCTCTAAAATGCGACCATTTTGAATGTCCTCCTTTTTCAATTGGGCCGATGAACTCAATTCCCGCTTGTTCAAGCTCCAACCTAACCTGCTCTATATCATCCACTTCAAATCCTACGACAGGACCCGTATTAAAAAGCTCGCGCCCCTCATAATTATCGGAAAATATTTCTATCCTGTCGCCATTTGGCAAATCAAAAACTGCAAATCCTGGTTCGTCGTACGCCTGAGGCAATCCTAATGTATCTCTATAAAATTTTAGCGTCTCGTTAAATTTTTCTGTTCGTATACCTAACCAAACTAAACCTTTGAATTTCATTCAACTAATTATAGCAAACTAGGACTTGGAGCGGCGGAAGAAGCGTCTTTTTGCAACCGGTGTTGCGGCATGTCCATTACTTTTTACCCCACTATTAACGAGTGCTTCACTTTCCTCTTCAACAACCTTTGCTTTTCTTTTAGGAATTGTCACTTCTTCCTCTTCTTCAATTCCTTCTCCTGCTCTTTCTATAATTTCAGACAGTTCTCCAAAACCTTCTTCTGTCAAAGACTTTAATATTTTCCTACCTTTATCTGTTCCTAATAAAAACACGGCACCCCCGCCTATAATAAGCCCCAACAAAAATCCGCCTGAACCACCTTTATTATCATTCATGATGTTTTCCTTTTTTGGAATCTCTTTTAAAAAGATTTGCAAATGAGGCACCCGTCTTAAGTCCCATTGCTAGTGCGGATATGCTTGAAAGGGGTGCTGAAACGCTTTCTGTAATTTGCCCTGCTTCATCCAGAACTTTATTTGTTTTGGCTAGTGTTTGCCTAAGCTCACGGAGAATAAAAAAGACCTGGATTCCCAAAACCAAGAGAAGTAAGGTTAAAACAATTATTACCAAAAATAGTGCTGTCTGGGCAGGATCCATAGTATTAATACATTAGCATCGCAGCAGCTGTG
>Ga0209515_10007672_pt1 | contig 12938 bp, 18 predicted proteins | sample Subgroupgradi54m_FD_187454 | JGI IMG/M metagenome (GOLD analysis project Ga0209515, IMG submission 187454) | Subsurface groundwater microbial communities from S. Glens Falls, New York, USA - GMW60B uncontaminated upgradient, 5.4 m (SPAdes)... ... | reverse complement strand
TTAAATGCAGCTGCATCAATTACTCCCACTGGCTGTTCAGGAGGTGTTGGTTCTACCACAGGCTGTACAGCAACATATTTTAAAGTGTGTACATTCAATGAATTAAAAAATTTTGCAATTTGTCAGGGCAGCAGGCAATAGAGGTTTGGAATGTACAAAAATAGAGGTTTTACGTTTTTTCGAAGAAAAAAGGACAAACCGCTGTTACAATATAAAAACAGCGGTTTTACTTTAGTTGAACTCATGGTAGCTGTTACGATAGTGGCCATTTTATCTACCATTGGTTTAGTTTATTATGGTGATTTTGTAAAAAATTCAAGGGATACAAAAAGACAGGCTGATTTAAAATCAATACAGTCTGCTTTAGAAGATTATCATGCAGATAGCCTAAATTATCCGTTTGCATTGGCAGATCCCCTGGTTTCCGCAGATGGCACTAAAACCTATTTAACTAAACTACCATCTGACCCAATTGCTACTAACCCAAACTATGCATATGTACCCGCCGGTACAGGTTGTACTAGCTCGGCACCGGTAAATTGCACCAGTTATTGTCTGTGGGCACAACTGGAGAAAGTCACACTAAATAGTGATCCAGTTTGCACTTCTCCCCCCACTGGTTTTAGTGCTCCAGGTGCTTATGGTGTGACTAGACCATAACTAAATAATGTGCTACGTTTAATATATGCACTCTGAAGGCTATACTCTCATTGAGCTGTTGATTGTTATGACTATAATGGCGATGGTTGGTCTGGTTGGTTATGTAAATTATAAGCAGTTTTCCGCATCTCAAATAACTACTAATGCTGTTACTCAAATACAATCTATTTTAAGGCTGGCCCAGTCTAATGCTACGTCATCTGTGCTTTGTAATGATAATCCGGCTAGTGTCAGTCCCTGGTCGCTTAGTTTTAATGCAAACCAAACAAGCATAACTCTAGCCTGTGGTCCGTCAAACTCCCCCTGGAAAACCTATAATCTAGAAAATGCCAAGATCGATAATAGTATTGCGGGTTCTACCTGTATTAGTCCAGCCACTCTGCCCTTTACCATCAGCTATTCCAATACTAGTGTTTTGACTTTTTCATCAGCAGGATCAACTGCGACTTGTTTACAATCGGCGTCTTGGATTTTTACCGTCAGAAATATAAATGATAATAGTACTAAAAGCTTTAGCATATCCAAAGGAGGAGCTGTCAATGTCCAATAACCAGAGCGGACAGACATTAATGGAGTTGGTGGTGGTAATTGGGGTGGCAGTGATTGTGGTAGGGGCTTTAGTTTTTGCCACAGTGGCTTCACTTAGAAATGCTCAATTTGCCAAAAATCAGTCCCAAGCTACTAAATTAGCCCAGGAAGGAATAGAAAAAGTCAGGGTGGGCAGAGACAGAAATCAAGCTATTAGTTCACTCGGGAGTGTTACCTCCTGGAATGGAGATACTAGCGGGGTTGGGGCAATTTGGGCTTATCAAATAAACAGCAGTTGTGGTAATACTACACTCACTCCCCCTACTTACTGCTATTTTAATGTAACTGATCAAGGAACACTAAATTATTTAACTACCTCTTCATCCCTTCCGCTGTCAGCGCAAACTATTTCCCTTCTTCCGACTATCTTTCGCAGGGCAGTCATTTTATCAGATGATGCTTCCTGGCAAACCCAAAAGAAAGTTACTGTTATAGTGACGTGGACAGATTTTTCAGGAACTCACCAGTCAAAACTAACAACTATACTGGGGAAGATAAACTAATGAAAAATAATGGTCTGACTTTAGTTGAACTTTTGGTAGTGATGTCTGTTTTAGCAATTACCGGAATATTTATTTTGAGTATTTTTACTCAATCACTTAGAGGAAGTAACAAGACCCAAATACTAGGAGTGATCAAACAAAATGGTCAAGCTGTTTTGGACACCATGGACACTACCATTAGAAATGCCGATAATGTCGTTTGTCCATACTTTCTTTCTTCTGCTGATACAACTGCTTATTCAAATACCTTAGTGACAGTTAAGGATGGAATTTACAACCGGTATAGATTTATCCCCACTACTAATACCAATACTGCCTCAGGCAATAATTGTGGTATTACGAACGGAACTACAACTGGGATGGGTTGTTTTGTGCAAGATAATCCGACTAAACAATTGGTTAGTGGAATAGAAGAAACCGAACCACAACTGGTTGATAGAATATGTAATACCGGTTCGCTAATGTCAAGCAGCTCAATATTATTAACAGATACTAACCCTCAAACAGGAATTTCAATTAATTGCGTTGGAGGTGATTGTGCGCCACTAACAAATGCTATATTTATCAGAGAGAGGTCTTCCGGGTTTAAAGATCAAATTACGATTAAATTTATAGCCAAGCCAGGGGTAAGTGCACCGCAGGCGGTTGCTGGTCAAATAGATCCTGTCAGTTTTCAAACAACCATAAATTTAAGATGAAAAAACAAGGGTCAACCCGCTCACAAGCGGGACAAATCATTTTAATCCTAATTCTGGTTATGACAGTGGCTTTAGGGATTGGATTGTCTGTTATACAAAAAAGCCTAGTCGATATCTCAACTGCCTCTAAGGCAGAAGAGTCTTCTCGAGCATTCTCAGCTGCAGAGGCAGGGGTAGAAAGTAGCTTACAAGGTAATACCAATGGGCAAAATTTTGCTGAAACTTTATCGGGTTTTAAAAACGTTTCTGATTCTGGCTTAATTCCCAGTGTACCAGCAGTGGGATCAAGGCAGACTGCCTTGGAATATCTGCTCCTTGCCAAAGAAGATATAGTTCACATTTGGTTGGCTGACCCGAATGCCAACCTGCCCACTTGTGTCTATTCGTCAGTCTGTTATAACCAATCAACACTGGAGGTTTATTGGGGTAATTCTTCAACCGATAAAGCTGCCTTAGAGTTAACTTTAGTTTACTATGATGGCAGTATTTATCAGTCTCGGAAATGGTATTTGGACAACCCTTTTGCTGTCAGAAATCCTCCTAATGGGTTTGATACGGTTAATGTTTTCTGCGGTGGCAATTATTCTTTACCAGGAGCAGTATACCAATGCCACAAAACACTGGGAGATAATAGTGGCACAAATAATACTTCTTTGCTAGGACCGCTCAACTCGTACAAGTTGATGTTAATCAGGGCCCGACTGCTTTATAACACCAATAGTCAACCGCTGGCAGTACAGGCAGTAGGAACATGTGGTCGTGATTGCTCATTACCGCCTCAGGCCAGACAAATAGTCTCAACTGGAATATCCGGTGAAACTCAAAGAACTGTTAAGTTATTTCAGATGTATAAAGTGGTTCCGCCGTTTTTTGACTACGCGCTTTTTTCGTCAGGTGAAATAAACAAATGAACAATCAACGCGGAGTTTCTTTAGTTGAATCACTGCTGGTTATTGTAGCGGTGGCTGCCATAGTTTTCTTAATGGTAAATATACCCAATGTGGTAAATCTGATGGGTAAAAGTAACCATCTAAGTTTAGTCAGGGAAATTGGTCTCAAGCAGCTGGAAGATAAAAGAACTACCAGTTATATTAATCTGGTAAATGGTACGACTACAATTTCCGATACCAGAATTAGTCTTCTTCCTCAGGGAACAGGCACAGTGACTGTGGCAGATTGCGATCCGAGCATTTGTACAAACAGTGAACATATTAAAAAGATCACAATTACTGTTTCCTGGAAAGATAATAATAAACAACAGGATTTTAAAATAGACACTTTTGTGGGAGAAGGAGGGCTTAATCAGTGACGGAAAAGGGCCTGACGTTGGTGGAAATTCTTATTGCCATGGGGGTAGCTGTAGTGGTAGGAATACTGCTTTTGTCGGTGATGATAAATAGTGCAGGGCTTTTTTATAGGGAATCCTCCAAACTTCAGGAAGGATTAAATATTAACGATGCTTTAAGTAAAGTAAGGCAGAGTACAAAACAGTCTAGCGGAGTTATCGCCTCTTATACCTATGGTGGAACAACTTATACCTCATCGGCAACTCAGGTAGTACTAAAAATTCCAGCCTTAGATAATTTAGGTAATATTATTTCCAACACTAATGATTATATTGTTTTTTTTCAGGATCAAAACAAATTGCGTTATAAGCTATTTCCGGATGCTCAAAGTTCTCGTAAATCTCAGGACCAGATTTTTTCCACCAGTGTTGACAGCTTAACCTTTAAGTATCTTAATTCTCAAAATCCTCCCAATGAAGTAACACCAGTATCAGCCACCAAAGTCAGAATTATTTTGAGTTTAAAACAAAAAAATGGCCAAACTATTGAAACAAATACTGCCACATCGGAGGCAGCTTTAAGAAATGACTAACCAATCAGGTCAAGTTTTATTAATTGTTTTTGTGGCGGTGGGTGTGGTTTTGTTTACTGTTTTATCCATGATAGCCGGCTCCCAGATTTATTATCAAAGCGCCAGTTATGCCCAAAATGCGGAAAAAGCCACCGCCTTGGCCGAAGCAGGAATAGACAAGGCGATTGCCTCTTTTAACAAAACAGGGGGAAACTACAATGGTGAGGCGGAAACTTTTTTGGGAGATGGATCTTATTCGGTAACGGTTGCCAATAAAGATGCTGCCACCAAAATCATTACAGTAACAGGCTATATTCCTAATAAGCAGTCTGCAAAAACCAAGAGAACAGTTACCATTCAAGCAAGCAAGGGAGTAGGTATTGCTTTTAATTATGGCTTACAAACCGGAGAAGGAGGGATCTGTATGGGTAATGGGGCAGTGCTAAACGGTTCAATTTATTCTAACGGTAATGTTTCCGGAGGAAATGGTACGAGTATTACCGGGGATGTTTATGTAGCCGGTGGAACTCAGGCTACGGCTGATCAACAAACTGATTGTAGTGGTGTTAATTGTCAGGATTATATATTTGGGAAACAAGTTTCCGGAGAAAATCGTCAGGATGTAGCGCAGAGTTTTAAACCCTCACAAACTAAAGTTCTTAATAAAGTCTCCTTAAAGCTTAAAAAAACCAATAATCCGGCTAACCCGACAGTTCGAATTATGAGTGATAATAATGGAAAGCCGGATAAAAATTCAGTTTTAGCTACAGGTACTCTGCTGGCAAATTTAGTTTCTAACCAATACGGATTTGTTGATGTAACTTTTAACTCTACCCCGAATTTATCTGCCAATACTACCTATTGGATAATGATACATGCTAGTTCTCTTGACAACTCAAATTACTGGTATTGGTCAAATGATCTTGCTCAAAGTTACACTCAAGGACAGCCTAAATGGTCTTCCAATTGGCAAGCTAGTAATCCAACCTGGACTTCGATCACTGGAGATTTAGGGTTTAAAGCTTATATGGGAGGAGTTATCAACTCGATTAATTTAGGTAATGGTTCAACTGTCAATGGTAATGTTCACGCCAATACCATAACAGGCGGAAGTGGTGTCATCATTAAGAAAGATGCTTACTATCAAGTACTGGGTCCATCTATAACAGTTCAGGGAACAAAATATCCTAACTCTACTGATCCTCCACCGACAGTTTTTCCTGTCTCTGATGCTAACGTGACTGACTGGAAAAATCAAGCAGTAGCAGGTGGTATTACTAATGGAGATGTTAACGGTTGTACAATGACTCTTGGCCCTAGAAAAATTGCCGGCAATCTTCAACTAGGCAACGGTTGTACAATCACTGTTAAGGCTCCTCTTTGGATAACAGGTGATATCCAAGCTGGTAACACTACCAAATTTATTTTGGATTCATCTTTCGGTGCGACATCAGGACCAATAATTGTTGATGGGACCACCACTTTAGGTAATGGTAGCGATCTGAAGGGTTCAGGTACTATCGGTAGTTATTTACTGCTGTTTTCAAACTATGATTCTTCTGGACATGGAGATAATTGGTGCTTTGGAGGGTCACAAAGTGGTCAGGCAGCAGTTGATGCTGGTAATTCTTCAATTTCCGGAATATTATATACTCCAAAAGGTATAGTAAATCTTGCCAATGGAGCCTCTTTTAAAGAAATTACTGCTTGGCAAATTACCCTGGGCAATAATGCCATATTAAATTATGACAGTGGTTTTGCCTCAACGGTTTTTTCTTCCGGGCCATCAGGTTCGTATAGCCTGGTCAAAGGTACCTACCAGGTAAAATAACTATAGTAACTAGTTGTTTTTTTTAACTAAACGCTATACGCTATTATCTATACACTTTTAACTGCCTATGGGTAAAATAACTGTTGGTTTAGATTTAGGGGCATCCTCAATTAAAGTGGTAGCTTTAAATAAAGATGGCGACCACAATAAGCTGGTAACACTGGGGACAGTGACATCTCCCACACCGGGAATTTTATCAGATAGCGAAGAAGGCTTGGCGGCTGTGGGAGAGGTAATCAAGCAGTTAATGAGTGCGACAAAGATTGAGCAAACAGAAGTGGTGGCAGCTCTGCCTGAGTCAAAGGTTTTCACCAGGGTGATTGACGATCTACCCTATTTATCCGACAGTGAACTATCGACTGCCATTCGCTATGCTGCTGAGGAGTTTATTCCAATGCCGCTTTCAGATGTCAATTTGAATTGGCAAGTTTTACTTCGTTCTGATGCAAACATTAAAGAAGCAAAAACAATAGTATTGGTGGTAGCATCACCCAAAAATGCGGTAGAAAAATATCTTAAAATATTAACCGGAGCTGGGCTTCATCCTAAAGCTCTGGAGACTGAAATTATCGCTGTGACCAGATCCTTGGTGGGGAATAATCCTTTCTCCCCCACCTCTTTAATTGTACAACTTGGCGCAGCCACGACAGATTTTGCAGTTGTTTCAAAAGGGTTAATCTGGTTGACCCGTTCCATCTCTACCGGAGGAATGGCGTTAACCCGCTCTCTGGCTCAGCATTTTAATTTTGAAATAGCCCAAGCTGAAGAATATAAAAAAGTTTATGGACTGCTGGAGGATCAGCTTGAGGGAAAAGTTTCTGAGGTACTAAGACCGTTTGCGGATATTATAGTGGGAGAAGCAAAAAGGGTGATCCAGGCCTTTGAAGTCAAATATCCACAAAACCCGGTTAAAAGAGTGGTTTTATCTGGAGGTGGGGCCAAGATGCCAGGTCTGGTAATTTTCTTTGCCAATAGCTCAGGTTTAGAAGTACAAGAGGCTGATCCCTGGTATTCTATTGTTAAAGATAAAGGTCTTGATTCTAAACTGACTGTCAATGCGCCTTCTTATTCTGTAGCAGTAGGACTAGCATTGCGAGAGGGATAAATGCAAAAACTTTCTATAGATCTACTGCCGGCAGAATTTAAGCAGGCACAAACAAAAAAGAGTAAATTATATAAAATTCAATCTATTGGAATAGTAGTAGTTGGCATAGTTGGTTTTTTAGCCTCTTTAGTAATTATTCTAAGAGTATTGCAAAGTCAGAAAATTTTACAGCTTCAAAGTAGGGCTCAAGAAGCTGAACAAAAAGTTTCTAATCTAAAAACCTCCCAGGACTACCTTTTTCTTTTAAAAAACAGATTGACTACTATAAATCAATATTTAGGAGTCTCTTCTAAGCAAGCTCAAATGTATAATGTGGTAGAGAACTTACTTCCTCCTACAGTTTCTATAAACACAATTTCTGTCAGTCGAAATGGAGAAGTTTCGATTTTGGCAACAAGCAGTGACGGAGAGTCCTTAGATTTATTTCTAAATAGTTTGCTGTCTAAGGATAAAAATGAGGATAAAATTAAAGAAATTAGCATGGATAATTTAAGTCGGGGTAAGGATGGTATTTACAGATTAACCGTCAATATTAAACCTAGATGAAAAAAGAAGAAATTTTAAAACTCTATTCAAATTACAAGATATTCCTTTATCCTTTAGTGACAGCTATTTCAAGTTTAATATTAATAGTTTTGGTGATTTATCCGCAAGCTACGAAACTTTTAGGTAACCAAACAGCCCAACAGGAGATTAGTAAAAGATCAAACTTTTTAGAAGCTAAGGCTCAGACTTTAGAAAATTACAACCAAGAAGATTTAAATAATAAAGTGAATTTATCTTTAACTGCTTACCCTGATGATAAGGATTTTGCCAACGCGATCGGACTTTTGCAAAGTTTAACCGCTCAATCAGGGTTTAGTATTATTTCCCTATCTTTTGGTGGAGGTACGAGTAAGGACACCAACGTTCAAAGCTATAGCATTAAATTAGATCTTTTAGGACCATTAAAGAACTCTTCTATTCTAGTAGATAACATAGAACACTCTCCCAGATTAATTAAGGTCTCAGGAATAGAAACTTCTTCGGTCAGAGATCCGAATTCAGCTACGATTTCTGTTACTCTTGAGGTGTTATATTCTGCTGTGGTAAATAGCTATGGCAATGTTGATTCTCCTCTGCCGGAGTTATCAGATAAGGATCAACAGGTGTTAGCAACCCTTAAATCTTCAGTTTCCTCACTGCCTCAAGTGCAAGCAACTGCCGCAGCTTCTCCCCGTGGCAAACTTAATCCGTTTGAGTGATCAGGTCTGGGCGAATTTTTTTAGTCTTCTCAATTGAGCGTTCTTTTCTCCATTTGTCTATTTCAGCATGGTGTCCAGTTAGCAAAATCTTTGGAACTTTTTTGTTTTCAAATTCCTCTGGCCGGGTATACTGAGGATATTCTAACAGTCCGCTGGTAAATGATTCATTTTCAACCGCTTCAGATTTTTTCAAAACTCCTGGAATAAGTCTTGTAACTGAATCAGCAATGATCATAGCTGGGATTTCGCCACCAGTTAAAACATAATCACCAATGGATATTTCTTCATCCACATATTTATCAATAAAACGCTGATCAACCCCCTCATAGTGACCACAGATAATAATTAAATGATCAAGTCTGGAAAACGCTTGAGCAGTGATTTGTTTATAAGGTTTTCCAGCAGCTGACATCAGAATAGTTTTTTTGCCAGTTGATGAGCCTTTTATAGAAAGCAGTACTTTTGCCAAAATATCTGCCCGCAAAATCATGCCGGCTCCACCACCGTAAGGACGGTCATCTACCACTTGATGCGCTCCCTGGCCAAAATCGCGTAGATTTATCAGTTCAAAGGTCATCTTTCCTTTTTGCTGCGCCCGTTTAATAATAGAAGTGTTTAAAATTGGATCAAAAACTTTGGGGAAAAGAGTGATAATGGAAATTTTCATAAGAGTTAAGTCGCAGAGTCTAGAATCTAGGAAACTTTTTCTTCACTAGACTCTTGATTCTCGACTCTTGACTCTTCTTCAGGTTCATTGAGCTGTAAATTCACCCTGACATTTTCGGCAATTGCTCTAACTGTTAAAAGTTTTCTGATTGCTCTGATGGTTTGGCCACTTTTACCAATAATAAGACCCATGTCAGAGGAATCAACGACCAGAGTTAAATTGACATTACCTGCCTGCTGCTGTTCATCAATTACTATTGCTTGCGGTTTGGTAACTAAGTTTTTAACAATATATTCAAGTAACTCTTTCATTTTTTTTCCTCTTTTATCTCTTCCTCTGGCTTTGTTTCTGGGGTGTTCTCGGATACTTCTGGCTGCTCCACCTCAGCAGTAGTTTCTGATGTGGTCTCAGGAGTTTGCTCCACTGGAGATTCTGCCGGTTGCTTCTCTTGAGCAGGAGTTTCTTCTTGTTTAGCTTCCTCTTTTACTTCAGGCTCTGGTGCTTGTTCCTCTGCAGGCTGTTGACTGCTGGCTGGAGACTCTTTTTTCTCTTTCTTTGGTTTTCTGGGCGGCCTTTGAGGTGCTTTTCCAATCATTCGCAAGTATCCATCTGAAGGCTGAGCACCTTGAGCAATCCAGTGATCAATTCTTTCTTGTTTAAGCTTAATATCCTTAGGATTGGTTAATGGATTATATGTTCCCAAAAGCTCGATGTAACTGCCGGTTCTTTTAGCTCTTTCATCAACAGCCACCACCCGATAAAAAGGTTTCTTTTTAGCGCCTATTCGCATTAATCGGATTTTTAACATGAAGATAAGTATATTGGATAAGGACAGCTTCGTCAACGTGCAGTTGTGGGAAATTTTTAAGTTAATTTTTTAAGAGCAACAGAGGCAGCTTGTTCTTCTGCGACTTGTTTGCTGTGTCCTTCTCCTCTTCCATACTCCTCATTTTTTAAGTAAACTGCCACTAAAAACTTTTTGGCTTGATCAGGTCCTTTTGTTTCTAGAATTTTATAATGAGGAGAATTCTTTAATTTTTCCTGAACAATTTCTTGCAAAAGAGATTTAGCATCTTTTGGAGGACCTGATTTTAATTCTAAAGCAAAAAGACTAACGAGAGTTTTATCGATAACTTTTTGTACAGCCGGCAAGCCCTGATCCAAAAATATGGCCCCCAGCAAGGCCTCAAAGGTGTTGGCCAAAAGCTGAGGATTTTCTCTGCCCCCACTTAACTCTTCTCCTTTGGAAAGACGCAAATAATTTCCCAGCCCCAGTTTCCTTGATGCTTCTGCCAAAGAGGTAGTTTTGACAATATATGCTCTAAGGTTAGTGAGCTCTCCTTCGGCATCCTTTTTTCTTGCCTTAAAAAGATAATGTGATACGACAAATGAAAGAATTGAATCCCCTAAAAATTCCAAACGCTCATTGGACTCCAAATTAAGACTGACCTCATTTAAGTAAGAGCGATGATGAAAAGCTTGCTGCAAAAGTTTTATATCCTTAAAGCGTATATTAAGAGTGGTTAAAAGTTTTTGAAATTCATTGGTTGACATGACTTTAGTCTAATAAATTATCTTCGACTAATACTATTAAATCCTCCACTTTTTTTAAATGTTCTATCTGATCAGGTTCAAAGGTGACATTAAATTTTTGAGACAGATTTGATAGCAAGTCATTTAACTCTAGTTGTCCTAAGTTTAAATCTTCATACAAAGAGGAGTTTCTTTCTACATCATCCGGGGTTAAACCCAGTTGTTCAGCTATGATCTTGATAATTTCGACTTCAATTTCGCTTGGCATCTTGTTGCTTTTTTTAAACACTAATCTTTCTGATATTTACCAGCTTCCCTAGTGCCCCGTTAATAAAGTTACCAGATGAGTCAGATCCATATTCTTTCCCCAGCTCTATCGCTTCATCAATGATGACTTTTGGAGGAGCCTCTTTTAATATTATTAACTCAAAAATGCTCAAACGCAAGATAGCTAAATCAATTCGGTTGATTCCAGAGATTGGTCTATCAGGGGCGGATTTGGCAATTAGCTTATCAATTTCTTTTAAATTTTCAATAATGTGAGTGATTTCTTTTGGAGTTTTCTTCTTGGTGAAGTTCCAGGAAAACAGTTGCTGCATTAATTTAATGCGGTGTATGTGACGTGGGTCTTTGGCAGTTTTCATGACGCTTTGGTCACTTTGACTTCAGGCGCAAGCACGGCTCGCCCTTCATAAAAGCCGCATTCAATACAGACTACATGGGGCCTGGTGGGTTTGCCACAATTCTTGCAGGCCACTAAAGACAGTACCAAATTAATGGCTGCTCTTCTGACTCTTTTTCTTGCTTTGGAATGTCTTCGTTTTGGTTCTGCTGCCATATTTAGTTTACAGTTATTAGTTGATAGTTCGCTCTGGACTAATAACTAATCTGGCATTACATCTTTTGCCAGACGCTGTAATTGTGCCTGAAGTGCTGGATATTTGTCAAGCTTAAGATTTTCCGCCAGTATAGTGGCTGCAGCTTGTTTGGTTTTTTCTATAAGTGGTAAGTTGGAAAGTCTGGCTATTTTAAATTCAAATCTGCCATGTTGGGCTGTGGAAAAAATTGCTCCCCCCCCTCTAATTTTTAAATCCAATTCTGCCAGTTTTAGCCCGTCAAAAGTTTTTTCCATAATTTTAAGCCTTTGACGGTCACTGGCGGCTGTATCTGAGGCATAAAGCAGACAAAAAGATTGTTTGGATCCTCGTCCAATTCTACCTCTTAGTTGGTGCAATTGAGCCAGTCCATATCTTTCAGCCCCCTCAATTACCATAATTGTGGCATTGGGTATATCCATCCCTACCTCTACCACAGAAGTTGACACTAAGATATGAATCTCATTTGAACGGAATTTGTTGATAACATCTTCTTTTTCTGCTGACTTCATCCGGCCGTGTAAAAGCCCTAAATTAAATTTAGGAAAAATAGAATTTAGTTTTTCTAGCTCTTTTTTAGCAGCTTTAACTGAAACAAAAGTTTCTGATTCATCGATTAGTGGTGTAATAACGTAGGCTTGTTCTCCCGCTATAATATGTTTGGCTATAAAGTTGTAGCTAGCTGCCCTTTTCTCCTCCGGTACTACATAAGTTTTTACTTTTTGACGTCCCTTAGGCAGCTCATCAATGATTGATAAATCCAAATCCCCATAAAGAGTCAGCGCCACGGTTCTAGGTATCGGGGTGGCAGTCATGGTCAGAAAATGCGGGGCTGGTCCTTTTTGGCGAAGGCGGGTGCGCTGATCCACTCCAAACCTGTGTTGTTCATCAATAATGACTAGTCCAACATTTTGGGCAGTTAACTTGTCAGAAAGTAGGGCGTGAGTGCCAATGATGACATTGGGACTGGTGATTTGACTCTTGGTAAATTTCTTACTGCCAGTATAGAGTCCAACCGTGATACCAAAAGGTTCTAGCAGCCGGGTGAGCGTTTCGCAGTGTTGCCAGGCTAAGATTTCGGTTGGGGCCATTAAAAAGCAGGAGAAATCATTAAGGCTGGCCAGATATATAAACAGGCCTGCCACCACAGTTTTTCCAGATCCGACCTCTCCTTGCAACAGTCGATTCATTGGATAGTCTTTTTTAAGATCACCAATTATTTCATCAATTACTTTTTTCTGTGATTTGGTCAGTTTAAATGGTAAACTTTTGCTGAACTTATCAATGTCTGCTTTTTTAACTACCCATTGATTGACTAGAGGTTTTTCTCTCCAATTTAAGCGGGCTTTTTGGGTCGCCAAAAAAACATAAAAAAGC
>Ga0209515_10007671_pt1 | contig 12938 bp, 9 predicted proteins | sample Subgroupgradi54m_FD_187454 | JGI IMG/M metagenome (GOLD analysis project Ga0209515, IMG submission 187454) | Subsurface groundwater microbial communities from S. Glens Falls, New York, USA - GMW60B uncontaminated upgradient, 5.4 m (SPAdes)... ... | reverse complement strand
ATTCCTCCCTTGAGGAGAGTACGATGGATATCGGCGACCATGGAACCAACGTAGCGAAGAGAATAGGTGCCCTCTTTTTTAATGCTGGTAAGGTAATTTTTATCTTCATCATTATATAATTCCCAGTAGCCTTCATTTATGGAGTAAATCTTTTTTTCGCCAATTTTGATGTCGGGGTGACTGAGTATAAATTCATTGGTTTGAAAATCATAAGTAAAGCCGTTGACTTTACTTCGTGTAGCGTACACTAACATCATACTGGGACCGTATAAAATATATCCGGAAGCAATCAGTGTAGTTCCTTTTTGGAGTACTGTGGTATTTTTGGGATAGACTCCAAATATGGTGCCGATGGGTAAATTAGTATCGATATTGGATGATCCATCAAGAGGATCATGTGTGATTGTGTATAAACCTTCATGACCGGACAATTTAGGTTCGGCCAATTCTTCCGAGCCTACTGCCTGGACGGCACTGCAAGAAAGAAGTGCATCTGTTAAAGCTTTATTGGCATATTCATCAAGTTTTTGGACATCTTCTCCATAGACATTGGTATCGCCTGAACTACCCTGCTCTTCGATAAGGCCGTTACGAGAAAGTTTATCATTAATGATTTTGGCAGTTTTTTCTATTACAATAAGTAATTCCAAAAAAGGCTCTCCGAGATTTGCATTATTGGCTTTAACGAAATTATTGAGTGTAATTCTATTCATTTTCCGTTATAGATGGTGAACGCCTCATCGGCGGAAGCGTTATTAAAGGTCAATGCTGACACGGCATTGGCAAAGCGTATCGCCTCATCTAACGGTTTTTGATGAATGTTTCGACCAGTGGCATTGCCAGAAGTACCAGATATATGGATTTGGTCATGCAGCTGCTGTAAAAAGTCTTTTACTTCCATGCTACTACCTCCGGCACAGATAAGTCGTGTTCTACCGGCGGCCACGACTGCTTCATGAAGTGCTTGGGCTCTATCTCCCTCCTTGGGTTTGGGATAATTAACTTTGACAAAATCGGCACCAAGACAAGCCGCAACTCCGGCTGCTCCGGCAACTAGGTGCGGATCTTTTTCATCAGCTACAGCCTTACCTCGAGGGTACATCCAGGTAACAGCAAATAGGCCGTTTTGATGGGCGGCAAATACCGCTTGGGCGGCTTCCTGGAGCATTTCTCCTTCAAATTCACTGCCAGAATAGACAGTATAACCGATAGCTAAAATATTTAGTCCGCTGGATTTTTTAAACTTCACAATATCCTCTACCGTAAACCAGCCTTGACTTTGGGGATCCCCTTGGTCTTTTTTTACCAGATTGGTTTTGGAATTGAGTTTAACAAGATAGGGAACATTTTTATAGTCCATTCCATATCGGGCGATGAGACCTAACTGGGAAGCATAAACGCCAATCTTTGCTTTGCTGGCTATCTTAAACATATGTTCCGGATCGGCATCATCTGGGGCGATACCTTCACCATAGAAATCATTATTCATGTGTTCGACTTTCTGGTCACCGGCAAAAAGCATCAATCGACCAGTGCCGTGAGTAGCGGTATCGATATTTTTCTCAAATTCAGATCTTTTTTCTTCTGGAACATCTAGGGGGGTATAGTGAGTGACATTCATACTCTTCCATAATACACTATTATAAGTTTGTCAACAATGCTTTTAATATTCTTCTAATGTGGAGGTATCGCCGATGGGTAAGCCCATTTCTTTGGCTTTTAGAATCCGCCTCATGATTTTGCCAGAGCGAGTTTTAGGGAGTTTGTCAATAAATTCGATTTCGCGGGGGTAGGCATGGCCAGCGAGGTGTTTTTTGACAAATAATGATAATTCTTCTTTTAAAGCATCTGTTTCTTTTTGGCCTTCTTTCAATACTACAAAAGCTTTAATAATTTCTCCTCGCAATTTATCGGGTTTACCGATAACACCTGCTTCTACCACCGCAGGATGTTCTACAAGGGCAGATTCGACTTCAAAAGGGCCTACTCGTTCACCTGAGGTTTTGATCACATCATCGGCTCTGCCAATAAACCAAAAATAGCCATCTTTATCTTTATATGCCCTGTCGCCTGAGATATACCAGTCTTTAATGAAGTAGGACTCATATTTGATGTGGCGATGCCAGATCGTTTTCATCATCGATGGCCAGCCTTTTTTGAGGGCAAGATTTCCTTCCTGACCGGCACCTAATTCTACTCCCTTATTATCGATAATACCTGCAATCATACCCAAAAAGGGTTTACCCATGGAACCAATTTTGATATCCATACTCGGGTAATTAGCGATACAAATAGCTCCTGTTTCTGTCTGCCACCAGGTATCGTGGAAGGGAAGGCCAAAGGCTCCCAGCCCCCATCGGATAGCCTCAGGGTTAAGAGGCTCGCCGACCGAGCATAAGTGGCGTAAACTTTTTAGATTATACTTTTTAACTAGATCTGAGCCTTTCGCCATAAGCATGCGAACAGCAGTTGGAGCAGTATACCAAACAGATACTTTATACTTTTCTAAAATTTCATACCATTTGGCCGGATCAAATCGGCCGGCATAGACAAGTGAAGTCACGCCACTACTCCAGGAGCCCAATATTTCATAAGCAATACCTGTTACCCAACCCGGATCGGCAGTACACCAATAAGTATCTTCATCCTTAAGATCCAGCACAAATTTAGCGGTTAAATGTTCAGATAAAATGGCTAGATGCCGATGGACGACACCTTTGGGTTTACCGGTTGTACCAGAAGTATAAAGCATAAAGGCATAATCATCCGGGTCCATTTGGACAATATGGGTTGAGGTGGGAAAGGATGCAAGTCTGGTTAGAAAGGCGGTATCATCAATATAAATAATTTTTTGAAGATGGGGAAGCTTTTTTTTAATATTTTTAATTCTATTTCCGAGTGTGGAATCGGTAATAATAATTTTTGCTTGGCTATTATCCAATCTATCAAGGAGAGCATTTTCCTGAAAGGCAGAAAAAAGTGTCCCGGCTATGGCGCCTAATTTTAAGATTCCTAAGAAGGAGATATATAGATAGGGAATTCTGGGTAAGAAAACAAAGACACGATCTCCTCTTTCAACTCCCATAGATTTAAGATAATTGGCAAACTGGTTAGAGAGATTAGACAGGTCTTCAAACGTGTAGGTTTGTTTTTCATCATTTTCACCTAACCACAATAGAGCTATTTTATTTTTCCGCCAGGTTTTGGTATGTCGGTCGATGGCATTATAAGCAGCATTAATTTTTCCACCTTCAAACCAATCAAGTTCTCGGTTATAATCTTTCCAGTTGAATGAATGATAGGTCTTTTCATAATCTGGGAGATTGGGAGGAGATTTAAGATAGTCTTTTGATTTATGAAAAGTGTTTTGCATGGGGCAGTACAAATTGATTTAGAGAAATTCTCTTCTAATGCAAGTCTACAACATTATCCAGCAAATTTCTACCCGTCATAGATGATGGCTTTGCGATACGGAGAAGATAAAGTATCGATGGAGCCACATCAGCGAGGTTACCTACCGATAGATTAACCAGTTGATTAAAATAGACTTCATTGATGGCTATAAAGGGTACAGGGGCGGTGGAATGCTCTGTATCTACGTTGCCGGTAGCTTGGTCTATGAGTTCCTCGGCGTTGCCATGATCAGCGGTAATAAGTACTGATCCATGAAAATTTAATACCTCTTGGACGACCATAGAAAGATAGTGATCTACAATTTCACAGGCTTTGATAGTCGCTTTTAAATCGCCAGTATGTGCTACCATATCGGGATTGGCAAAATTAACCAGTATAAATCCGTACATTTCTTTCCTAATTTCCTTAATAAGTTGTTGGGTAAGTAACTGGGCAGACATTTCGGGTTTGAGATCGTAGGTGGGTACTTTGGGTGAGGGGATGATCAGTCTATCTTCACCTTGGAATGGTTTATCCAAAAGTCCGTCAAAATAAAATGTCACGAACCTTTCTTTTTCTGATTCCGACACACGTAGCTGCAGGATATTATTTTCTGACAGAACACGGCCGAGTGGATTGAGTACTCTTTGTGGTGGGTAGGCAACTGCGGAGACATTGACGTCTTTACTATATTCTGTCATGGTTACAAAGAAAAGATCCTTAATTCTGGGGCCGCGGGGAAATGGTGGATTCGGTGAGGGTTCCACAGCTTCATGTTTTTTAAAATATTTAATCGCAAAGGGATCAAAACCAAATTGATTGGCTTCATGTTCAAAATCATCCAAGACAAAGGCTTTGGTCAATTGTCTTGGACGGTCGATCCGAAAATTAAAAAAAATAACACTATCGCCATCTTTGATTAAAGATACCGGTTTATCCCCTTCCTTTATAACCGTTGGCTTGATAAACTCATCTGTTTCGCCATGGGCATAGCCTGTTGTTATGGCTTCTTCGGCACTTTTGGCTAGTCTTCCTGTACCCTTAGTTAGAGTGTCGTATGCCTGTTGGGTTCTTTCCCAGCGTCTATCCCGATCCATAGCAAAATAGCGCCCCATGATGGTGGCTATTTTACCTACACCCAAGCCATTTAGTCTTTGCTTTAACTGGTCAAGATATACAGCTGCCGATGAAGGGGGGGAATCTCGTCCATCAGTAAAGAGATGCAGGTAGACCCGAATAAAACTATGTTCTTTGCAAAATTCCAGAAGTGCGAAGAGGTGTTCTATGTTGGAGTGTACTCCGCCGGAACTTATTAATCCCATCAAGTGTAAATTTCCTCCGGTCTTTTGGACGTGTGAAAGTGCGGCCACAAAAGCGATATTTTGAAAAAAAGTTCCATCGGCTATTGCCATGTTAATACGCGGCAAATCCTGATAGACAATTCTTCCAGCTCCCAAATTAAGGTGTCCGGTTTCGGTGTTGCCATCTTCTCCTCTAGGCAGTCCCACAGCTTCTCCCGAGGCGTTTAGCATTCCATTAGGGTAATTAGCCAGGAGGTAATGGTAATATGGCAGGTGAGCCTGGGAGATAGCGTTACCAGGTCCGCTTGGGGCTATGCCCCAACCATCAAGAACGATTAAGACAACTAATTTCATAAGAGAGCGAATTTATGCGAATGGGAAATTTGCGAATTAATGCGAATATTTTATTTTGGATTAAGCTCTTTATCAATTTCTAGTAATCGATTATATTTAGCAACCCGTTCGCCTCTGGCTGGAGCTCCAAATTTCACATATTCAGAAGAGACTCCAACTGCCAAATCAGCGATAAAAGTATCCAACGTCTCCCCAGATCGATGCGAGATAATTGTTTTAAAATCTGCCTGGCGAGCAATTTTTATGACTTCAAGTGTTTCAGTCAATGACCCTATCTGATTTAATTTTACCAAAATGCTATTACAGGCTTTTTTGTCGATAGCGCTTTTTAAACGCTCTGGGTCCGTGACGAGGAAATCATCTCCGACAACAAAAATTTCTTCACCTAACCTTTGGGTGAGTTTTATCCAGCTGTCCCACTCATTTTCGGCAAAGGGATCTTCAAGAAGAAGCAGTTTATATTCTTTTTGTAAGTTAGAAAGATATTCGATAAATTCATCCGGAGTGTAAGGCGCTGCCCGATCAATGAGTTGATATCTGCCTCTGATGAAAAATGTAGTGGCGGCTACATCGAGGCCTAAAAAAACATCGACGCCTAAATGATAAGGAGTACTATTGATGGCTTCAACGATAGCTTCGAGTGCGTCAATATTGGTCGAGAGATTCGGTGCAAAACCGCCTTCATCGCCGACGGAAATAACAGCATTGCGAAAGACAAGTATTTCTTTCACTTTATGGTATATCTCGTCTGCTAGCCTTAAGCCATCCTGATAGAGCTTATTGGATGCTGGTATGATGAGGAACTCCTGGAAATTGAGGTTGCCGGCTCCGTGTTTGCCGCCATTTATTTCATTGAAAAGGGGTATAGGTATGCGTTTGGAGTTGGGAATAGGCATGGAGAGGCTCTCAGCTAATTTCTTTATATATAGGTATAGCGGCAATCTATTTAAATAAGCGGAGGCTCTGGCTACCGCCATGGATACGGATAATATACTATTAGCGCCCAATTTGGTCTTGTGGGGAGTGCCGTCTAAGGATTTCATCAGGTGATCGATATCAATTTGGTTTTGGGGGTCCAAGCCTATCAGTTTGGGAGCAATAATATTATTGACATTTCTTACAGCTGTAAGAACTCCTAAACCATCGTAAACTTTGGGATCGTTATCTCGCAGTTCTGCTGCTTCCATACTTCCTTTGGAGGCGCCTGAGGGGACAGAATCGTAGGCTTCGATGCCATTGTCGAGTATAACTTTGGTCTCGATAGTGGGATTGCCTCGGGAATCCAATATTTGTCCGGCGATGATTTTGGCAATTTTGGCCATCTACTTTTTACTCCTTTTGTGGACTAGAGCTTTTTCACTATTATAAATTATTTCCCGAGTTCTTGCTACTGCATCACTATTGATAGATACGGATGTGATTCCCCAGTCGATTAAGCGCTCCACCAGGTCAGGATAGTCAGAGGCAGCTTGACCGCAAATTGATGATGTTACGCCTCTTTTGCTGCAGCCTTTGACGACTTTTTCCAAAGCCCAAAGGACGGCTTCATCCCTTTCGTTAAAATCATGAGCAACCTCACTATTATCCCGGTCAGTTCCCAAAAGAAGCATAGTAAGATCATTGGAACCGATAGATACACCATCGATACCAACATCTAAGTACTGATCAAGAAGGATTACATTGGTAGGTATCTCAACCATCATCCAGAGTTTAAAGGTCGAGGAACGCATCAAACCATTGGTAGTGACAATCTTTTTGACATCCAGAAGCTCTTTGGGGTTTCTGATAAATGGTATCATGAGGGATAAATTTTTTAAATTTTTTTTATTGCGGACTAATTTAAGAGCCGATAGTTCCAATTCAAAGACGCGACTATCGGCAACATAGCGGGCAGCTCCGCGAAAGCCCAGCATGGGATTGGCTTCATCAGGCTCGTAGAGACTACCGCCTTTGAGATTTCTATATTCATTGGTGCGAAAGTCGGTAGCGCGATAGACCACGGGTCGGGGATAGAAAGCCGAAGCAATGGTCTCTAGGCCTTCGGCTAATTTTGAGATGAATTCAAGTTCTCTTTTATCGGCTATAAATTTCTTCGGATGAGTGCCAATTTCGGCGATCATAAATTCGGCGCGAAGAAGACCGACGCCATCGACTGGAAGCTTGGCGATTTGCGCTGCACGAGAAGGTTCTGCTAAATTAACATACATTTTGGTAGCGGTTTTGAAAGCTTCCGATATTTTTGGAACAGAAGAGCTTTGAAGTGGATTATTATAATTCCTTTGCAAATTGTTTTGGCCTCCTTTATAGACCTGCCCCGTTGAACCATTGACGGTAATAAGCATTTCATTTTTTAATATTTGGGTAGCTTTTTGGGCTCCTACGACTGCGGGTATACCCAATTCTCGACTGACTATGGCGGCGTGGGAAGTACGGCCACCTCGTTCGGTAACTATGGCAACGGCCTTTTTCATAGCGGGAACATAGTCGGGATTAGTTTCTGGAGCTACCAAAACCTCACCTTTATCAATTTTGGCTATTTCTTTGGCGGAGTGAATGATTTGGACTGGTCCAACAGCGATACCGGGTGAGGCAGGATCACCCGTGAGGATTGAATGGCGGAGTTCGGATGTCGGAGTTGGAACATTTACTTTTGTCTGACTTTTTATTTCTAACTTTTGCTTTCCGATGGTAGTTATTGGTCTGGACTGAACGATATACACAATACCATCTTCAATTGCCCATTCGATATCCTGGGGGTAAAAATAGTGTTTTTCAATTCTTGCTCCTAATTTGGCAATTTCGACCACTTCTTTATCCGTTATCTTTGGTTTTAGATTGCTTTTTGCGGGGACAGAAACTTTTTTAACCCCATGATCCGCCTTCACGAGCATAACTGTTTGATCAGCGATCTTTTTATTTATTACGGTAAATGACTTTTTATCAACTTCGAAATGATCCGGAGTTATCTCTCCTTGGACGATAAGCTCGCCCAATCCGAAGATCGCTTCAATAACAATTTTACTTTTTTCATTAGTAACGGGATCGATAGTAAACATGACTCCTGAGGAAGTTGAACTAACCATTAACTGAACAGGTACGGCTATCCCCACATGAGTAAAGGGGATTTTTTGCTCATGCCGATAAAAAATAGCTCGCGGCTCAAAGAGAGAAGCCCAAGCGGCGCGGACATTTTCGATCAGGTTGGACTCACCGCGGACATCGAGAAAGGTAGCCTGTTGACCGGCAAAGGAGGCGCTCGGCAGATCCTCAGCTGTGGCTGATGAACGGACGGCAACAAGCGGTTCTTTAAAAAGTGATTTAAGTCCAACGCTTTTTTTGAAGTGCTCATGGGCCCGCTTAGAAAGATCGAAATAGTATCTGATAATCTCCGCGGCAATGTTTGGGGGAATGGTACTTTTTAAAATATCTTTTTTGATGGCCTGAGAAACCCTTTGGATGCTGGTTGGATCTTTGTAGTCAACTACTTTTAAATGGTCGGCAATTTTAGTGCGAAGATGATTATATGTCAAAAAATCTTCATAAGCTACGACCGTTACGATAAAACCGTAGGGAATGGGAATACCAGCTCGAGTCATCTCGCCTAAATTTGCTCCTTTTCCGCCGACAAAAGGGGTATCTTGTTTTCCTACCTCTTCAAACCAAACAACCAGTTTTTTGGGCATATATTTTACGATACAGGAAAAGTCTACTCTTTTCAAGCAAAAATAACGCGAAAAATTATCATTTGTTGAGTTCTTTTTTGAAATAATCCACCCAAGGGACTGGGGAGGGGTCGATGTTATGTAAAAGGGCCAAGTATACAGTAATGAGATTACCTAGTTGGATTAGCTCCATGGTTTGCATAAAGGGGGTAGTTCCGCGAAGAGTTATGACGTCTGTTTTATAGTGATTTTTTCCCACGACTTGGCGGGTAAGAAGCATCCGTTTTCTGTTTCGATGGTAATATAAGTCTGATTCAATAAAGATAAAACGGAATATATCTTTGGCAATTTCGGGAAACTGGAGTCCTTCCATCAAGTGATGGTTTAATTCAGACACTACATAATAGGTAGCGAATTGCTTGGCTGTTTCGTTGAAGGGATTGCGGATAGCATGTGCGGCGCCCTCTAAAATATCAGCGACAATAATAATTGGTATCTGTTGAGAAAGGCGATGGGCAAAATCTTTGGCTATTTGATCATGCTCGCTTAATGATTTTTGGAGAAAGGAATAGGTATCATCAATTTCTTGTTTCTTAATAGGTAGGAATCCTAATTTAGAAAGCATCGCGATAAGACCAACTACCATATAACCCACGCCAATACGAGGTTGTTTACTCGGGTTATACTGGGAATTAAAAATATAGGCCGGTAATCCGTGACTTTTTAGTAGTTTTCCTAGTTCTCCCCCGGAGGTGATGCCTGATAGCTTGACGCCTTTATTTAACGCTTCTAACCCGCATGCAATTGTTTCTTCGGTGGTACCGGAATAACTACAAAGAAATACTAATGTCTTTTTGGAAACATATCCCGGTAATTTATAGCCATTGGCAAGCTCAACAGGTATACGAGAAGTATCGGCAGTATCAAAGAGGCTTTTAATGATGCGTCCCCCATAGGCAGAACCTCCCATACCAGCAATAATTATATTATCGATATCTTTATAAGATTCGGGGAAGTTAACAGCGTAGGCCTCATCCCAGGCAGCTCTTACTTGGTCCTTTATCATACGGACAGAACCAAGGGCATTTCCTTTATCCAGATTTTTGATGGTGGAAAGATCGTCAAGATCCATACTGATTTAAAGTGTAGCACCTAAGGTTAATAGCTTGTCAACCAGCTCTTTTTGCTTTCTATCCAGTAATGATTGATTGTCCGCTTCGATGTTTAATCGCAGGAGCGGTTCGGTTTTGGATGCTCGGATATTAAACCACCAGTCGGAATACCAGATAGACAGGCCATCGATATCGTCTAGGGAATTAGCAGACTTTTGATAATCCATTTTTATAGTTTTGACTATTTTTTCAATATTTTGGGCTTTAAAATTTAATTCGCCGCTTTGGGGATATTTAGCAAATTCTTCCACAATTTGAGATACTTTTTTATTTTCACTTGATACAAATTCTAAAAATATAAGCGCAGCTAGAAGAGAACTTTCGGCGTTATAGTTGTCTCGGAAATAATAATGGCCTGAGTGTTCGCCGGCAAAAAGGGCGTGATACTTTCTCATATATTGTTTAATGAACGAATGGCCAACGCGGACTCTAATCGATTTTCCACCACATTCCTCGACTGTCTCGGGTACGATTCTGCCGCAAACGGCATTATATAAAACAATATTTTTGGCTCCCTGAGTTTTTAGCAGATGTTTGGCAAGTATAGCTGTGGTTATAGTCCCTGAGAGAACTTGAGTTTTTTCATCGAGTATAAATAGTCTATCAGCATCCCCATCAAATGAAAGGCCGAGGTCAGCCTTTTTTTCAATAATCTCATTTTTTAGGTCGAGCAAATTTTTTTCTTCCAAGGGATTGGGTATATGATGCGGGAAACTGCCGTCGGGCTTAAAATAAAGGGGGATAATTTCAATAGGTAATCGGCCGATAAGTTTTTGCCAGGAAATACCGGCCATGCCATTGCCGGCATCAACAACTACTTTAAGTGGTTTTATATTTTTGAGTTCAACAAATTTTAGTGCGTGCGTTATCCAGTCATCGAGAATATTTTTTGAAGAAAGCTGGCCAAATTTGTTCGCCTGCGGAAACTGATTTTTCAGGGCAAGAGCCCGAATTTGGGGTAGGCCATACTCGCCATTTAAAGCGACAACTCCCTTTTTTACTACTTTAAGGCCGTTATACTGAGGAGGGTTATGAGAAGCGGAAATGATGACATTGGCGGGAAATCGGTATTTTCCCGAGGCAAAATAGAGCATTTCCGAGGAAATTAATCCCAAGTCGACTACATCGATACCCTGACTGAGAATTCCTTTTATGAGAGCTTTTGAAAGAGTTGGTGAAGAAAGACGCATATCGTGACCGGCACCAATCGGGCCTTGACCAATATAGTCAGCTATTGCCATGCCTATGCGCTGGTAAATTTCTTCATTGATCTGACTCGGGTAAACTCCCCGGACATCGTAGTCATGAAATATTTTGGGGTCAAACATTCAAATCCAATGCTAAAGATTAACTAAAAAAATGTCAAGCAATTGTTGGAGGTTAAAAGGCGTCCTTCCTGACTTAATTTTATAATCTATATCGAGGAGCTTTCTATAGGAAGCAATTAAATCTTCCTCCCGAAAATAATTGGCCTGTCTTTCAAATCTGGCTACCTGCCATGGTGGTAATCCGGACTTTTGGGAAGCTATTTTGTCTTTTGTTAATAAAAGATATCGGAGTTGTCTAACGATCATCACAAAGATTACTTCGACGGGTTCAGTTTTGGCTAAGTCATGAAATAAAGGCAGTGACATGGTAAATCCTTTGGGCCTGATACTTTCCACAAATTTAAAAATATTCCCTGATGGTTTAAACTGAAGGAACGTGGCGGAGAACTTTTTCAATACGGACGGAGTAACATCTTTTTCATTCCAAAGAATGATATCCGTGTTGAATTTTCCATTGGCTAGATACTTTATCAGCTCATCCCTTTTTTTCGACGGACGTGAGGTTAGAAGATTTTCGATAATTATGAGGCGATCAAGAGTAAAGAGGGACTGAGTCTCGAGAGCTTCTATCAGATCCACTTTGTCTATCTTTTCGCCATCTAATTGAATTTTTTCTTTGCCGCGGGCTTTGACTTTTAATTCTTCAAGCTTATTTTTGGAAGAGACTATGTCTTCTCCATGGAGGATAGTAATAGTCATATTTTTATCTTTTTTTATTTGCCAGGTAAATTTTAAAAAGCTTGTCGACATGTCGATTATCAATTCGATGATATCTGCCTCGATGCGAGACAAGTGCGCCGGAGAAATTTTTGGGGATGTGCATCAGTTCGTGAATTAATGTTTTTCTTTGTTGATCATCAGACATTTTGTCAAATCGCTCTCCCACGACTTCAATTATATATTGAGGTCTTATATTTAATACTTGACGCCAAACTCGGGGTAAACTCCAGATTCTGGCTATGGCTCTGGAGGATGACCCACTACTTCGAACACAAAATAAATCTTTGATATTGATGTAGCCAAAGTCTAGATGGGTAACTATATCGGCTATTTCTTTCCCGATATCGGGGGCATCGAACCATTCCATAGAAGATATTATACAATTTCTTCCCAGGGGAAACCATCGCGGCCAAAATGGCCATAGCGGGCGGTTTTTTCGTAGATCGGACGATCGAGTTTAAGACCCCGGATTATACCAGGAACAGATAAATCCATTAGATTCCAAGCGAATTTTTCTATTTTCTTTTTATCGATAGTTTCTGTTCCAAATGTGTCGATGGCTCTGGTTATAGGTTCTCTTTGACCGATCACGTAGGCTATTTGCACTTCGGTACGATAGGCAAATTTTCTGGCGACGATATTTTTGGCTATGAACCTGGCGGCATAGGCTCCACTTCGATCGACTTTGGTCGGATCTTTGCCCGAGAAAGCGCCTCCACCGTGTCTGGCCATCGCGCCATAAGTATCAATAATAATCTTCCTGCCAGTGACACCAGTATCGGAAGCAGGACCGCCTATTCCCCAACGGCCGGTGCCATTTAAAACGATATTTTTATCTTTTGGGGGAAGAAGCATTTTATATTTTTTTAGAACCGGTTTTATAACAAAAGTGATAATATCTTTTTTTATTTTTTCTTTAGTTACTTTGGGATCATGAGGTATGGCAATGACTATTTTCTCTACATATTTTGGTTTACCGGATTCATAGCGCACTTTTACTTCACTTTT
>Ga0209515_10007670_pt1 | contig 12939 bp, 14 predicted proteins | sample Subgroupgradi54m_FD_187454 | JGI IMG/M metagenome (GOLD analysis project Ga0209515, IMG submission 187454) | Subsurface groundwater microbial communities from S. Glens Falls, New York, USA - GMW60B uncontaminated upgradient, 5.4 m (SPAdes)... ... | reverse complement strand
TTGTTCATATTCTTTGATTAAGTTTTGAAGAAATTGTACTTCTTTTTCATCTGTTTCACTTATTACTTTTTGGACATTAAATCCAACCATCTTAAGAAGTGCTACTGCTGCTCTCCAATTTTTCCTAGCAATTTCTGCTTTAATAACTACAATTGCGTCAGCAACACCTTGTTTTAAATGAAACTCTGCTTCTGAAAAATCTTCCAAAGCTTCTTTAAGAATTTGATCTCGTCTATAAATATAGGCATCGTGATAAATGCCGCCTCGCATAAACCAAGTCCTAATTGTTTGCTCTTCTTTTTTCGCAACTAACTCAAGTCTTTTATATTTCCAGCCTTCCAACCTGAGATCAACTATTTGTTTACCAAACTCATCAAGCCGCTCATAAGGATTAAGCTGCTGTAAATTTTTATTTTGTTGATTCTGTTGATTTTGTTGATCTTCCATGGCTACTGTATACAAATTAATTAGCTTAAGTAAGCGTAATTATTAAATTCAAGATACACTTTGAGTTGCTGAAGCTGTGAAGCTAGTAATTGTGTCTCTGCAAGATCGGGAAAGAACGTGGTATAATTTAGCTTGATCGGTTCAAGTCGGCTTCTGTAGTCGGCACCTCGCTTCGCTCAGTGCAAGCACATTTGTTCAGGAGCAAGCATTCGTTTGGCTCAGAGCAAATGGACTTGTCCTGAGGAGCGTAGCGACGAAGGACGATTAGCTCAGCTGGTAGAGCGTCGCATTTACACTGCGAATGTCGGGGGTTCGAGCCCCTCATCGTCCACTGCTTGTGTTTTTCACTTCCTATCCCTACTATAAAGTATATGGATACTCCTCCAGTTGACGCCCAATTGAATGCTCTTAACAAGGGAGAAAATACCGCTCGGAGGATAGGTTCTAAAACCGAAAGTTCAGGCCTTTTTGGCGATGCGGGATCTTTTAAAAATCCACGATTTGTTGGAACAGGCATTACTGCAGATACGTTTATCGCTACTTTTCAGTCTGATTCAAAAACAGCAGTACCTGTTGGACTTGGAGAAGGCAGAAACTTATCTCCTATAGTTGCAGAACTATTTCCTCCCACTCCAGGTTTATGGATTGAGCAACCACGGCAGGGAGAACTGGTGGCAATAAAAATCTCGCACGGAAGTACGCAACAAAATGGAGTGCTCAACTCGGAAAGAGGAATTCTTACGAGAGTAAATTCATTGTTTTCGAATGCCGATAGTGCTCGGCCAGTACGGCTTCTGGGATATGGAGTGGATCAAAACCAGGCATCCTACCATGTTTTGGAAGCAATTTCTGGAAACTTTAAATTATTGGAAAATTATATTTTGCAGAAAGGAAAGTTAGACCATCTAGATGTTTTGGAAATCGCATCTGGTGTTGGAGGAATTCTTGCTAAACTTCATACAGATGGAATTACTCATATGGACATGAGCAGTGAGGCAATTGGGCAAAATGTCTTTTTTGATCCGAACACAAGACAAATAAGGGTTATTGATTTTGGAAATGCTCGGTATACAAAGTTTTTAGCAGAGGGACTTGGTAGTCCGATTAGTTATTCATATGATCGAGAAGGACTCATTAATTTTATTTACCAGCAATATACCGGAGAGCGTTTAGAATCAAAGAAACTTTACGAGAGAACACAAAAGGGTAAAGATTGGGAAAATGTTCCTCGCTCCATCCAGAAACTCTTAGAAAAATATTTATGGGACAAAGACGTTGGTCTTTCGGCTGACAATGCTAAAAAGCCTCAGATTACACAAGCTCTGGCAGGTGACTTGCGAGATCTTCTTGTTCAAGAAAAGCCTGCCGCTGCCGTAGCTGCTGTTTCGGCAGTTCCGGTTGTGGAAGCACAAAGTCTTGTTGCGGTACGATCAGCACTCCATGAGCAAGCAATTGGTGACTATGCTTTTTCGCGTGGCGATATGGTTTGGGTAGAGAGAAGTGATAGACGTAAAGACGATGGATGGGTTATTACTGGGTTTAATCCGCAGACTGGCGATGCAATTGTGCTAAAAAACGAAAATGGAATGGATAAACAACGAGAAATCTCACGAGCCGACCTTAATCGCTTAAATCAGCTTCCTAAACCGAATCAGCCAGATGTTGTCTCGTCACATACTCTTGCACAGTTTTATCAAGCAATAGATACTGCCGAGTTACCTCAAGGATTTGATCGGCGTGCTATAAAAGACATGGTTACCATTATTTTAGACCAAGGGGATCTGCGTCTTATCGAAACTATTCCAGATGTGCTGGGTTTGCAGGAAAAAATAATCAATTTTTTACACGCCGAACGAATAAAAAAGTCGCTTGGTTTGCCTTCATCTCAAAGAGAAGTAGCAAACGAAAGGCAGCGATTTATTGCAAGTCCAGGAGATCTGGTTACCGTGAAGCGCCGCAATGGTCAAATGCAACCAGATTGGATAGTTGCGCAAATACTCGAAAATGGCCAGCTGCTGTTGCAAAGAATTTATCCCGAAGCAGATGGTACTTTTTTGGAGCGTAGGACGTATCAATCCGAAATTATGACCCCACGTTTTGACCAAAGGAATCCAACGGTTGCAGCTGCTAAAAATTTTGCAGAACTAGAAGTTGCGATTCGAGTAACTGGAGGAATTCAAGGATCACGTCAATTTTATACTGTTGAGGATGTTATTGGTTTAATGAACGCTGCGATAGCGGATAGAAAAAAATTAGAGAAAGTAACCAATACCGGGGGTTTACGGCAGAAACTTGGATTGCTCTTAGATGCAAGAGATTTCCAAAGTGGTAAACTTGGAGGGAAATAGCCAACTTTTGACATTTTTTACCTGCCTTGTTATTATGTTTGACAGGCCGAAGTTGCCAACGTGGTCAAGGCGCCGCTCTGAAGAAGCGGTTATTGGTGTTCGATTCACCACTTCGGCACCCGTGCGGGAGTAGTTCATCGGTAGAATGCTTCCTTGCCAAGGAAGATGTAGCGGGTTCGATTCCCGTCTCCCGCTCCAGACGGGATACCCCTTGTGTCAATGCTATGAATAGCTTGATATAGTGGGCTAATCATGTGATTATGCTTTACATACTACTATAATTTTTCAGGTATAATGACTTCCTCTATGATAAAATAGTGATATGGGCGAGGATGGACCATCAGCAACAGAGATAGGAATATTGCCAGACGAGTACAAAACTGAAGTTGGATCAATGGAGACTGAGCTGTCTACCATTTTAGATCAATTAGGAGAACCACTCCAAGAAGGAAAATATGATCTGTTAATAGGCGACGATACAAGTGGCAGATTACCAACACTTGTAATGCGGGAAGTTATTAATCATATCTATCAAAAAAATGGATTACCCAAAATCCCCACAAATTTTATTCAAGCAGGATGAGGTCAAAATAATTTGCATCTTGACATTATTCTGATTTTCTGATATTCTGAAGATATGAAAACAGTAGGTATAGTTAGAGAAAGAGGGCAGTTAACGATTCCTGACTCAATAAGAAGAATGGTTTCTTGGATAACCCCTATGTCGGCAGTCTCTATTTCTGTGGTAAGGCCTGATGAGATTGTGATTAAACCCCATCATCCCAAGGAGGTAGATTGGGATAAAATCTGGGAAGGAATTAAAAAAGCACGTGCTATTAAGGGCAAAAGAGGAAACTTGTCCAAATTCATTGCGGAAGATAGGTATCGACACTAAATGTATGCTGAAAATAGTTGTTGATTCTTCAGTAATTGCTAAATGGCTGAGTCAACAAGATGAAGAGCGAACTGCTCAAGCTGATAGAATTCTCAGAAATGCCCAAGAGGGAAAGGTTACACTTCTTGCTCCAGAACTTGCAAAATACGAAATTGGAAATGCAATATTACTCCATAAAGAGATATCTATAGAAGAAGCAGAAACCATTTTTAATGATTTGTTTCTATTTCCTATTCAATTTATCGACCAGACGGAAGAATTGGCAAATGTAACATATAGTATTGCCAAAAAAGTACGTATTACATATTACGATGCAAGCTTTTTAGCTTTAGCAAAGCAAGAGAATGCGATTTTAATAACAGACAATCCCAAACATCAAGCTAAGCAATTAGATGTTAAAGTAATACCTCTTAGGGATTACTAACCTCCTCCGTAGCTTTATAAGTTTCCAGCAATTTGCTAAAATGAGAGAGGAAGTTAAGCAGGATTAGTTCAAAATAATTTGCGTCTCCCGCTCCAATTCAAGGGCCTTTGAATTACCTAGCTACAAATGGTATAGTTTTATTCTCTTTTTTTGAAACGAGCTTTTGTATTTTTTCACTATTTTTTTTGGGATTTGCTACATTTAATAAATAAACTTGCTCTTTAAGGGCGGGATCATATAATTCGATTGTTCCGTAGTTAAAAAGTAATCCCAGGAATGATTGGTTAAGTGTAGCTCCCTCAACAAAATTGCAGGCGTATTTTTGTTCTTTTTTGTGAAGAATACCACTACGTTTCACAACTCCTTCCTTGGATATCTCAGTATGTTCTGATAGCCATCTTAAGGCAATCAAGGATATCATCCCAACGTTAATAAAAAACGCTCCTCCCAAAACTATAAAATATAAAGCAGAGAGGTCACTATTATTTAAATATGAATTTATATACGAGTTTAAAATACTAAAAAGAAGAAGCGAAAATCCAAAGATAGCTTCTGTTAAGATTAAGCGGATAATAACTAAAACAACACTTTCCCTAAGGATTATTTTACCCAACCCTGCTTCTTCCACCCATGATTCTTCTTCCACCGGTTGAGCTTGAGGTTGAACTTGTTCGTTGGTAGTTGTTTTAAACCTTGTATCTATTCGGGCTATTAATTCCTCTGCAACGAAAGGTTTACTTATATAATCATCTGCACCTATTTGTAACCCCTGCACAACATCAGAACTTTGGGTTTTTCTAGTTAATGCAATTACAATAATGTTTGGGTGGTCTTTTTTGATTTTTACACAAACAGTTTCTCCTCGAACTTTTGGTATTCCGAAATCAAGAAGTACTAAATCTGGAAGGTATTTTTCTACGGCCTCCAAAGCTTGCGCTCCATCAGATGCTTCTACTACTTTGAAGTTATTAGCTATCAAGACTTTTTTTAAAAAATCCCTTAGCTCATTATCATCATCAACGACAAGGATAGTTTTTTGCATTGTCTAAATTATACCACTGGTCTAGATAAACTACCTCACTTGAATTATCTAAGCAAAGTCTGTTATATTCTTCTTAGTTTGTCAGTTTACGGATACTAATCTGATTTTATATGAAAGATGGCCCAAATTTCAAAGAGGAATTTATTAATCTGTACAATTACTCAAAAAGGCAAATATCACATAAACGGCAACTTGTAAGGTATATTTTTATATTTGGGTCCAACACGCTTCTTGGAATTCTTATATATTTTTCAATTTATTTGTTCAAAACTTATCCCGATAAGGTACCTTTTTACCTTTTTTTTCTAATAATCGTAGCCCTTAGTGCTTTTTTAGGTGGTTTGTATTCTGCTCTTTTAACAACAGGAATTATTTCGCTTGAAGCCTACTTTCTTTTTAGAGTTTTTTACAAAACTGATTTGGATTTAACTTTGTATATACAACTTGCCTTTTTTATAAGCGGGGCAGTTTTTATAAGCTATTTAATAAATTTAATTAAGCAAACTAACGAAGCGACAAAATTAAAACAACAAGAGGAAACGTATGCACGCACCCTTATTCAATTACATGATGAATATGAGATAGCCCTCAAGAATATTAAAGCAAGAGACCAATTCCTTTCTATAGTCTCACATGAGCTAAAAACACCTCTTACCATAATGCTTTTAAAACTGCACGATATGTTAAATAGCATACAAAACGTTTCCCTGGCAAATTTTTCAATTCAGCAGTTAATGAATGTGTTAAAAAATTCGGAGCAACAAATAAAATGGTTGTCATTAATGATTAACGATTTACTTGACGTTTCTCTTATTACAACAGGAAGGATGAAATTGCAGCTTGAAAATACTGATCTTGTGAGCGTAACAGAGCAGGTAAGGCAGAGCTTTTCAGAAATGTTAAAAAAAGAAAAATACAAGATAAAAATCTACGCAAAATCATCTGTTGTGGGGGTGTGGGATAAGGCAAGAATTAAGCAAGTAATTACAAATCTTGTTTCTAATGCAATAAAATATGGAGAAAGCAAACCAATTGAGATTAAGATTTTTGTGATGGGGAGTCAGGGAAAATTCATTATTAAAGATGAAGGCATGGGAATTCCTCCTAAGGAACAAGAAGTTATTTTTGATCTTTTTAAACGAGCATCAGGATCTAAGGAATATAAAAAAGGTTTGGGTGTTGGGCTTTTTATAACATCCGAAATAGTTAAAGTACATGGTGGAAAGATTAAAGTTTCTAGTGTTCCAAAAAAGGGAACGAGTTTTACTATTGAACTGCCTCTTAATAAAACTAAGTCCAACTTATGAAAATTACCAGTAGCGCGTTCTCTCAGAACGGTTCAATACCGGCAAAATATACGTGTAAAGGAGACAATATTAATCCTCCACTTTCAATTTCAGAAGTCCCACAAAATACAAAGAGTTTAGTGCTCATTGTCGAAGATCCGGATGCTCCAGGCAAAACGTGGATACATTGGGTTGTGTATAATATTGATCCATCAGTTCAAAATATCAATGAGAACTCGGTTCCAAAAGGTGCAAGTGAGGGAATGACTGATTTTGGCAAGCCTGGCTATGGCGGTCCGTGTCCCCCATCGGGAACGCATCGATACTTTTTTAAACTCTATGCCATTGACACGACACTTACTAGCAATGAACATCCGACAAAACAGCAAATCGAAGAAAACATAAAAGATCACATTGTGGGTCAAGCAGAACTCATGGGGACGTTTAGTAAATCACAATGATTTTGCTTTAAGTTTGTAGTAGCTGGTTTTTGTTTTCCCAAATTTTTCTAGCAAGCCCTTTTTTACCAAAGACGAAAGCAATGCATGGGTTTGCTGCCTGGTTACTCCAAGTTCTTCTTGAATATCCGAAGTTCTTACTGCTTTTTTGTCGATAACAATTTCTAACACTTCTTCTTCCCGAGCGCTTACTAAAACTCGTTTTTCACCGGCAACATCTTCGAACTTTGTTCTCTTAAGATCCGAAATTCTCCCCAAGGCAGCTTGGAGCGAAAAGGCTATGCCTTCTAAAAAATACTCAAGCCATGCAGTTTTATCGCCTTTATCTGCAGTATGTAGTGTATCGGAATACAAACTTCGGTCTATATCGTAAAAGTCGTCCAAAATAAAAAACTTTGCCACTTCGTAGTGATTTAACAGTAAAAAGTAGGTTGTTAAAATTCTACCTAGTCTTCCGTTTCCATCAAAAAACGGATGGATAAAGGCAAATTGGTGGTGGAAAATGCCTGCTTTTAACAATGGATGTAAATCACTTGGTGTTTTTAACCAGCTAAAAAGTTCTTCGAGTGCATGTTCAATTTCGCTTCTGCTGTGAAACGGCGGATTATGTTTTACCACAACCTCTGTTTTTGTTTTGTGACCAACAAAAACACCAGCACTTCTAAACTGTCCCAAATCTTTTTGTTCGATGCCTTGCATTAATTCGTGATGCAACTTTTTTGTTAAATCATTCGAGATTTCTTGGTGCTTTCTTGCCAAAAGAGTTACTCTATTGAGTACAGAAAAATAATTTTTTACTTCTTTTTCGGATTTTGTTACTGGAATCTGATCGCCTAAAATAATGTTTGTTACATCGTGTGGAGATAGCGGGTTGCCTTCAATACTGGTTGAGTGATGCGTTGCTAAGACTTGGTTTTCCTCTGCTAATTTTAATGCCAGGGATGGAATGAGTTTTTCGCCTAACAGCTGTCCGTAGAGGCGTTCGATGCTTCCTAGCTCGTTAATAATTTTATTGGTAAGGTTAAATTTGGGTACAAACATAGTATGTATTATATATCAACTAGCCTCAATTGTCAATATATTTGTAAAGCTTATTGTAAACTAGAGCGCAGAATCGACAATTGCTGCTTCTTTTACTTTGCCAAACGCACAAGCGCCAGGGTCTTGGATAATTGTTCCATCAAGTGCTTTCACAGAAATGTGATTTAATGCATGGTAATGCGGGCTATCGCAATCTGGTCCATTCCTTTCTGCAAGTTCTGTTAATGGAATTTGTTTGCCGCGAAACAGAATTACTTTAACTGTAGGTTTTGGTGAAGGTGATATTGTAGTCGTTTGACTTTGAGGAGTAGGTTTTGTTTGGTCTTTCCCGCGGTAAAGCATCACTCCCCCAGCAATAACAATGACAACTGCAGCAATGGTTATTATTCCTAGCGGTCCTTTTGCTCCTGATGCGATTTTGGCTCCGTGTTCAAGTTTTTTTTCGTTTGTACGATTATTCTCTTGATCAGACAATTCTTTTTGAACGCGTTCGACTTCGCTTCTTAATTCTTTCCATCGTTTTAGAAAAAACAACAGCAGTTTTTTTCTTTTCTTTTGTTCTTCTGTTTCTTCTGGAAGTTTTTCGAGTGTGAACTCAACAATTTCTCCTTTGTGCATTTTTTCATAATTGGAAAGAGTATCAGATACAAAATTAAGGGTTTTGTCGATGCGAGGATGGATGTCTTTTAAAAGCGTTCTTACCTCTTCAAACGCTTCGCGGGAAATTGAATCTTTCGTAAGCAGTTGGTATGCTGCTTCTATTCGTTCTTTAATGTGTAGCTCTGGCATATTCCTCTATCAAGGATAAAAGATTGTCAACCTTTTTGTCAAGATATTAGTAAGGTTAATTTTCAGATCACCCTTTAGAAGCTATAAGTGCTTCTTTTTTTGCTTTTGTCCATTTTTTGAGTTCCCATTCCCTCTTCATTGCTTGGGGTTCTTGAACTATATGTTTCTGAGTAAACAAGAACACATGAGGAAAAATATTGAATGTATTTTGCTGACTTCCCAGTTTTGTTTTGATGTTCTTTTATTCGTTTTTCTAAGTTATTCGTTTGCCCAATATAAAGAGTGCTAGATGAGGTACGGAGAATATAGACAAAGTAGGGCATACTCTTTAATGAATCAATCGTATTTGTTATAATCGAAGATGTCAACTGACAAACATTGCTGAGTCGTCTAATGGTAGGACAACGGACTTTGGATCCGTTTATTCTGGTTCGAATCCAGGCTCAGCAGCAAAATTTTTAGCCTCAAAAAACTATATCAAATTGAACGAAGGAAGCGTGGATTAGAACTACAGAATAAAAAGTGGTATATTGGAGTTATGAAAATAGCATTGTTTAACCCGAAAACGGATTTTACTAATCAGCAACAAGAACAATTATCCAAACTTGGTAAAGTTGTCTATATTGAATCTCCTATGGAGCACCCATTGGAAGAACTTATAAAACTTGCTGATGGGGCAGAATTTCTTGCTGTTGACCCTGATAATTTTGGTGGATTTGAAACAGCAAAAGAAAAACAATGGAAACCTAATCAGGCATATCGTATCGAAGGAAAAGAAAGTGCACAAGTTGTAGTTCTGATTTCTGACAAAGAAGTTGGTGCTGGTGGTCAACGCTTAATGCCGGACATCTATAGGAATAAATTAGAATTGATCGTGTCAACAAAAAGTGGTCAAGAATTTAGTATTCCTATAAAAACAAGTTGGATAATAAAAGGATAACTGAAATAATGATTTATTTAATTGTTGTCGATCATGCCACTCAATTTGGACAAAATAAAAAATTGTCAAGCAAACTTAGGTCCTATCTCACTGAAAAAATTGGGGAATTAGAAATTTCTTTTATTGGAGAAGAAGCAAGTTCTGATGATTTAACTTCTATTCATATTACATCCTCAATTGTTCGATATGTTGCGGGTGAAATAGGTATTGAATACAGACCATGTGATCCGACTGATTCTGAACGAAAAGCAAATGGAATCTTGACTGGTTGGGAAATAAAGGAAAAGATGGAAAATCTGAAGAAGGTTGTAAAAGAAGAAGTTTCTTCAACTGGAAAATTTCCGAAAGAGAAAGAGGACGAATTTAGGCAAGAAATGTCCCAAAATGAGAAATTACGAGAGGAGTTTTGGTACAAAAAGATTGAAGACAGGATAAAACACAACATGATTTTTGTATGTGCGGCTGGGCATATAAGTACTTATCCTTCATCAAGAGGGGAAGGTTTTGATACATTACTAACTAAAAAAGGAGTCTCGTTCCAGATTCTACCAGAGTGGTTTGTAAGCAATCGTTAAGGGGATGGAGTGATTGATTGATTTAATTTATCCAGTTCTTTTTGTTTCTTCGCCAGCAATCTATAATTCCTTCATTTCATCCTTATCAATAATATAAATTTTTCCCTCTGTATATTCGTATCCTAATGCTTTTAGTTTTTCGTAGGTTTTGAAAAGACTTGGCCAGATTTGGTTCCATCTGAGGGCAAGCTCGCCAGCTGATGCTAACAGTAGGATCGTCAAATTGACGAACGGCCTTATATAACGGGCTAATCCTGAGTTTACAGATTGAAACAAACAATATATAAATCTATATCAAACTATTAAAACCTGCCTTGGACTTCGAACCTGATATAATCACGTTTGTATGATTCCTAAATATGACTTGGAAAAAATTAAATTTGCCACTGATTCTCCAACCTTTGATAAAGCAATTGGTTTGTATGAACGCGGATGCGTCACACAGTTTAGCGATCAAATAGATGGGTTTTCTGCCTTAGTGATTGGAAGTAATCCATACCATGTATTTGTTTCAGCAAAATACTATGATGAAGGTAGTTGTGAATGTTATTTAGGACAGGAAGACATTCTTTGTAAACACATGGTTGTTGTTGCAATTTATGCCTTAAGAAAAGGTGAAGCTTTGTCAGTTGAGGACAAGCGTCAAGGAAATCAAATTATCTTTAGTGGAAGCAAGGGAAATCTTAGTAACGATGAGCTCGCTAAATTTAAAAGTAATTTATCTATTGCCTTACGTTATATTAAAGGATATCGAGGACCATCGCGGATTTGGTTTTCCTATCAAAATTCACTTGAGGAAGGATGTAATAGATTATCGGTACTGCTTTCAACTCTTCCGGTAAGTAGACAAACAGCCAAACTTGTAGTTAATTTACTTCTTCGTTTAGATAAAAAACTCAGCATGTCGGGAGTGGATGATTCAAATGGAACTGTTGGGGGTTTTATGGAAGAAGCAGTCAAACTCCTAATCGAATTTGCAAAAATAGATCCAGAAAGCAAAAAAGAATTTGAAACTTTAAAGGGGCGAAAAACTTGTTTTGGTTGGGAAGAACCATTGACAACCTAACTCTGTACATATATAATATGTACAGATGATTGATCTCAAAAATATTATTGGGTTCGAATGGGATAAGTGGAATATAGACAAGAGTTATAAAAAGCATGGTATATCTCCGAATGAAACGGAAGAAGTATTTTTAGACGAAGATGTTAAAATAGAAAAGGACTTAAGGCATCAAGAGCAAGAAGAACGATATATTGCTATAGGGAAAACAACTGAAAATAAAATACTTTTTGCAGTTTTTACAATTAGAAAAGACAGAATTAGAGTTATATCAGGAAGAATTGCCAATAAAAAAGAAAAGGAGGTGTACGAAAAAAGTATATGAACCAATTGAAGCAAATTCCTAAATTCAAAAATGAAGCTGCGGAAAGAAAATTCTGGCAAACTCACGATTCTACAGAGTATGTAGATTATAGCCATGTTGAGAATTGGAAATTTCCAAATTTAAAGTTAACAAGTAAACCAATTACTATTCGTTTACCACAAACGCTTATTGATAGAGTTAAAATAAAAGCACATCAAATGGATGTACCTTACCAAACGCTTATTAAAAAATTGATTTTTGAAGGAATCGCAAAATAAATTCAGGTGAAGCACGCTCCCTGAGTGCTTTTAAATAGGTTCGGTAGTAAGGGATACCTGAAGCAACCAGCCTGTTTTATTCTTGATATACTAGCATCATATCAGTTATCCAATGGATTGTTGATTCGAACTGAGCCTGCGTCAGGCAGCCACTTTTTTAGCCTCATGCTTTTGTATCAAACTATCTCAGACAGAGATTGGATTCGAACTTTTCTCTTAATTGACAATATAGTATGACAAATGGAATACTGAACGTAGTGGATAAAACGAATCAAGAAGTACAATTGCCAGGCCTTCATGAGAGACCTACAAAAAGGAATATTTATTATGTTCTTCATTCAAAACGGTTTATCTTAATCTTTATACTTATTTTTCTGGCTATTGTGGGAGGTGGAGTAATAGCTGCATATTTAGGAATAAATAGACACGCACATTTTAATACTACTTCTCAAAATAATACTACTTCTCAAACCGCTGGTTATCAGCAACAAGGTAAAATTGCGCAAAAGATGCAAGAACTAGGGTGTGCTTCCCCAGCGTCTTGCATGGCTGTATGCGCAAAACCCCAAAATCATGAGAAATGTCAGAGTATGATGCAAGGAATGAATACAAGTGGAATGTCTGGCTCTATTGAACACATGAATTTTCTGTCAAAATTTAACTCAGCTGACGTGCCACCTGTCACAGCGAACGTTATGGATATAAATCGAATTTTCGCCATTTCTCATTTCCGTTCTGGCGCTGGGCATGATTATTCATATAGTTCTTGGGATGGTGAAACCTGTCGGAGCATGAAACATTACTTCAATTTGGGCCTCTTCAATATGGGCCAAAACCAGGTAAACGGCATGCCAAAACGCTCCACTCTGGGTCCCGGTGAAACGAATATCAATATCTATGCGCCGTTTGACGGTACAATTATTGCCAATGAAAGTGAACAAACCCCCATTGGTACTCAGGTTCATATCGCCTCAGCCAAAAACTCTCATTATTATGTCCGGCTGTTCCATATAGATCTATTACCGAGTCTGAGTGTTGGCAGTAAAGTT
>Ga0209515_10007669_pt1 | contig 12939 bp, 7 predicted proteins | sample Subgroupgradi54m_FD_187454 | JGI IMG/M metagenome (GOLD analysis project Ga0209515, IMG submission 187454) | Subsurface groundwater microbial communities from S. Glens Falls, New York, USA - GMW60B uncontaminated upgradient, 5.4 m (SPAdes)... ... | reverse complement strand
CTAAGTCCAGCTTTTTTCCTCCGGCTGGTATTATTTCCACCTGTGTTTTTTTGTCCCGAAAGGCTAGCGGTGTGTGCGTTTTTGAAAAGTATGGCTATTGTGATGTGGCATATTTTCCGCTTTCATGACTATTTCAACTGCCATACTTTTCACTTCCATGGCTATCTTAACCGCCATACCTTCCATATAAGCGCACATTTCTTTGTTTTATGCGCTTAAAAGAGCATATTTAGTCATTTTATGCTCTTTAAAGTGCATGTTTTTAAAGTTTGTGCTCTTTAACCTATGTTATGGTTGTACCAACAAAACAAGAGATAATGGGATTTTCTCCATTTAATACTGGGGGAAAAGAAGAGCTTCCTTTGTACAGGCGAAAGTATTTTTCCGAGGTAAAACGCTCTTTTGACACCTCAGAACTAATCGTGGCAATTACTGGGCTCAGGCGAACTGGTAAGACTACTTTAATGAAGCAACTCTTTGACAAAAACGTGTTTTACTTCTCTTTTGACGAGAAAAAATATGCAAACAGTGACGCGTTGAAGCGAGTTATAGATGTATTTTTGCAAGAGGGTGAAAAGCCGCTTATTGCTTTGGACGAGATTTTCAGGGTTGAGGACTGGGCAGGCGTGATAAAAAAGTACCACGACCAAAAGCTCGCTAGGTTCGTAATAAGTGGCTCTTCGTCGCTTTTGATAAAAAAAGGAGTGGAGAGTCTAAGTGGTAGGATGCTTGAGCACTATCTCCCTCCACTTCAATTTGACGAGTTTCTTGAAATGAAGGGAGTAAGCCCTGAAAAATCAATTGGTCTTGCGGATGTTTTTAGTACAAAAAAGAGGTATAGTGAAGAGCTCGGTGAATTTTTCAAAAAAGGATCTTTTCCCGAGATTGTGAAAATGGACGAAGAGACTGCGATAAAATACATCCGGACAAGCACAGTTGAAAAAATAGTTTTTGACGATATCCCCTCTGCATTTGGTATAGAGAACCCGTCGAAGTTGTACGATTTGCTTAAATTATGCGCTACAAGTTCAGGGGGTTTGTTTACCGAGGTGAATTTTGCTGAGGCGGTTCAAATGAGTCGGAGCGCTGTTTCAGATTATTTGCTTTATTTAAACAAAGCGTTTCTTGTTAATGTACTTTACCAATCTGGTTCGTTTCAAAAAGCTTTGAAAAAGCAGAAAAAAATCTTTGTAAAAACCGCTTCAATGTACAATGCACTTGCAGAGAACCCATCGATTGGGCAAGCAGCTGAAACAGCGGTTTTTGATAAGTTAAGCTCTTTGAATCCAAGTTTTTACCGCGACGCGCAGAAACGTGAAGTTGACTTTGTAACTCCTATTCCAATTGAGGTTAAGTTCAGATCAAGCGTAACTACTCAAGATACGGATAATTTGGTTTACTATCTAGATAAGCATAAGAAAAACTCGGGAATTATGGTGACAAAAGATATGTTTGACGAAAAGCAAATAGGTGGAAAGAGGATTTCTTTTATTCCACTTGATGTGTTTCTGCTGTGCCAATTGGACGAAAAAGCGACTAGTTTTTAAGCATCTTTTACCTCTATTCTTCAACTAGTTTTGGTGGTTTGTGTTGGCTGATTTTCAAAAGGACATTCATGAGGAATCTTCCCTTACTTTACGCGAGAAGTTTGACCAGTTCCTTGAAGGCGCTTCGCTTAAGTGGCAAGAATTTTTAGACTGGAGCGACGAAAAAGGCCTCCCGTTAAGAAAAGCAAATGACTTTTTTGAGTCAAAAGGAATTCCCGCTTTGCCTGCGCTTGTTGTGCTTCTACTTCTACTTACTGGTGCAGCGTACGTTTCTTTCTTGTCGTTGTCAGCGCCGGTTTCTAAAACTTTTACCGTTGCTGTGCGGGACAATGAGAACAACGCAGTTGCCGGTGCTTCGGTGCAGTTGCAGTTCAAAGGCTCCGATGGCAACCTCGAGACGAAGACGCGTCAAACTAATTCAGATGGAAAAGCGGTTTTTGAAAATATACCCGCTTCAACTGCAACAGTTGCAGTTAGCAATGTAGATTTCCAATCCGATTCCAAAACCGCACTTGTGCCAGATGGGCAAGACACGAAACTAGTTACGTTTACTTTAACCCGCACTGACAATCCAAACGTCATCATTGCAGTTACAGTTACAGGTCCAGCTGGGGCGGATATAACTCTTTTTGCAGGCAACGGTAGTTTACTGCAGCAACAAAACGCAACTACAATTGCACAGTTCCAAGTTAAGCCAAACCAAAACTATTCAATCACTGCCAGCGCAGATAATTACCGTGGAGAGTCTAAAGTTGTACAAGTCGGGACTTCGAACTTAAACATCCCGCTACGCATGTTCAAAGACGGCGAAGAACGCACCTCTCCCGTATATGCCCGCGTTTACCTTCAAGACGGCACAACTCCAGTTGCAAACGCAACTGTAAAAATTCTCGACGAGTCAACAGGCGCACTTATAGCAACTGGGCAAACCGGTGTAGACGGCGCGTCAACTGGGCTTGATGTAACGGTTGGGCGGAACGTCTCAATAACCGTAGGAAAAGAAGGTTTCCTAACGTGGTTTTTGCCAACGTTAACAATAATCGAGCCAGAGTCAAGCGTTGTTGCAAAGCTAGTTCAAAAAACAGAGGAGAATTCAAAAAATATAGTTGTGTCAGTAATTGACGACAACGGCAAAAGCATCGAAGCCCCACACGTTGCGCTGTATTGCGACGTAGGCAGTGCAAGCAGTGCATTTTCAAGTTCTGGAGTTGAGGAAAAAGACCCGATAAACGGAGTCGCTGGCTTCGACGTTGCAATTGGCAAAACGTGCCTCGTAAGCGTTTCAAAAGACAGCTTCATTCCAGCCCAAAAAGAAATCACCAGCGCAGCAGAACAAAACATTATATTACATCGGGCAAGCTCGAGCAATTCCGGCGCAGTTGTAATTGAGACAAAAGACAAAAGCGGAAACACAGTTGCAGGTGTAGATGTTGCGCTGTTCATCGCAGGAAAGCCGCTTGGAATAAAAAAACAGAGTGGAATCGACGGCACTGCAAAATTTGAATTCCTACCTCTATCCATAATTACCTTCGTAGCATCGGCAACAGATAAAGAAGGTACGCTTGATTTTCAAGTAAAGCCAATTAACGAAACCGGAATCGACGGCAGCAAAGTCTCCCTCTTACTTACGCCAGCAAAAGCAGTTATCAACGTTCAAGTCATCGACCACTTCACCCGCAATCCAATTGCCAACGCAGTTGCTACGCTGTCAAGTGCAAATGGCACAACTGCATCTTGCACAACTATAGCCAGCGAGTGCAGTGCAAGCATTGAAACTGGAAAAGTAACCGCGACTATTTCTGCTCCTGGGTTTGAAACTCTTTCAACCCAGTTCGACGCTTCGCCTGAAACTGGAAACAACCAGTCGTTTGAACTTATCTCAAATGAACTAGCCAAGGACAGCGAACTTGTATTCGTAGGCGTTTTCAACTCGCAAAACCAACGCGTCTCTGTGCTTAGCCCAGCAACAACATACACCGCAAAATATATACTCAAAGCTTCGGCGCTTGACTTTTCAACCGCATCTGCATTTATACAACTCGGCGAACCAGATGTTGCACTTGAAAACGGTGCAGGTGTAATCACTTCATTCTCTTCAAGCGGAGGCAAGGCGGTTGGCGGGGTTGACTTTTCAAGCGCAGATTCATTCCAAGCAGATGGAACCGGCGGAAATGGCAATAGTGGCGGTTCGTTGAAGTTAGTTAAGGAAGATTTCCAAAACGTGCAACAACCAGCAACACAAGTGCTTTCATCTGGAGATTTAACTCCGTTGCCTTCAACAAGCGGTACAAGTGCGTCGATTTCAACCGGCAAGTTCAAATGGGTTCAGTTTACCTTTGATAAATTTACTGCTGGCGGTACAAAAGAGCTTAAAGTGCAGTTCCAAACAAACGCAGTTGAAAGCGGCAACGTGGAGTTGTTCCACCGCACAGCGTACGAAGTTACGTTGGCAAACGGTTCAGCAGATACATTGCGCAGCCCAGCGGATAAAGAGGCGGGAGTTACAAAGTCTCCGCTGCTTGCAAAGTTGTCAGAGCCAAACGTTTTGCCAATTCACTTTGAGGGAAAGTGCAGTGAATCCGCGTGTTTAGAGCTGTGGTTCGAAGGGTCAAGCGGAAGACAATCAGCGTTTACTGGAAACTTCGAGGCAACTGTGCCAGAAAATTTCAAACTAAACTACCGCCTACTTTCACCGCCATTGCCATCACAGCAATCAAGGGCCCCCAGCGCGGCCCTTACTGAACCCACGGCAACCTTGAATGTGTTTACCCTCACGTTACAAACCGACAGCGAAGCAGTACAGTTTGGAAACAGCGGGAGCAACAGCGGAAACAACAACGGTGGCGCAATCGCAAACGCTGGCAACGCTTTAACTGCTTCTCGCCAAGTTAAGCCAGGCGACCCTGACGGCTTCTTTGCAATAAAAGCAGTTAAACAAACCAACGACGCACCGATTTCCTTTACGTTGACAGGTCCAGCTAGTTTTGAACAACAGCTACACGTCGCTGTTTCCAACGCTGGCAATTCGCTAAAGCCAGTTGTAACTCCATCTTCGCTAAATGCGTTTGAACAAAATACAGTGTCAATTAAGCTAACTGATAACTTCGGCACAGTTGTTCCCAATGCCCATGTAGTGCTGCAAAAAGGCACCGCATTAGCAACTGAAATTGAAGCACGTGAAGAAACCCCTGGAACTTACGCCGCAGATGTTTCGCCTAATTCATTTGGCCAAATCGCATATTCAATTCAAGCAGAAGGGTTCAAAGCAAAGAAAGGGGCAATAACTGTAATTGCAAAGAAGTTGGTTTCAATTGAGCCGCTAACTGGCCTGCTAGTTTCAGCTGATTCGCTTGACCCAACAGAGGGAAGCACGTTTACAGTAACTAACCTTGTTCCAGATAAGCAAGTCAAAGTTTCGCTTACAATGCTTCCAAGCACGTCGCCAAAATATTCAACTACTTATGTAAGTGACCCAGTGTTTACATTAAAAGGCGGCGAAACAAGGACAGTTGTGCTAGTTGCAAAAATTAAAGACAACGTAATTCCATTTTCCAACCAGCAAAATACGTTGAAGGAAAATTACGCTGGTCAAATCTCGCTAAGTGCCAGCGTGGTTGGGTTCACGCAAAATGCCCAGTTGGCGTTTAGCACAAATGCAGTTTTTCAAATCCAGCCGCTTGCAGGGTTGCTTGACTACTCCGCTGACTCGCTTGAATTCGCAGTTGACTTGCCCGCTAGGCCAGTTGATTTCAAAAATGTAAAAATTACCAACAACGCGGCAAAACCAGTTTTGATAAACCAACAGTCCAACTTGCCGGGAGTACGCGTAACGCCGGTTTCAAGCGTAATCGCACCAGGGCAAACCGTTTCGTTCAACGTCACTGGCGGGGCGTCGCCATTTGCAGCCGCTGACCAATGCGTTTTCGAAGATCTAAGTGAAAAAGGCGAAGTTCAGTTCATCGCAAGTTTCCAAGGTGTAACCGCTTCAAAGCCAATGCCTGTAATTGTGCAAACCACTTCTCACTCACGTTGCCTTGTGCCTGGCGGTTACGGTGTAAGGCTTCCAATGGACGTCAACTTAGTGTTTCCACTTGGTACGCTTACTTCAAAGTCAAACGCGTTTGACGGCTCGCAGCCAGTTAAGCTTCCAAACGGCGAGTTGATGATCTTCTCCCAAGGGGCTCAAGTTACACCGCAACGCGCCTATGTCCCAGCTGGAGTGCAAATGGAAATCTCGCAAGCCTACATACGGCAATCAAGTGGCGATGAGTTTGAAGTGCGCTTTCCCATTCCGGCAGTTATAAGTGCACCCCCACAGTCCCAAGTAGTTTCGCTTCCAGATGGCTCGCTTAAACTGTCAACACTTGCAGCAGACATAATTCTCCCGCCTGGTTCACAGCAAGGCTTTCAAACAGGAGCAGGGGGAGGCGCAGGGGCATCTCAGTTCTCTTCGCAGTATTCGCCAAACTTCGGGTTCAATAACCAGCTTGACTACCAGCGGTTCGGCGGATTTTTCGGGCAAGGCACATCTTCATATGCAGTACAGCCACTTCAGCCAATCCGCATAACTTCAACACACGCAATTGAAGGTGAACCGTTTGAAATAAATTACGACGAAGATGTTTACATTGACTTTCCGCCACAAGGGCAAGTGCAACAAAGCGGGTCAACTGTAACTGCAGTGCTTCCAACTTGTACGCAGCTAAAAGTATATTCAAAAACAAGCGACCAAATAAAAGAAGTTAAAGACGTGCTCCCGTCCGCCAGGCAAGTTACGCTTTACCAAGCCACGTTAAATGGAAGAACTGCAGCTGTGTCAAAAGGTGGAAAAATAACGCTTAAAACTTGCCTTGGTACAGATGACCAAAGCAAGCTGTTCCAAACAAAACTCCGCGCACCTGTTACGTTCGTGCTTCCGCCAGGGACGCCGGACCCGCGTTCAACTGCATTGCGAGTGAATTACCCCAATTGCGTTGAACTAGTTTACAAAAGCGGCTATTCACTTGGAATTTCCAGCGTTAAGCGAATAGAATTTCCACAAAGCGCCAATGTCAAAAAGCCACTTGAAAACGGTGCAGTTGAAGTTGAAGTTGCAGCTGAAGAGACAATTTCGTTTGCCCCTTGCAAGTCAGTAACTCCGTCAGTATCTGCATTTGCCGGTTTAGGCATCGAAGCGCACACTAACGGCGACAAGCCACTTGTGTTTACATTCTCGGAACTTGACATTGGCAAAACCAGAACCGCCGAGCAGACGATTTGCATTGTTAATAAGCGCCGCGGTATAGTGTCAGCTGTAGCTAGTGGTGGGGATTCATTCATCTCAGGCGGCACTGGCGTTGTAAACGAGATGAACCTCAAGTTAGATTCAGTTAAGCCAAACGTACAAGCTACGCTGTCACCGTCGCCAAAAGGGGAGTGCAACAACGAGTTCAAAATAAGCGGAGTTATCCCGACAAGTACAACAGACGGCGTGTGCGTAGTTAAGCCAAACGAAGACCCTGGGTTCGACGAAAAAATCACGTTTACTGCAACTGACTCAACTGGATGGAGCGATTCGGTTACTTTGCCTGTAAAGATAATTGTGAAGCATGATGCAAAAGTATGCAAGCGGGACAATGAAAAAGCGGCAAGCGAATTGTTAAGTGGGTTTTTTGTAGACTATTCAACCGACAGCCCAAATGACCGAGCTGCTGGAGTTGGATTCACATTTACATTTAAAGGAACTGGACCAAGCCACTCGCGTGTGCTTACGTTGTTGAACAACTACGAAACTCCCCTTTCGCTGCAAGTAACCCCTGCGCCTAGCTTGTCATGCGCGTTTCCAGCCAGTATTGCAGCAGGCGACGCAGTGTCAGTAACCTGTACTCCAACAGCGCCAATAGCTTCAGTTGAAAACCTCAAGATAACTGCAGTTGGCGGCAAACAGTTTGAAAAAACCGTTGCTGTTCAAGTTTACAACGGCGATCCAGCGATTTACAAGAACTCGCCGTGGGGTGAATTAGCGCCACAGCCGGAAAAAAGCGGGGACAAAACAACTACGGTTCATGCAGCTGCTTTGCAGGAGATCTCATTTGCAACAACTGTGGCTGATGCAACGATTGGCCAAACTCGCGTGATAAGTGAAGCAAGCGACGCTGAAACAAGCGCGGGGATTTCGCAGTGCTCGCGGCACTACTGTACTTATTCACAAGCGCAATCTGCTTACAACGATTTCTTATCTCAGCTTGCTTCAATTGCAGATGCAAAAGTACAATCTTCAAACGGGCTAAGGAAGTTCTGCGAGTCAGGGGCAAACGCTGGCAACTACGTTAAGTCAACAGTTATCCACCTTGCAAATACAAAGGAAAATTTCGCAACTCAAATCACTACTTCCCGCCGCGGAGATTTAAAATACGAAGTGACAAAGAGCTTCGGCTCCCTCCAAGGATGTGGAGTCTATAAGATAACCGCGAAGCTTGACTTATGCTCTGAAACTAGTCTCGGTGCATCGCCAGCTGAAAACATGGCGCATTCAAAAATACAAATCATAGACGCTGTAAAAATGGCGAGTTGCCCAAACAACGTTGCAAATGCGCCGCTTTTCCTAGCAGGCAAGGATACTGACCTCTCGGTGTTTGTTGGAAGCGAGTTAGGTGCGGGTTTCCAAAAAGCAGCGTTTCTCAAAGTTGGAAACACTGGACTCGGTGGAGGCATGTTTTCACTTGGGCCTTATGAAAACGGCGAGAACAAAGCAGATGTGCGCACAGTGAAAAGTTTAATGCACTCGATTTACGGCAGTGGCAGTGAAAACTTTAAAATAACCGCTAGCAAACCGCAACGCTATGAAAGCGACGAAGCGTGGAAGTTCTGCGGTGAAAACGCGCTTTACCAAGCTGGGACAATTGTCGCCGCAAGCACTGCAATTTCTGCAGGCGCAGGCGCACTTGGCTTAGGCGCAGGCGCATCGTTCAAGGTTTTAAAAGTGCTTAGCGAATTCGCAACTGGCACTGCACTTTCAGGAGTTGGCGAAGCAGTACAAGGCGCTATTCCAGGCGGTAACCAAGCTAGCAGGTGTTCATTTTTAAACGGTGTAATCCGTTCAGCTGTTTTTGGCGCGCTTTCAGGCACATCTGCATCTGGAGCCGCTGGCGCAAACGGATTGCGCGCAGTGTTTCCATCTGGAAAAGGTGCGCTTGCATACGTTGGCGTAGTTGCAGGTGCAACAGCTGGCTCTGAGGTTTACAGCCATTTCAACGGCGGTTCCCCAGCAATGCCTCCGGGTGCAGCTGGTCCAACTGCTTATGCCGCAGCGCGGACAATCGGCTCGCAATTCCCGACAAGCACAAAGCAAACCTTCGACGAGTTATTCGCCGCAGTTAGCGGACAAGATAAGTTCAAAACTTTAATTTCGCCAGACGAACATGGCCTCAATTTTCTAAAAACTATTTTGAAAAATGAACAGACCACTCCCGGGTTGGGCGTGTTTCAAGTTGCACAAGTTCAAGAAGCTGCAGCCGCAGCTGCAGCTAAAGGCACAACTGTACTTGGGCAAAACATCCCGCAACTTACCCCTGCAGCCGCGTTGGAACTCCAACACGAAGTCAATGCGTTCACCGGAAACATAAAAGCGGTTAAGGCAACTTCAATTGTACAAGAGCTTGTTAAAACAGATGCAAACGAGCCAAAGTTCCTTGAAAAAGTGTACAAAACCGCCTTGTCAACAAAAGGCGATGACAAGGCAATTGCAGAAGCGGTGAAAAAACTTACAAGAGCAGAAGCAAGCGCTGGTCGAATACTCGCACCCATACAACCAGCTGGTACAGCCGGCACCGCTGGTACCTCTGCAGCTGCTTCTACCGCTGCTTCTACAGCTGCTTCTACAGCAGCTGCTGATGCGGTAAGCACAATTGAAGCTGAAATTGCAACTATTCAAGCACAAGCTGATGCTGCTGATCTACTTTGGCAAAGGCAGCCCGCAGGAGCCCAAAAGAAAGCATTGTTTGAAAGAGTGTCTGAACTCGGCATACAACGGGATGAAGCATTAGGTAGGCTTAGCGAAGCTAGGGCTGCTGCTTCTGCGACAGTTGCACCTGCTGCCACTGCTGCAGCTGTTGATGCGGTTAATACAATTGAAGCTGAAGTTAATGCGTTTCAAGCTCAAGCTGATGCTGCCCAGGCGAGGTATCAAGTGAGTCGTCAGCAAGTTGATTTTGATAGTTTGGAAGAATTTATAGTGAAGCGGGATGCAGCATTAGTTAGGCTTGACGCAGCTAGAGTTGCTGCTACTGCGCCTGGTTTAGGTCCAGGTGCAACGCGGAAGTTAACCGCAGCTGAGTTAACTGAACTTGACACTACAACTGTAAATGCTTTGAAAGCCGCTTCGCCTGAAAAGCTCAGCAGGTTTGCGCGGTTAAAGGCAGGTGGTTCAAAGTTTGTTGGAGGCGCTTTGCCTGTCCTTGGCCAGTTACTTGCACAGCTTGTAATTGATGTCGACGTTCGGCCAACTGAGTTCCGCATTCCTGCAAGCGCCAAAAACGTTTTGATGGTTTACCATATTGAAAACCCCTACTTTGCACGTCGGCTACCTTCAGCTTACCGATTATGCGCGCTTAACTCTGCCGGCCAATGCGGACAAAAATTCTACTTGGCAAACACGTGTAATTCCGACACAGACGCGTGTATACTAGCTTATTCCCCGCCAGGCAAAGGGGACGATTCATACTCTTTACTAGTTGCAGTGAACAACCAACAAATGCCCCAAAGCGAGTGGTTTGACTCAATCATGTACCCATCCACTCCGCCGCTTAAATTGCAGGGAAGCTTCAAAGTTGCAAGTATTTCGCCGCAAGATGTAGTTGCGCTCTCTACAAAGAAAGATGACGCTGGACATGAAAAAGCGTTGAAACAAACAAGCACAGATGAAGCAGCGGCAAGCGACTCGCAAATCGTTATTACAGGTGATTCTAGTGGCTAGTGGCATTGGCAGTGCAAAGGAAAATAAAAAAGGAGACAAGCAAAGCGGAATGGCAATAGTGATAACGCTAGCTGCGTTCCTCCTATTTCTCGCTTGGCTATTTGCATTTGGCGGGACCGCTCAATTTGCTCAAGGAGTTTCACAAACTTTTTTCCCCGCTATAGCGTCAACGCCAGTTAACCAAACTTATCAATTCATAACATACCGCAATCCCCAATGGGGCTTTTCAGTCCAGTACCCAGTTGGGTTCATTGCAGAAGAGCCAACCCTTGAAGCAGCTTCACAGTTCCGCGCCTACGCCAGCACTCCAAATACGCCGCCAGAAGTAATTGAAGTGCTAACCGATAACACTACAAACGCGGAAGCTTTGTACCAAGATTTACTTACAACTTCAAGCGAAGCGGGAAGCACAACCTCACGAACATTTACAACCACCTCAGGTCAACACGCTAGGCTAGTAACTACAAAAACGCTTTTGCCAATCGCTCCAGAAGTTTCAAACGAAGGCGCAACTATATACCAAGCGGCTTTTGATTGCACCGACAGCGAAAATAACCCTTATGTTTCGCTTGTTCTTGTCACCATTCCAGCCAGCTTACAGCAAGACAACGCAGTTGCAGAGTTTGTGATAAATTCCTACAGGTGTTGAACAACTTTGAGGCCATGCCGCCCAGCTCCGGCACGTTTTTTAATGCGTTTTTGCTTAGAATATTAACCAGTGATCATTTACCTATGAAATTCAAAGTTGTTTTACAAAAAGAAGAAGACGGGTGGATAGTTGCCACTGTACCTTCTTTGCCCGGCTGTATTTCGCAAGGCAGGGACGAAAAAGAAGCGCTTGTTAATATAAAAGAAGCTATTGACCTTCATGTTTCTAGCTTAGCTGAAGAAGGGTTGCCCCTCACAGTGCCTAAAAACGCTAGAACCGTAGAGGTAGCTTTTCCAGCATGAAACTACCCGTTTTATCAGGGCTTGAAATTATCAAGATACTGGTAAAGCATGGTTACTATATCCACAACCAGAAAGGAAGTCACGTTCACTTACGCCACGCTACAAGACAACCCTTAACCGTGCCACGGCATAGTGAAGTTGCACGAGGAACGCTTAAAGCTATAATTGACGCAGCTGGGTTGAACATTGAAGATTTTATTTGAAAATATAAACGTGGAGAATATGCGAACATGATCTACTTCAAAAAGCACCAACGTGTCTACGGCGACCATACTTCGACAGTAATTGCCATGGCAGACGTTGACTTAATTGGCAAAAAGCTCAAAAGCTCCAACGGCGCAGTGCTTGACCTTGTGATGTACGGCGGGTTTTACAAAGGCGACGAGATAACTGAAAAAAAAGCTGGCGAAATTCTAGCGGACTACTTCGCCAACCGCAGCGGCGTTTCATTCAACCTCGTTGGAAGCCAGTGCATCAAAGCCGCTGGTAAATTCGTCGACGTTTCCAAAGCCAAAAAGTTCGGCAAAACGCCACACATACAAATCTACCGTGTCTAGGGCGCTTTTCTAATTGGCATCTTAACGCTTGTTTTATACTGCAACTTAGACAAAAGTACCCACTTGTTTTTTCCGAACGTCCACTTCTTTTGCAGGTGTTTTTATAAACCCAGAGACCTGAAGGCTTTGCATGGACTTGGCTGAACAGAACAAATTTTCAGAAGAGCTTGAAAGTTTCTTGAACAAGAAATTGAAAGGAAACGAATTTCACTTAGTAGTGGCGGTTGCTAAGGAAAAAAATGGCTTTACCTTATCAAAAAGTACAATAGGTGAAGATACAACTTTCCAAAATTGTGATCTTGTTATAAGCGGAATTGCGGATGAAGCAGAGAATCTCCTTGAAAAGTTCAAAATCCCTTCAGGTACAAAGTTTAAAAAGCCGGTTGAGCCAAAGTGGTAATATGAAAATAAAAACGGTTATAAAGCAACTAAAGCCAGGTCAATCAATCGAGCTTAGCCCTTACTTTTGGTATGTGTTGAAAAACTTGCCTAAGCACAGGTTCAAAAAAATTGGCGGAATAACTCAAATCAGTCCAGCTTAAGCCAATTTTCAGAAAAGAAAGGCACCAGCTTCTATACGCGCCATAAATTCTTTTCTATGTTTCATTTTTAGATTACGCTGTTTTTATTTAACAAAGCAGAAAACCCGCGCCTTGAGGCGTGGGATGAATGCTGCTTTGTTAAAGTCTTTCACCTTCGCCAACTAAGGGATAAACCTGCGAAGGTGAAAGTTATATACGCCTTCTTCGTAACTGGTTTGTTGATGCTTTAACCGATGAAGTCCCTTACCTTAGTTGCAATTGTGCTGTTCTTTGTTGCGTTTGCAGGTGTTTACCTGTACAACTCCAGCCAAGCTTCTGCTGGCCAGCCTGTTTTTGAATTTAAGCCACTGTACGCCTTTGTGCCTGGTGATGTGTTAAGTACGTTCAAT
>Ga0209515_10007668_pt1 | contig 12940 bp, 17 predicted proteins | sample Subgroupgradi54m_FD_187454 | JGI IMG/M metagenome (GOLD analysis project Ga0209515, IMG submission 187454) | Subsurface groundwater microbial communities from S. Glens Falls, New York, USA - GMW60B uncontaminated upgradient, 5.4 m (SPAdes)... ... | reverse complement strand
CCAAGATACAAAAGATATGTTGACATTATAGGTGAACGTGCAAACCTGAATATTGTTTTCTTACCTGTTTTCTTTTTGGATATTACAGGCATGTTAGAAATTGCAGTTAAATTATTATCAACAATAAGGGAGACATCAAAGGTTGCCTTTGCTTCTGGTTCATCCCAGCATGGAAAAGCTCGTCTTGCATCTGCGGCTTCAAATTGTGTGGTGGCAAGAAGTTTTTCTTTACCCTTGTATTCGTATTTGCTTCTGTAAAAGCCAACTAGTTTGTCATTTAAGGTACCTATAAAATCGATCAAAAGTATGGCCTTTCCTGAGATCTTTTCCGGTAAAGAAAGAATAATCTCCTCATTTTTAACATCTAGTCTTACTTTGGGTCTGATGGTCTTTTTATTTACCACAATTTGGCAGTCTTTGATTTCCAATTCTGCAGAGTTTAGAACTATCTGTCTTGTGGGTCTTGCTTGTATGAGGACCCTCGCTCTTCCTCTGAACTTGAATTTATCAAAATCTGGTTCAAATTCCAGGTCATAGTTAATTGGGAAAACTGGTTTCACGATACTCTGGTTCTAAAAAACAAGTAATATACCTTTGATCTAAGGTAGAATGCTAACTAGCCAATGTATGAAATGAAAGCTAAGAAATACTAATGCGGCTGCTTTTACCGTCTTGCCAGTTGTCATCGCAATTGTATATTTTATAACATCGTATCTTTTGGTCCCAGCTACAATAGATACAACATCTCCAAGTATGGGAATCCAAGGAGAAAAGAAAACTATTGTAGCCCAACCATACTTGGTCATGATGCTTACGCTTTTTTGTTCATATTTTTGAGGAGTTTTTCGAAGTTTTCTTAGCAACCTTCCATTATAGCCTATATAGTATGCAATGTAGCCGCCAATTATAGAACCAATGGTTAGCACCAAAAAGACATGCCATGGGTTTACTCTAGCCAAAAGTAAAGCAGAGATGGTTACCTCAGTTGGAATTGGAATAAAACTTGAAAACATTCCGTTAAAAAAAAGTCCTATAAGGCCATATTTTATGAATAAAGTATCATGTAATATGGAATTGATGACATCGCCTAGCATTGTCTGACTTTCTTTCTAGCTTATTTTAAATGAACTGCCATATTTCTCATCATAATCATAAATTGTAATGGCAATCTTTGATAACAATTTCATTTTTGATTTTTGTGCTTTGGGATTGTCGCTGTAATCTTTTTGTTCTACAAGAAATTGGAGACGTTCTAACTGCACTCGCGTAAGGCCCATGATACCTCGTTGTGATACAATATCCAAAAGTTGTAGTCGTTCAAGATCGTCATTAGAGTCAGACAATATGATATATAGAAAACAAGTTGTTAATATTTATCTTATATATAGATTAATTATGATTTACAAAGTCCATGTCACATTTCATAAGGATTTCATTGAAGTTAACAATGATGAGATATCTGTAGGAATAAAGTCCAAACCACAAAAAGGAGAAGCTAATCGAGAATTGATTCAGAAAATTTCAAAATACTTCAATATACCACAGTCTCAAGTGAGAATTACGGCAGGGCAACAATCTAGGAAAAAATTAATTCAGATAACACCTTGAAAAATTTTTCAAAATTTCAAAACCCTAAAAAGTGGCAGCATTGTTTGAATAACATCAATTGAAAATTAAAACAATTTTGACAGCCATTTCTTTGCTTGTAATTCTTCTATTGCCAATAACACACGGTGCTTTTGCTCTTCAAGGAGAAAAATATTCTGCCACTCTCACAAATGGAGTATGGGAAACCAAAGTAAACAAACAAATTCAGATAACATCTGACATAACAAACAATCAGGATAGATCTCAACCTTTTGCGTATCTAGTACAAATTCAGAATCAAGATGGGGTGGTAGTATCTTTATCGTGGCTCACAGGTTCGCTAGATTCTGGCCAATCTTTGAATCCTTCCCAATCATGGATACCTACCTTACCAGGAAATTATAATGCTCAAATCTTTGTATGGGCTGGTATCAATAATCCTGATGCATTATCTGTACCATTGACCATGAAAATTATTGTAACCTAAACTGGCACCATTTTCAAAAATTGTAGAAATTTGTAATTATTGAAGAGACTATTTTTGTGATTCTGCAAGAAAAGTACTCATGTTTTTGTGTACTAGGGGAATGACTTTTTTTATTATGATTTCGTGGAAGTTTGGTGTATCTGCGTCAAAGGATAATAACAGAACATAAGAAAGCCTACTGTTTTCATCTGCAATTGGAATGGTGGCACGAGTTATTTTGGAATAGTGAGAGCTTGCATACAAAATCCTCCCTAAAAGATATTCCCATCTCAGTCTGGTATATTGACGTGTTGCTGCAGTGATTGCATATTGAGCCCTTTCTTCTGAGGTAAGCAACGCATTGAGGCCTTTTCGTTCTACAGTTGCCTCTAACTTTCCATCTTCATCTGATATTCCTGCAAAGCGAATCGATAGATCTAGTGCTACTACCTTATCGCAAAATTCCTGAAAGAACTTTTTCATCAATTAGGGTATTTTGTGCAGGTATATTTATCATTACAAATCCTAAGACCTGTTCATGAATTTTAGATAACATAAATTAAGAAAATAATTAAAAATAATGTTATTTATCCTGAGTTACTTGTTTTGGTCTAAAGACTTGAAATAGAAAGTTACAAAATAACATAAGTGAAATCCATATGGCTAACATCAAAAATGGTGTCCAGTGTCCCATACAATCATGACAAAGAAGCCTATTCACCAAAAAAACTGCCAGTCCACCCACAAAAACCCCTACTGCATAATCTAAAAACCTCCACCAAAAATACTTCATCGGCTTTGTATAATATGACCAAAATATAAAATTGTGACAATTGCCCTTGATCAGGATATAAATTGAACAAAACTGAACATTCGATTCATTGTGAGTACCGTATCCGCAATGGATATCGTCATGAACTATGTTCGTGTTGGTGCCACAAAGAAGAAAAGCAAAAGAATCAAAAATAAAGTTCCGCTTATTAAGGAGAACTGGATAGAAAATGGCTCTGAAACCAAAAAGTCCAAACGAATCAAAAGCAGAGATGACAGTCCGAATGTTTCCAACAGACGCAAATCCCAACGGTAACGTCTTTGGAGGCGAGATTTTAAAGCAAATTGATCTTGTTGCAGGACTTGTTGCACAAAGACATGCAAGAATGAATACAGTGACCGCCAGTATAGACAGAGTTAATTTCCTCAAACCTGTTTTTGTAGGAAATGCTATCATACTTAATGCAAGGATAAACTATGTTCACAGGTCATCTATGGAAATTGAAATCAAAGTTGAAGCCGAAGACTTGATGAATGGAAATATTACCCTTACAAATACTGCTTTTGTTACAGCAGTAGCACTTGGACCAAACGGTAAGACAAGAGAAGTGCCTACACTCCTTTTAGAAACTAAAGAAGAAAAGAAAAGATTTGCAGAAGGAGAAGCAAGAATGATTAAAAGACTCAAGGAACGAAATAAAAAATAAAATCACAAAAAGTACGTAGAAAGCCAAATGCTATCATAAAACAGGGAAAAAATGAGTTTTATAAAACAAGTTTTTGGAGATAAATTAATCGAAAAATTAAAAAACTTACTTTTATACCAACTAGTTGAAAATTGCTATTTACTATTTCAAAGGTATTTGGAATTCTTTTTGTCTTAGCATATGCACCAGAATTCGGTCCACTTGTAGGAATAGTTGTTGTAGCAAGTTTAGTCGCTACGATCATGATTCACAGAATAGTTCTTACGACTAAAAATTGATTCGTTAACATATATTATACGTCCTTATCGCCGTTCTCTGTATATTTGACCATCCAAGGATTATCGCCAACATCTATTAATCGTAGGTTGTTGTTTTCAGGAATTTTTCTTACCTCATTATCTGGTCTTGTCCTTGAAATAGCAATCACAAGAATATTTTCTGCTGCGATTGGGTATCACTTTGCCTTTGTTGCTGTCTCTGTAGCTCTCTTAGGACTTGGTGCGTCAGGACTGTTTGTTCAGTTCCGATCCAAAAAGATTAAGGAAAATTGGGCAGGCAACTTAACCGTTTTTTCTGCGGTAGGCATTACTATCTTTACTCCTATAGCACTGTTTACAATGCATATCCTGTCTTCACACATAACATATCTTCCGCTATTCATGTTTCTTTTTGCCCTGCCGTTCTTTTTTGTTGGAATTATCATATCAGCAGCTTTCAATGCCTTTGCTGCCATAGCGGGAAGATTGTATTCTGCAGATTTGATTGGAGCTTCATTAGGTGCATTAATAGTTGTGTTACTTTTAACCACACTTGGAGGCGAAGAAACAACTCTCTCGGTTGGATTGATTTCAGCAATAGCTGCTACCATCTTTTCCTTCATTTCAAAAGCAAAGAAAAAGACCATCATAAGTTTAGCTTTTGTTGGTTTTGCAGCCTCACTACTTTTCATTAATTATAGTACACAAATTTTTGCCATACAAACAGATCCTTATGCCCAAAAAGATCTTCCCATATACCTAAGAGAACATCTAGGTTCAAAAATTGTTAAAACACAATGGAACTCATTTTCAAGAATTGATGTTGTAGAAGGTGGAAGTGGAGGTGAAGGTCTTGCTGCAAAAATTTTCATTGACGGAGGGGCTGGCACGAACATAATATCATGGGACGGAAACCTAGAAAGTAGAAAAGAACTCTCAGGGTGGATGCAGTATCTTCCCTTTAAAATGATGGAAAATCCAAAGGTATTGGTAATCGGTTCCGGTGGGGGAAGAGATATTGTTGCTGCATTAACCAGTGGAAGTAAAGATGTTACCTCGGTTGAGATTAACCCAATAATTTATCATGCTGTAGAAAGCTATGGAGACAAGGCCGGAAATGTATACCATCACCAATACGTCAGGTCATACATAGATGAAGGAAGAAGTTTTGTTACCCGCTCTACAGAAAAGTACAATATTATTTACATTCCCTTTGTAGATACTTGGGCTTCGGTCTCTTCAGGAGGTCTGAGTGTTTCAGAAAATTTTCTTTATACAATGGAAGGATTTCAGCAGTATTATGATCACTTGACAGACAGTGGCAAGATAGTAGTAGTAAGATGGTTAATTGATTCTCCTAGATTTGTTTCTACCTTCATGCAGTTATTTGAGAAAAATGGTGTACCGCAAACCGAAGTCTACAAGCATCTCATTATAGTAACAGCAAATTCCTATGAGAAGGATCCTAGTGTGACTATGGTGATTTTCTCAAAGGCGCCGTTTACTGATAGCGAAATAAAGTTCTTGTCTGATTCGTTTGTTCAAAAGGATTACAAACCAATCTTGATTCCTGATAAGATAGCCATTGAGCCATATCCGGCCCTTCTAGGTGGTAAAATAAAGCTTGAGCAATTTTACGATTTGTATTCTACAAAGGTATATCCTGTAACTGACGATAACCCATTCTTCTTGTCATTTGAAAAACCCCTCCCTATAATTTTGGAAGGATTACTGTACAGCAGTCTTGTGATAGTCGGTATGTTTCTAGTTATACCACTTGCATGGATTAGAAAGTCTGAACCTGAAAAGAACGAACTTCGCCTTGTAAGCATAGTACCATATTTTGCTTCTCTTGGAATGGGCTTTATCTTGATTGAGCTTTCGCTTATGCAAAAATTAATACTTTTGCTTGGCAACCCTACGACGACTCTGGCAATATTGCTGTTCACTTTGCTCGTGTCAAGTGGGACCGGCAGTCTATTTAGCTCAAAGATAATGAAAAACAACTCAAAGAATTTAGTCTTTGTAATAGCTGGTATAGCAGTTCTTGGTACATTTTATGCAACTTCTTTAGCACAAATGATTTATTCTGTAATAGATCAGCCTATTGGAATCAAAGCCGTTGTTGCAGTTGGACTCCTTGCGCCAATTGGATTTTTGATGGGAATGCCAATGCCTACAGGAATGCGTCTAGTAAAATCACACAGCCCCGTATACGTACCTTGGATGTGGGCAATCAATGGAGCCTTTTCGGTATTTGGTGCAGTTTTGTCAGTAACAATCGCTATACTTGTTGGTGCATCTTGGGCACTGATGTTAGGAATTATGATTTACTTCATAGCGCTTGGAATATCGTTTAGTTGGAAGAAAAAGTCTATTTCAGAACTACAGCCTACTGGGAACTAGCTTTCTTGTTTCAATTCTGTTTTTTTAGGCAGTAATTTTAGTACGAAACTGTAATGTCTGGTTCGGAATCTTGAATTATTTTGTAAAAATGATAGTTGATTTTTATAAATGTCAACAACAAATTAACATTGATAACCGCCAGGAGGACCATTTTTTACAATGTTTGCAAACTCTTTGCCCGGGTAATCCTTGTTAATTGTAAATGGGATAACTCCAAAAATTGGTGCATCAAGTTTTGTTTTAACATGTGCCTCATTTGGATCGAATTGGGAACCTAGTTTTGCAAATTGTGAAAGCGCGTCCTTGTTTATGGTAAAGGTGCCTTCTAAAAGGAGAGATGATTTTGGCGAAATCATGTTACCACTAATTGAGGCAGTTTCAAGAACTTGGGATTTGTAAACTGCATTTATCTCATAATTATGAAAACTAACAGGAAAGTAGGATGGGTTGCAAGCCTGAGCTTGAATATGTAACACCGTTTCAGAAATTGCATATTGATTACCTTGATGTGGCCTGATTTGCAAAGAATTTACTGCATATGCATTAGCCCCTATATAGCTGAAGAATATAGCTGCAACAACAAGACCAGCTATCGCAATTTTTTTTCTGTTACCTTTTGGTGTTTTTGAGGCTACATTCGCTTCAGTAATATTGCTAGGATTGAGTTCATTATCTGGCTCTGTAGTAGAATTATCAATTGATAGTGATTCTTCATTTTTAAGTTCGTTAGTTTCTGAAAAGCTTTCAATGTATTTTTGATCAGATAATTCAATAGGATTACCATTTTGAAGAGAATTTAAAATATTATGTAATCTTTCAATATCGCCACTTCCTTTATCAATTAATTCTTGTATTTTCTTGACTGTCTCTTCAGACACGCTTTTGCCATATTGCAACTGCATTTAAAGCCACCTAAAATACAAAAATCAAGATTACATTAATTCAATTCAAAGCCATATTTAACGGAGCGTAGATAATACAACATGTCAAAGATCAAAACTGTTGCAAAGACAATCGTGATGATAATTAGCGGTGTTGCAATAGTTGTGGTAGGGGGATTTATGATGGGTGCTATTGCAAGGCTGTGGACAGGTAAAGAGCCAAAAAATTCTAAGGACCAAAAACGGAATTCAGATATATAATTTATCCATAGAACTTAAGTATTTGATCTTTTTAACGGGTTTCATGTGTGAAATGATTGATGAAATAGAAATCGAACATCTAAGAATGGCATTAGCACGAGCAAGAAAAGAAACAAGCCCTCAGCCAGAAGAGGAAAAGCCAATTACCGTCGTTGCACAATAAAACCATCAAACACAATTAGTATTCTGCTTACACAAAATATGGCTAATTGAAATTATGATGCTACTCGAAGAAACCTTTCTTCAACCTCAGTCCAGTTGACTACATTCCACCAAGCTTGTATGTAATCAGCTCGCCTGTTTTGATACTTGAGATAATATGCATGCTCCCACACATCTAATCCCAATAACGGAATGGTCTGTTGTGTATAAGGACTAGTCTGGTTTTCTGTTGTTCTAAACTCTATCCTAGAAAAGGCTTGATTGTAAACTAGCCAACCCCAACCACTCCCTTGTATTGCAGCTGCGCCAGTTGAGAATTTTTCTTTAAACTCTCTGAAGCTGTCAAAGTAAATCTTTATCTCATCAGCAAGTCTGCCTCCTGGCTCTCCTCCGCCATTTGGTTTCATGCTCTCCCAGAACAATCTGTGATTTTCAAATCCACCACCGTAAAAATTAATCGCATTTCTTATGTTTTCAGGAACGGAACTTAGATCTGATAAAATTCCAACAATGTAGCTTTTGTGAGTTAGGGCGTTAATGCTTTGTAACGCTGTATTTAGACCATCTGCATAAGCTTGATGATGCTTGGTGTGATGTATCTCCATTGTCTTTGCATCTATGTGTGGTTCTAAGGCATCGTATGAATATGGTAATGGAGAGACAACATATTTTCCCATGATTTTTCTTTGAAAAATTCGTCTTATATCCTAACTGGCCAAATCTGCCCAAAGTATTAATCACAACCATAGACAACAACTACTGTGAAAATAGAACAAAAAATAGAACCTGATCTACAAAAGCCATTAATTATTGCAGCTATGCAAGACATGGGAGACGTTGGCAGTATTGTGGTTGATTTTATTAACAACAGCCTTGACACACATCCCTTCAGAAAAATCTCTTCATCACTTCCAGGATATGTAATTGACAATGGCGGTTTCATCGAATTACCAGAGGAAACATGGGAATATCGATATGCCAAAGATACTGTTGTCTTTGGTGGCGGTGCAGGACAACCACAAACAAACGAAGAACTAAACACGTTATGTCAGGATGTGATTGATATCGCAAAAAGATATTCTGCTAGATTCATCTATACAGTAGGAGGATTTCATACTCATCGTGATTTTGGAAAAGAACCCAAAACGTTTGTTACAACAACCTCCGCAAGTCTTGCAGATAGAGTGAGAAAATTAGGCGTGGATACTACGCCAGAACAATCTATTATCACTGGTTTTAATGGACTCATTCTTGGTTTTGCAAAACAAAACAACATTGAAGGTATAGGACTGTATGGTGAGCTAAATGATCCAAAGGTACCTCAATACCGCTCAGCTAAAAGCATCATTAAAACATTGGAGAAATTAACATACCAGAAATTTGATGACACTTCAGATCTTGATGTGATGGCAGACGCAGTTGAAGACAAGATGCGCACTAGAGGTTCTCTTGATATCTGATTTTTTATTCAATTGTTGTTGTACTGTTGCTGATAAAATTCATAGCTGCAAAACTCTTTTTTAATTAGCAATGTAGATGAATTATGAATGCATGTGAAAGATTATGATTTTGAAGGAAGGATAGTCCTAATTACGGGAGGAACTGGTGCGTTAGGTAGAGAAGTCAGCTTGGCATTTCTTAAATCAAATGCTCTTGCTGCAATGACCTATGTTGTCGATAAAGAACTTCCACAACTAGAATCAAAGATTGGAGATCTAATCAAAAAAGTGATGCTAATCAAAGCAGACATTGGTGACGAACAAGAAATAAAAAAAACTGTATCTGATGTTGTCAAAAAATATGGCCATATCGATGTCTTAGTTAACCTAGTAGGAGGATATCTTGGTGGAAAAAAAGTAACAGAGATGACTGAAAAGGAATGGGACTTGATGATGAATCTTAATTTGAAAACCGCCTTTTTGGTTAGCAAACATGTAGTAGAGCAAATGGTAAAACAAGGCTCTGGCAAAGTTATTCATGTTGCAGCTAGATTGGGACTAAAAGGAATTAGTGGCAACTCTGCATATAGTGCATCCAAGTCTGGTCTCATCAGGCTTGTTGAATCACTCTCAGATGAAGTCAAAGGAAACAACATTAATGTAAATTGTATAATGCCAAGTATAATAGATACTGATGCAAACAGAAAAGACATGCCGAATGCAGATTTTTCCAAGTGGGTCAAACCGTCAGAAATTGCTAGAGTTGTACTTTTTCTTGCATCCGAAGATTCAAGACTTATTCACGGGGCATCTATACCAGTTTATGGTTTGGTCTGAATCTTGCCAGTGTAATTGTTGCAATTATAGAAATAATCAAAACTAGTCCTGCTATTGGACCAAATTCTGGAACAACAGCACTACCTGCGATGCTAACTTGTTCTGTTAGTGGGGTGATAGGAATTGTTACAACAGTGATACCACTCAGAGATTCGACTGTAAAGTTTTTTGTTTGTACATTATCTAGCCAAACTCCAAGAAATGGAGCATTTACTAGTCCAGTTGGAATTTTAAGCACTAGAATACTGTTATTATCTACCTTACCTACCAAAGTAAAAGTAACTGATTTGTCCTTTTGATAAGTTACCGCACTAACAATGTCTTTTGGGGATGAATACTCTACACTGAATGTTGTCTTACCGTCTCCAGCATCTGCACCAACATTGTTTATCACTTTAGTACCTGTGGGTGATGCTTTTACATCTATCAGTCCTGTCATCCAAGTATAATTCTTGTCATAAAAGTGCAGTATTCCAATATCTGCACTTGATAACGTGTATCTAAAGTATTTGCCTGGTGCAATAGTACCACTGTCAAACTTACCATCAGGACCAGAGACTGGAGAACCAGACGTGACTGAATGAGCAACTGTATCGCCGTTACCGAACTCTATCATGTCACCAACAGCTGCATTTATTATTGGTGGATAAAAGGTCAGGTGCACATTAGGATCTGCAGAGCCTGTATGGATTAAAATTTCTGTTGTACTTGCAAACGAAGAAGAGGCAAGCGGAATTAGTAATACAAGAATTGCAAGTATTATAACTGTCTTATACACGACAAAACCTGGAATTATTAGTTAATAGATTTTACTGGTGAACAATTCTTTACATAATGCATTTTTGTAAAAGATCTCTTTCTATCTGATTTTAACTTTGTAAATTCAATGCTATCTGCGCTTAAACACTCTGCTCAGAGATTGCATGATTTTCTCAACTTGTTTTGTGGCGCCTATGAATAGAAAAGATATCCCAACACCAAGCAGTATTCCGCCTATAACATCCAAAGGATAGTGTCCGCCTACATATACTCTTGAAATGCAAACAAGTGCAGCTTCAGCAGTCAAAGCTAAAGATATAGCTAGTTTTCTTTTTGAATCTCGAAATAATGATAACGCAATAGCTGCACCAGCAGATACTATTGTGGCATGACCTGAGGGATAAGAATACTCGTTTGGGTCTTGTGCTAGTAAAAAGTCAGATTCTGGAATTGTTGGATGTGGCCTGTGCACTATTTCTTTGGCTGCAAATCCAATTGGAATTAGAACAATGAATGCTAGAACCAAAACTATTGCAGTCTTTTTACCTGTCATCCCTCCAAGCATGAACAAGAGGATTATTGTTGCTATCCAGAATGCTTCTCTGCCATACTCTGTTAGCCAAACCATAAACTTGTCAAGAAAAGAAACATGTGAATTGTTTACCTTCAAAAATGCAGATGTGTCTTTTGAGATTATACTAGGATTGTTGTTTGCTAGTGGCGATACTAACACAGCCAAGACTACAAACAAAGCCAAAATGATAATTGCAGTAGTGTGATATCTGTTCAAAACCTGACTTTTCTCCTAAATACTGGCAGAAAAACGATTTGATGCATCAATAAGATCTTTTACATCTGATTGTGAGTGATAGTAAGAAATGGCACCAAGCTTGCCTGGAAGGAAAAATATTCCATCCTTTGCTATCATATCAAAATGATATCTGTGAAGCAAATCGGTGTTGCACAAGGCAGCATCTGTTGCGTTTCTAATTTGGGTAATTCCATTTGATACAAAATGAGTCATAAAAAGCGAACCCATCCCTGTTGTGATGACCTTGCCATCAAAGGTTTTGTTCAGCTCCTTTCTTGCATGTTGCCCCAGCTTGCCAATTTTAGAATAGACAGATTTATTCTTTTTAAGAAATGAAAGCATAGCACGACCTGATGTCATTGTGATTGGGTTTGCAGAAAATGTTCCACCTCCAATGTAAGCGCGGTCTAGTTTTTTGTGCAAACTAGAGTTTGATGCTTCCATTATCTCATCTTTTCCACAAATTATACCAATTGGAAATCCTCCACCAACAATTTTTCCTAGTGTGATTATATCTGGATCAAGATTCATTGTTTTGTAATAACATCCAAACGAAAATCTAAATCCAGTAACAATTTCATCAAGCAAAAATAATGCGTTATTTTTGTGTACAAACTCTTGAATTCCTAAAAGATATTCTTTTGTTGCAGGAATGCATCCCCCGCCTCCAAGCATTGGCTCTATTATAACACCTGCAAGATCATCTTTTACACCATATAAAATTTCAAGAGACTTTTCCAAATCGTTGTATGGAATTGAAACAATATGAGATTCATCAACTAGTCCTGCACTTTCCGTCTCACTAAACGGGTAGTTTATTGATTTTAAAAGATCCGAAGTGTAACCATGCCACCCACCATCAATTTTTGCAATTGTTTTTTTTCCAGTTACTGAACGAGCAATTCTTACTGCATACATTGTTGCCTCAGTTCCAGTAGAAGCATAACGAATTTTTTCTGCAACAGGTACTGCATTTTGAATTATTTCCGAAAATGATATTGTCATCTCGTTTACTGTTCCATGCATCCAACAAGACGGTAACTGTTTTTTTACCAGACTTGCAACAGGTGGAGCAGCATGACCCAAAATCAAGCTCCAGTGACCCATCCAATAATCTGTGTACTTGTTTCCATCTATATCGTAGACGTACTTGCCTTTTGCTGATTTCGTTACAAAGGGATAAGGCTCAAAGAATCTGATATTATGTGATACACCGTTTACATGAAATTTCTTGGACTTTGCAAAAAGCAGACCTGACTTTTTGGTTTTCTTTTTGTATATCTCTAAAGCATTTGACAATAACGAAACTATTTGACAGAATAATATTTAGTGATCGCAAGATACTGGAAAAAAATTTCCATTTTAGGCATGGTTTATATTATTTCGCTTCCATCCACTTTCTGCATACGTAACAGCAAGGCGGCGCTTGTGATGATTTGTTGGTATTGTACCATGGCGTGATTCACAGGCCTCCAGTTGCGCATACAAGATGTGGGTTTGATCTAAAATGATCTTATCTGAAATTTGAAGAAATTGTGCATTCCGACCAATTCCCAATAAAATATACTTCTAATAATACGATAAATGAATCCGGTT
>Ga0209515_10007666_pt1 | contig 12942 bp, 5 predicted proteins | sample Subgroupgradi54m_FD_187454 | JGI IMG/M metagenome (GOLD analysis project Ga0209515, IMG submission 187454) | Subsurface groundwater microbial communities from S. Glens Falls, New York, USA - GMW60B uncontaminated upgradient, 5.4 m (SPAdes)... ... | reverse complement strand
TGGGCGCGCGGCTGCCGCCGATCACCAGGGCGGTCTTACCCTTCAGGGAGTCGTCCGCCACGCCCTGGCGCGCGGGCGCGGCGACGCGGGGCAGGTTCCTGCGCGCGAACGCCTTCAATTCGCCGGTGGCCAGCAGGCCGGTTTCCGTCCACACCTCCAGGGCCGAGGTCAGCAAACCGAATTCGCTGTCATAGGCTCGGGTCGCCAGACGGTACTTCACCGTCCGGCCCGGCGTCGGGTCTGCGCCTGCGGCGAATTGCAGGGTGAGCCGCAAGAACAGCGCCCGCCGGCCCGGCGCCTCCATTCCGGTCAGGTAACTGCACAGGCGCAGCAGAAGCTGGGCCTGCGGGAAACGGGAGGAGGGGAGTCTGGTCGAGTAGAAGCCGTCAAGCGTCAGTCCGGCGCGCAGCGTCTCGTCGGCCGGGTCGGCCGGGACCGCGCGCGGCTTGACCGCGGAGGGAAAATCATCGCAAGCCGGTTCGGCCTCCGAGACCGCTCCGGCGGTGCGGAAGTCGGCGGTCAGGCGGACCATCGTCAGGGCACCATCCCGCAGGTCCACCACGACCCGGCTGTCCGTGATCTGCTCCACATGCAGCCGGTAATCCACGCCGATGAACATGGAGTGGCGGAATTCCAGGTCTATGCGCTCCAATTCCCGTCCGGGCAGGTCGGGCAGACGGTCCAGGCAGTTCAATCCTGCCAGCGCCCCGAACACCACCCTTTGGCCGAAGGCGCTTCTGCGGGCGTAGTCTTCGTCCATGTGCAGGGGATTGAGGTCGTGGCTTTCCTTGGCGAACCGCCGCAGGCTCGCCGCGTCGAAGACCACGCCGACATTGTCCGACTCATGCATTCCGGTGTCCCCGCGAACTGTCAAGCTGCGCCAGCATGCGCTTCACGTCAGCATCGGAAAGGCTTTCCACGAAACGGACCAGTTGCGCGGCGTTGGTTCCGCCGGACGCTGCGGCCGGCCGGGACGGCGCCGCGGCCGAGGCTTTCAGGTCCGGCCTGATCGCCGATATCTTCCTGGCCAGACTGGCGATATCGGGTTCTGAAAACAGGTGGTGCGGCGCGATCGAGATGCCGAACTGCCGGTTGACCTTCAAGCTCAACTGCATGACGGTCATCGAGTCCATGCCGAGCTTCATCACGTTGTCATGCAGGCCGATCGCTTCGACTCCCAGCAGCTCCTGGCAGGTTTCGACCAGGAAGCGTTCGATCTCCGTTCCGCCGCCGACCGCGACCGGTACCGGCATGGGCGGTTCGATGCCGGGAGCGTCGTCGGCCGTCTTGTCGATGGCGAACCAATGGCGCCGAGGTTCGAAAGGATAAGTCGGAAGAGAAACGCGCCTGACCGCCTTGTCGGCGAAATGCGCCTTCCAATCCATCTTCGCGCCGCCTATCGCCAGCCTGCCCAGGCTTGACAGCATCCAGTGCTGGCCGTCGGCTGCCGGGTCGGGGTCGAAATCCGCCGTGGCGCCCAGATGCGAGGCCTCGCGCACATGTCCGGTGGCGATGTCGAGAGCGAGTCTATCGTCCTCCGCCACCCGGTAGGATGCCGCCGCGTCGGCAGCGGTCGCCAGCTTCGACCAATATCCGCCGTCCGCGATGTCCCGGGCGGTAATCCAGGCGCCGGTGACACCGGAATAGTAAGGCAGCCGGGGAGGGGTGGGCGCCGCTCCGTCCAGTGCGCCGTCGCGGTTTTCACCCCGGGCCAGACGCCCCCGCGCGAGGGCCAGGGTCAGCGCCGCCTCCAGGGTGAGGCATCCGGCAAGATGGGCGGCCACGCATTCGCCGACGCCCTCGGCGATCAGGGCGTCGGGGCTCAGTCCCCAGCCGAGCCACTGCCTTGCCAGCGCATAGGAGAAGACGAAGGCGACCAGAGCGTCCGGGCACGCCTGTCCCAGGGTCGTCTCCATGGTGGAAACGGCTTTTCCCGCCGGCAGGAAGGTCCGCGCCAGGTCGTCCGCCAGATGTCCGCCGACCAGACCGAGGCAGTGGTCGACCTCCCGCCGGAACACCGGGTAGGACGCATACAGCCCCGGCGCCAGATCCAGGGCGGGAGCGGATCGCTCCGAGAGGAAAAAGACGCACTTACGGTTCCGGGCCTGGGAGGTTCCGGTGATCAGCCGACGGGGATGTTGCCCGCGCAATACCGCGACCGCATCCTCGGCGTCACGGCAAACCAGCGCCTTGCGCAGGTCGAGAAGCTCGCGGCCGGCCAGGAGGGTGAAGGACACATCGGCGAGGCCGACCTGGGGGCTGCCGCCGAGGAAGCGCACGATGTTGCCGGTCACCGAGGTGAGGGCCACTTCGGAACGGGCCGAAACCATCAGCAGATGCCAGGACGGGGGTTGCTGCGAGAGGATCATGTCCGTCCGTTTCTCAGGGCAACGAGAGAAAATGATCGAGCTTGGCCGCCAGATCGTGCAGGTGCGGCTCGTCCAGCATGCTCAGGTGATTGCCGGAAACCACCAGGGTCTCCACGTCCTGCGCCGTCAGGCGTTCCCACCCGCGGGACAGGCTGAGCGGTGTGAGGAGCTGTTGCTCCACGGTCTCCAGCAGCGTGATCCGTCCGGGGTAGGGGCGGGGAATGTAGCTTGCGGCGGCGATGCAATGCGCCGCCGCCACTTTCACCAGGGTTGGTGAAATGGGCAGTTTCACGGCGTCTCCCGAACCGCCGATCCGCTTTTCGTAGGAGAAGAAGGGACTGACCAGATTCTTATGAAAATCCCTGGCATACGTTCCCAGAAAGTCGAGAACGTTGAAAATCTGGGGATTGGACACGGATATGGGCACGTCGGTGCCCAGAATGATCAGACGGCTGACCGTCTCGCCGGCTCTGACCAGTTGCTGCGCGATTTCGAACGCGACCAGCCCGCCGAAGGAATATCCGCCGACCTTGTACGGCCCCGTCGGCTGTACCGCACGGATGTGCCGGATATAGCATGAGGCGAAGTCCTCGACGCGGCTCAGCGGCTCCTCGCTGCCGTCGAGGCCCGGCGCTTGCAGCGCATAGAAGGGTTGCTCGTCATCCAGCAGGTTGGCGAGGGCGAAGTAATGGAAGGTCGACCCCAGCAAGGCGTGGACACAAAAGAACGGCGTCCGCGATCCCGCGGCCCTCATGCAGATCAGCGGCGACGCAGACGTTCCCGGGGGCGCGGAGCGGCGTTCCGCCGCCGTCGCGGCATCCAGGAACGACCGCGCGGCTCTCAGCAGGGATTGGCCGAACGACGGCCTTTCCCGCCTTTGCCCGGTCCCCGCACCCACCCTGAACGACGCCGGCTCGCATGGGGCCGTTTCACGCTGCCGGGAGCCGTCGCCGCCGCGTTCCCTCAGCAGCGCCTCCAGCAACAGCTTCCTGTCCGGGGACAGCCGGTCAAGGTCGGTCACGTCCATTCCACAGCACCCCACCCGCGCCTCAAGCCTCCTCTCCCTCGACGGCGGACAGGCGCGAGGGCATTTCCGGATGGACATCCTCTGATGTCCGCCACATGCGCTCGAGCCATTGCGAGGTTTTGTGCAGTGCGGTTCCGGTTTCGCGATTGTCCATGCCCTTGCGGATATGCTTGAGGATGAACTCGCGCCACACCGAGAAGGCCGAGAGGTACATGGAGGCCAGAACGGGGGGGATCGGGAAGCGCAGGACTCCCGGGTCCAATCTCATGAAACGGTCGCCGAGGAATTGCTTGGCCTCGTAGTTCGCCGTTTCGACCTGGGGATCAAGGGCCAGGTAAACCATGGGCGGCCAGATGTCCAGCGTGCGCAAATTGGTCGGCAGCATGCTGAAGGACAGATAACCGAGATTGAAGTCACGCATCCCGTAATGCGGCACGCTGTTGCCCACCCCCAGGGACAGGAGGCGGACCTGACCAAGGGTAGCGTCGAGCGAGAACTTCTCTTGCGACTTGGCCAAGGGAACATCCCGTTCGACATCGACCTCGCGGAAATATTGAATGATCTTGGCGATGGCCATGACCGTCGGGCTGTCAGCGAAAATGCCGCCATCGGTGCGCCCGTTGGTCACCGGCCGCCACATCACCGGCGCGGCGACGCCATAGGCGACACGGGAGACCGCCAGATCGCGGTTCTCCTCCGTCCTCGGGAAGTTGTAGTACACACGCGGCTTCCACTTCTGCCCTCCTTCCTCGTCGGGGTCGCCGTGCATGTCGAAGGTGCTGATCAGCACCCGATGGTAGAGATCCTCCATCTTCCAGTCGCCGAAATATTCCCGGAACAAGGCCTCCACGTTTTTCCGGCCCGTCCAGGACGTCAGCCCCAGGGCGCCCGCCACCATGCCAATTCCTGTATTGCGGGAATAAAGCCGTCTATCGGAGAAAAAGGCCTCCAGGTGTCCGCTCAGGATGATGTCCCTGGGGTTCTGCGCGCTGGCGAGCGCCAGGGCGATCAGGCCGCCGGCCGAGGTTCCAGCGAACAGGTCGACGTCGTCCCCCTTCAGGAAGTTCGGATTCTGTTTGCACAGTTCCTTGAGCATGAGGACCGTGAACAGTCCATAGATTCCGCCGCCATCCATCGCCAGCACGCGGAATGGATCAGGCTGCGGCTTTTTTTCCCGTGCAGCGGCGGGCTTCTCGGAACTCGTGGTCGCAGTCACGACAATCTCCCCTCTGATTGGCGCAGCGGCGTTCACCGGCCGAACAGCGCGTAAAGGCTTGAATTAAAGCCTTAACTCGCCAAGGCCGGGGGCGCACCGCTGAAGGTTAGATCATGCCAAGTTGCAGTTCAATGGTTGATTCCCGAATTCGGCCGAGACCTGTTCGCGTCATCCCCGGGGGTTTGAGTCCTCATCATCATCGCCAGGCTTAATCCGCGAGTGTCCGGCCAGGCGGATGCAGATCAAGAGATTGGGCGGCTCTGCATTCGCTGTAAAAAATCGTCTTTCTATTTTTGCCCAGCTTATCCAAAGTGTCCCTTGCTTGGCTGCGTTGTCAGACAAAATCAGCGCGGTTCTACGATCGAGGAGACAATGATGTCGCTGTCCGTCGCTGGTTATGACGTGACCGAGACGCTTCACGAAAGCGCACGCACCCTGGTGTATCGGGCACGGGGCAACGGCATGGATCGGACAGTGATTCTCAAGCTGTCGCAGCAGGGTGTGGAACCGCATGCCCGCACTCGGCGCGAATTCGCCATGCTGTCCCGCCTGCGCGCCGAGGGCGTGGTCGGCGTGCATGCCCTGGAGAAGGATCAGCACCGTCTCGTCCTGGTGATGGAGGACATCGAGGGCGAGTCCCTCGCGTCCCTCCTGGCCGAGCGGCGGCTATCGCTGCAAGAGTTCCTTTCCCTGGCCATCCGCATCGCCGAGGCGATGGCGCAGATTCACCGGCACAACGTCATTCACAAGGACGTCAACCCCTCGAATATCCTGTGGAACCCCAAACGCGACCTGCTGAAGTTCATTGATTTCGAACTCGCTACGGAATTGGCGCGGGAACATCTGGCGGCGGTCAGCCCCACCATGCTGCAAGGCACCCTGAGCTACATGTCCCCGGAACAGACGGGGCGCATGAACCGGGCGGTGGATTACCGCAGCGACCTGTACTCGCTTGGGGTGACATTCTATCAGATGCTGACGGGGAGGCTGCCGTTCCACAGCGGCGACCCGGTGGAGATGGTGCATTGCCATCTGGCCAGGACGCCACGGCCGGCGCACGAGGTCAACCCGGAGATTCCGCCGCTGCTGTCGGATCTGGTGCTGCGGCTGATGGCGAAGAACGCCGAGGAACGCTATCAGAGCGCCCAGGGCGTGGCGCACGACCTGCGACGTTGCCTGGAAATGGTGTCCGCCGGCGAGACCCTCGAGCCGTTTGCCCTCGGCGCCGCCGACGTTTCCGACCGGCTGCGAGTCTCGCAGAAGCTCTACAGACGGGAGCAGGAAAAGCGGCTGCTGCTCGACACGTTCCAGCGGGTGGTGCAGGGTGCCTGCGAGATGATCCTGGTCGCCGGATATTCCGGTGTCGGCAAGACCTCGCTGATCGAGGAAATCCACCGGCCGATCGTCGAACGGCGGGGCTATTTCGTATCCGGCAAGTTCGATCAGTACCAGCGGCAGACACCGTTCACAGCCGTCCTTCAGGCGTTCCGCGAGCTGATCGCGCAGATTCTTACCGAATCCGACGTCAAGGTGGCGGCCTGGAAGCGAAAACTGCTGGCCTCTCTCGATCCGCTGGGACAAGTGATCGTCGAGGTCATCCCCGAGGCGGCGCTGATCCTGGGGCCCCAGCCGCCGGTCACCCCCCTGAGCGGCACCGAGTCGCTGAACCGCTTTCAGACCGTGTTCGAGAACTTTCTCGATGCCCTGTGCACGACGGAACACCCGCTCGTGCTGTTCCTCGACGATCTGCAATGGGCTGATCCGGCGTCGCTGAAGCTGCTCCAGATGCTGATGACCAGCCAGAAGCCGCGGCCCCTGCTGATCCTGGGGGCCTATCGCGACAACGAGGTCTCGCCGTCGCATCCGCTGATGCTGACGCTCGACGCCATCGGCAAGCGCAAGCCGTTCCAGGCCGTGGAACTGGCGCCGTTGAGCCTGCCCGATACCCAGCAGATGATCGCTGACACGGTGCGGGATGAGCCGGAGGCGGTGCGGCCGCTGGCCGAACTGATCCACCGGAAGACCCTGGGCAACCCCTTCTTCATCAACCGCCTGCTGACCTCCCTCCACGAACAGGGGATGTTGCACCTCGACGACGCCGGCCGGCGCTGGACGTGGGATATCGAGGCGATCCGCCGCCATCGGGTCAGCGACAACGTTGCCGACCTGATGGCGTCCCAACTCAGGCAATTGCCGGAAAACACGCTGTCTCTGCTGCGTTTCGCGAGTTGTCTGGGGCATCGTTTCCAAGCCGAGATGCTGTCTGCTCTGAGTGGCCTTCCGGTTCCCGAAGTCGTGCGCCTGATGGCGGATGCGGTTCGCGAGGATTTCGTCGCTCCTTTGGATGAATCCTATCGCGACGCGCAGTGGTCGACGGAAGATGAGTCAAGTCACCGGTTCGGCTCCATCGGCTACAGGTTCCTCCATGATAGAATCCACGAAGCCGCCTATTCCCAGATACCCGAGGAAGAGCGTGCCAATCTCCATTACAAGATCGGCACAATCCTGCTGGAAAGCACTCCGCCGCAAGAGCTGGAGGACCGTATATTCGACATTGTCAATCATCTCAACAATGGCATTAATTTAAATTTAGACCAGAAGATCGACCTTGCCCGCCTTAATCTGATCGCTGCGAAGAAGGCGCGACTGGCCACGGCGAATATGGCCGCCTTGGCCTGCGTTGATAAAGGCCTTGCGTTGCTCTCGGATAGCGATTTTGACCTGGACCAGGATTTCCTGTCCAGCTTCCATTACATCAAGACGGAATGTGAATTTCTGCGGGGTAATCTAGAGGAGGCAGAGCGGGTCTTCGACCTTGCGATCGCCAAGGCGAAAAGTGATGCAGAGCGACTGAAACTCTATGAGTTGATGATGCGCATCCACTTGACCAGCAATAAATTCACGGAAGGATTAAGGCTGGCCAAGGAAGCCCTGGCCCTTTATGACATCAATCTGCCCTACGACGACCCGAAGCAGATGCAGGATCTCGCGGATCGGGAACTTGACGCGGTCGGAACTCTCATGGCCGGCGTGGATCTGGAGAAACTGCCCGACGCGCCGCCCCATGGCAGCCCGGAGCTGAACAACTGCTTTGCCATCCTGTTCCGTGTCTGGACCCTTGCGTTCCTGGGTGGAAATCTGCCGACGATGAATTTCGCCGGCCTGAAGATCGTATCTCTGACAGCGGAGAAGGGCACCGACCAGTATTCGTCTTTCGGCTATATTGTGTATGGCATGATTGAGGCCGGAAACGAGAATTATGCAAGAGCCTATGATTTCGGCATGCTTGCGATGAAGATGAACAGAAGGTTCAATAATGTCGGAGCGGTTCCGCCCATCAACAATCTTTTCGGCCATATCATCTCGCATTACAATATGCATTATCGCTCGATTAGCGCTATCTTCCAGGAATCTTACGAGGCAAGTCTGCAAAGCGGTGAGGTCGAGTGGGGCGTCTGGGCATCTAACTTCGTGTACCTCTGCCATTTCATTCAGGGCAGGCCGCTGGAAAGCGTCGGAGAGTTGATCGACAAGTTCTTTGGTTTCGTGCAGCGCGCAGGCAGCGAGTCGATTCTGCATATGATGCAGTTCCATCGCTCCCTGGTGCGTAATCTCCGGGGAGAAACAGCCTCCGCGGACTCTCTCGATGGCGCGGACTATGACGAAAAGACTCTGCTCGATTATCTCGCCCGGTCACAGTTCGAATATGGCTGGCTCTGGTATTACCTCTACCGCTCTTATCTTTATTTCCAGTACGGCGATTACGCCAAGGCGCTCGAACTTAGCCGGAAAGCCGAGGAAAAGAAGATATTCGCGCCGGCATTCATGAAATTTGTGGAGCAGACTTTTTATCACGGCCTGATCGTTTCCGCCAATTGCGAGGCCGCTCCTGCCGAGGAACAAGAAGGATTCCGGGAATCCGTCAGGTTCTGTGTTGCCAAGATGGAGAAATGGGCGGCATCGTGTCCCGACAATTACTTGCACAAGCATCTGCTGCTGTCGGCAGAATTGGCCCGGATCGAAGGCAACCCCGCGATCGCCGAACGACTCTACGATCAGGCGATCGACGCGGCACGCAAGAACGAATTCCTCCAGGATGAGGCCCTGGCAAATGAATTGGCGGCCCGCTTTTACCTGCGGTGCGGCCGGGACAAGGTGGCCTTGGGTTATCTGGTCGAGGCGCGCCAGCTCTACCGGCGCTGGGGCGCCAGCCGCAAGGTCGCCGATCTGGACCGCCGGCATGGCGACCTGCTGGCGCCCTTCGCCCGGCTGGAACGTCGCGGCGTCGGCACGACGATCAGCGCCGACAGCACTGACACGGAAACCATCGCCTCCCTCGACGTCATCACCATCGTCAAGGCGTCGCAGGCGCTGTCCTCCGAGGTCAGTCTCGGCAGGCTGCTCGACCGCCTGATCCGGATCGCGCAGGAAAGCGCTGGTGCTCAGGTCGTGCGGCTGTTCCTGCATCAGAACGGCGTCTGGCGGCTGGAAGCGGAAACCGGCACGGGCGAGGACGGCATCCAGGTACTGCAAGGACTGGCGGTTGACCTGGAGGGCGCATCCAGCGAGCTGGCGCCGCTGCCCCTGCTGCGCTACGTCGCGCGCACCGGCGAAACGGTGGTCGAGACCGACCTGAGCCGGTCGCTACGCTTTGCCGACGACGCCTACGTGCTGGCGCATCTGCCGAAATCGGCGATGTGCCTGCCGATCAGCCGGTCGGCGCAGGTGATCGGCGTCATCTATCTGGAAAACAGTCTGGTCGAAGGGTCGTTTGGTGAAGACCGCATCGAGTTCCTGCGCGTCCTCACCGCCCAGGCCATCATTTCCATCGAGAATGCCCAGTTGTACGACGGCCTGGAGCGTCAGGTTGCCGACCGTACCGCCGAGTTGCAGGCCGCCAAGAAGACCGCCGAGGACGCCACCCGCGCCAAGTCCATGTTCCTGGCCAATATGAGCCATGAAATCCGCACGCCGATGAACGCCATCATGGGGCTGTCGCGGCTGGCGCTGTCCACCGCGCTGACGCGGCAGCAGAAGGATTATCTCGAGAAGATCCTCGGTTCGGCCGAGGCTCTGCTGGGCATCCTCAACGACATCCTCGATTTCTCCAAGGTCGAGGCCGGGCAGTTGAAGCTGGAATGCATTCCCTTCGACATCCGCGACGTTCTGCATCAGGTCACGGTCGTCACCGCCTTGAGGGCCCAGACCAAGGGGCTGGAACTGCTGCTGGATCTCTCGCGCAACATGCCGCGCCATCTGGTCGGCGATCCGCTGCGCCTGCAACAGATTCTGGTCAACCTGATCGGCAATGCGGTGAAGTTCACCGAACATGGTGACATCGTCGTCACCATCAAACGCGCGGGGGACGGCGGACCGGGTATCCTGATGCAGTGTTCGGTGCGTGATACCGGCTCCGGCATCGGCAAGGATAAGCTGGCCCGCCTGTTCGAATCCTTCTCCCAGGCCGACGAGTCGATCACCCGCAAATACGGCGGTACCGGCCTGGGGCTGTCTATCAGCAAGCAGCTATGCGAACTGATGGGCGGGCGCATCTGGGCTGAAAGCGAGGTCGGGAGCGGCAGTACCTTCCACTTCACCGCCTGCTTCGGAGTGGCCGAGGACGCCGCACATTCCCCGGCTTCGGCGGTCCTGGCCGAGATGCGTGGGGCGCGGACGCTGGTGGTGGACGACAATGCCACGACCCGCGAGATCCTGAGCGAGATGGTGGCGCAGATGGGGCTGCACCCGACGGTGGTGGAAGGCGGTATCCAGGCGCTGGCCGAACTGAAGGCGGCGGCCGAGAGCGGCGACCCGTATCGTCTGGTTCTGCTTGACTGGAACATGCCGGAACTGGACGGCCTGCAAACCGCGCAGCGCATCCGGTGCGATCCGGAACTGAGCGTGCCGGTGTCGATCCTGATGGTGACCGCCTATGATTACGGCGAACTGCTTGAGCCGGCCGAGCGCGTCGGCATTCATCGGGTACTGACCAAGCCGATCACCGAATCGACGCTGCACGATGCGATCTCCGACGCCCTGCTGGGGACCGAGGCGGGGCGCTCGCGCCGTCTCCGCCATGACCGCGACGGCCCGGACGACAGCGAACTTGCCCGGTTGCGTGGCGCCCGCGTCCTGCTCGCCGAAGACAGCGCCCTGAACCGCCAGGTGGCCTGCGAACTGCTGGCCGCCGTCGGCGTGGAGGCCGACGTCGCCGTCAACGGCCTGGAGGCGCTGGAAAAGCTGGCGGTGCAACAGTACGATCTGGTGCTGATGGACATCCAGATGCCGGAAATGGACGGGCTGACCGCTACCCGCAGGCTACGCACCGATCCTCGCCATGCCCTGCTGCCGGTCATTGCCATGACGGCACACGCCATGGCCGGGGACCGCGAGCAGTCGTTGCAGGCGGGCATGAACGACCACGTCACCAAGCCGATCGACCCGCAGCAGCTCTACAAGGTGATGTCGCGGCTGCTGCGCCGCCGGCGCGGCGAGGCGGACGAGGCCACGCCGGCCGTCGAGCCTGGCATCCAGGAGCTGCCCCCGCCGCTGACGGCGCTGGCCGAGGCGGGCATCGACGTGCGCCTCGGTCTGCGGCACCATCTTAATCGCATCAGTTTCTACACACGGGTTTTGCGCGGCTTTGCCGCCGAGTACGCCCGTGCCGGTGAAGATCTCGACCGTTATCTGAGCGGCCAGCAATGGCCGGAGGCCCTGCGGCTGTGCCACACTCTGAAATCCGCGGCGGCGGGCATCGGTGCGGGGCCCCTGTCGCATCTCGCCACCACCATGGAGGCGCATTGCCGCAAGGAGCGGCGCGATCCGGCGGCACAGCAGGCGCTGTCTGCCGAACTCGGACGGGTGATTGGCCTTCTGCATGGATTGGGACAGCCGGGAGGGGATGTCGCCCCGGTCGTTCATCGACCGGCCCGCAATCTGGCCGCGCTACGTCCGTTGCTTGAGGTGGTGGAACAGCGGTTGCGGGACGACGACGGCACGGTGGCGGAGTGCCTCCCGGCGCTGGGCGCCCTGCTCGACGGCTACGCTGTCGACATGCTGACTGAAATCAGCGGCGCCGTGGATGACTTGGAGTACGCCACCGCCTTGACTCATCTCATGCGGCTGCGCAAGATGCTTGAGGGTGTGCAATGACGCTACAGCAGCTTTTAGTTGTGGATGACGAAAAGAATAATCGCGCCATTCTGACCGAACTGTTCAAGGATCAATACAGGATCCTGCTCGCCAAGCATGGGGTGATGGCTCTCGATCTGGCGCGCAAGCATCGGCCGGATCTGATTCTGCTCGATGTGATGATGCCGGAACTGGATGGCTACCAGACCCTCAAGGCGCTGAAGGATGACGAGGCGACGCGTAGCATTCCGGTGATCTTCATCACCGTGCTGGATGGCCACACCGAGGAGGAGCGGGGCCTGTTGCTGGGGGCAGCAGACTACATTTCCAAGCCGTTCATGCCGGCGATCGTACGGGCGCGGGTCAACAACCACATGCAGGCGGTGCGTCAGCGGCAACTGCTGGAACGCTGCGCCCTGGTCGATCCTCTGACCGAACTGCCGAACCGGCGCAGCCTGGAAAACCGCTTGGCCGCCCGTTATTCCGGCGTCGCCGAAATCTCGCTGGCGATGATCGACATTGATTTTTTCAAGCAATACAACGATTACTACGGCCACGCCGCCGGCGATCGGGCCTTGCGGCAGGTGGCCCAGGCGATGAACCAGGCGCTACAGCGCGAAGGCGACTTCGTCGCCCGCTACGGCGGCGAGGAGTTTGCGCTGATCCTGCCCGGCGCCGACCGCGCCGGGGCGCTGCTGCTGGCGGAAGGCCTGCGGCTGGCGGTACAGCGGTCGCGCATCGAACACGCTCAGTCCGCCAGCGGGGATGTGCTGTCGATCAGCATCGGCGGCATCACCCTGCCCCTCGACAGCGAAGCCGGTTTGCCGAAGGACGCGCTGGAGCAGGCGGATGCCCAACTTTATCGCGCCAAACAGGCCGGACGCAACCGCGTGATGTGGGCCACACCTAGCGCCTGTCGTCAGTTAGGGGATTCCCTAACTGACGACAGGCGCTAACAAAATCATGACAGCTCTCGTCGAACAGCAAGCCGCCATGCTGGCTGAGGTCTACGAGCGAAACGGCGAAGCGGGCGTGCTAAGGATACGACGAGGACGCTGAGAGAGGTGGGGCAGACGCGGATGCTTCGACCCAGCCACTTAGAGCGTTTTCCGATCAGGTTGGAAAACGCTCCAGCCGCCGTTGAGGCGGCGGCCAAGCGCGGAGCGCGCCCGGCGAGGGCTGATAAAAAGCTGGAGCGG